>Ga0209324_10000401_pt1 | contig 30298 bp, 26 predicted proteins | sample Rifsed19ft3_FD_184015 | JGI IMG/M metagenome (GOLD analysis project Ga0209324, IMG submission 184015) | Soil microbial communities from Rifle, Colorado, USA - sediment 19ft 3 (version 2) | ecosystem: Environmental > Terrestrial > Deep subsurface > Rock core/Sediment | place: Rifle, Colorado...
GATTGCGTATAGAACCTGGAATAGATATATAGTCGTACTTTCCTTTTAACTCCAGTCTGTCATTTATAAATTCTTGAGTGGCTGTGGTAAATCGAAAATCAGTACAGGTAATTACTAAAGCATCACACCAGTGTTTTTTTTCATCAAAAAACGTCGAATACTTAACTTGTTGTGGTTTTTTATCGTCTGCTAGTTCGTCTGATGCTAAAGAAGAGTTGATTAAGAAAGCAAAAGTGGTAATAAATAATACAATTATGATCGCATGGACTTTTAAAATTTTGTTGGTAATTTTCATATTTAGTCAGGATAGATAAAGTTTGAGTAAATAAGTTATTTAAACTAAATCTGCTGTAAATCGCAAATCCAATTCCATGGTAAGTGGTTGAATATAAGTGCTTTATTTACAATATTATAATATAAATGCTATGCTTCTATAGAAATGTTAAATTATGGAAAAACGGTGTAAATGAACCGTTTTGTGTTTATAAAAATAACAAATGTATACCAGTTATTTTGGTTTTGTAGTGTCTGTGCCTTTCGGCTGGTTTAGCATCTCTTGGATTTGTTTGAATATTTTTGAGTCAACACGGAGCTTCCCTTTTGTGTCAGAAACACCCAGCCGCGTAGCCATATCATCAACATCAAGTAAATTTAAATCAAGGCTTGAGATACTTATGTCAGCCAGGTTGATGTTGCGCGCTGCTTCCATTGCAACAATAATATCACCTCCCAGACCTGCAAGCGCCTCTCTTCTGAGTCGTTCACCTTCCGCTTGTGAATATTTAATTAAAAGTGTGCCATCTGCTTTACGTTGTTGTTTGTAAAGATCGCCTTCTGCTTTCTTTTGTACCAGGTATTTATCGGCCTCTGCAAGTATCTCCGTGATTCTTTTTGAAGTTTCAGCGTCGAGCACGGTAATCGACCTTTCTTTGTCACCGATGATTTTTTGAGCAATGGCTTCTGTGTCGGCGTCTATAGTTTGAGTAATACCTCTTTGCTCGGCGGCAAGCGCCTTTGATATATTTAAAACATTATCAAGTTCCGCTAATTTAATATTTTTAATTTTCCTTTCAAGCTGCGGGTCAAATCTCATTTCAAGAATGAGCACATCGATGACATTTACATGACGAAGTAAAAGTCTCTCGGTAAGCTCTGTTTTACACTCCGCAGCCCTCCTTCGCTTTTCTTCCGGGTTATACAAGTCGCGTTCCACCATCTTACCAAGAACGCTTCTGGCAATGTCGCGTGTTTCGTTTTCAACAATAACTTTATACCGCTCACCCACACCAACATCTTGACGTAACTTCCACGCCGCTTCCTTTTTAATTTGATATTTTACAACCATATCTACCGACACATCGTAATCGTCTGCTGTTCTTACGGCAGCTTCCTTTCTCTCGTCATGGCCCATGCGAGATAGTTCTTTTGCAAGTTCAAGTGTTTGGACAGTACTGTCATAAAGGTCCCACTGGTCAATGCCGCTAACTGCCCTGTGCCAGCCTGGTCCGTAATCCTTATGTACAAGACCCCTGGTTACGCCCCAAATATGTGTCCTCACACCTACCTGATCAACGCCTACCTTAATTACGAAGAATTTTATACCAACAATAGATAGAGCAACAAAAAAGAAAATTCCAACAGGAATAATATATTTGGCTGTAAGTTTTCCTATGTGCATTTTCACCTCTTCTCAAATAGCAATTTTAAGGTATAGAATGTATTTTCAGAATTATTACGGTGATTTATCAGGTCCCGGTTTTAATGGACTGACCAGTGCGGCGTCTGGCGGTTCCGGGAACATGTAATCAATCTTTGGAGAATCTTCAATGTACTTGAACCTCTGGATACTTTGAGGCGTTTCTATACCCTGTCTGACAATTGGTATGCCTCGGATAATGGCCTGTTTTAAACGTTTGGCATATTCGAGTCTGACCATATTCCGTCCACCTTCTCCTTCCAATGCGTTGCGTAAAGCCTTAATACCTTCTGCTTCGGCCTTTACTGTTGCAAGAACTGCTTCCGCCTCTTTCGCAAGTCTTTCGTATTCAGCATCGGCTTCATATCTTTTCTGAATCAGGTAGGCCTCGGCATCTTGTTTTTTTGCCTCAGCGCTACCCCTTGCATCCATAATACGTTTATCAACTTCTCCTCTAAACCTTGCAACTTCTACCTCTAACTTTTTCGTTTCCTCAACGATGACTTTTTTCTGATTTTCTCTGGCTGCCGACCCCCTCATTTTTTGTTCTTCAACTTCCTTGTCGGCTAACCTGCGTTCCTGTATCTTTTCGGCGTATTCACGATAATAACGATAATCAGAAAGGTTAATAGACGTAATATAAAAACCATGAATCTCTAACATTTTATTGATTTCTTCTCGTGCCTTTTGTGCCTTCTGATCACGCAGAGAAGCAACCGGGAATTCGCCCAACGTTAATTCTCCATAACAGTAATAACAAATGGTGCGTGCATAATCGTATAACCATTTTTGTTTAAAGATATCACCAACACCCGTATTCTGGATAACCTGGACTGCAAAATCAGGATTTAATCTATATTGGATTTGCAAATCTAATACAACATCACCACCATCTATGGATTTCATGATAAGCGGAATTCCTTGTGGATGCTTTTCGTCTATCTCTGCCGCTGTCATTTTCAAGACTTGTTCGCGTTTGTCTAATACATATATGTCCTGAATGAAAGGATAATAAAGAATAGCGCCAGCCCTGTTGACTAATTTTATGCCACCCGTAAGATTATTTACAACCACAGCCACTTCATCAGCAGCTATCTGTTTCCAGCTTAATTCTCTGCCACCGTAGATGCCGCCTGCTATTATTGCTAAGATCATAACAATGACAATGACCTTACGATAAATATAAAAATGCCTTGCTTTTGGTTTAAACTCCTTGTCCATATAGTATCCTAGTTATTGTTTTTACCAAATATATTAAGCATTGATGATAAGTTTTAAGTTTTGAATTATAAAAATATGTTTCCCTAAGGTCAATAGAAAATTAAAAAACATGGTGTCTTTGGTTACTTCAGCATTTATAAATGTATTAGTAACAATAAATTTTCTTAAATTCATTATTAAGAATTCTTTATGCTATTTTTGCTCGCTTAATTAAATCAAAAAATGGTGCAGCATGATGCAAATTGTAAAAAATATTTCACTTGTGAAATATAAATACAATTAATCTCTCGCTTTTATCATCCGGCATGTAAGACAACTGCTTTATTCTAAGCAATAGCTGTGTAAATATTAATGCCCTATTTAGTGATGAAAAATGTGTTGGGAATGGTATTTGTGCATCTTCTTGCTGTAATATTTACGGTTTTGCATGTAAAAGTGCCAGAGATGGCGGCTTGTTGGCTAAAAACTGTCGATGTCCAATGAGTTGCTAAAGTGAGTTGTTCTTCTGTGTTCTTAGCCTAGCTGTGCATATCGAAACTCATAGGAGGTGTCTAAGAAAACAGGAAAATAAAAATTTACTTGACACTTTTTACTTTCGTAAATATAATGCGCCAACCGAAATTTATTGTTTATGCAGTGTTTTTTAAAAGCAAAATAAGCAAAAACATAAAACATATAAAACATGAGGAGGAGAAAGGAGGCCAGTTACTATAATTAATTTTATAGTAAGTTATGTTTTTATTTTTTGTTATTCTTAATTTAAGGTGTGGTCCGATTGGTTTTATTTAAGAAGGGGAGGAAGAAATGAAGAATGCCTTGTGGAGGACATGTATTGGTGGTTTTGCTACTGCCGTCTTCTGCGTTGCGACTTGTGCCCAGTCTTTTGGGGCAGATGCCAAGTCGATTGAAGATATGGAAAAAGAGTTGAATGCCTTGAAGGCGTCTGTTTCAAGCTTGACGGAACAGGTTGAGTCGGTTAAACAAGAAAAGAAAGTGGCATCTGTGTCTTCGGATACAAAAGAAGATGTAGAGGCATTAAAGGATGAAGTCACCACATTAAAAGAGAAAATGAGAACTGCTGCGCAGGCTGAGCAAACACTGAAGGCAGAAGACATTGCTGGTAATGTCTATTCAGAATTTGCAAAGAAGGTGAAGCTTGGTGGACAAATTAGAACCAGGGCAGAGTTTGCTAATGGTTTCTATCAAACTCCATCGAGCAATGCTACATTAGAAGGCGCAACCAGGACGCCTAATCAGGCTGTAGCAATTCATGCGACTGAATCTGTCGATGACGCTTATGTTATGAACCAGACAAGGCTTTGGGCTGATGCGGATGTAAATGAACACTTGAGGGTATTTATTCAGCTTCAAGATGCAAGGGTGTTTGGCGCTGAGGGGCAGACAGTTGGCTACGCAGCGGCAGCGCCTGGTAATAGCACGAGTGGTCCGGAGAATAGTATACTAGATCTCCATCAGGGTTATTTTGACTTAAAGAAGCTTTTCGACCTTCCGTTAACGGTAAGGGTTGGCCGTCAGGAAATCGTATGGGGAGACCACCGCGTGATTGGTAACTTCGTATGGTCAAATGTAGGACGTGTGTTTGATGGTGGTCGTTTCCTCTGGGATACAGATGCTGTCCATGCAGAAGTAATTGCCACTACGGTTGACGAAGATGGCTACTTTGGCAAGGGCGGCAGCGATAACTCGGATGAGCATATGTATGCAGCTCAGTTGGCATTTAAAAAGCTCGTACCAGGGGCATTATTAGAACTCATGTATATCCAGAAGAATGACCAGGACAGCACAGCAAACAGCGCAACTGCAAATGGATATGCTGTTGCCGGGGATGGAAATGTTATAATTCATGACATTGGCGCTAGGGTCGATGGTAAGTTGCCCAATCTGGATGCTGTAGATTACACATTGGAAGCTCATGGTCAGTTTGGTGATTACGGTGGTCAGGATCAAAAGGCTTGGGCATTCGCTGGTAGGACAGGCTATACGTGCAAAGAGGTTGCCTGGAAGCCGCGCTTTGGTATTGAGTATGATTTTGCATCAGGTGATGATGATCAAACGGATAATGATCATGAGACCTTTGATAACCTCTATCCAACAAATCACTGGCAGGGTAACTATGGTTTTATCGATTTACTCTCATGGCAGAACATGCATGACTTCAGGGGTAACATAAAGGTTGCACCAACAAGCAAGATGACTGTACAAGTGGACTATCATTATTACCTGTTAGATGAGGAAGAAGACGGTTGGTATCTTGCAGCAGGCGGTCTTGCTACTGCACGTCCAGTCGGCGGTTTTACTTCTAACGATGATAATCTGGCGCAGGAAGTTGATTTGACGATAAGCTATCAATTGTATAAAAATGTAGGTATCCTTGCTGGATATTCCTGGTTCGGTGCCGAGGACTGGATCGAGGATAACATTGGTGATATTGAAACCAGTTGGGGTTATTTACAAACTACAGTTACATTCTAATTTAATTGTATAGGAATTTCAAACTGGTAGCGTAACCGGCTCGGTTGCACAAAAAAAGTTGCCGAAGGCCTAATTTAGTAAAGGTCGTTTTTGTTGCGTAGCTAATTTGTATTTAAATGGGTGTTGCCGCTAGCAACACCCATTTTTTTTGGAAATTTCTATGAAGACAAAAGATATTCGAGATATCATACTTAAGGAATTACCTGCTCTGCTTGAACAGGACAGAGAAGTTCGGGAATTTTTAGAACAGCTCTTTAAAGATCGCTTTGCCGACAGGGAAAAAACAGAAGACCGGTTTAATAAGATACTTAAGGAACTTGACGAGGATAGGGAGACCCAAAACAGGAGATGGGAAGATAATCAGAAGGTTATTCACGAGATGCTGGAATCTATTAAGGCGCTGAATCGAAAGTATGACAGTACCATTGGCGCGTTGGGTGCGCGATGGGGTTTAAGATTTGAACAGTCATTCCGTAATGCGCTGAGAGGAATATTGGGCGAGGTTTCAAAACTTGAAGTTATTAATGTAGTAGAGTACGATGAAGATGGAGAGATTTTTGGGCATCCCGAACAGGTAGAATTGAACTTAATTATTAAAAATGGGGCGCTCCTAATATGTGAAATAAAATCGTCCATGAGTAAGGCAGATATATACATATTTCAAAAAAAGGCGGAATTTTATCAGAAAAAACATAGCAGGAAAGCACAGCGTTTGATAGTAATTTCTCCGATGGTGGATAAAAATGCCCTGGAACTCGCAAAAAATTCAGATATTAAAGTCTATAGCTATGTGGAAGATATAGAACCAGATATATTTCTCCCTGCGTAACAGTTCAGTCCACCGCAAAGACGCAAAGGACGCCCTCCCCCATGTCCCCCTCCAGAGGGGGAGAAAGGAGGAGGAATGAGAAAAAACATCACAGAAGGATTACCTTCTCCAATAAAATCCTAGCGCAGCGTAGCCGCAACCAAAAAGAGTTTAACCACGAAGAAAAACTTACAAAATTTGTCCTCATGAAACTTTTCCTCATGAATACGGGGAACTGGGAATGGGGAAAAGAAGTTTTTGCAGGGTAATACTATAAAGTTTTTCGGAATTCTCAACCTTTAGTTTCTAAAAAAGTAATAACTTTGCGCACTTTGCGCCTTTGCGGTGAACTATTACGAATAAAGAAGTCCCCTCTTGGGAGGGGATTTAGGGTGGGTAAAGGTACTATGGCTAAATTTATGGACAATCGATATTACCCTGACTTTGAAGAATTTAAACAGTTAGCTACAAAAGGTAACATTGTCCCGGTTTACCGTCAGTTATTTGCAGATACGCTTACGCCTGTTTCTGCATTTCAAAAGGTTTCTGATGTAGAATACGCCTTCTTGCTTGAAAGTGCAGCAGGTGGAGAAAAGATTTCCAGGTATTCAATTCTTGGCATCAATCCATTTATTAAATTCACTTCTTACGGTCAACGAATTGAGCTAAGGAGGGGAGATAATGACGCAGAAGTAATTCATGCTAAAGACCCTTTGGAGGTGTTGAATAAGGAGATGAGTGCCTTTGCTCCGGTACCGGTGAATGGATTGCCTAAATTTTTTTGTTGTGTCGTTGGGTATATTGGATATGACACAATACGATATCATGAACAGCTACCCAATATTCCCAAAGACGATTTGCTGCTTCCTGATATTCAGATGATGTTTTATGACACGGTGATTATATTCGATCATCTGACAAAAACTATGAAGGTTGTTTTTGCTGCGCAGATCGGCAAGGACAGCTTGGAAAATGTATACGCTGCGGCAATCCATAAAATTGACCTTATCATTGAAAAACTACGCACGCCTGTAATGTCTTTGAGCGACGATATTACATCAAACGGAGAAATCGGTATTCCTTTTTCATCTAACTTCGAAAAGGCTGATTTCCTTAAAGCCGTGGATTGCTGCAAGGAGTACATTCGTGCAGGGGATATATTCCAGGTGGTGATTTCCCAGCGATTAAAGACACAAACAAAGGCTGATCCTTTTAGTATTTATCGTATCTTGCGGGTAATCAATCCTTCTCCATATATGTTTTATCTAAAGATGGGAAACCTGAAGCTCATAGGGTCTTCTCCAGAGGTTATGGTGAAGGTCGATGGGAAAAAGATCATTGTACGACCAATTGCCGGTACGAGGAGAAGGGGGCGGGATGATTCGGAAGACGCTTTGTTTGAACAAGAATTGATTGCCGACCCAAAAGAGCGTGCTGAGCACATTATGCTACTGGATTTGGGAAGGAATGACGTAGGAAGGGTGTCACGCTATGGTAGCGTGCATATTGACGAAAAGATGGTAATTGAAAAGTACTCACACGTGATGCATATAACCTCAAGCGTTTGTGGTGAATTACAAGAAGGCAAAACAGCTTTTGATTCCTTAAAGGCATGCTTGCCCGCTGGAACCCTATCAGGGGCGCCTAAAATAAGGGCAATGGAGATTATTGATGAAATCGAGACGACCAAGCGAGGTCCTTATGGTGGAGCCGTTGGGTATTTCGATTTTTTTGGAAATATGAATACGTGTATTACCATTCGGACGATAGTTTTAAATGGCAATGATGCTTATATTCAAGCCGGCGCTGGGATTGTGGCCGATTCCGTTCCAGAACGGGAATATGAAGAAACCCTGAATAAGGCCAAAGGATTATTGAAGGCGATAGAACTAGCAGAAAAATTACGTGTAGCGGACAATAAATAAAATGAGTATTGCTAGAATTTTACAGATTGTAGGGATTATTCTTGTATTGGAAGCCCTTTATTTTGGGATTGCAAAAGATTCCATGAAGACGGAGATTGTTTTTTTATTTATTGGCGGCATGATTTTTTATGTAGGACGTATTTTCGAGAGAAGAAGTAAGTGACTTAGTAATAGTTCACCGCAAAGGGCACGGAGACTTCGTCGTGAGCTCAGTCGAACGAACGCAGAGAAATGCGGATTCCTCCCCCTGTCCCCCTCACAGAGGCTTATCCTTACCCACATCTTTTAAAACTACAAAGACCACGAAGGACACGAAGAATTATAAAACAAATCTTTCGATTCCATCTTTCAATAGCTTCTCATTAAAGTTCATTAATAAACCTTTATTCGATAGCTCATCAAATTCCATTAATTGCTTCCTTCGTGTCCTTCGTACTACAATCCATCAACTTCTTGTTTTTTCTGCGTGTTTTTCATGCCGCCATTTCCGTAAGCGCTTTAATATCAAGGGCTGAAGCTGTCATCAGCGAACAAGAGAACTTCTGGCCTTTCTCCGTCAAAACATAGCGGTTGGCCCGCGGAACTTTGCGGATTAGGCCGTGTGTCCGCAGCAGCTTTATCCGTCGGGTCGTACGGCCGGAATACTTCTTTTGCTGATCCTTGCCGGCTTGTTCGGATTCCCGGTAAAGCCACTTACGCAAATCATGGTTGCGGAATCCGTTTATCGCGTTTTCACCTTTGGACAGGAACATCAGCATCCGGTAATCTTCCTGCTGCCAGGGATTCAAACCCCGATACCTCTTGCCCTCTTTGACTACCTTGTTACAAGCGCCACACACCACTTCCTTAAGTTTCTCCTCTACCTGAGCCGCAGCCAAGGCATCCCCATAACGATCATTGCATTGCTGGCTCACCTCACACCGTCGATGAAGATCGCTTACGCCCTTACGCATCTTCTGCCATGACGCCGGTTTGCCTTCATCATCGTTGGGACGCCGAAAGACCTTAAAGTCCCGCGTATTATTGATCGTTGTCTCAATACGCAAGAGACTGCCGCTCTTGTTATACATCTTCACTGAATTATAATTCACACTGTGCTTGACCCGTATACCTTCATAGCGTCTTCGATAGTCGCTGATAACCTCATCAGGGGCATTGCCTGCAAGGCTACGCCTACCCAAATACTTCATCACCGAAGGACTGTCGCAAACCCGCATCGCATGATGAACAAACGACGGAAACAATTCCTCCAATGTCGCGACCGATTTAAACATGACGTCCGTCGCCCACTCCGTCTCATCCGCCGACCAGTAATACTCCGGTTCCAACGGACGAAGAACCTGCGACAATGCCGGGCAACTGCCCAACGCAAGCCCGTTAAGCAGCTTCGCCCAGTCAGTCTTAAGCTGCTCATGGAGCAGTACCTGCGCAGCCGCAATATCCTCTATACGCACAAAACAGTTGCCGTCCTTAACATAATCAATACCTTGCTTCTGTAGTTGCCGCTCCAGCCAATGACGACCATTGAGACAAATGAAAATATTAAACGGCGCCCAACTCTGTATCCGAACATGACCAAAGCCAAACACTGGATCGTTAAAATAATGATACACAAAAACACACTTACGGGACGCCATCACCAACTCGAGCTTCTTGCTGGCCTTGTTGCCCTTGACCATCGGCGCAATACAAGGCTCTACCACACTCAACAAACAGATGGAACCTTCGGTAATCCTCTTGTCCGCCGCGATCTGGCGAGCCAACTTCTCCTTATCAACTCCGCTGCTCGTCAAATACCTCACCTCGATACCCAAATCTTTCGCCCGCGATTCACAACTGTCTCGCACCTGTGCCGTAAGCCCTTCGACCCAACCGGAAAAATCCTTAAGCAAAATTCTCGCATGGTTCATGAATGTGCTCAGTCCCCGCTCACTGGCCAGCCACCGCAATGTCCCGCGAAAACGAATCCTGTCCAGACCGCTTATTGCACCCATGATCCTGTCTCGATATAATTCCATTAACTTCATAGTAGTGTCCTCTTAATTGTCTGATTATTATTTACGAGGATACTACTATACCTTATAATAGACCAAAAATCACATTTTGGTTGCGGCCAAAGGCCGCGCTAGGTTTATTCGTGGCTAATATTTATTCAATTATACGTGTATTTCTTCAAAACCACGCAGGCGGAAATCAATCTCTCCCAATCCTCCCTCATGGGATTCCCTGATGTAGCCTATGTCTTTGGGTTGAATACCAAACAGGGTGGCGCCATAGGCGTCGGTAGCAACCGGATCAGTGCTTACAATGATGCGTCTTGCATGTTCCGGAGAATTGTCAACATCGTCCAGCCGTCCGCCCGTAGGTCCGTGATTTTTCAATATCCGAAAGGCGTCGAGTACGGTAAGGTCTATTTTGACGAATTTATTGAGATCGGCAATCTTGGGGTGTATATCGGTGTGAAGACTCCCCCTGTCGCCCCCGATCATACCAAAGACGTTTTTGAGTCCCATGGAAAGCCTCGATGTGCCGTGCTGTTTTGCGATAGGCACGTTGATAAGCACGTCCACTTCATCGGCAAACACCATTTCTTTATAAAAATCCCAGGACTTTAAAACCTTGCTGCCGGGGATTGAAAATTCCCGGAAACGGCGGTTATCAATATAAGTCACATCTGCGCCTGCTTTCCGTGCCGCTGCGGCAATACCACTATTCTCGTACGATGGTTCCGGGTTTGCGGAACAGGTGTGATCCATGACTTTTACCACACTCGCACCAGCCTCCCGACACAACTCCACGAGGGCTGCCACCACATAAGGATTGGTATTGGCGGCAAATTCCGGTTTTTGATTCCAGGCAATGTTGGGTTTGATAATGACTCTGTTGCCTTTGGAAATAAGCTTATCCATACCACCCAGGGCACTCAAGGCGCGCCGCACCATCTCTTTTATAATTGCGGGTTCATCGAGAGTATCAGAAACATTTCCGTGAGCGACAACCAGTCCGGGATTTAGGCGGTGTTCCTTGAGTTTTTTTAAGGCAGGCATTCTTTTGCGGGCGTTTACATAGGATAAACCGTAGATACCCGCACCCACGGCAATACCAGTCTTGAGAAATGCTCTGCGTGAGATTTTATTAGCCATGCCATAATTTTAAATATATAAACAGTTCTTTTCAACAAAAGAAATTATTCTCTGTGCTACATTAGTTTCAAAATTGTCTGTTTTATAATCAACAATTACCCAACCAGCCTTCCCGGAAGTTTACGCGACGCGTGTAGCGCCGATGCGCTTCGCCAATATCCGGTATGAAAACAGAGGAGCAAAAGTGATGCTGTTAAAACAGGCATTCAACAGACACTGATTTTTTTTATTTCACCCTTCCATCCCAGCCTGTCCGCTGATACAATAACTCGCTTTAATTAAAGCGATATTTAACATTAGGCGGATAATGACATGATACAAATGAGCAACCTAACCAAATCCTACGGCAAGCAGGTGCTGTACAGCGACGTTACCCTGAGCATCGGCCCGCGCGAAAAAGTCGGCTTTGTTGGGCGTAACGGCAGCGGCAAGTCAACTCTCTTCCGCCTCATCCTGGGGGAAGAGCAGCCCGACAGCGGCATCATCGGCATACCAAAAGGGTACAAAATCGGAACGCTGGAGCAGCACATCAAATTTACCCAGAAAACGGCGCTGGAAGAGGTGGCTACCGCCCTTTCGGAAGACGAAATATACGACCACTGGAAAGCGGAAAAAATACTGTTCGGCCTGGGTTTCACCGAGCCAGACATGGGAAAACCTCCAGAGAGTTTTTCCGGCGGCTACCAGATACGGATGAACCTGGCGAAGCTGCTGGTGCAAAACCCCCACATGCTTTTGCTGGACGAACCGACCAATTACCTCGACATCGTCAGCCTTCGCTGGCTCAAGGGTTGGCTCCGGGCATTCCAGGGGGAGGTCATCGTCATCACGCACGACCGCGGCTTTATGGACGAAGTAACCACCCACACGATGGGGATAGTCCGCCGGCAGCTCCGCAAGCTGAAGGGGGACACTATCACCTTTTTCGAGACCCTCGACCATGAGGATGAAATTCACGAAAAGTCCCGCGTCAACCAGGAGAAGCGGATAAAGGAGATCGAAGAGTTTGTGGCGCGCAACATGGCTCGCGCCAGCACGGCCGGCCGCGCCCAGTCGCGCCTGAAGTTGCTGGACAAGATGGAGCGTATCGAAAAGCTTGACCATGATGCGATGCTGGCGTTCCGTTTCAATCACGTAAACTGTCCCGGCAAAGTCGTGATGGAAGCGCGCAACGTATCGTTCTCCTACAACGGCAATCCAGATAACGCGCTGTTTAAGGATCTGACATTCACGGTTGAGGCGCAGGACCGCATCGCCATCGTTGGGAAAAACGGCAAGGGGAAATCGACGCTGCTGAACCTTCTCGCTGGCGAGCTAAAACCGCTCACCGGCGGGATGAGCACGCACCCCGGCATAAAAATCGGCCACTTCGGGCAGACGAACATCCAGCGGCTCGACCTTGAATGCAACGTTCTGGAGGAATTGAGCAGTGCGAACCCGTCGCTCAATAACCAGCGCCTCCGCAGTCTCGCCGGCGCGATGATGTTTCCCGGTGATGCGGTGGAAAAGTGCATCAAGGTGCTTTCCGGCGGCGAACGGAGCCGCGTGTTGCTGGGCAAGATATTGGCCAACCCGACGAACCTCCTGCTCCTCGACGAACCGACCAACCACCTCGACATGGAATCGATAGAAGAGCTTACCGAACAGCTCGACGAATACGAAGGGGCGGTCATCATTGTTACGCATAGCGAAATGATCCTGCGTGACATCGCCACCAAGTTGATCGTTTTCAACGGAGAGAATGCGCAGCTTTTTTTGGGGAACTATGACGATTTCCTTGAAAAAATCGGTTGGGACGACGAACCGAAAGCCAAGAAGAAAGAGGACAAGGGAAAGAGGGTTGATGTACCTGATGTTATACCCGCCGGGCAAAAGTCCCAAAAGAAGCGCGAACGCAGCTTTGCATAAATGGGAATATGCCATTAAACTATAGGCGCAAGCTAATCCGGGTTACTCTCCGGCAGAAGCGGTAGGACCCTCCGGAGAACCCGTTATTTGCCACAACGTCTTTCACCTGAGGGAGAATTCTGGGGACACCATACTTAATTTTGAGATTCCTATTTTTCTTTTGAGACCCCTTTGTGCCAGGTTTCTGCTTATGGAGTATTCTCCCAAGGACATTTCCAAGCCGAGCTATAAAACTGTCCGTGCCAAGAGGTCTCCCGGTTCGCTCATGACATCGAAACTTTTCGACTTCTTCATCCGATAGACCTATGGAAAGAAAATCATCCCACTTGCCAAACATCTCAAGCAACGGAGCCATAGGTGTCCTCTCCAGCCTGCCCGGAAGTTTACGCGACGCGTATAGCGCCGATGCGCTTCGCCAATCGCCTGACTAAGTGCCTTTTCTGAAGGCGGAACGGCAATCAGGTGTGCATTGTTTGGCATCAGGCAATATGCCCATACTTCAATGTCCAGGTGCGTACACCACGGGGACATCAAGTCTATGTATGCCTTATAATCTTCATCGCAGAAGAATGTCTGCAAACGCCGATTCCCTCGCTGAGTAATATGATGTGGTACTTCTGGAACTACCACACGAGCAATCCTGGACATGGCCACGTCTTAACTATTTTAAAAACAAAATCAATAACTAAATATGGTGTCCCTAGAATTTCTCGAACAGGTGTGATCCATGACTTTTACCACACTTGCTCCAGCCTCCCGACACAACTCCACGAGTGCTGCCACCATAGAAGGATTGGTATTGGCGGCGAATTCCGGCTTTTGATTCCAGGCAATGTTGGGTTTAATAATTACCCTGTTGCCTTTGGAAATAAGTTTATCCATACCGCCCAGGGCATTCAGGGCGCGCCGTACCATCTCTTTTATGATTGCGGGTTCATCGAGGGTATCAGAAACATTTCCGTGAGCGACAACCAGTCCAGGCCTTAAGCGGTGTTCTTTGAGTTTTTTTTAAAGCAGGCCTTCTTTTCAGAGTGCCCAAATAAGATACACCGTAAATGCCAGCTCCCACGGCAATACTGGTTTTGAGAAAGGCTCTACGTGAGATTTTATTAGCCATGCCATAATTTTAAATATATAAACCACTCTTTTCAACAAAAGAAAATTATTCTCTTTTATTACTATGGCTTTTTGACGTGTTTTTACTACTTTTGATGTTTTCTGATTTAGCTTGATTTCTCAGGGTATTCAAGGTTTTTTGATTTTGTTCTGTTTGTGTCAGTTTTGATATGTTTTTGTTTCAAGTACGACTCAGGTACGACTTAAAAATGGAAGGGGGGGAGGGGCTGGATATTCACATGGACTTTATAAATAATCAAGATGTGACTCTTGTCCTTCCCGTATTCTTAAGGTAACTCAGAATAATCATTCAATATCAAACTATCTCCTACCCTCTTCCATTACCGCTGCCGTCCATTTGTCTGCAAAGTGTATGATCATTTGCAATCGACACTCTTTGTGATGATAATCCAGATTATTAACACCACCCTTTACCGGGTAAATACCATCGTGAGCAACTATTGCCTGGGCTTCCTCGTCGGTTAACTGAACACGATTACTAATGAGATAAAGGCTCCTGACTGCAAGATTCATAGTAAGAACTTCTGGATTAATTTTATACGTTATGCCTCGGTTTTGAATCTCCCATTTATTATCATTCGGCAAATAATAAGGTTTTCCTTGATATCCAACCTTGCCCAAATCATGAAAAAGTGCTGCAATAACGACCGATTCATCGGTGATGTCTTTTGCAAGGAGATTCTTTATCTCTAATGCCGTGTATGTAACATGAACGGAATGTAGTAATAAGCCCTTTTCAATATTGAGGTGAAATCTGGTAGAAGCCGGAGCCGTTAACCAACAAGTCTCCTTTTCTATAAATTCCTTGAATTTTATGACTTGTTCTTTTCGTTCAAGCAACAACTCAAACAAAGCATTATACTTCTCAATTAAATTATTTATAGTTACCAACATTGTTTATTATCCTCCAGGATAGATCAAACCATGAATACAGCAGATAATCTCGGCTTACACTCAGGAGGCAGGAGGTTCAAATACGCCAGCAACCCTGCAAAGTTTCTTTTCTTTCACTTTACCCTGGGTGATCTTTCCCCAGTACCCGGCATACATTTCCAGTTGCCTTTCGTAAGCCTCTTTCTTTGCTACGTTAGTTTCAAAATTGTCTGTTTTATAATCAACAATTACCCAACCATCAGGTTCTTTGAATATCAAATCTATGATACCATAGACAATTCCGTTGTCACTTAAGCTGGAGAATGGTATTTCAAAATATTTCTCTTCAGCTCGTAACACCCTTTTCCACATTTCGCTTTGTAGAATGCCATCAACCAGCGAAATTATTTTGTGCAGGTCATCGGACGGCCTTCCTTCATCAATGAGCCAATTCTTTGCGAGTATTTCAAGTTTGTCTCTCTTGCCTCTGCCACAAGCTTCGAGGGCTTTGTGGATAACCCTCCCCCAGCTTGCCCCCTGAGCAGCATCACCCTTAAAAATATCTTTTTTGTCTATTAACTCAGTTACTGTAGCCACTTGATATGTGGGTTCATTCATCAGAGAAATAGTATTTGATATATCAGCCTGTTCTTCATCCATTGTTTGTCTGGATATATTAAGAATCTCCCGCGGCCATGGATCAGGGAAAGAATCGATCTTTAATTGGGGCATGTCTTGTAAATAGGGATAAAGCGATTCCCATGCCTTTTTCTTCTCACCTTCTTCATAAACGCTTGTTACGAGAATATTCTTTGCACGAGTTATAGCTACGTAATCAAGTCTGTTTGCCTCCTCTTTATCATACCGTGTTTCGTCATCCCCATATCGTTCCCACTCTTTTGGTTCAGCAACGACCTCATAACCATATTCGCCTTTTGACTTCGTAACCAAGAAGTATCCAACAGCACTTTCTGAAGTACGTTTTACATGAAGCTGTGGTTCATGATCTTTTGCCACACCCAACGGATCGGCTAAAATAATTACCGGTGCTTCAAGACCTTTTGCCTTGTGTAAATTCATTATTCTCACGGACTTACCTGTGCCAGGGAAAAGGCCCATTTCCTCAATTCCTTCGGTAACCAACAATTCTTTCAAGTATTCAACTATTTCAGGAAAAGTTCCCGTCATATCCGACCGTAATTCCCTTAAGAGTTCTAGCGCCTTCAGTATATTTCCTGCTCTACTAGACCCCATTTTTTCTGAAATGGCAAGAGGAATAATACCCAAGTGCTCAATAATTATTTCGAGAGCCGTTACCGGTGAGTTGCGAGCAACTATATCGCAATATTTTTTTATCCTTTCAAAGGCATTTTTAATATTAGCAGGACCATTTTCTACTTTGCTATAGACATAAATTCTTCCACCTTGTTTAACAAACTGATAAAGATCGTTGTCGCTAATTCCAAAAAATAATCCTCTTAAAGCAGCTACTAACACTACAGGGTCTTTTGGGTCTGCAACAGCCTTAAGCACTTTATATATTTCATTTAACTCTGCGGAATTTGCAAAACTATCTCCTCCGGACATTTCGTACGGAATACCCAATTCTTCTAAAGCGCGGGCATACCATGAAAGCATATCCTTTTTCTTTGTGATAATCATAAAATCGCCCGGCTTTGCATCTTCTGTTTCTCCAGCCCGCACCTCTTTTTCTGTTCTTTCAAGCTTAAGGTTTCCATTGATAGCATTATAAATCCATGATGAGATACTGCGCGCCTCTTCCCGAACGAGCGGTTCCCTGCGGTTTCTCTCTACTTCAGGGAGAAGAATTTTGTATATTCCATGAGAATGTTTTGCTGAAAGCCCCCGTATGTTTACCAGCGGGGTAAACTTCGCTTGATATTGTGAATCCTTTTCGGGGAAAATATTTTTGAAGACTGTATTTGTTAAACCGGTAATGTGCTCAAGCGACCGAAAATTTGAGGTTAGTTCAATAACCTTTCCAGCCCCGTCTTTGAAAATGCTCTTTACCTTATTATAAATATCAATATCTGCCCTGCGGAATCTGTAGATGCTTTGTTTAGGATCGCCTACCAAAAAAAGAGTGCCAGGTTTAGGTCTTACCTTGTGCCAATCATCAATCGAATTATCTTCTCCTGTAAGAAGCATAACAATTTCGGCTTGAATAGGGTCTGTATCTTGAAATTCATCAACCAAAAGAAATTTGATATTTTTCTTATAATAAGCCCTTACCTCCGCATTATTACGCAGAAGAGTTGCACTTTTCATTAATAAATCCTGAAAGTTAAGAACAGACCTTTCCTTTCTCCATTCTTCATAATATTTGACCCCATCAAGAGCAAAATCAACCAGGTGCTTATGCAGGTATTCCCGCCATTGCCGTAGTGCAGGCAAAACTGTCTCGCTTTGGAATTGCTGCGCCTCGGCTTCATATATTTTCGCTTGAGTCTTATCCGGCCACTTTTTTTGCGTTACTTTACATTTTTTATTTAAGATAGTCAAAAGATTGACAAAAAGCCTTTCTTCTTCCAAATAACCTAAATCAATTAGCTTTAATCCACTTCTAACAATGCTCTGCAAATCATCCCAACCCCCATCATGCATAACTTTGGGTATGTCCTTTCCTAGCAATACAAGAAACTCTTTTATTCTTTTTTTTGCTAACTGGAAATCAGGCCGAGGCACAGATTGGGTAAATATCCGGACGTCCGGATAGCACACCAATTTCATGTATATATCTTTGAGTGACTTGTAGTCTATACCATGATCCTGAAGCCAGTCTATCGCCTGATTTCCTTCGAGTCCCTGATTCTCGATATACTGGTACCATACCTGTTCAGCAAACATGAAATCCTCAGTCTCTTCAATTTCTTCAAAACCAGGGTCAATTCCAGCCTCTACCGGTCTTTCTTTGAGAATTTTTGCGCAAAATGTATGCATTGTACTTATTGAAGCAGATTCAAATCGCAGCAATGCTTGATTTATATATTTCTTTTCAGCATCGGTTGTATCGTGACTCTTCAGCAATTCTTCTAGCCCGATCTGAAATCGCTCGCGTAATTCCGCTGCTGCTTTACGGGTAAAAGTGACTGCTATAATATTCTCAATTCCAGCGTAACCGCGACGTATAATACCTACCATTCTATCCACCAAACTATGGGTTTTACCCGAACCTGCACCAGCTTCCACAAAAAAGCTTGTTTCGAGTTCATGAGCAATCAAATCTCTTTGTTTTTGGTCAGGAATTAGTTTAGTCATAGTCTTTAAGTTCTATCCAGAGCAAAAGCTCCTTATTTCCCTCATTCCCAAGTTTTTGCTTTATTTGATTTTGGCTGCTTTCACCATCACAAATTTCACTATAATCACAAAGGTTGCAACCCTCATCTTTGACATTGCGCATAAATGTACCGCTTTTAACAATATCAAATATGATTCGAATGGCTTCTTGCCCTTTTACTTTCAAAGCAACGTCCTTTTGAAGAATACCACCTTTTCCGTCTTTTGTTCCACGTTCCGTTGGTAGAAGGTACCCCGACCGGGTTACCTTTGCATTCTTATCAACTGATTGCAGGATTTTCACGGCTGCTTCTGCATATAAAATGTGCTGAATCTGGGTGCCGCCATTAATGTAATGCTTTTCGTCAAGCCCAAAAGAACTGCCCGTTTTATAGTCCCACACGTGGTATCCTGATTCCCCGGCCTTGTCTATCCTGTCAATCCTTCCGCGCAAAGATATTGTAGTGCCATCTCCCAGGGAAATGCTCGCCCTCGTTTCATCATTATCACCAAACGAAACTTCCCACATCACCGGGCTTGTTTCCAATTTCTCGTTTATTTTCAGAAAAACCTCCGCATCGCGTTTTAGCTGTGTAAATTCACTCTGAAATACAACGTCGCTAGGGGGAGGGATTTCTTCCTTAAATTCCTGCACAGTCTTATCCAAAATGTCCAAAACAACCTTCTTTTGTTTATCGAAACCTATTGATTTGCTTTCCTTGCACATCTGTTCGGCATAGAGTTTGAATACTTCGTGTAGTAAAGTGCCTCTTTGTGCCGGACTGAGCCAAAGAGTCATGTCCTTTTCCACTTCTTCCGGCTTATAAATCAACAAAAGGTACTTTAAGAAATATGCAAAGGGGCACCTGGCAATCATTTCAATCCTCGAACAGGACATAACTAAATTTTTATTTTCCCTTGGATCAACCTCTGTTCCTTTAACTGTAACCTTGCCGTCGTACTCGCTGAAATCATCCGATGCCCTCATTTCTGCAGCAAATAACCCTTCTTTCAAACCGGGAAAATACTCTTTCACCATTCCCATACCATCCTTTAAAGAAACACCATCAACCAAATTGTTAAGCCACCAATCAGTCTGATCAAGGTTTACTCCTGTTCCGCTAAAGGCAACGGGCTGGCCCAGAGCCAAAAGCATTTCATTATAATCAGCATTGGGGTTGCCTTCTTTTATACGAAACACCTGGAGCAGTAACGATGACGGAAATGTTTTTCTCTCCTCTCTGGCGTCATAAGTCGAATAACTAAATCTAACCTTTCCCCGCAAACTTGCAATAAGGGCGGCCATCTCATAGACATTTTTGTGCAGCTTTTCGTGAGAAAGTTCGAGTTCTGAATGAAGGTTTTTCCTCTCTTCATCCAAAAGTACCGGATCCTGCATTATTCTTTCCGGGAATTTGCCTTCATCCAGTCCTACTATGAAAGTATGTATTCTGCCTGAACGGGCGCCGCTTTTATAGTGTGATACATGCAAACAGCCAGGCTTTGGTCCGGAAGGTTTAATTCTTATATTCGAAACTATATTAATTAGTTTTTCTAGTGCCTCTTCAAAAGCCATATCTTCTTGTAAATACGTGCCTAACTGAGAGAGTATTTCTTTTGCACGTGCTACGAAAAAAGCATCATATTCATCGAGTATTTTTACATACTTATTAAGAAATTCTAATAAACCAGCGCATAATGTAGAGAAACTAATTTTTCCTTCTTCGTCATTATCAGGTATCAGGGTCAGCAACGTGGCGCAAATATTTAATAAACACCCATAGCTTTTTATCTTTCCCTCCCGCGCGTTGTACTTCCCCCCCTTTAGTTCATCATCATCTGCTCCCTGTCTGTATTTTTTTAACTTCTCAATTTTCTGTGACAGAATTTTGCTATGTCTTTCCCTTCCCCATCCAACACCTGAGATCCTTAACAGATGTCCTAATGCAAAAACGCTTTCAGGGTTATCATCGTCTTCGCTTTTTATCTTGAGCGTTCCCGAGTCAAGAATTCGTCTTAAATATATCTCGCGGAAATCTTCTTTTATCCAAAAAAGAAAGTTCATAAGCGCCCTGCCGGCGCGGGTTATGTTGAACGATATTCCATTGGAAAAAGTTGCCGGAATACCTAACTTTTCGCATATAAAGTAAATCAAATCTAAATACTTTCCTGAATCAGTATAAATAAGTTCTGTTTCGTCTACCTTTATCTTCTCTTTTGCAATGCGTCTGAGTACTTCTCTTATTTCATTCCGTTCGCCAACTGCACTGAATATTTCAATGCTAGAATCATGAAAGGCCTTTGGAGAATTATCATGATCGAAAAGCCACTTCAGCCTCTGGCTATCTGAATTTGCTTTTAGATTTTCTGTTTTCTCTTTTACCGACCACGCATCAGAAGGCACAGCGAGTCCAATTGAGGAATCCTCTGCCACAAGGATCAAATTTTCGGCTGCAATCTTTTCAACAAACATGCGCACTACTCCGCGCAGATAAAATCTATGAGGCACGACAAATTTCTTTTCTTTGTCAGTCACAGCGCTCACGCGCCCTAACGCCATGCTTAATAATTCTGCGGTATCAATAAATTTCTGTTTTTTGAGTGCCTTTTCGTATTCAGCGAGCAACAAGACCAAATCATTCGCCTTTTTAGGGGAAACAAAACTATGCTGTTGTATGTTTTTGGAAGAAATACCGCATATACGCAACTCACTGATCGAACGTACTAACGCTTCGATCATGCCTTTGTTAACAGGATGTTTTTCGAAATAGGTAAGTACCCGTGAAGAAGATAAAGAATTAAATATAGTATCCACAACAATCAGGTTTATATCAGCAGACAGCAACTCAAGATTATTGGAAATTATTTCATCTTCAACGAGATCAATCGCTAACGAAGTTGGCGTAGCAATCGTGAAATTTATCCACGAGACACCGGAACGGACAACATACTCCAGTATTTGGTGGCCAGTTTGATAATCTGGAACAATAAGTACTTTCTCGATACGAGGGTATGCCTGATTAATCTTAGATAATTCTGAGATTAAAATGTTTTGAGGTAAAACAGTTCCGCCCATTGTTAAGATTTTTAACCTTTCAGAGATGCTGAAAAGAAATGCGAGTTAAACAAATTATTTACACGACTTTTTAAGTTCAGATAATTGTGGTTCTGATAATCCTTGTTTACAAGCTTCCACTAAATTAGGTTGTTTACTTACCTTACGAGTAATCCTGGACATGGCCGCATCTTAACTATTTTAAAAACAAAGTCAATAATTAAATATGGTATCCCCAGAATGGTCCGAGACATAAAAATCTCGGTTTTTTTTGATTTTCATTTGATTTAGTCGTATAATGATTTTTTAAATAATGTGATTGGCGTGTCGTTATGCTTGATCGCTGCTTTATGTCGCGCTGACGTAATCAGGAGGTTTTAAATGTTACCTGACCGTATTTGGACAATGTTGCAAGATTGCATAAGTTCCGAGAAACGTCATTTTGCTCCTACCGAACTTTACAATGAAAAATGGATGCTGAGATTGGTACTCGATTTTATTGAAAATCATGGGAAAAATGAATTTCCATTACCATTTTCTGAGAATTGCAGTTGGCATTCGGAGGCAAGATTAACCACTTTTTTTTCGGCAAGAAGAGTTGGTAAGGGTCTTGCTGAAACACATACACATGCGGATGGGGTAATCGGTAATTTTGAAATCGGAAGCAATGGAAATACGACCGACCTTCATATTAAAAGAGATGCAAAACATCTTGTGGTTATTGAGGCCAAGATGTCCAGCAAGCTTTCTGCGAAAACTACAAAGGCTAAATATTATAATCAGGCTGCAAGAACTGTTGCGTGTATTGCGGAAGTTTTGAGAAAGGGTGGAAAAAAACCAAATGCGTTAGACATCCTTGGTTTTTATGTTTTAGCGCCAAAATCTCGGATTGATAAACCTGGGGTATTCGATAATGAACTGAAAAAAGAAAATATAAAAGAAACTGTTCAAAAGCGTAAAGATGAATATAAAGATAAACATGATGAACAGGATAAAGAAATTGAAGACTGGTGGAATAATTGGTTCCTGCCTACTCTTGAAAAAATAGAGATAAAACCAGTCAGTTGGGAAGATGTGATTGAAAAGATAAAGGAAGTTGATAACACATCTGGAACGGCAATAGAATGTTTTTACAGCGAGTGTAAAAAATTCAATAAACTAAATAATACAAAGAACAACCGTAATGATCAATATAGAGATGTATTGTACTATAGTCAAAGGACTATAAGTCAAGGGTGTTTGCCGGATAGTGGTACTTATATAATTTATAATGAAGGGGAGTTGCGTCATTTATCATGTAGAAGCGGGTCTTATGCTATACGTTATGATTTGAATGGCGAATTGCAGCCACCAATCAGAAATATAGATAATAACAAGATAATCATAATTGATGATCATAATGTGCCTTCAGTAAAAGAAATTCAAGAAAATATTGAAAGTTGGCAAAAATATAAGGAAAATTATCAAGATGTTATTAAAGAAATAGAAAAAATATTAAAAGATAGTACAGAAGAAAGAGAGAAGACTTTTTAAATTAAAAAAGGTGCTTGATGCTTGTGACCATAGATAATCTTGACAGTGAACATAATACGTTGTTTGGACGGTTGGATAAAAGAAGGGAGCAGGTACTCCAGTTTAAAGAGTTTATAGAAAAGAGACGAACTGGCTAACTGCACCGGCGTCTACAAGATATCATCTCAATTTTGAGCTTGGATTATTGCTTCATTCTGTTGGGGTTACGCTCAATGCGCTTGCAATAAAAGAGCCGCTTGCAAAAGACATATCAGACGAATCGGTTGTAGTTGCTGCACTTTTTCACGATATGGGAAAAGTAGGGTATCCGGGTAATCCGTATTGCTTGCTGAAGGACAACCGCTGGAATCCAGGGGACACCATACTTAATTTTAGAGATACATGTTTTTCTTTTGAGACCCCTTTGTGCCAGGTTTCTGCTTATGGAGTATTACTCTGTAAAAGCTTCTTTTTTTTGTAAGTTTTTCTTCGTACTACTATCCATCAACTTCTTGTTTTTTGTGCTCGATTTTCAAACTGCGCGATCGTAAGGCAATGATAAGACGCGGCTTAAGCAAAGTTTTGAGCATTGAGTTTTTTGTCATTTGAAATTGTTTCGTATTTCGAATTTGGTTGCGGCCAGAGGCCGCGCCAGGTTCTTCGTGGTTAAACTCTTTTTGGTTGCGGCGTTGCTGCGTATGATATTTCTTTATACCAATTATTCCAACCATTTTCATCAACTGTAATATTATTTTTATTATAATCGGCTAAATTTTGTGGTAATGTTCCAAATAAATGCTTCCATAATTCCGTTGCCGCACCATTTCCTTTAACAAAGGCATTGTGTTCTGTAACACACCAGCGATATAGATTGAAATAGCCATTTCGGCTAAAATCATTTTGAGATTTTTTTACTTTACAAGCAGGTAGAAAACCTTCTTCTGGAAGTTGTTTTAAAGTGTTTATAAGGACATTATTCACTGATCCAGCTTTTTGCTTAAAGTTATCTACCAATTTCAAATACAATTCTTTTTCTTTTTTAAATTCCTGTAAATTATTAATAAGAAGATCTTTCAATTGTTCGTTTTGACATTGCCATTTAAACATGTTGACCCCTTTCATAATGTGTTTTGTTCTTTATAAATAGTTTGTGATTTTGGTCCATTTCGCACTTTGACCTTGCGTCCACATATATCAATCATGAATAACTCCTTTGTTATTAACTATACTTTAATCACAAATGACTCCTTTCTTTTTAATCCCTCTGACCACGTTTTCATATCTTTATAGATTGCTACTCTTTGATGAAAAGATGCTTCAAACTTTTTGAAATTTTCCTGATAATTTCAATCTTCATTCAAGTTTGCTACCCTCCGATCCTAAAGAGCCTTCCAAAGATGCAATACAAACAGAAGTCTGGTCAATCATTTCTCTAAAAGACTGCCAAAGTGTTTCTAATCTTTCCGAAGACACGTCTGACAAAAGGAGGTTCAGCCTATCGAGTTTATTTATCATATCTAATCGCAACAATTTTATCCCATAAAGTTTAACTTCTTTTTCTGAAATAGACCTCATTCTTATATTTTCTTCCACAAGAAGCTGACTCAGTTCTTCCGGAATTTCATGAGACGGTTGATTCGGTATCTTATTGTCCTGCTGAACTCCTACAACCTCATCTATACACATAGACAGTAACTGAGGGAGTTCATTTGTATTTCCGTATCTGCACTTCAAAATCTTCACGACCCTGGGCAAGTCAGTAATTTCTAATTCCAAATTTAGCCTCATATTAGCCTCCTTCGGTGGATTCCCTCAAATTAAATTTCATTCAAATTCTCTTATACTGCTTTTCAATAAATTACTTTGGAAACCTTCTAACGGGGGAGCTACTCGACTTTATTTCGTGATATCTTGGAGGAACAGCGTCGCTATAATCGTGTTCTTTTAGTCTACCATCTAAATCTTCCGGGATAGCGTTTCTTCCCCTATATTTGGGGTATCCGCTAGGAATAGACTTAAAAGGGACCCTTTCTACTTCTATAGTAGCTCTTTTTGTGCCAAAATCCTTTACTTCCTTTTCCGTAGGGAGATATACTTCTATATGATCCCCTTTAACGCCTGCGTTGCTATCTTCAACAATAAATGTATTAGCAAATCCCGGAATATGTATATATGAAAAGAACGGGATTATTTCAGGGTCTGCGGAAACTACTCCAAATCTAGAAGTCCCCCCAGTAGAAGTCATATTTCTATCCATGTCATGGGGAAGTCTACCGGTATATCGAAAAGACTCGGTATATCCTGTAATCCAAACTATCTTTCTTTCTGCATGCACACCTACGGGGATTAAGAGAGAAAGCAAGGTACTCAAAACCACTACTGATAAAATCACATCCTTCTTCATAAATTCCTCCTTATTTTAAATTCCCACTATTCCTTTCAAAATTTAAAATCACAAAATCACTATTCCCTTATACGCAAAAATTAACCTCAAATTAAATTTTATTTTAAATTTATTTTTCTGTAAAACCAAACCCGCCGGCTCCTCTTTCTGTAAATGACAGCCCATGAATGCCCTCCACGAGTTGTAACGAAATTTTCAAAAGATGGATGATAGGTCAATCTTTAATTTCCCCCAAATCGTAAATTTCTTTTATTTTTGCCATGTCTTCATTTTCAATTTCCACTTCATATCCACTAACAAAATCTAAAAACCCAATTCCACTACCCTATACTCGATAAAACCCCCATCAAATTAAATAAAAAATAAAATTTTTTTCAAACTCATTTTATCGTATTACCCTTTTTAGATGATAGGAAAGAGAAAATGAATAAGAGAACCGCTATGATTACCAATATTTACAAGGCCTTTCATGGTGTTGGTAGAACAAAAGAAATTATTCTCTTTGATTTTATATTTTATGTATTTATAATTTTACCTTAGTTATCTGAATAATTAATTATAGTGAACGCTATAATTGGAGGCTTTTTGAGACATGCTTGATATAAATTTTATCAGGAACAACCCTGACAAGGTCAAACAGGCCATAGCACTGAAGCACGAAAATGCGGCCAGTATTGATCAACTTTTAGAGGTCGATACTCAGCGCAGGTCGATGATTCATGCCTGTGAACAATTGAAGAGTAAACGCAACGAGAAATCCAAGGAGGTCAGCGAACTTAAGAAAAAAGGACAGGATGCCTCTCAGATCATCGAAGAAACAAAAAAGATTGGCGATGATATAAAATCCATTGAGGAAAAACAGAAGGATCTGGACTCTCAAATCACCAATCTGATGCTTCGCATCCCCAATATCCCCGCCGCGGACGTGCCTATTGGCAAGGACGAAAAAGACAATGTTATTGTCAAGGCTTGGGGGCAACGGAAGACGTTTGATTTTACTCCTCTGCCACACTGGGAACTGGGGAGTATCTTAAACATCCTGGATCCGGAGCGGGCGTCCAAGATATCTGGTTCGGGGTTTATATTGCTGAAAGGTCTTGGCGCAAAACTCGAACGTGCCTTGTTTTCTTTTATGCTGGACGTTCATACCAGCAAGCACGGCTATACCGAGTTATTTCCGCCATTTCTCGTCAACCGTACATCCATGATTGGCACAGGGCAATTACCGAAATTGGAAGAGGATATGTACCGGACTGCCGCAGACGACCTCTTCCTCGTTCCCACGGCGGAAGTCCCTGTTACCAATATTCACCGTGATGAGATACTTTCTTATAAAGACCTTCCCATTTACTATACAGCCTATACTCCCTGTTTCAGGCGCGAGGCCGGTTCTTACGGCAAAGATACGAGGGGTATTATACGGGTTCATCAATTCAATAAAGTAGAGTTAGTTAAGCTTGTGAAGCCGGAAACATCGTATGATGAATTGGAGTCGTTACTGGGTAATGCAGAAAGGATACTCCAACTCTTGGGACTTGAATACAGGGTCGCAAAACTTTCTACGGGAGATATGAGCTTTGCGGCAGCAAAGTGCTATGATATTGAGGTATGGGCGCCAGGTGTAGGCAAATTCCTGGAGGTTTCGTCCTGCAGTAATTTTGAAGATTTTCAGGCAAGACGCACTAATATTCGTTTTCGTGACGAGGATGGAAAGCTGCGATTTGTACACACCTTAAACGGCTCTGGTTTAGCCTTACCCAGAACGGTTATCGCACTTCTTGAGACTTATCAGCAAAAAGACGGATCCATTGTGATTCCAGATATCCTTCAACCTTATATGGGTGGAATCAAGGTTATCACCAAGTAGCGACTGGTTTACAACCTGTCCCTACAACAATTATTTTAAGGTATAACTCTTTCCAAACATCTCTAAGCCGAACCACTTCCCTTCCGAACCAATCAATAATCTGCCTTTACCGGTAATAAGGAAGAATATTATCAGTAACGGAAACAGTATTGGCAATGCAATGACCAGGATGGATAGTGTCACGAAGACGACGGGGACTGATGTGACTAATACGACCGCAAGGAGTGGGAAAATAAGCATGCATATAATAACGAGGATACCAAAAGCAAACACCAGTATGGGCGGTAAAATAGCGATCGAAAAAATACCCCAGAATCCCTTCTTAAAAACCCCGGAGACCTTCTTACCATACAGGATTACCCCACTGCTCAAATCTTCCAGAACTACCTCAGTACCTTCAGACGCAGACGGTTTCTCAGAGACAGGTTCTTCCGGTTTGGGTTCTTCTTTCGTTGAAGTTCCTTCTGTTGCTGTTACAAAAGAAACATCCGTCTCCGATATTTCTTCTGTCCCCACTTTTTGAGCAGAATCTCCAGTATCCTTTGCCTTTTTTTTCCTTTTCCAAAGCGCCATAGTGAAGTTGATTAACCTCTAAAATTATATATCCTCACATAAACTTGCGATGGCCTGAGCGGCAATGGCCTCACCACGACCAATGGCATCTACGCCTTCCATCGTTGTAGCTTTAATGTTGACCCGGCTTGCATCCACACCGAGCCATTCTGCAATATTTTTCTTCATTTCTATTTTTTTTGAACCGATTTTGGGTTTTTCGGCAAGGATCATTACATCCACATTATTGACCTTACAACGTCTTTCTTTTACAAGATCCGCTACCTTTAAGAGAAGGGTCTTACTGGGGACGCCTTTCCACCTCTGGTCGGTATCAGGGAAATGTTCCCCAATATCACCAAGGGCTGCTGCTCCCAGTATTGCATCGCATACGGCATGAAGCACTACGTCGGCGTCCGAATGGCCGTGCAGTCCCAAAGGATAATCGAATTCAACCCCTCCCAGCACAAGCTTGCGGTCTTCGACAAGTCTATGAATATCGTACCCAATCCCAAAGAGCATATCACTTTATTTTTTACCAGCAGTTCCTTGTTCCAATACCGATAGTCTTTCTTGTGCCTTCTTGCGTGACTTCGCATCAGGACTGTACAGGGCCGCCTGTTGGTAAATTGCCTTTGCCCTTTCATGATCAGCGAGCATTTTGTCGTACGTTTCAGCAGCCCTTAACAGTGCGGGATGCTTAATATAAGGATTCAACTGATAGCTTTTTATATAATACTTAGCGGCGCTTTCATAATCGTAGAAGTAACTGCCGGCGTACATCTCTGCGATTCCAAATGCTGCATCGCCTACCTTATCGCTGTCGGGGTACGTTGCCATAAGCTTTTCCAAACGCTTTATGGCTGTAATACGGTTTTCTTTGCTGAAAGACTTTTTGTACATCATGGCGTCTTTAAATAAAATGTTGGCGTCTTCAATATCCCGTAATATCACTCCGGTCCGCACATTTCCCAGTCCTTCGTCGGTATACAGCGGTTGCGGTACTTTATCCAGTGCGTCAAGTTCTCTGCGTGTCTTCTGGAGTCGGAGTTGGTTCCCTGTGTCCTGGTAATACTGTCTTAATTCATCAAGTGTCTCACGGTAGTTTTTTCTTGAGATGGTTACGGCATGAATCAACTGCTCTTCTTTGGTCTTTAATTCATCGACAGACAATTTCGCCTTGCATACCACACAATATTTTTCACTTTCGTCGATCTGGTCAAAACAATTCAAACAATAACTTGCTGCAAATGCTGCGTATGAAACAAACACCAAACAAACCGATACAAAAAACACTTTTGCTATTTTCATGCTTTTCTCCTTAGCTTAAACCGCTTTTCCGCATAAGGCTCTTCACATTTTCTAGTAACGAGTTTACTTCCGATACCTGTCGCACCATTTCTTCCCTTTCTGTCCAGCGAAGGTCACGATATGATGAGATATTATTACTGATATCCTCGATTACACGATCAATGGCCTTGTCAATCTCGAATTTCATAAACTCGACAAATCGTTCACATAACGCATCAGTCCGCTTCACGAATTCATTACGAAAACTCTTCCGCTTTTGTGGGAAGATGGCGAGCCCAATGAATGCCAGTGCCACGGAAATTCCTATAATAGCGGGAGGAGGTACAATAAATGAGAACATCATGGTAGCACCCACCCCAATACCAACCGCAAACGCCTCTGTTATAAGAAAGCTGATAAATCCGCCCTGCACCGAGCTATTGAGCCTTTCCGATTCCCGTTCGATATCCAGTTCCCTGAATTCTTTGGAACGCGATTTTAACGCAACCTCAATCTCATGCTTTCGGTCATCATAGTGTCGTTCGGCATGCCCATCAAGAATAGACCCGACCCTGCGATCGTAGCCCACTTCTTTCTCAATGTGGTCCCGCGCCAAATCCCACAACGAACGGTTGTTTCTTGCCACATAATCCACGACATCATCGATAATCCTATCCATGTCAGTTTGTGGATTTAAAAGTCCGTATACCTCCCTTTTGAATCGCTCATCAATCTTTTCCCTCCCTATCTTGGAGAGGATTACAGACTTCATCGTGACGTATGAATTCAGAAAATTATCTAATTTTTCTTTTAATCGCGAGAATACGAGCTTGATTTCGTCTTTATATTTTAATGTATACTCACGCATGTCCTGCTTTTTATTCTTCAGACGCGTCTCAAACCGTTCAATACTTTTGATGTCTGTATTGCACTTGCCGACCTTCTCGTTGAGATTCTGCTGGAGTTCGGAGAACACGTTGTGTAAATATTTTAAAGGGCTGACCAGTTTAAAATCGATCTTTGTATCAAGGTCCAGTTTATCAAATATAAAGGACTCAACCTCTGCGATTTTACTCTTTGCAAGGAGCGATTCGTTTGCTTCGGCCTTCCCCTTATA
>Ga0209324_10000406_pt1 | contig 30067 bp, 32 predicted proteins | sample Rifsed19ft3_FD_184015 | JGI IMG/M metagenome (GOLD analysis project Ga0209324, IMG submission 184015) | Soil microbial communities from Rifle, Colorado, USA - sediment 19ft 3 (version 2) | ecosystem: Environmental > Terrestrial > Deep subsurface > Rock core/Sediment | place: Rifle, Colorado...
GAGGTTTTACCGCAGGAGGAAAAGGACATCACGTTCTCGTGGGAGGAAGAAGTACAGCTGGATTTCTCAGGGAGCGGGGAATACCGACTCTATTGGAGGAAGCAGGCGGGAACAGATTCGGACCCCATTTCGGTTAATTACTTTTTGCCGCAGGGGATAGCCCCAACATTTAGTCCAAGTTTTTCCTTGACCCAAGGGGGAGGATATGGGTATAATACTTATCTTACGCGAGATTTGTTCTCGCGTATTATTTGGTAAACATGGATAAACAAATTCTAGAAGGACAAGTAAGAACGGTTTCCGGACGTAAGGTTAAGAAGCTAAGGGAAGAGGACCAACTTCCAGCAAACGTCTACGGCAAAAAGATAAAATCTCTGGCAGTCCAGGTAAAGTTTTCGGACTTCAAGAAGGTTTTTTCCGAGGTCGGGGAGACGGGCCTAATTACCCTCAAGCTTCAAGGAGACAAATCAAAAGAAGACAGAGCTGTTCTTGTTTCAAATGTACAATACAACCCCGTAAGCGACACCCCAATTCATGTTGATTTTCGCCAAGTAGACCTTAAAGAGAAGGTTTCGGCCTCAGTTGCGGTTGAAGTGACGGGGGAGTCGCCTGCAGAAAAAAGCGGAGTGGGGACTGCCGTTCAGTATATCGACGAGGTTGAGGTCGAGGCCCTTCCGGGAGACCTTCCTGAAAAGTTTGTCGTTGATATCTCCAGTCTCTCCGAGGTTGACCAGACCATTAAGGTGGGGGACCTAAGCTATGATAAATCCAAGGTTGAGGTTAAAGCCGACCCCGAAGGCATAATCGCAAAAGTTGAACCTCCTCAAAAAGAGGAAGTCGTTGCACCTCCGGTTGAGGCCGCTCCCGAAGGAGAAGTCCCCGCCGCCGAGGGTGAAGCTCCGGGCGAGGCAGAAGCTACCAAAGAGGAAGAAAAACCCCAGGAGTAACTACTGAAGTCTCTCTTCTAAGTTGCGGATTTCTTTGGAGTTAGGATTGATTTGTCTGGCCCTATCCAAAGCAAACCTGGCCAGGTCAAATTCTTCTGATTCGACATAAAGACCGGTAAGTTCAATCCAGCCTTCGAAATAATCGGGATTTTCCTGTAAAAAATTATTCCAAAATTCTTTGTCCGCCGCCAACTTGATTGAGGCACTCTCTTCGATTTGGGTTTTTGACCCCAAGACTCTTTCACCGTTAAAGAAAGAGTTTAAGTTAAAGCCAGTGATGAGAAGGATGAGACCAACCGCGCAGCACGAGCAAAAAAGAATCACCTGTTTTTTAATGTTGGATTTTTTTGAAGAACTTTTCTTTTGGGCAGTCTTAGCCATTGATATTTTTTAAATTATTGTGATAAGCTGGTATTAATTATGGACGAGAAACCACAGGGAGCGCAAGTCCCGGAGGAAAAAATCCAAAGACTCGAGGAAGACTTAAGTTCACTCAAGTCCGAAGAGGAGGGAGGTCTTCCTCAGGCGACTCCACAACAGGTGCCCCAGCAACCAATCACCCCAATGGTTTCTGCTACACCAACGGTTACGGTTACCCCAAGCGCACAAACGACACAACCCCCTCAGCCCGAAGTCCCCACAAAGAAATCAAATAAAATTCTCTGGCTAGGACTAGGGCTTCTTTTTTTGTCGATAGTCTTGGGAGGGGCTTACTTGATAATCGGGAAAGGGATTTTCTCTGGCAAAAAGGCCTGTACTCAAGAGGTAAAAGTTTGTCCGGATGGAACAAGCGTTGGCAGGACCGGACCAAACTGCGAGTTTGGACCCTGTGTAACCCCGCCTCCTCTGCCTACAATTGAACCAACCCCAGAAGCAACTTCGTCAGCTACCCCAACGGCATCCCCATCTGGAAGTCCGACAGCTTCTCCGAGCGCTACCCCAACGGCAACGCCTGCTCTCTAAACTTTGGGCCAAGCGGAGGAAATAAGAAGAGGAGAGTCGAATCTTTCACGTCCATGCTGCCAGATGGTTTCAGTAACGTACGGGGCAAAAGGATGAAGAAGTTTTAGACTTTCTTGTAAAACATACTCCAAAGTTTTCTGGGACTCGGCGCGTCGGCCTTTGGTTTTTTCCAAATAAACGTCTGCAAATTTGTGCCAGATAAAATCATAAATTTCTTCTGTTCCCTCGCTGATTCGAAAGCCGTTAAGAGCGGTTGTTATTTTCCTTGCGCTTGCTTTCAGCTCCTTGACGATAAGCTCATCATCTTGATTTCTCTTTGTCTTTTTTCCTTTCGGTTCCATAAACACATACCTGGCGACGTTCCAGATTTTATTGGCGAAATTTCTCTGTCCCCGGATATTTTCTTCCGAAAGGGAGATATCATTTTCTACCAGGGTTCCCCAAATAAGGCTCATTCTTAGGGCATCCGCCCCGTATTTCTGGGTCATTTCCAGGGGATCTATAACATTTCCTTTGGATTTACTTATTTTTTGCCCCTCTTTGTCTCTAACCAGACCGTGGATAAGAACGTCTCGGAAAGGAACATCACCGGTTGAGTAAAGCCCCAACATGACCATTCTTATTACCCAGAAGGGGATAATATCGTAGGCGGTTTCCATGACTGAGGTGGGATAAAAATATTCAAAATCACCGGCTTTTGTAGTTTTAAGGGTTGCATAAGGCCACTGACCGGAAGAAAACCAGGTATCGAAGGTGTCGGTATCCTGAGTTAATTTAGTGTGGCCGCAGCCCTCACATTTTTCAGGGTGAGCTCCGTCTGTAATTGTCCATTCGAGGCACTTATCACACCTCCAGGCAGGAATTCTAATGCCCCAAATTATCTGGCGGCTGATATTCCAGTCTTTTAAGTTTTTCAGCCAATGCTTGGCAATTTTTTCGAATCTGGGAGAGGCAAAAGAAACCCTCTTTTTTGAAATTGCCCCAAATGCTTCTTTGGCCAAGGATTCGACTTTCAAAAACCACTGCTTGGAAACAAGCGGCTCAATAAGGCCTTTGTCTTTATAGCAGACACCAACAACATGATGGATGGTTTCTACTTTTTTGATTTTTCCGGCAGCCTCAAGGTCTTTGATTACTTCTTCTCGAGCCGCCCCAGCCGTCATGCCGATGTATTTTTCGGGGGTATTGGTCATTTTCCCTTCGGCATCAATTACAGAGATAGTTTGGAGATTATGCTTTTGGCCGATTTCAAAGTCGGTTGCGTCGTGGCCGGGAGTAATCTTCAGAGCCCCGGTCCCGAAGTTAATATCTACCAATGGGTCGGCGATAATCGGAAGTTCTCTTTTTACTAATGGCAGTGTGGCTTTTTTGCCAAGCAGGTCTTTGTATTTGGGATCTTTGGGGTTGACCGCAACCGCAACGTCGGCAAAGATTGTTTCTGGACGAGTCGTTGCAATAATAATTGGTCCATAGTCGAGAAAATAAAGAGCATCATCCCGCTCTACAGAATCTACTTCCAGCTGGGAATACGCGGTTCCGCAGCGGGGGCAATAGTTAATTATTCTTTCCCCCCGGTAAATAAGCCCGTCATCGTAGAGCTTTTTAAACGTTGCGTAGACAATCTTAATTATCTCGGGGTCGAGAGTGAATTTATTTCTGGTCCAATCGCAGGATGCCCCCAGGGCCCGAAGCTGATTTTCCATATTGGATTTGTTTTCCAAAACGTAGTCCCAAATCATTTGATAGAGAGTGTCGCGGTCAAAATCTTGTCTGCTTTTGCCTTCCTTCTTAAGCTTTTTTTCAAAAACAAACTGGGTTTCGATTCCGGCGTGGTCGGCACCGGGGAGCCAAAGCGTGGGCTCTCCGAGCATTCGGTGGTAGCGGGTTAAAACATCCTCAATGGTTACAAAACGGGCGTGGCCGATGTGGAGATTGTCGTTGGCATTCGGTGGGGGCATGATGATGGTGAAAGGCTCTTTATCTTTAGAAGGCTTTGGAGTGAATGCCCCGGAGTCTTCCCAAAGTTTATAAATGCCTTGTTCGTGGGTAGAATGGTCATAAATTTTATCCATGCTAGGCAAAGTATACTAAACTTGGCCGTCAATTGTTAACTCGGGATTGCTCTGAATTTTTTCCCAGCCGACGGAATTTGAATTAAAGAAAGCAAAAGCGGCGATATAGGCCGCGTTATCGGTACAAAGCTTAGGCTGGGGAACAAAGAAATCTATTTTGATACCGCGGCTTTTGATTTCCGATTCAAATTTTTCTCTTAGACGCAAGTTGGCCGCAACCCCTCCGGCCAAAAGAAGGCTTTTCGGTCTGAATTTTATTGCAGCCACAAGGGCTTTTTCTACCAAAACCTCAGCTATTGCCTCTTGAACCTCGGCGGCCAATTGTTCTTTTGGAACCTGAGGTCCCATCTTCGATACCTCTTTTATTACTGCAGTCTTAAGTCCGGAGAAACTGAAGTCAAAGTTTTTCTCCTTAATCATCGGTCTCGGGAAAAGGTCGTAGATATGATTCGGATTTTTCATCTTAAATTTTTCGGCCAGCTTTGAAATTTGGGGCCCTCCGGGATAGGGAAGTCCCAAAAGCCGAGCCGTTTTATCAAAAGCCTCACCGGCGGCATCATCCCTGGTTCCGCCTAGCCATTCAATTTTTCCGTGGTCACTTATCAAGACCATGTCTGTGTGTCCGCCGCTGACAACCAAAGCCAAGGCGGGGAAGGAGGGCATTTTTCCTCCCAACCAATTTGCATAAAGGTGGGCAACCAAGTGGTTGACTGGAATAATGGGTTTTTTATAAAGGTGAGCGAGGGTTTTGGCGGTTTCCACGCCGACAAGAAGAGAACCTATAAGCCCGGGCCCCACGGTTACGGCAATCTTATCGATTGTTTCCAAAGACTCACCTGCGCCGCCCAAGGCTTCCCTGATAACGGGAATAATGCTTTTAACCTGTTGTCTGGCCGCCTCCTCGGGAATGACCCCGCCGGTTTTTGCGTGCATTTCGGCAGATGTGGCAACGACGTTTGAGAGGATTTTTGCTCCATCTTCAACAACCGCCGCCGCGGTTTCATCACAGCTTGTTTCAATCCCCAAAATTTTCATCTTGCTTTTGAATTATACAACGTGAGAAACTTGAAGCAGTGTTTCGGAGGAGAGAAGAAGAACCGCTCTCGGGTGTTTTTTCCAGAGCGTGGGCTTTCGAGCCATCGCTTCCTTCGCGCTGCTCGGAGAATTCCGAGATTCATTGCGGAACCGTAGAAACCACCTTACCCCGAGGACTGAGAAAATTTCTGGAACTTCCTACAAATGAGGCGTTTTTGATAAAAATGTCGGTAGCCACCAGCGACAATCATGACGAAAGCTATGCCCGGATATCCATAGGGGTTGACGGAACTGAGGCCCACTTCCTTGTTATCACCCAAAAAATTAATGGAGAGAGAGATACAGTCAAAGGTATGGCGAGAAAAATGAGGGTAGAAAGAAATTTTAGGGACGGAACAGGAGAAATAGAACCCCGGGCCGATAAACAAAAGAGGTATGTTGGCGCACTAAAAGAGGTAATGGCGCTTTGGAGTAAAAAATTTAGGGAGGTTGACCAAACTTTACTCTGCGGGGCCTGTCCCTCTCATGTAAACCGCCTGCCAAGGCCGGTAGTTGGATAGAAAGGTTTTCTGATAGATTAGTTCTCCGTCTCTTTCAACTTTGTAATTAAAAGTAACCTTTGCCCCCCAGGCTTTGTGTTCTATCTGGTTTATCTTTCCCAAGGGCAGCGTCGGGTCATCAACATAGAGATCTTCAGGTGGAGGCGTAACGCCTGAGACCACAGGTTTTGAGGTCGTGGCAATCCTTCCGTCATTTGTCCCGTAAATCTCAAAAACCAAAGTTAACTTCTTAGTGTCTGCGATGGTTTGAATAAGGATATGGCCCGGGGTGTCGTTTTTAAATTTTAAGTCCGTGGTCGGGGCATAAACGGTTGCATCCAGACCCGGGGGAGAATCCTGCTCGTAATAACCGACTCGGTAGGCATGGGCCCGGCGTTCAATTATGGGCAGACCGGCGTTAAGGACCGCTCTAAAGAGCGTGGTGGATACCTGGCAGACTCCGCCTCCGTCACCCAGTACGGTTTTCCCGTCTTTAATTATGTAGGCTTGTTTATAGCCGGTAAAATCCGAGACGTCTCCCAAAACATCGTTGAAAGAAAAGGTTGCCCCCGGTTCTACCAATACTCCTTTGAATCTTGATGCTGCCAGGCTAACGTTGTGGATTCTATTGGCGATGGAACCGGAAAAGCGGGAGGAACCTCTGCCAATGAGTTCCTTTATCCCCAGATTATTAACGTCCTCGTTTTGAATCTTCGGGGCTTTGCGCTCAACCGGAATATCGACACTTACTCCGGCTTCTTCGGAGGTTTCCAGGGTTCTTAAGTTGCCCCGAATCATATCTGCAAGGGAATCGGACTTGACTGCGGCCCCGTCCTTTGAGGGAGCGAATTCTTGAACCCTGCCCCCGTCAAAGACAAAGACCGAGTCCTGCGGTTCTCGGTTGACTTGGCCCGAAACATCCTCAACCACTTTGTCGATGGCGTCTTTGGAGTACTCGGTTTTGGGGTCCAAAAGTGCCAGAAGTTCGTTTCCCTTAAAGTTAAAAACCTGAAATTCAAACTTCAGGGTTAGGGTCTTGGCTTTCAGTTTCTCGGCTCTTTCCTGGTAAAGCCCGGCCTCCTGGTCCGAAAGGGTCGGGTCAATGGCTTTAAGCGGTAAGGCAATCGGGCCGCCCGAGGCATAAGCCAGATTTTTCCCGATTTGGGCAGAGACCAGCTTTGTATCAAGCTCTGACCCTGGAGCCCCCTTGTCGACCAGAATTTCTCCTTTTGTGATTTTGACCGAGGGAAAGACTGGCTCGGTCGTTATTTGCCCGGCGATTACAGACAGCGCCTCCTGGAGCTTCTGTTCATTTAAGGTGAGTCTAAGGCCCAAGTCTGAAGGCTTGAAAATAAGTTCGATTCTTTTGGCCAAATCGTAAAAAATATTGCCGGTTCGGGTGAATTCGTAAGCATAGGAGGCGGATTTAACGAAATCGTAGGCAAGCTCGATATCCTGGGTGGGAATTTCGAAGGATTGATCTTTAGCCGTCAGGACAACTTTTTCGGGAACGGCGATTTTTTTATCAAGTTCATCTGCCGCAACCTGGGGATACTTACCGGAAACGGAAAAACCAGCCAGAGAGATATTCGGGAAAATAGTTCCCCAAAAGTAGATATTATAAAAAAAGACAGCTAGAAGGAGGAAAAGAAGAATCAAGGCTGGATAGAGAAATATTTTCCTCCCAATTTTTATCTTTTTGGGAAAAATATTCTTTAGAAAGCTCATGAATGTATGATACCATTAACCTAAGGCTAAAGTATGGACCCGAATACGCCCCAAACAACACCGACATTACCTCCAGTTGAAATATACTCCCAATCGGGAAGTCCCACTCCACAGTCGGCTCAGGTTAGTGCTCCGCCTCCACCCAAAAAAGGATTTCCCAAAATATTAATTATCATCCTGGGGCTAATTGCCTTGGCGGGAATAGGAATTGCAATTTTTACCTTTTTGTCATCCAGGGCAAAGTCCGGAGGAGAGGGAACTCTAACCTGGTGGGGTCTTTGGGAGGATGAGTCCGTGGTTACTCCTTTAATTGCCGAATACCAAAAGACCCACCCCAAAGTAAAGATTACCTACCAGAAACAATCTCCCCAAGACTACCGGGAAAGACTGACCAATGCCCTGGCCAAAGGAACGGGCCCCGACATTTTCAGGTTCCACAACAGCTGGGTGCCCATGTTTAAGGAGGAATTGGCCACGGTTCCAGCCTCGGTTATAAGTGCGGGGGAATTTGCCCAGACATACTATCCCACCGCCTCTTCTGACTTAACCTCCGGCGCCGGGCTGGTGGGCATACCCCTGATGTATGATGGTCTGGTTTTGTATATCAACGAAGATATTTTTGAAAAAGCAGGCAAGACTCCGCCCGCGACTTGGGACGATTTAAGACAAGTTGCAATACAACTTACGACCAAAGACGAGCAAGGGGTAATCACCCAATCGGGGGTGGCCCTGGGCAGAACCGAAAACGTAGACCACTGGCAGGAGATACTGGGCTTAATGATGTTCCAAAACGGGGTTTCCATGGGTAACCCCACCGGAAAACTGGCGGAGGATGCCCTGACTTTCTTTACTGTTTTTTCTTTGGCTGATGGGGTCTGGGACGTAACCCTTCCGCCCTCAACAGTTGCTTTTTCATCGGGTAAACTGGCTATGTATTTTGGCCCAAGCTGGCGAGCCTTTGAAATTAAACAGCAGAACCCAGATTTAAAATTTAAGACCGTACCCGTACCCCAGCTCCCGAAAGGAAATACAAATGAGCAGGACGTAACCTATGCTACCTATTGGGCCGAAGGGGTCTGGTCCAGAAGCAAAAACAAGGAGGCGGCCTGGGAATTTCTGAAATTTATATCAAGCCGGGAGTCTTTGGAAAAGATGTACCAAAATGCCGCCAGCCAAAGACTTTTCGGAGAGCCCTACCCCAGGGCCGATATGGCCGAGCTTTTGACTTCGGATAAAGTCTTGAGCAGCTTGGTTGCCCAGGCGCCGTTTGCCCAAAGTTGGTATTTGGCATCGAGAACCTTTGACGGCCCGACCGGAATCAATTCCCAAATCAACAAATACTTTGAGGATGCCGTAAATGCCGTAAATGCCAGAACTACGGCAACCAAAGCCCTGGAAACCGTGGCTTCGGGGGTACAACAGATTCTTTCCCAATACGGCCTTTCCGCACAATAACCATGACCCAACTTTTTAAGATTGACTTAAAGGAAATATATCCCCTGGAAACCCTAAGCGGGAAAAATGTTGCCTCGGTTTTCTACCACGACATTTTCGATTACCCATTAACGGCCCAAGAGCTTATTCGTTGGGAGGCAGGCAGAAGGCTAACAGTAAAAGATAAATCATTGACCATTGATTTTCGAAATGGATTTTACTTTTTGGCAGGCAGGGAAGCCAGTATTCTAAAGCGGCTTTTGCGGAAAAGAATTTCAGCAAGAAAACTACGAATTGCCCGAAAGGCTGGGCAAATCCTGCAGTTTATACCTTCGGTAAAAGCGGTTTTTGTCACCGGGGCCTTGGCGATGGAAAATGCCTCCTCAGATTCGGATATCGACCTTCTGGTGGTTACCCGAAAAGGAAGACTTTGGACGACAAGACTCTTTTCCCTCGTCTTATTTAAAATGATTGGCTTTCCGCTGCGAAAATATGGTGACAAAGATCAAAAAGACAAACTCTGTTTGAATATGTGGCTGGACGAGGGGAGTTTGGGTTGGTCAAAAGGGGACAGAAATTCCTATACCGCCCACGAGATAGCCCAGGTAGTTCCGCTAATAAACAAAGACAATATCTACGAAAGATTTGTCTGGGAAAATAAGTGGGTTAAGACTTTTTGGCCAAATGCGCTCAAGGTAATAAAACAACAAGGCGAAGTTGATAAAAAAGGAAGTTTTCTGGGCAACCTTTTTGAAAGTTGGGCAAGAAAGCTCCAATTTATCTATATGCGAAGAAAGATTACCCGAGAAGTAGTTACTCCCAACAGAGCCCTTTTCCACCCCCACGATTGGGGCAAAGTAATTCTTTCCAGACTTACCTCAAGATAAGCCCTTGACAAGAGGGGTAGCCTATTTATACAATAGCACTCGCTGTTGGCTATTGCTAACAGTTTTTTCGGTGCTATGTCCAAGACTACTCAATCGAAATTAAATTTGCAGCCGGCAGCCGGCTATCTTCTTATCGAACCCCTAGGCTCCCAGGAAAAAACCGCTTCAGGTATATATCTTCCAGAATCAGCCTCAGAAAAACCCCAAAAAGGAAAAGTTTTGGCGGTTGGGACTGAAGAGATCACAGAATCGGGTACAAAAAGGGAGGCCCCAGCCAAGAAAGGCGATATCGTAATCTACAAAAAATGGGGAGGCAACGAAGTCAAAATCGGAAACGTTGAATATCTTTTCGCAAAGTTCGAGGATATTTTGGCAATCGAAAGCTAAAACAATGGCAAAGCAACTCAAATTCTCAGATGAAGCCAGACAATCCCTAATGAAGGGGATAGACGTTGTGGCCAAGGCGGTTGTAACCACCTTGGGGCCCAAAGGCAGAAACATTGCCCTAGATAGAAAATGGGGATCTCCAAACATAGTTCACGACGGGGTCTCTGTGGCCAAGGAGATTGACCTTGCCGACCCATTTGAAAACATGGGTGCCCAGCTTGTCAAAGAGGCAGCTAGCAAAACCAATGATTCAGCCGGAGACGGAACCACGACCGCAACTCTTTTGGCCCAGGTGATGACCTCGTCCGGAATGAAGAATGTTACAGCTGGTGCCAACCCCATGGTGGTTAAAAAGGGCATGGAAAAGGCAGCGGCAGCAGTAGTTGAAGAGCTCAAAAGGATTGCCAAGCCAATTAAGAATAGGGAAGAAATCACCCAGGTAGCCACGGTTTCGGCGGGGGATGCAGAGATAGGCGCCAAGATTGCCGAGGCCCTGGATAAAGTTGGCCGAGACGGAGTCGTATCAGTTGAAGAAGGAAAAGGTTTGACGATCGAGATCGAATACAAGGAAGGAATGGAATTTGATAGGGGATACGCATCGGCTTACTTTGTAACCAATCCCGAAAGAATGGAGGCCGAGATTGATGATGCCTACATTCTTCTGACCGACAAAAAGATATCTTCGATTCAGGACCTTCTTCCTTTCTTGGAGAAATTCGTCAAGGTTTCCAAAAGCCTGGTAATAATTGCCGATGAGATTGAAGGCGAAGCTTTGGCAACCTTGGTTGTAAACAAACTTCGAGGCACCTTTAATGTTTTAGCAATCAAGTCTCCGGGATTTGGGGACTCAAGAAAAGAGATGCTCGAGGATATTGCGGTTCTTACTGGCGGAGTTTTGGTCAGCGAAGATACGGGAAGAACTTTTGAATCGCTGGAGGTGGAGGAATTGGGAAGGGCAGATAAGGTCTGGGCGGATAAAGACAATACCCGAATCATCGGCGGAAAAGGGGTTAAAAGTGCCATAAAAGCCAGGATAGCCCTTCTTAAGGGCCAAATTAAAAAATCCGACTCTGATTTTGACAAGGAAAAATTAGAAGAGCGCCTGGCCAAGCTTTCCGGAGGGGTAGCCCAAATAAATGTGGGAGCAGCCACCGAGATCGAGCTTAACGAGAAGAAAGAAAGAGTCAAAGACGCGGTCGGAGCCACCAAGGCCGCAATAGAGGAAGGAATCTTACCTGGGGGCGGAGTTGCATTGCTTCGGGCCAGAAAAGTCTTGGCCAAAGTTGTATTTGAAGGCGAAGATGAGAAAATCGGGGTCGAGATTGTTAAAGAAGCCTTGGAACAGCCCATCCGCTGGCTGGCCAAAAATGCGGGCGAGGACGATGGATATGTGCTTAGAAAGATAGAAGAGGAATCCGATGGTGATTTTGGTTTTAACGCATTAACGGGGCAGTTCGGTTCTATGACCAAATTCGGAATTTTGGACCCCCTAAAGGTAACAAGAAGCGCTCTCCAGAACGCAGTCTCGGTTGCCATGATGGTTCTAACCACAGAAGGACTTATAACCGATATTCCCGAGGAAAAGAAAGAAACCCCTCCTAGTGGGGGAATGGAATATTAAGTTGCCCCGTTAGGTTATAATAATCTCTCCATGTTTTCTGAAAGGCTGGTTCCTTCAGGATGGAACAAAGAGGAATGGCGCTGGTATGTGGTGTCTGTGGCAAGGGCAGCAGCCGCCAAGATTGAAACAATCGGGATAACGGTAACTCCAGAACGAATAAAAGATTTGGTTGGAGAAAAAAGAGGAAATTATATTGAATGGATAAGGTTTATGCGCGAGGCAGCAATGGTCAGAAGCAGGGAACAAGAGAATTTGACCATAGCCGAGTTGTTAGAAAAATATGGAAGGATAGATGAGGATGAAAGTATAAATTGTTCTTTTTTGGATGAAGCTCTTCTTCCCAATAAGACTTTTGGGATTGACCTAACGAAACCTGTTTTCTAAAATTACCAAGTGTTGTCTAAACGATTTCCCAAAAGGAAACCCCGAGAAGTTCAACAAGCCACTTTGTGTTTTTTAATTGATGGAGAGAAAGTCCTTTTGGCAATGAAGAAAAGGGGATTTGGCGCTGGTCTTTGGAATGGGATAGGAGGAAAAGTGGCATTAGGGGAAACAATAGAGTTGGCTGCCCAGAGGGAAGCATCTGAGGAGATAGGTATAAAGATTATTCAGGCAAAGAAGGCCGCACTCCTTCATTTTTATTTCCCCCAAGACCCCAAAAAGAAAGGTTGGAATCAGGACGTACATGTGTTTTTGGTAAGCAAATGGGAAGGGGAGCCCCAGGAAACAGAGGAGATGCGGCCTCAATGGTTTGGCATTCCCAAGATTCCTTTTGAGGCAATGTGGAGCGATGATCCCCATTGGTTGCCAAAAGTCTTGGCGGGGGAGATAATTTTAGGCTGGTTTAGTTTTGATGACAACAATAAGGTTTCGGATTACAAAATAAAAAATGTGGCAAAAGGCGCAAAGATTTCTAGCTAAAGATAAATATATAGGGCCTTTGGTTAAAAAACACGGCCCTTGCAAAATAAAACCCAGCAAGAAAAAAGATTATTTCTTGGATTTGGTAGATGCGATAGTTTCTCAGCAGCTTTCCGGAAAAGCCGCAGCAACCATTTTCGGTCGCGTTAAAGAAGGGCTGGGCGGGGAAGTAGCTCCCAGAAAAATCCTTTCAACTTCGGACCCCAAATTTAGAGGCTGGGGACTCTCAAGACAGAAAACAAGCTATTTAAAGGACCTGGCCGAAAAAGCAAAAAAGGAAGAGATAAAGATAAAGAAACTAGATAAGTTACCCGACGAGGAAGTGATAAAAGAACTGGTTGCGGTCAAAGGAATAGGCCAATGGACAGCCGAGATGTTTTTAATGTTCTCATTGGCACGCCCAGATATCTTTCCCCTCAACGATCTAGGAATTCAAAAGGGGATAGCAAAGTTACTCAAAAAGAGCATTTCTTCCCAAAAGATGGCCAAATTTGCAGAGAGATGGAAACCTTATCGTACAGTCGCTTCCTGGTACGTTTGGAAAATCCTTGATAGCTAGTCGTTTTATTGTAGAATTACACAAATGTTGCAGGTTGAGGCGCGCGAAATTAGAACTCCAGGGGAAACCCAAGGCGTAATTTTTCTTGTTTATAAAAACGGCAAATTTCTGGTTGAGCAAGTTACCAGAAAAGAATCGGGATTTTATGGACACGTAAGGATACCTGGTGGAACCATTGAAAGGGGCGAAACCGCGGAAGAGGCAATGAAAAGAGAGGCCAAAGAGGAACTTGGAATCGATGCCAAGTCCTTTATTTTCTTAGATACTTTTGAGGATGTAATCTTAAGTAACAATTATTATGTTTTCCACGCTTTTTTAATTCTTGATTACGAAGGTGAGGTAACAAATCAAGAGCCGGAGAAAAGTAATATACATTGGCTGCCTATACACGAGGCATGGGATTCGTTGAAGTTAGCCTCGAGTCGCTATATCCTTTGTCTCTCCGAGAAGGTAATTACCTAGGAAGAACGGAATAAGGGTTTATTGGAATTCCGTGGTTACGAACCTCAAGGTGTAGATGGTCTCCAAAGGCACGACCGGTTGCGCCCATTTCACCGATGACCGTATTGGTTGTAACTTCCTGACCTTCGCTTACGAAAATCTCGGAAAGGTGAGCATATAAAGACGTGATGTCGCTACCATGGTTGATAATAACGGCATTGCCGTAGGCGAATTTTGAATGGTCAATGGCCTCAACTTTTCCATCCTTGATAGGTCGGATTTTGTCTCCGGTAACCCCGTCCAGGTCAATTCCCGGGTGGAAAAGTCTATAGCCTTGGGTAATTTTTACTTCCTCGGTAGGGTATTGGACTACCCTTTTGGTGGTTAGAGGACCGCTTTGTTCCTGAATAACGCTTTGTTCAGCCTCAATCTTGGCCAGAGAATTGCTTGGAACAAGGGTGCTGGCGATAAGCATCAGGGCCAAGTTTGTTCCCAAAAGCCTTCTGATGTTTTTGTGCTCAAAGATGTGCCTGAAGAAACGGGAAATCTTGTGCCCCTTTTTGATGTTTTTGATCTCATCCATATCAGGGAAAAGAGGATTTCCAACGTCGGGGCCCCGCCTTTTTGTAAGTTCTATATGAAGGCGGTGTTTGGGCAAGTGTAATGTAATTTTTGTCATATTGGGCAGAAAGCAAAAGCCACGTTCAGGTTTAATGAACGTGGCAGTGCCACAAAAAAATCTCGCACGAAGCGAGACTTATATCGCAATTGTAGCTTGTGAAATCCTAAAAAGCAAATTTAGGAGGCCGGAGCGGGAATTGCACCCGCGCATAGGTGTTTTGCAGACACCCGTGTTTCTACTTCACCATCCGGCCGGGGTATCGCTATTTTAGCTCAAAGGCATCCCCAACACAAAGCTTGCCAGGAAAGTTAGGCTCGTGCTAAACTTGCCAGACATGAAGAATCTTCGAGCCATCGTGCTTTTTGTTTTTGGCCTGGGATTTCTGGTTACCGCAGCCCTTTTCACCTTGGGTTTCTTAAAACCCAAAGAGGCCGGGGTTTTAATCGAGTCAACTCCTGCTTCAATGGTCTTTATCAACGGCGAACAAATAGGCAGAACCCCCTACGAAATTACCAGGCCCCCGGGAGAAATCACGGTTAAGCTGGTTCCGGAGGCAACCGATAAACCCATGGCTCCTTTTGAGACAAAGGTGACCCTTACTCCGGGCATAAAAACCATAATCAGGCGGGAGTTTGGAGACAGTGAAGAAACCTCCTCGGGTGAGATAATTTCCTTCGAAAAGATAGGCGGAAAAGAGGCTGAATTGGCTTTGGTTTCAGTCCCCAACTCGGCCCAAATTTCCATCGACGGCCGGATAAAAGGCTATGCACCGGTTAAGCCGCCCATTGCCCCGGGCGAGCATCAAATCGTGGTTTCGGCCCCCAACTATAAAGAGAGGGCCCTTTCCATAAAAACTCTTGTCGGGTATAAGCTGACCGCCGTTGTCAAGCTGGCCCCGAGCGGCGAGACCCCCAAAGAGGAAGAAACGCCACCCCAACAACAGGAGACGTTGGTTGAGATTCTTTCCACCCCAACTGGTACTTTGAGAGTTAGGGACAAACCGGGTCTGGGCGGAGCCGAGATTGGACAAGTCAAGCCTGGAGAAAGATATAGATTTTTGGAGGAAGACGAAGCCACTGGCTGGTTTAAGATCGAGTATCAAAAAGGAAAAGAAGGCTGGGTATCGAACCAATATGCTAAAAAAGTAGAGGGAGTTCTATCACCGACCCCAACCCCAACGCCTAAGGGAACGTAGCCAGACCACCGTATAAAATCCAGATAACAAGCCCGATCCAAAGAACTACCGAGGCCATCAAAGAAGAATCTGTCAAAAGAAGCTTTTCCGGGGATTCGGCCTTTCCTTCGAAAATTAGGCTCTGGTATCTCATTATCCCGAAAATCGTGATGGGAATGGTAAACATCAAAAGCTTATTGATTGTCGTTGCCCGGGAGAGTTCGGCCAAGAAAAGCCAAACAGGCGAAGACGCCTGGGGAGATTCAAAAAAGGTAAAAAGAGCCCAACCCATCCAGGCTGCGTTGCCAAACATGGTTACATAGGAGTTGAGAAGCTCTCGCCTGTAGTGGGTGAGGCTTTCCCTGGTTACTCCCCCTTCAGGCAGAAGATTAAGCTCGGCCCGTCTTTTACCTGCGGCCAAGAAAAGGGACGCCGAGACCACACAAAGAAGAAACCAGACGGAAAGATGGGCATCGATGACAAAGGCGCCCGCATAGACCCTGATGATAAAGCCTGCGGCAATTATCAAAATGTCTATAATTGCCATCTTTTTAAGACCCAAACTATAAAAAGCTTGCATGCCAAGATAGACCAGAACCATCAGGAAAAATAAGGGGTTTAAGGCCTTGGCCAGATAAATGGCCCCCAATCCCAAAACAAGGCTGATAAAAAGGGCGGCCGGGATAGGTAGCTTCCCCGAGGCAATCGGCCTAAATTTCTTTATCGGGTGGAGCCTGTCGTACTTGGCATCCAAAACATCGTTAAAGATATAGGTGGCCGAGGTCGCCAGGTTGAAGGCGATGAAGGCCAGAATGACTTTATCTAAAAGAATTTGGTTAAAAAGGTTGCCGGTAAAAATAAGGGCGGCAAAGAGCGAGAAGTTTTTAATCCAATGTACCGGTCTGGCTACTTTTATGATGGAGCCCAGACTTACGATGACTTCGGTCGATAGGTTAGCCACAAAATTAACCCTCCCAGGAGAATTGCTATCCCGACCATTGTATATAACTTATTGGAGGTATTCAAATTGAGGGCCAAGACCCCCAAAAGGGCGGATATCAGCCAATAAAAGGTGGCGACCCTTCTTTTACCCCAGCCCAGATCTAATAGCCTGTGGTGAAGATGTCCCCGGTCTCCCCAAACGGGTGATTTTCCGGAAAGGATTCGTCTAAGAATCGTATAGCCCGTATCAACTAGAGGGATACCCAGAACCACAATCAAAGTCCCTACTTTGGTTGTAGAAAGAATGGCCAAAACCGCAAGCAAATACCCTGCCAAAGTTGAGCCTCCATAGCCAGGCATTATTTTTTGCGGATAGAAATTCCAAGGCAAAAATCCAAGGTAGGCTCCAGCGGTTATGGCTGCCAGGATAATAACCGGCCACTGGGTAATATCAGCCGAGAATTTCAAAGACAGGGCGGCAATGGTTGCGGCCGCAACAACTACAACACCTGGAAGCTGTCCGTCAACTCCCTTGGCTCCCATGTTAAGCATGTTCATCACAAAAACTATCCAAATAAGGGCAAAGGCATCGGATAAAATCCAGATGCTTCGCTCCTCTCCCAAAAGGAAAAACTTTAATTGAGGCTGGGACAAATCGATTATTCCGCCCCCCGGCTTTGATAAAAAGGCGATTCCGATCCCTGCTGCTATGGGGGCAGCCGCGGCAAGAAATCCACCAATTAGCCTTAGATAGGGATTTAGGTCGTATTTGTCATCCAAAAAACCCAAGGTTGTAACCAAGATGGCTCCAGCTAAAATTCCGACCAGATGCTTATCCAGAGGCAGGAAGAAAAGTGAGGCCAGAAAAATGGCGATAAAGGTGGCAATGCCCCCACCCCTAGGAACAGGGTATTTGTGGATGACCTTAACGTGCCTGTGGGTTCTGGGATCATCTATAATCCCAAGCTTTTTGGCAAGCCTAATAACCAGGGGGGTTGCCAGATAGGCCAAAATAGCGGAGATTACCCCGGGTAGGATTGCCAGTTTAAAAATATCCATGGATTTGTCAGAAACTTCCCACCAAGAGCGCAATCTTTACGATTGTAATTGCGGCAAAGAAGGAAGAGCCGATGGCGGCCAGAACGAGTGCTTTCTTGAGAAACTCATCCTGAATTTTAAGGGAGATTAAACCGTTGATAAGTAAAATTAGTAAAGATACCACGGCGGGAAGGGATAGAAATATCTTGGGGGCAAGTTGTTCCTCTCCTTCGGCCAGACCGTAAAAAAGAGGCACGACCGGAGGTAAGAATTTCTGGACCGCTAAACTTCCCAGGATAAGAGCCACGCTGAGAAGAATGCCGCCCAAAAAATATTGCCCAAACGGCAAGGATTTTATTTCCAGTTGGGAAAGCTTATTGTCCAAGGTAGTTTTGATTTTACCTCTTTGCTGGGAGTAGGAGCAATCAGGGAGTTTTCGTGGAACTTCTAAGCCTCCAAATCTCGGCCCCGTCGATATTTGAAATTTGCATATAGGATTTTCTCAGAAGTGGAATTACCTCGGAAAAGTTGGGAGCGTTCGGCAAGATAATAATGAATTTTGGCAGACTTGCCTCAAGAACTTTAAGTTCGTCCTTTTTCGAGGAAAAGTCGGTGATGTGGTAATCCGCAACGTACTTTCCCGGAGGGAGTCTTCGGGAAAGGGCATAAACGGCCGATGAGTCCGGTCCCCAGACGAAGATTTTTTCTCGAGGACGGGTCGAGCTGATGACAAAATCGGCGATTTGATAGTTTCTGGGAACCTGGCGGCCGAAACTGCCGAAATAGGCGTCTTTGCTGGTTTGTCCCAGCGCAAACTTAAGGAATCTGGCGTAGTAGGCCGAGGTCGAGTAGTACCAGAACTTATAAAAGAAGGGTACAAAGAAAACCAAGAAAAGGGGGATTATGGTTAGGGACTGCTCCAGGGTTTTTTCGCTGATTAGAATTGCAAAAAGAAACGAGGTTGGAGCCACCACCTGGAAAAGGTAGTGCGGATAGGGCCTTTCCGATAAGGTTATGGCAAAGAGGGCAAAAAGCACCCAAATCGTCAAAAAGATAAATTTGTTTGAGAGCTTCGAGCGCTTAAGGAAAAGAACAACCAAACCGGCAACTACAACAGCCCCTCTGATAATAAGAGGGAGGTTTCTGGCAAAGAAGGGTTTGGCCACATCCGTCGGTCTCCAGCTTGATAAATAGCCGATGTTTTGCAGGAAGGCGGCTTGAATATAATCTTTGAGGGCTCCGGCAAAAAGGAACCAGACAAGGGTAAGGGCAATCGGGGCCAAAAATCCCGCAATCAAATAGAGAGACCTTCGGAATATTATCCTTAAGTCCCCCCCCTTAAACCCGGCGGTAATTGCCCAATAGACGATGATGACGGGAAGCTCAAATGCCACGGGCACCTTAAATAAGGTCGCGATTCCAAAAAGGGCTCCAGCCCCGAAGATGTTGGCAAAATTAAGTTTTCTGGTAAATAAAATCAGGAATGCCCCGATAATGGGGCCAAGCATGAAGATCTCGGCATTGGCAATGTGGCCTTCCAATAAAGGTAGGGTGGTTAAGAAAGCAAAGATGACTGTCCCGGTTCTTTGCAGTTTAAGTTTGTTTGGAAAAAGAGCTTGGGAAAGCTTCCAAAAAAGAATGATGGATCCGACATTCCAGAAAGCCAAAATTGCCTTAAACCAAAAAACATTTCCGGCCAGGGCGGCCAGGAGATAAAGAAGTGGGGGTTTATTGTCGTAGATGTCCTTATAAAGGGTTAGTCCTTGCCTCATTCCCTCTCCCAGGGTCAGGTAAATCATCTCGTCCCCGTACGAGAAAGGTTCGAAAAACGAGGGAATGCGAAGAACCAAAACTACGGCCAGAACGATAACCAACCAGTCGGGAACGTGGAGTTTGGCAAGAAAGGATTTCATCGTATTTTTTCTAACCAGACGACCTTTAAGGGACCGAAAACCTTGTCTTCTTCTTTAGTATAACCAGCCAAAGAAATCTCCTCAATAGGCCCGCTGGTAATAACCCCTATCCGATTGGTCTTTTTGGGCAGGGAAGAGATAACATCCTCATCGGTCATCAGGGCAGTCCCTACAAAAAACGGAAGCTTGTCTTTACCCTCCGGAACGTATAAGGGTGCCGGGATTCCATAGTATTTTGCTTCCCAAAGGTGGTGGGCTGAGGAATTCCAGTTAAGAAGAACATCGTCTCCCCGTCTGACTTCTTTGACATAAGTTGCCAATTCCCTAAAAGGTCTTTTGGTGGGATGGGTGAAATAGATAAAGTCAGCCAGCAAGAAAGTCCCAAGAACTATGGCGATTATGAGATGGGAAACGGCCCTTCTTTCGGATGCGGCTAGGAGCATGGCCGGAGGGATGGTGTAGATTAGATATCTATCAAAAAAAATGGGGGTAAGCTTTTGCGAGACCCCCCAGGCCAAAAGGATAGGCAGGACAGCCCAAAGGACTAAAACCAAAGACTTTCTAAAATCCTTGGTCCAGTTTCTCAAAAGAAGAAGAATAAGGCTGATGTTGAGATATTTAATAAATAGACTTAGAAGATCTTTGGTTGTAGGTCTTCCCAACCAGAATCCACCCCCCACGAGTTTTGTTTGGTTATATAAAGGTATTAGCCAGGGGGAATAAAGGATGCCTATGACCACAAACGACTTTAAGATTGAAACCGCGAGTTTTTTATTACCCCAGAAGAACTCTTTTAAAAAGATAAGCCCTTGGACGAAGACTGCAAAAAAAGAATAGTGCTGGGTATAAAGGGCCAAGGTTGTGGCAATAATATAAAAGGCCCACTTCTTTTTCAGAAAAAAGTAAAAGGAGGCGGTAACCGTTGCCACCAAAAGGGAATACATCCGTCCCTCAAATCCGTAGGCGAAGAGGAATGGATTAAAAAGAGTTAAGGCGGCGGCAAAGGCGGCCGTCTTTTTATCCCAAAGGTGCTCCCCGATTTTATAAACGAAATAAACCGCAACCAGAAGAAGAATAAAGGTCAGGAGCCTTATGGAGACTTCGCTTGAACCAAAAATCCTAAACCAGAGATTTTCCAAGATGTTGAAAAAAGGAGGGTGCGGCTCGTGGGTGGAGATTTTGATTATCTCCAAGATTGATTTTGAAGAGAGAATTGCCGAAAAAGCCTCGTCTCCCCACAAGCTGGCAGTAAACTGGTTCACATCTCCACTATACCTTCTCGGTCACCTTATACTCAAGATACTTTCCGAGCATCAGACGGGTGTGGGCATCAAGTCCCGGAAGGGCGGTAAAGAAAAATCCGGCTATGGGCATGAGAACAAATTCAAAAGGTGTAAGCAGGGCCCGCCAGAAAGGAACCTCTTTGGGTCTTTTGGGTTTATAGATATTATCGATGACAATCATTACTACCAAAAACAAGAGGGCAACTGTTAGTACCCAAGAGGAAAGTTTCGGAATGGTATAGCCCAAAGTCGTTCTGGCAAAGGCTGGATTTAGGATAGAGGGGATGGTTAGACCCAGGGTGATGATAAACCAGTTGACCGGCCACATAAAGTGCGACCAGATGGCAAAAATGAGCCTCATAGTTTTATCCCAGAAAGGAACTCCCGGAGTCAAAAAATAGTTTTTTATAATCCAGGGGTCATCGGATACTCCCCAGGCCCAGCGCTTGTATTGTTCGTATTGGTTTTTGAGGGTCTTCCAAAGAGATGTGGATTGGGGGGCATCGGCATGGAGAGGCAAATATATCGGCTCGACTTCAATCCTTCCCCGTTTTTTGTAATAGGCCTTAAAAAATATTCCCCAATCTTCCGGAATTTTGTCCGGATCCCAATAATCAACCTCGTCCAAAAGCTTAAACGAAAGGGAATAGTTTTGTTGGTTTATTAGTCTATCCTTTCTGGAAAGTTGAGAGAGGTTCCAAATTGAAGAAAAGGTATTTGGCACCCGTGTTATTGCGGGAAGTTCCCAGATGTTGTTGTAAAACATAACCGCCGGTTGCCAGAAACGATTATAGCGCTCTGGGTTATCCAAGAATTTAAAGGTCAGGAAAGAAAAATGTTTAGGATGATAAACATGGTCTGCATCACACGAAGTAACTGTCATGTAATTGATATCCATGCCACCCTCATCTACGAGTTTTCTTTTTACCCAAATGCCTGCGTGGCGTTCGTTGGAGGCCTTGCCTACGACCTCTCCCGGGGTAAGTTCATGAACGGTTACGAAAAAGTTCCCGAATGTTTTTCCGAATTTCTCGTTTAAGGCACCGACCTTTTGTAGCCTGTCTTCCTCTGGTTCTTTTTTCTCCATGGCCAGAACAATTGTTAATTGTTTCCTTGGTAAATCCTGATTGGCCAGGGAATTAAAAGTTCTCTCCAAGATATAAAGAGGTTCTTTGTAGGTTGGGATTATTATGACGTGATTGACCTTTTGCCAATCCGGAAAGGTCTTTAAATCAGTTAGCCAGTCATAGTTTATTGAGGCCTGTATTCTAAGGTGAGAGATAATTGAGGAGATGGCGATTTGGAAAGACTGGTAAAACCAATAGATGTTAAATGCCAGAATAAAATAAGCAACAAAAGTGGGGATTACAAAGATTGCCCAATACGGGAAAAAGATAAGATTCCAGGAGAAAAGTCCAGGCAGAATTTCCAAAGAACGATGGACGATTTTATCGTGTCTAACAAAAAAATCCCTCATATGTTATTTCAGGCGAGGAAATAAAGGCTCCCGCGATTTTATTTTAGGACCCGTAAATTGTTTTTCAATTCTTTCTGCAGTTTCAGGGAGGAAAGGTTTAAGTTGCGTACTCAAATATCTAAGTGCATCAACCGAAACGCTGACAACCCTTGTCAGTTTTTCACCCGTTAGTTTCCATGGTTGCCATTCATTTATATATTGGTCGACAATTTTTATGTCTTGCCAGAGAAGTTTTAACGCTTCATCAAATTCATACTTTTCTATTGCCTGCGCATATAGAGTTAGTGTTTTTTTAGGTAATGTTGGTGTTTCGTGTATTATCTTATCTACGGTGGGGTTATCTGGAATTGTTAAGTTTTCGGCCAGTTTTGCGACACGAGCGACTAAATTTCCAAGTCCGTTGGCCAAATCTGCATTATAAGCGTCTTTGAGTTTTTCCTCCGAAAAATCTCCGTCGGCAAAAGGGGAAACCTTTGCCAAAAGGTAATATCTAAGGGCGTCGGCTCCGTATTTTTCGATAAACTCAATTGGGTCAACAACATTACCCAACGACTTGGACATCTTCTGCCCGTTGACTGTAAGATATCCGTGAACAAATATTGCCTTGGGAAGGGCTAATCCCGCTGAAAGCAAAAATGCCGGCCAGTAGATAGCGTGGAAACGTAAGATGCCCTTTCCGATTGCATGCACATCCGCCGGCCAATACTTATTGTATTTTTTATCATCCCACCCGAAACCGATTCCTGACTGATAGATGTTTAAGGCGTCGAACCAGACATAAATCCGTTGGGTTGGGTCTCCCGGTACGGGGACTCCCCAATTTTTTGCTCTATCGTTGGTTCTCGAAATGCTTATATCTTGCAAGGGATTTTTTAGGAAAGAAAGGACCTCGTTTTTGCGAGACTCGGGAATAACTTTTAGTTTATCCGATTGAATTAAATTTATTAAATCTTTCTGATACTTTGATAGTTTGAAAAAATAATTCTTTTCGGATACCTTATGCAGTTTTTTCCCGGGGTGCTCGAAACACTCGCCGTTTTCATTTAGTTCTTCGGGGGTGTAAAAGGCTTCACAACCGACACAATAGAGCCCTTCGTATTTTTTCTTGTAAATATCTTTTTTGCACAATTTCCAGAGTTTTTGGACGGAGAGATGATGCTTTTCATTCGAGCCTTTTTGCCAGAAATCAAACTCTGCATTCAGAGCTATTGCCAATTGTCTGAATAGTTCAGTGTTTTTATCGACAAAACTCTGTACAGGAACTCTTTTCTCCTCCGCGGCCTGAACATTTTTCAGAGCGTTCTCGTCACCCCCCGAGAGGGAAACAGAATCCTCGCCCAAAAGCTTGTGATATCGGCGAATTGTATCCGTCTGGACAAATTCGAGGGCATGGCCGATATGGGGCTTGGCGTTTACGTATGGAATTGCAGCGGTTATATAAAATTTGTCCATGGTTTTAGTATAGCTTCTCTAAAAACAAAAAACCTCCTTGCGGAGGCTAGCATTTTTGCATCAAAACCCCTCCGCTTAGGCGGTTGAACCAACCATCATCAAAGGGGTTTTTGTGTTCATTGTGGGTATTTTATCAGTTAAACCTCATAAACAACAACTTTTTCACCAGGATTGGCGTCTGCCCTGTCGACCTGAATATTACCGTTTCTTACAATGACGGTTTTTCCATCTCCAGAAAGAGTTCCGAATTTAATGCGAGGACGAAGAACAGGAGAATCAAACAGTGCATAGAAAACATTGGGAATAGAAAGGGGAATAGCTTGTCGAAATGCTCCTGGCCGATCTATGTGCTCCGCGCTCATATTTATAGTTTACCAGTAAATTTCTTTATTTTTTCTGCCCAGACGTTGGCCCACTCCTCAGCCTCAATTTTTTTGATGGAAAGAAGCACCCCGGTTTTATTTAAAAGAGACTGGGTTGAAGCAATGGTTGCACTTGAAACCTTGAGATTCTGCTTGATGTTGGTATAACTTCTTCCCTTTTTAAGCCAGTAGGCAATGGAGAGTCTTTTGGCAAAGGTTTCGAGTTCGTTTTCATTGAAAAAACTTCTTAAGAAGGTCTCGGATTCTTCCAAATCTTTAAGGTCAACCAGAGTTTGGGCCAAAGTTTTAATTATTTGGTTTTGCAGGGAAGGGTGTAGTTTTTCTAGGGATACTCTCATGCGATTTAACCAGATGAACTAGCCGAAGTATAACAACCCGAAATCAAAAGTCAAAACATTAGCGGTGGTTTCTGGAGAAGTAAAGCTCTATGGTCAGGGCCAGGCCGGCAATAAGAAGAAAATTCAAGACATTGCCGACTCCCCAAAAGCGGAGTACTAAAAACAAGGTCATTGCTAGGGCGGCAACAAAGCCCCTTCTGGTATGGGCCAAAAGAAGAGAAAAGGTAAAAAAAAGAGCTAAAAAGGCCAGGAGAAAAAATAGAGGAATGGCAACGACGATATCGGGTTCAACGAAGTAGATAAGGCTTCCAAGAAGACCCCAAAGAAAGAAAATTACCGCCAGAGTAGGAAGGAAATTTTTCCTGAGCTTTACTTCTTTTTGCCGAAGTTTCTTTCTCATGATTTCATTTTATCCCAATAGAGCCTGCGATATAAGAATACACGCACTTTGTGTGTGATAGAATGAGCTCTATGGATCCGCTGGTTACGCTGATAATTGTAATCGCTGCACTGGTTATTGTTGCCGTATTTATAAACAGAAAACTTTCCGAAATAAAAGATGCCCAGAAGCCATCGGAAGAGCTTTTGGAAATCATCAAGATGCTGCAAACCGGCTCCAAGGAGGACAGAAAAGTCCTTTTGGATTCCCTGCAAAGAAATACCCAAGCCCTGAACGAAAGACTGGATACCGCCGCCAGGGTCATATCCCAAGTCCAGAAAAATGTCGGAGAGATGAGTGAAATCGGCAGGGGAATGAAAGACCTCCAGGAATTTCTAAGAAGCCCAAAACTTCGAGGAAACATCGGGGAGCACATCTTAAAGGAACTTCTTACCCAGTTTCTTCCCAAGCAATCCTTCAATCTTCAGTACACATTTAAAAGTGGGGACAAGGTTGACGCTGCCATAAAAACCTCTGCCGGGATTATCCCCATTGATTCAAAGTTTCCTATGGAAAACTTCAGAAAGATGCTGGGGGCCCAGACGGATTCGGAGAAAAAGGTTTTCGAGAAAGAATTCGAAAGGGATGTCAGAACCCACATAGATGATATCTCCAGGAAATATATTTTGACCGAGGAAGGAACCATCGACTATGCCCTGATGTATGTCCCTTCGGAGGCGGTTTATTACGATGTGGTCAATAACCCCAGACTTTTTGAATACGCCGGAGAAAAAAGAGTCCTTCCGGTTTCCCCGACCACTTTTTACGCATACCTTCGGGCGATATTGATGAGTTTCGAAGGACAAAAAATCGAGGCAAAGACCAGAGAGATTCTGGCGTCGCTTCGTGCTATCCAGAAAGATTATTCGAAGGTTGACGATAATCTAACTACCTTGCAAAGACATCTGAATAATGCCTACAACATGATGAACTCGGTTGCGACTTCTTTTGCACGCTTGGGGCAAAAGATAGTTTCAACCAAAGCCTTAGGTCCGGCAGAAAAGTCAAAAGAGCAAGAATAAATGCAAAAAGGATTCACCCTAGTTGAGATTTTGATTACTTTGGTACTTCTGGCAATTATTGCCGTGGTTGCCTTGACTGCGATTAATCCTTTGGAACAAGTCAGAAGGGCCAAGGACAGTGCCAACATGCAAAATGCCACAAGTTTCTTAAATGCCATAAGCCGCTACCAGGCGGTAAAAGAAAAAGACCCCCAGATTTTGGCGTCCGCAAATTCTTCGGACTGCCAGGATATTGTCTCGGCAGGCCCGGTTTATGATTTCACTTCTTTAAGGGATGAGCTTTCGGATTGGTTTGGTGGAGTTATTACGGAGTCTGGGGCGGAGCTTTATGCAGGATTTGACGGAAATGGTTCAACAAAAATTTGCTTCAGGGTTTCCTCGGTGGCAAATATAGCAAAGACGCCCCAATCCGGGTGTACGATTTTACCTTACTCCTACCGTTGCCTTCCTGAATAATTTCTTTCGTCCTTTTGGACTCGTCAGTGAGGGCACACACCCCCAAAGAACGTGTGGAATGCATTTCATCTTGTTGGCAAGAAGATGAAAGAGGCCGGCTCCACACGGGCCGTTGGGCAAGATCAAGTACGATGGAGGGCGCCAAAATCCCGCATGGTGGTGTCCCAGAACGCCTTGTTCTCCGCGAAGGCCCGCAGGATCGCCTTGTTGGAAATCACGAACAGGACTTCTCCATTCTCGACTACCGGGATGTGCCGGATGTCCTTCTCGTGCATGAGAGCGAGGACTTCGGCGACCAGCGCCTGAGGACCTATCGTGATGACCTCTCTGGTCATGACGTCGGTGATGGGCGTCCGCGCGGCGCTTCGGCCGGCCCGCTCACCCTTCCGGGCGTAGTCGCGCTCGGTGTAGATGCCCAGAACCTGCTTGTCCTCAACAACGAGAACCGAGCCGATGTCGTGGGTGGCCATGGCGTCAAGTGCATCCATGACCGTTGCGTGGGAATCCACGACAACCGGTGTAATCGGACCCAGCTGTTCGATCAGGTCCTTGACCCGAAACGGCGGTCGATAGTCCATCGATTCCTCCTCCTTTGGTAAAGGGCGATGTCTCCGTAAGCAAAGGCTACGGGCATCACGGGTAAGAGGCTATTATACATTATTGAACTTTGTTTCTGATACAATTGCCTCGTGGCTAGAACAGCATCTGGCGTAAAACTCAATAAAGAACAACTTGCTGCGATAAAATATGGCAAAGGACCCCTTCTTATAATTGCCGGAGCCGGAACAGGAAAAACCACAGTCATCACCGAAAGAATAAAATATTTAATTCTCTCCAAGCTTGCCAAACCCGATGAAATTTTGGCCCTAACCTTTACCGAGAAAGCAGCCCGCGAGATGGAAGAAAGGGTCGATATTGCCATGCCCTATGGTTATACCCAGATGTGGATATCAACCTTCCATTCTTTTTGCGACAGGGTCTTAAGAGCCGAGGCGCTGCATATCGGTTTGGATCCAAGATATAAATTAATGACCGAGGCAGAAACCATCCAATTCTTAAGAAACAATCTCTTTGCTTTTAAGTTGGATTATTTCAGGCCTCTGGGAAACCCTACAAAGTTTATAGACGGAATGCTTCAGCATTTTTCCCGGCTCCAAGACGAAGACATTGACCCTAAGGCCTACTTGGCCTACGCAAAAAAACTTAAAAGGGTAGAGAAAGAAGAAAAGAAAAAAACTTTGGAATTGGCCGCGGCCTTCAAAATTTATGATGAGCTGAAAGTTAAGGAAGGATTTATGGACTTTGGGGATTTGATTGTTAAGACCCTAACTCTTTTCAGACAAAGACCGAATATCTTAAGACAGTATCAAGACCAGTTCAAATATATTTTAGTTGACGAGTTTCAGGATACCAACTATGCCCAAAACGAACTGGCCATACTTCTTTCCCAGAAAACCAGAAATATTACGGTTTGCGGGGACGACGACCAGTCTATTTACCGTTTCCGAGGGGCGGCGGTTTCGAACATCATCCAGTTTAGAAGAAACTTTCCCAGAGCAAAAGCCGTGGTTTTAACCAGAAACTACCGCTCCACCCAGGAAATTTTGGACAGGGCCTATGAGCTTATCCAACACAATAACCCCGATAGGTTAGAGGCGGTTGAAAAGATTGATAAAAAGCTTTCTTCGCAAAGGGCAATAAAAGGAGAACAGATAGGTTTCATTCACTCGGACAGGGTCGAGAACGAGGCGGATGCGGTTGCCAGAAAAATAGAAGAGATAAAAAAGGAGACAAAATATGAATGGAAGGACTTTGCCATACTGGTTCGGGCCAATAACCACTCCGAACCATTCGCCCGGGCCTTTTCCCGGCGGGGAATTCCATATCAATTTTTAGGGCCGGGGAGACTTTTCAAACAGCCCGAGGTTATCGATTTAATTTCCTACCTTAAAGTAATTTACAATTTTGACGATTCGGTCGCGCTTTACCGGCTTTTGTCCATCGAATATTTGGATATTTCCGCCAGAGACTTGGTAGCCATTGGAAACTACGCCAGGCGTTTTAATCTGACTTTTTTTGAGGCTTGCGAAAAAATCGACGACATTTTTGTTACCTCCGAAAGCAAAGAAAAAATCAAAAAGATTTTGGAAATAATCGGCAGACAGCTAAAACTTGCCAGACGCGAGACGGCCGGGCAACTTCTTTATTATTTCTTACAGGACACCGGACTTTTGCAAAAATTTCTTTCTCCCGACTCTCCCGAGGCAGAGAAGAAGGCAGTTAATATCTCCAAATTTTTCGACAAACTCAAAACCTATGAGGTGGACCATGAGGATGCAACCGTCCCTGCGGTCGTAGACTGGTTGGAGCTTTCAAGTGAGTTGGGAGAATCTCCACGGGCAGCCGATACCGATTGGACCGAGGTTAACGCCGTAAATATATTAACGGCCCACTCATCCAAGGGCCTCGAGTTTCCTGTTGTATTTTTGGTTAATCTTGTGGCGCAGCGTTTTCCAACAACCGAAAGACGCGAGCAAATCCCAATACCCGATGCCCTGATAAAAGAAGTCTTGCCGATCGGGGATTACCATTTGGAAGAAGAAAGAAGGCTTTTTTATGTGGGCATGACCCGGGCCAGAGACGGGCTTTTCCTTACCGCCGCCGATTATTACGGGGAAGGCAAAAGGGAGAAAAAACTTTCCCCGTTTATCTTTGAGGCTTTAGGGGATAACGCTATCGCCAGCGAGTTATCGGAGGTGGCTCACAAGCAACTGACGTTTTTGGATTACGCCGCCCCCAAAGTCTCAGAGGCCAAATACCAGATACCCAAACTCCACATCGATTATCTTTCTTTTTCCCAAATCGAAACATTTAAAACTTGCCCGCTGCATTACAAACTCAAATACATTCTTAAAGTTCCGACTCCCCCCTCGGCAGCGCAAAGTTTCGGAAGCTCACTGCATGCGACCTTACGCGATTTCTTCCTTGCGGTAAAGACAGGGGAAAAACCAACGGAAAAATTAATTTACGAGGTCTTGGAGAAAAACTGGGTAAAAGAAGGTTTTTCAGGCAAAACCCACGAAAAAAAGTTTTTTGAAAAGGGAAGGTTATATCTAAGCGGATTTCTCAAACAGGGATTTAACCGCCAGAGCCTGCCGGTGGTAATGGAAGAACCGTTCACCATCCCCTTAGATGACAAAAAAGGAAAAGGGATAAGGGTCGGAGGCAAAATTGACCGGGTAGATGTTTTGCCGGATGGCTCCATCGAGATTATTGACTACAAAACTGGGGCAACAATTCCTTCACAGGCCGAAGTCGACAACAATTTACAACTATCCTTCTATGCTTTGGCCGCAACCAACATTCCCAACAAACCTTTCGGCAAAAAGCCCGAGCAAGTAAAGCTTTCTTTGTACTTTTTGGACCAACAAGAAAAATTGTCCACTGTACGAAGTGCTGCCCAATTAGAAAAGGCAGTCCAGGAAATTTTTGCAGTCAGGGAAAAAATAGAAAAGTCGGACTTTAAATGCTCCGGTCACATGTTTTGTCAGAATAACTGCGAATACTCACTTCTTTGCAGGGCGTCGGGGTAACTTCTTAAAGTTTTAAGTCGAATATTCCCAGTTGTCCTTTGACCGGAATAATCGGGTCTATCGGTCGGATATTTTTTAAAAACCAACTGTAGGCTCCCGGATAGACCTTTATACAGGCTTGTTTTTCGTGGTCCTTTTTCATTGGTTCAATACGGTAAAGTTCAACAATGCAAAGAGCGCACCCGGCAGGATGGATATCTGGTTTTTTAGAAGAACAAATGACCAAATCGCCCCGGTAATTTGTCGTCCATTTTCTTGTTTCGATTGTTTTCTTGCCGGAGGCAACCAAATTGGCCCAAGGTTGTTTAAGGGAAATTGCTTTGTGAATCATAGGAACCATTTTACGAAAGTTCCCGGATGGATAACTTCGTACCCCCCGAAGGATTTTTTGAAATGGGTGA
>Ga0209324_10000407_pt1 | contig 30058 bp, 27 predicted proteins | sample Rifsed19ft3_FD_184015 | JGI IMG/M metagenome (GOLD analysis project Ga0209324, IMG submission 184015) | Soil microbial communities from Rifle, Colorado, USA - sediment 19ft 3 (version 2) | ecosystem: Environmental > Terrestrial > Deep subsurface > Rock core/Sediment | place: Rifle, Colorado...
TTAAGATTCAAAAAATTACCAAAGTAGAACAAGTAGCACCTGAAGGAATTATTGGTCTTTGGAAAGGAGTTTCTAAAGATGATTTATCTACCATTCCACTTTGAAAATTAATTAAAAGAAATTTCTAGATGGATTATTTTATTTTTTATAACAAAGTCTATACCAGTAACAAAGTCGATTTTAGATATCATTTCGTTTACCCATTAACTTACATTATTTTTAATGCCAAATTGGTCCTATCAAATTACTAAAATTTCCACCTTGATTATGTATAATGCACACATAAAGTGATTGTTGAACAAAAGTGTTAGTTTAACAATATTGGTAATTTCCATCCTCCTCATCGTAGTTTCTACTGAACCACATGAAGCTTTTGCAAAAAAAGATGATGATAAGGAAAAACATGACGGAAAAGATAAGGAAAAACATGACGGAAAAGATAAGGAAAAACATGACGGAAAAGATAAGGAAAAACATGACGGAAAAGATAAGGAAAAACATGACAATGATGGCGAAGTAACACCTGACGATGATGGCGAAGTAACACCTGACGATGATGGCGAAGTAACACCTGACGATGATGGCGAAGTGAATACGAATGAGTATGAGGAAGAACCAAAATTTGAACCATCACAATTTAAGGGAAGCGGTAATGATTATGCTCCAACTTTAGGAAGTGATAGATATGGAAATAATTATATAGATAATGGTTTCACATTTAATGATTTTACAGCAGATGTTGAAGAGTTAAAAACACACATGCCGCTTCAAACACTCAATGTGGGTGAATTAAACACAGCAGTTTTGAAAATCTATGATAATAGAGGAGCTGGAAAAATTGAACATGTTGAATTAGCATTTGGTTTAAACAATAAACAACATGTTAGTGAAAGTAGCAATACAATTACATGGGAACAAAACTTCAAAGGAACTCAATCCATCATTATGAAAGATCCAGACAATATGCTAATGGATGTTAATGCATTAGGCGAAGCTGATGGCAAAATAATGAAAATTACTTTTAATTTTGCGTTTAGAGAACCGATGGAGCAATCAAAAATAGGAGTTACTGTTTGGGATCAGGATAGGCATAGTAAAACATTTTACTTTAATGATGGGATTGAAGTTGTAGGTAAATCCCTGAATCCACCAAAAATAGTTACAATACTTGACAATAGAGGATATCCCGTAACACTCACAATGACAGGGAAGAATACAGGTATTGATGAAGAAGGCAATATATGGATCCATAACTCCCCTTGGATAAAACTAAGCCAATCTGTAAAAGATCAACTACCACATGAAAACCTTGATCCAGTTAGCGCCCATGGATTTGATAGAATGAATAGTATGTTTGATTCATACAAAAATGTTCAAGCGCAAGAAGCACAGAAAAAACTAATGGAAATCTTAGGGGGACACAACATTTCCAATTTCAGTGACTAAAATTGTTCTTGCAGATTTTTTAAGTTGAAAATGAATCACAAATCAGAAACAAGTCCCACAATAAAATCAGAAAACTCTTCATCTGAGAATTTGATTAATTCAACTTTGTTCTCTTTTTCAGCCAAGTTTGCAGATTTGAGATGGTAGCATTCTTGTTTGCCCGCGATGGAGTTGAAATAGAAGCTTTGACATGAACAAAAATTTAGGTCTGGATCAAACCAATATTCTTTTTCTTTTCCAACTACAGTCCATATTTTCCTCTGACTTGGCTCAAAAATGTGTAGTTTGATGCGTTTTTCAGAAAGAACTGATTCTATTTTACTAGGATCTTTCTTCATAAGGATTTAATTCAAAAGGTAGGGTATATTTTTGATGGTAGAAACAAAAATTGTTCCTTCTCAACCTGCATTAATTTTAGAAGGAAAGAAGCGAAGTCTTGTTGTATCAGATTTACATATTGGGTTTGAAAGTAATCTAGTAACAAATAAAATTTTTATTGGAAAAAATACCACTACACAAGAAACAATTAATGCGATTGAAGACATTATTGATTTCGTAAAAGCTGATACTTTAATTCTTTTGGGCGATGTAAAATCAAGTATAAAATCTATTACAAAATCCGAATGGGAGGATGTGCCAAAATTTTTTAAAAAAATAAATGATAAGGTTGACATAATTTTAATACCTGGAAACCATGATGCAAATATTCAAAAACTTGTTCCAGAAGGGGTGTCACTTATAAGTTCGGCAGGAGTAGTTATTGAAAATATTCTTTTAACTCATGGTCACACTATGCCTACAGAAAATTTCTCACATGTTGATAAAATCATTATGGGGCATGTACATCCTGTATTTTTTCAAGAAGATTCTGTTCTTAATGGACAAAGAGTATGGATATCAATAAAAACTGAAAAACAGAACATATTTCCATCAACTTCAGGAGAATTAGAAATTATAGTTGTTCCTTCTTTTAACAAATATTTCTATGCAACTCATAAAAAGTACTACAAAAAATCTATTTCTCCAATTTTAGAAAGGATAAAAATATTTTCTTCAGCAAGGATTGTAACATTAGATGGTATCATAATAGGTGACGAATCAATAATTAATCAAATTCTCTAGCTAAAGGATTTGTAAGGTTCTAGTGGATGTTTTGTAGGTTCATTTTCTTGTAACCATTCAAGTGTTTTTACAAACGATTCAGCAATTTCTGGAGTAGTAAGAACTGGAATTCCTAATTCTAATGATTTTCTTCTAATCTGATATTCATCATAAAGCATTCCTACATATTTTTCCAAAGTAGATGTACTTGGAATATTAATAATGAAATCAATTTTTCGCTCAAATAATAAATCTGCGATGTTGGGCTTTCTTTCAGGTTCACTAATTTTGTAAACTATGCCCACATCCCCAATCTTTTCTGATAAGAATTCAGCGGTATGCTCTGTTGCCATTATTTTATAACCAAGATCTTTAAGGGATGCAGCAGTTTGAAGAAGCTTTTCTTTGTTTTCTTCACCTCCAATTGTTATTAATGCAGTTCCTTCTTCAGGTAAATTATACCCTACAGAAATTAGAGCTTTTGATAAAGCATCATAAAAGCTCTCGCCAAAACAAGCGGCTTCACCGGTAGATTGCATTTCCACACCCAAAACAATGTCTGCACCTTCAAGTTGCATAAATGAAAATTGTGGAACTTTAATTCCATAATTATTTATTTTAGTCCAGTGATCCTTTGGTATTTCTGGGAGAGATTGACCAAGTACTGCTCTAGATGCGAGATTAATTAGATTTATTCTCACTAATTTAGAAACAAATGGCATTGAGCGAGATGCCCTGATATTCAATTCTATCACATAGACTTGACCTGCATTAATTAAAAATTGTAAATTGAAAGGACCTTTAATGTTAAACGATCTTGCAATCTTCTCAGTATAATCGGTAATTGTTTCTATAATTTTATTATTTAAGCGCCATGGGGGGATGCACATCATTGCATCACCTGAATGGACTCCAGCACTTTCGATATGTTCTACTAATGCACCAATAACAATATTTTGTCCATCAGAGACACCATCTACGTCGACTTCAAGTGAATTAAGCATGAATTTTGAAATAACAACTGGATGATCTGGGGATACTGTGGTTGCTTCGTTAACGTATTTTTTAAGTTCTTCTTGGGACCAGACCACTTTCATTGCAGCACCGCTCAAAACGTACGAAGGTCTTACTATTACAGGATAACCTACGTCAATTGCAAAGTTTTTTGCTTCAGTAATGTTGGAGAATGCTTGCCATTTTGGTTGTTTAATGTGAAGATTATCAAGTACTTGGCTAAACTTTGAACGATTTTCAGCTCTATCTACATCGGTGGCACTTGTTCCCAAAAGTTGAATTCCATGTTTCACTATTTTTGGGGTAAGATTGTTTGCAATCTGGCCACCAACCGAAGTAACTACACCCTTTGCTTGTTCAAATTCATGTATATCGAGAATTCGTTCAAGTGTAAGCTCCTCAAAATAGAGTCTTTGACAAATGTCATAGTCTGTAGATACGGTCTCAGGATTGCAATTAACTACGACTACATTTTTTTCTCCATTTTCTTGTAATCCCCATACCATGTTGACTGTACCCCAATCAAACTCTACACTGCTTCCTATTCTATAAGGCCCTGCCCCTAAAACTATGATTGCTCTATCATTTTCGGCTATTTCTAAATCATGTTTGTTACCACCATAAGTTAGATAGAGATAGTTTGTTTTGGCAGGCCATTCAGCTGCTAAAGTATCAATTTGTTTTACGACAGGGACTATTCCTTGACTTTTCCTAATTTGCCGAATTTCTGATTCCTCTTTTTGTACGGCGCGGCCTATTTGTTTATCTGAAAAACCTAGTTTCTTTGCGTCATGTAATAATCGAAATTCTAATTGTGATTCCTGTAATTTTTTTTCTGTGTCAACAATGTTTTTTATTTTTTCTATAAACCAAGGATCTATTGCAGAAAGTTTGTAAATTTTTTCTACAGAAATTCCTTTTTTTAATGCTGCAGCAACATAGTACAAAATAAAATCATCTGGTTTTAGAAGATGATTCTCAATGTCTTCTTCATCATAGGTTTTACCATTAAGACGATTTAGAACTAACCCATCATTTCCAATATCTAACATTCTAATAGACTTTTGAAGTGCCTCTTCAAACGTTCTGCCAATTGCCATGACTTCACCTACAGATTTCATTGTTGGCCCAAGGGTACGATTAGCAAGTTCAAATTTTTCAAAATCCCAACGTGGATGTTTACAAACGATATAATCAAGAGAGGGCTCAAAACATGCCGTAGTAGCTTTTGTGATACTGTTAACAAGCTCAGATAGTGAATACCCAAGTCCAATTTTTGCAGACATGTAAGCAAGAGGATAACCAGTTGCTTTACTTGCAAGAGCTGAGGAACGTGATAACCTAGGATTTATTTCAATTGCGGCATATTTGTCTGACTCTGTATCAAGGGCAAATTGTATGTTGCATTCACCTACAATCCCAACATGTTTTGTTGCACGCAAGCCAGCAGATCTTAAAAGATGATATTCACGATTATCGATTGTTTGAGAAGGTGCCACAACTATATTGTCGCCTGTATGAACTCTCATGGAAAGAACATTTTCCATATTACAGACAATTACGTTATTTCCTCCATAGTCCAGCATTACTTCGTATTCAATCTGCTTCCAGTTTCCCACATACTCTTCTATGAGAATTTGGCCAACCATGCTAGCAGTAAGTCCTCGGTCTACAATTTCGTGGAGTTCTATCTCGTTGTGTGCAACTCCACCGCCTTTACCTCCTAGAGTGTATGCCACTCTCACAATTACTGGGTACCCAAGATCCTTTGCTGCTTTTTTTGCTTCATTGAAGGTACGAACCGTATAACTATTGAGCACGGGAACGTCACATTGTTTCATCGAATCCTTAAACTTCTGTCTATCCTCTGTAGCCATTATACCAGAAATTTGAGTTCCAAGTACCTTGGTTCCATATTTTTCAAATACTCCAAGTTCGTCAAGTCTTACGCCACAATTCAATGCAGTCTGGCCACCAAATCCTAGCATCACGCCATCAGGTCTTTCAGACTCGATGATTGATTCAACATATTTTGGATTAACTGGTAACAAGTACACTCTATCGGCGAATCTAGTATCGGTTTGAATTGTTGCGATGTTTGGATTGATTAGAATACTTTTCAGTCCATCTTCGCGAATTGCTTTGAGGCATTGGCTTCCGGAGTAGTCAAATTGACGGTCGTTTTAACGACTTTCGCCGGCTTCTCCGATTTTAATTGCCCCACTACCTAAAACTAGAATCTTTTTTAACGATTCATTTTTTGGCAGGTTTTTCCTCCTCCATTAAGGTTTTCAGCTTTTCAAAAACGAATTTACAATCATAAGGTCCCGGTGATGCTTCAGGATGAAATTGAACTGCGATACACCTTTGTTTTTTATGTATTATTCCTTCAACAGTTTTGTCATCTGCATTAGTAAACCACAAATCAAAATCAGAATCCTTGAGAGTATCTGGATTTATGCAGTAACCATGATTTTGACTTGTGACATAAACATGATCATCTTCTAAATTTATACAGGGTTTGTTTTGCCCACGATGCCCATACTTTAGTTTGTATGTGTCTGCATTGCCTGCAAGTCCTAGAATTTGTGCACCAAGACATATGCCTAATGTCGGAATATTTTTTTCAATAAGTGATTTTGCAGTATCTATAGTATCTTGACATTTTTGAGGATCTCCTGGGCCATTGCTAATAACAACACCCTTTGGGTTGTAGGATAGAATTTTTTCAATAGATGTATTCCAGGGGACTTTAATTACTTTATAACCGATATTCCGTAAATTTCGTATAATTGCATTTTTTACACCTGTATCAATTACAACTACAGTTTGTTTTTCATTTCCAAATACTTGGTCCTCTTTTGTTGATACCACATCCATGAATGTTTCAGAGGCATAATCTTGCGCAGATGATAGTTGTTTTTTTATCTCTTCCTCATCAATTTCCTTAGAAGAGACTACAAGTGCGGCCATCATAACACCACTGTTTCTCAGTTTTTTTGTTAACTCTCTAGTATCAATTCCAGATATTCCAGGAATATTTTCTTTATTCAACCATTCATCCAGAGTCATCACCATCCTCCAGTGACTTGCCACCATTGAAAGATCATGGACAACCAAGCCCCGAGCCTGAATTCTGTCAGATTCAAAGAATTTTGGTATACCGTCATGATCCTTTAAGGAAGGATCAGGAACTCCATAATTTCCAATTAGAGGGTATGTCAAGGTGAGAATTTGACCACTATAGGAGGGATCAGTGAGAGTCTCAACATAACCAACCATTCCTGTATTGAACACTAGTTCGCCAAAAACTCTAGTAGAATAACCAAACCCCATTCCATTAAGAACTGTGCCATCAGAAAGGATCAGTTTTCCAAACTTGTTTACGTGTTTGGCTTTTTTAGTGTTAATAGTGACCCTCGACAAGTCATCTAGATTAGAAATTTAAGTTTTGTGAAGTGTGATCGCAGGAAAATTTTGATAGTATTTTATCCGAGATTATAGAGCCTTGAACTCTTCGCTCCATTTGTAATAAGCACGGATCATTTCCATTGAAACGCTAGGAGTTCTTTGAGTTTTTATCAGTCTAAAATCTGCCATTGTAAGACTTTTTGGTTGAAGTGGAGCTCTTCCTTCAACTGGTTCTCTATACTCTGGGGAGTCAAATAATTCATGAACTACTTTGAGTTGACCTGCTTGACATATGTCTTTAATGTCACTTGCACTATATCCCTCAAAAAGTTTTGCAAGTTCGTTTGTTTTTACTCGGATATCTTTTTTGAGTGGTGCAGTATACAAATTAAATAAATTCTCTCTTGCTTCCAAAGTAGGGAGTGACACGTAGATTCTCTTTTGGAATCTTCGCAAAAATGGCCAATCAAGACTCCATGGTTTATTAGTTGCACCAATTACATATAATTTAATATCTTTTCCTTTCCCATTTACGCCATCCATCTCAGAGAGGAATTGATTTTTGGTTCTAATTTCGCCACCAACTTCGCTGTTTCTAGTACCCAAAAGTGAATCAACTTCATCAATAAATAAAATTACAGGTTTTCCTTCTCTTTCATTAAGACTGTGTGCCATTTTGAATAGCTTTGCAACATTTTGTTCTGCTTCACCAAGCCATTTGCTCATCATAGATGCAGCATCCACGTTTACAAAATAACCATCTATTTCACTTGCAGTAGCAGCTGCCAAAATTGTTTTGCCACATCCTGGGGGACCATACAGAAGTAAACCTCTTGGCCAGCCTAATGGAAAAAGGTCTGGTCTTTTTGTTGGATAAACAATAGATTCACGTAATGCACCTTTAGCATCATCTAATCCTATAACTTCTTTCCAGCTAATGTTAGGTTTTTCTTTCATTACCAATTCTTCAAACTTGCCATCATCTTGTTCTTGTTCATGCCTCCTCATTGATTCTTTACGTTCTTCAGGACTAGCGTTAGGATCAACTACGGGTTCCACATGAACACCGTGAGTAGCTTGTAATGCTATGATTCTTTTTTGATAGGAACTCATCCTTTCGGTGTAAATTTTGTTAAGTTTGTTGTTTGGATAAAGTTGTATCAATTTTACTAAGGAATCTATGGCTTTTTGGTAATTCGCAATTGCCATTCCTCTAGCCCCCTGAGAATCACATTTGATTGCCTCAGAAGCATATCTGCTTGCGCTATTCTCTAGTTCCTGTGGTGCTAAACTCAAATTATCTAATCGACTTTCACTTCAGATTTGCTTAGGTATTCTTAGGTGTAAACTGCTGTAGCAGATTTGGTTAAATTATTTGTACTTGTTTTAGGCGTGATATCGGATTCTTTTTCTGAGCCTATCTTATTTGTGGATATTAAAGAGAAATCCTCAGATACCTCACCTTGAATGCTTTTAATTCTAGAAATTGCGCTTTCCGCTGATACTACTAATTCACTAATTTTGTCATTTAAAATGTCCATAGATGCCGTAGAATTATTAATCATCTCCACAAAATCCTTTAACAGAGAATAAACTTCCTTATTGTCTTCATATTTTGTTAAAATATAATCAGCTGCATGAACGAGTTGATTTAAATCCTGTAATTGTTCGAATGAAAGCTTTTCAATCTTGGATTCCTCTTTTTTATCAAGTTGACCAAGTTTTTTCTCTACTATGTAGGAGAATATTCGTATTTTCTTTAGATCTTTTTTAATGTTCCATGAATTTAATGTGGTCATTTTATTTTTATCAAGGTTTGCTATAACCAAATCTTGATTAGTTCGCTACGTGCTTAATTTAGAGTCTACAATCAATTTTGCTTAATCTAAAATGAGGATGCTTCAAGCCGCCAATCGAAATAGCAAACGAGGCATCATTGGCCTTAAAATAGCGATTTGCGGGAGGCGTCGAATTTAGCTGACTTGGTAGCCATCCTTCTACATCAGTTTATGATATTTCTATTTGAGCACCTTGTCACGGTTTAGGTTTTAACCACAGTGACATCAATCCGAAGATACAATTTTGAACTTTTTTGAGTAATTGTATAAAGGAATTTAGCTCTTCGTCTTACCTAAGTATCAATCATTACAGACTATGGTAAAGGAACACAGTATTACTGTTAGTCTTGAGGAATTTGGTTTAAGCAGTTATGAAGCGCGTGCTTATGTTACTATGATTACAAAAGGAACGATTTCCGCAAGTGAAGTTGCATATTATGCTGAGCTCCCACGGACTAAGGTTTATCCAGTTTTACTAAAACTTGAAAAAAAGAAACTTGCAATCATTTCAAAAAGTAAACCAATCATGTGTACAGCTATTGCACCAGAAGATGCTTTTGATGAAATTATTCATGAGCAGATAGACAAAGTAAATGCCATGAATTCTCTTGTAACTAATCTGAAGAAAGTTAGTGAGGATACTAAAAAGTCTCTAGGTTCTGAGGAGAAAAGATACTTTCACTTAAACGCAAATAATGTTTTAAATCAGATTCGTCAAATGATTGAAGGCTCAAAGACATCAATCCACATTATGGCAGACCCATGGGGATTAAATCTTCTAGCTGAATGCAAAGAACAGATCATAGGAGTACTTAGACGAGAGCTTGATGTTAAAATTATTACTGCGCCTTCTCAGATTGGTTCAGAAGCTTTTCGCATAATCCCAGATGGCGCAAAAATAAGAATTGCTGACATAGGCCAGAATTGTTTTGTGTTTGATAAGACTGAATTATTAATTATTGATAGCGAGAATGGTAAAGGTGCGTTATTTTCCTCAACTGAGGTATTGGGCAATAATCAATCTTCTATGTTTATGCATGTTTGGAAACATGCATTAAAAACTGAAAGTATTGCTGATATGACTAAAAATGATGCTCAAGAAGTTTACCGCGTAATTAACTTAATTGAGAATAATGGTCTTGGGCATATTCTAAGTTCAGCATTGGTTTCAAAAAATTATGAGATAGATTTGCTCATGCTTCTTGAAAAAAATGGAATCAATATCAAATCTAAAAGTTTAGAAGACATAATTGAATTGATAGATTCTGCATTACAAATTACATGTTCAGGTCATGCAAATTTTAATCCCAACAGTAAAAACATAACAATAGAATCCAAAATTAATAGTGGTCATTCATTACCTTGGGCATCAATCCTGGACGGATATTTACATAAACAGGGATACAAGACTAGATTGGTTTTACAAAATAATCCCCAAAAGGGTGAAAAAGTCTACATTAAGATTAATCCCAGATAGACAAAACTAAAAACTAGACAATCATGATATAGTTTTATGATTGATGAAAAACTCAAATCACTAAACATTACACTTCCTACTCCTCCTAAACCTGCAGGAGCATACATTCCAGTTGTTATTTCAGATCAAATTGTGTATGTTTCTGGTCAAATTCCAATAGAAGATGGAAAAGTAGCATACAAAGGAAAGGTCCCAACAGAACAATCTTTAGAACAAGCACAAATGGCAGCAAAATTATGTATCATCAACGCACTAGCCCAACTAAAATCAGAACTTGGAAATCTGGATAGAATTTCAAAAATTATAAGAGTATCAGGGTTTGTAAATTCTTCTCCAGATTTTACAGAACAACCTAAAGTGATCAATGCAGCATCCAATTTGTTATTTGAAATATTTGGTCAAAAAGGCCAACATTCAAGAATTGCAGTTGGAGTCGCCAGTCTCCCATTGGGGGCTACTGTCGAAATAGATATGATAGTAGAAATCAATTAGCTGCTGTTAGCAGTTTTGAACACAAATTATTCCAATGTCGTTTGAGGATTGTTCTTTAGTTGGTAATATGCCAATTCTATATCTCGATTTTTCATCATATGAGATATCAAATTGGGTAGTTCTTGTAATTGGAACATTTGGTTTAAGATTATCATTGTAAAGATCTTCTTCACTAAATTTCCCATAAACTGCGCTGTATTTTTTGTCACTTTCATCTAGAAGATAAAATTGTCCACCACTTAGGAGTGTAGTTTCAGAACCAACATTTTCAGCACTTATTTTAATTTGAAAAAAAATATTTTCTGGTTTAATGTCCTCGTCTCCTTTATGTTCCCCAATATGCTCAACTGTGTATACTACTGGACCAACTTGAACTGGTTGGCCTGCTTGGACTATGATAAAATTTGGTTGATATTCTGCATACATGTAAGTTCCAAAAGCAATTGAAGATACAATACCTGCAATAATTATTCCAATCATAGCATAGCTTGTCATTTTATACACACCGCATAGAAATCAGATTTATTGGTTCTGTAATTAAATCAAGTGACTGATTCTAAATCATTGGCCTTTTCTCAGGATAAACTGCATTATACTTTCTTTAGAGTATTCAATACCATGTTCTTCTTCAGTATGTTTACCAAAATCATTAATTATTTTAGATAAGTCATTTCCTTCAACGGAAAAATTACACTCAAAACCATAGTCTTTACACTGAAGTTTTACCATATTCTACAAATCTAATTTGGGTTTAATAATAATATGCCTAAATTGCAAATTTGATATTATGAAATTGTTGCATTAAACTCTTTTAGAAATTGTTTGATCTTGGGCTTTGGAATTACAGCACCACATGCTCGGTCATGGCCTCCTCCCGATCCCCCAAGTTTAGTTGCTAGGGGATTAACAATTCTTCCAAGATGAATCTTACATGCTTTTGAGCCTCTTACTGAGACAGCGTATATTCCATGGTCAACACGTTCTTTGTAGGCTACTCCAACATCTTTTCCCGAAAGACCCAAGACAAAATTTACTGCACCACTTGCCCCAGCATCTAGAACCTCCATGTACGCTAAATTCTTCATCATTTTCATTGATTTTTTTACTTTACCTACCATAGAAGCAAGCTTTTCGACTTGAATTTGAGCAAATTCAAAGGTGTTTGGAATTTCATGCGGGTATTTTGATTCAGATATCTCTTCTACAAGATATAAGAGATAATCAGGATCCTTTTGATGTCCTACGATGTTAAACGTCAAAACTGTGGCATTAATTAAAGCAAATTGTCTGTCGTAAATTTGTAAAAGTTTAGCACCTAGTGGCCTATCTTCCATGTAATCTGTAATAGCAGCACATGCTGCCACAAATGATGCATGCTCGGATAGTTTTGATTTATATGCATTATAAACTTGAACGGTTGTACATTCGTTAATGTCATGAATTAGTTTCACTTTGAGTTTTTCGAGTTGTTTTATAATTTTGGCATCCAAGTCATGATGATCAATATATGTAATTGAGACTTTGTTTTTTCTCAGTTCGCTTAGAACTTGTACAAATTCATCCTGGTTTTTATTACTTAAACCAAGATCACAAATAAACAGTTGTTTTATTTTTTCATCATTTTTTATCTTCTCTAAGGCATCCATCAAACCTGGATAGTCTTCAAGAATGGTATCACCCCCAAAAGCCTCCCTGATTAATGCAGCAGAGCTTATTCCATCGGCATCTTCCTTATGAGATAAGCAGACAACTTTAGTTCGTTGTGTTTTTACTTTAGGTTTTTTAGATACCATACGGTCGAATCATTTACTGGCCCTCATTTAAACCAAGAAATTTCATTTTTATTTATTTTTACGAGGAGTGTGGGTAGTAGAAGGAGCGTTTTCTTTTTTATGTTCTTTGTGGGTTGCATATACATCATAAAACGTATTTGAATGAAGTTGGGTTTGAATGTCTAATTCCTGTAGTTTCTTGAGTGTTTTTCCTGATGCCTTAAGGATTGTATCATCAACACTCTTGATATATTCACGCTCAACTTCGGACATTAATTATTAATTAAAAATTACTCTATATGACAAAGATTTGATAGATTAGACTAATTGCTAAATTGAAAAAAACAAGAGTGATGATTCTAGAGACAAATGAGGTTAAAGAGTTAAAAAGACTTTTTAGGAATTAATTATATGGATACCAAAAATATTGGTCTACGAGACATTCCTGTAGCAGATACACGAATTTCCAACATTGATGGGGAAAGAGGAAAACTGATTTATCGTGGCTATGACATTTTAGACCTTACAAAAAAATCCAATTTTGAGGAAGTTTGTTATCTTTTACTTCATGATGATCTTCCTTCCAAATTTGAATACGAGGATTTTGTTTCTAAATTAAAGGGGGCTCGATTTATTCCAAAACAAATGCAGATTAACATGGGGAATTGGCGAAAGGACGCAGATCCGATGGATATGCTACAGGCGTTTGTAGCTGCACTAGCAGGTTATTATGATGAAGAGTTTTCAGATAAAGAATCAAGTTATGAAAGAGCCGCTAGTCTTATTGCTAAACTTCCAACTATCGTAGCTAGTTGGCAGAGGGTTAGAAATGGAAAAGGGATAGTAGATCCTAACCCTAACCTTAGTCATGCAGCTAATTTCCTTTACATGCTAAATAACGAAATACCAGATGCTGAAATAGAAAAAATTTTTGATATTTGTTTGATTTTACATGCAGATCATACATTTAATGCATCAACATTTGCTGCAAGGCAAGTTGCATCAACACGAGCTCATATGTATTCAGCAGTAAGTGCGGCAATAGGTGCCCTTAGTGGAGAGCTTCATGGAGGTGCAAATTATGAGGTAATGAGAATGTTACTTGATATTAAAACAGAAGACAGAGTGGAATCTTGGATTAAAGAAAAAATGGACAAAGGAGAAAGAATAATGGGAATGGGGCATGCAGTATACAAAACTTATGACCCAAGAGCACTTGTTCTAAAAGAATTATCAAAAAAACTAGCCGAAAAAACGAATGAACCTTGGTTTAACATTACACAAAAAGTAGAACAAATAACGGTGGAGGAGATAAAAAAAAGAAAAGGTGTAGACATTTATCCAAACGTTGACCTCTATAGCGCTTCAGTATATTATATGCTAAAGATTCCAATGGATCTTAATACACCAATTTTTGCAATATCAAGAGTTGCGGGGTGGGCAGCACATATAATCGAAGAAAAATTTGCAGAGGCTGCACCAAAGCCTGCATTGTATAGACCACAAGCAGTCTATGTTGGAAAATATTGTGGGCCTCAAGGTTGTGAGTATATGCCTCTTGATTTAAGGTCTGAAACAAAACAAACTAACTAATTTCTAGAATTTAGCCACTGTTTAGCTTTGGAGGTTACATCATGTTTGTATAACACTTCAAAAACCATATCGTAAAACGAAACACCCTTCTTTTGTGCTTGCTCATCTAACCATTTGATACCGTCAGCAAGTTCTGGATCATATTCAGAGAACTCGACTAGCTCATCAACCATCTTAGTGAAGAAGGAATGTGATTCAAGCATCATTGGAGGCTTTCAATTTAAGATCATAAGTTGAGAATTCAAAATATATAGACAATTGACGCCTTTTTGATTGACATATGGAACACAATTTATTTTCTGATGGAAATCAAAAAAGAATTTCATGGATTATTCAGTCAGGAGAATCTACAGATGAACAAGAAAGAGATCATGCAGACAGATACTTGGATAAAGTGACAGATGAACAATCAAAGTATATCACATTACATGTTGGAATATTCTGGGGTATTGGGAGATTCATAATAAAAAATGAAGATACAGTAAATGTTATGCTTGATTCAAAATCAATGTATGATCATCTAAAAGGTAATACTGAGACGTCGGATATATTTATTGAAAATAGAACTTGGTTCCTCAATCAATTAATTGAACAACGAAAACTAAACATTAGATATCATCTAATAGATCCAAAAGAAAATTTGGCATCTAAATTACTTTAGGTTAGTAAGAATTAGACCAATATCCATTAGATTTGTGTGAGTGTAACCTGTTTTTATTAATCCACCGTACTTTTTAAAAAAGGAGTTAGAATCATTTGCAGTCAAATATGATTTTATTTCTTTTTGATGGATTAGAATATTTTTTGTAATAGCTCCCGCATACTTTGTGTTACCATCAATTCCATCAGTTCCTAATGATGCAATAGTTACATCCTGTTTAGTTTTTTGAATTTTTTCTAAGATACGTAACACCAGCTCTTGATTTCTTCCCCCTTTACCGCTTCCTTTTACTTTTACTGTAGTTTCTCCACCAAAAATAATACAAGAATTTTTTTTCTTTGGAATGAGTGAAACAAGTTTTGATGTTGCTTTTGCAATGTCTCCAGAAATACTGATGGTTTTAAAAGATACTCCCAATTGTTTTGATTTTTTCTGCATTGCTTGAAGACAGTCACGGTTTGTTAAGACAATATGATGAGGTATTTTTGATTTTTTTAGAGTCTCTGGGATTTTATCTGATGCACCTAGTCTTAATCGCCGTATTACAGAGTTAGGGATTTTGTTTTCTAATCGATATTTTTTTAAAATTTTTAATGCATCGGCAAATTTTGTTTTATCAAAATATGTGGTCCCTGAAGCAATTGAGGAAAGATCATCTCCCATAACATCTGATATTACTAGAGAAACAGCATCACATTTCATTCCTTCAATTAGCCTGCCTCCCTTAATTTTGGATAAATGCTTGCGAACACAGTTGAGTTCTTGAATGGTGGCTCCTGATACAAGTAATTCTTTTGTAACCCTGATTTTATCATTGAGAGTTATTCCATCTGGCAATGCCAATAATGCAGATGAACCACCAGATACTAGAAAAATTACAAGTTCGTCCTTGTTTCTTTGGTGTAAAAATTTTAGAATGCTTCTTGCTGCACGAACACTAGTTTTATCTGGAGTAGGATGACCAGCTTGAAAGATTTGAAATCTATGATTTTTAATTTTAGGCATTATGCCTTTTGGAATAACAACTATACCCTTTTTGATATTTATAATTGCGCTAACTGCGTTAGCCATTGAATCTGCTGCTTTTCCAAATGCCACCAAATAGATTGAATCGTAATTTGTTAGATTGATTGTTTTTTTGCCACATCGTATTTGTTTTGAATTAATAATTTTTTGTAATTGTTTTTGAGGCATTGCAGATTCAAGTCCAGCTGTAAGTATTTTGAGGGCATTAATTTTTCCTCGATCTTTAGCTAAATCCGAATAATTCTGAATAATCATTTTCAATTTCTATGAAAGATTTGTAAGATATAATAATACTCAAAGTTTCAAATTCTATATGCATACAGTAAGAATTCCAAAAGTTATCAATTTTGGAAAAAATGCACTTTCTGAAACTGAATATCCAAAAAATGCTCTAGTTGTAACTACCGCACCACCAGATCTTTCTGGAAAATGGCTTGATAAAATGGGCATACAGGATTATATGGTATTTGACAAAGTTACACCAGAACCATCAATAGATGACGTAAAGTCATTAATTTCCGACTTTAAAGACAAAAAACCATCTGCACTAATTGGTTTGGGAGGGGGAAGCTCGATGGATGTTGTAAAGTATGCAGCACAAGATTTTGGTGTAGAAAAAATTCTTATTCCAACTACATTTGGCACGGGGGCAGAAATGACAACCTATTGTGTGCTAAAGTTTGATGGAAAAAAGAAATTATTGCATGAAAACCGATTCTTAGCTGATATGGCAGTAGTTGACTCGTATTTTATGGATGGCACACCTAAGCAGATAATCAATAACTCTGTTTGTGATGCTTGTGCACAAGCTACAGAAGGATATGATAGTAAACTTGGAAATGATTTGACAAGAACTTTGTGCAAACAAGCATTTGATGTGCTATATGACGCAATAATAAATGACAAGCCTGAAAACTATCCTTATGGCTCTATGTTATCTGGCATGGGCTTTGGAAACTGTTCTACAACACTTGGCCATGCATTGTCATATGTATTCTCAAATGAGGGAGTTCCACATGGTTATTCTCTTTCATCGTGCACAACAGTTGCACACAAATTCAATAAATCAATATTCTATGGAAGATTCAAAGAGGCCATGGAAAAGCTTGGATTTGAAAAGCTTAAACTAAAAGCAGATGTTTCTGAAGCTGCCGATACAGTAATGACTGACAAAGGGCATCTTGATCCAAATCCTATTCCAATCAAAAAAGAAGATGTAATAAAATGCCTAGAAGATATCAAGGCAGGCAATTTATAAAAAAATTCTAAAATTTTTTACTTTTTTTAGCCTATTTTGAAAATGTACGAATTTCATCAAATGATCTAAACTTAATTAGCTTAGATCTATACCATATTGTCATAAAGGATTCAAGTTGGGCAGAATAAAGTTTGGAATTCAAAATGGTCTAAATGTGGCACGAGCAGGATACACTGAGGATCAAATCATAACTGCATGTATTTTGGCTGACAAGACTGGATATGATTCAGTTTGGTATATGGACCACACAAATGTTCCTCAATGGAAAAAAGCAATTGTTTTGGATCCTTGGGTTATGTTATCTGCCATTGCATCAGTTACTCATAAAGTTGAATTAGGAACCTGTGTTACTGATGCAATTAGACGTCATCCATCAAATATTGCTCTAGCAGCAATTACGCTAGATAGAGTCTCAAATGGTAGAGCGTGTTTAGGGATAGGCGCAGGCGAGGCACAAAATCTAAAAGAATTTTGTATTCCATTTGAAAATCCAGTTTCTAAATGGGAAGAACAAATACAAGTGATTAAAAAATTGTATAGTTCAAGTCCTGACCATACAGTAAATTATGAAGGCAAGTATTACAAACTAGAAGGAGCATGCCTTCAAGCACCGCCAATTAGAAAACCACATCCTCCAACATACATGGCATCTGGCGGCACACGTACTTTGATGCTTACAGGAAAATATGGAGACGGTTGGCTTCCAATAGGATATACCCCAGAATTATTTGAAGATCATGCAGCACAGATTAAAAAATCGATGGATGAAAATGGAAGAACAGACGTTGAAATTGATAATTTTCAATTTGCGTTGGATATTGATGTATACTTTTCTGAAGACGCAGAAGCGTCTTGGGCCAAAATGAAAGAAGCTGTCAAAGTAAGCTTGTTCAAACCAGAAGTATTGAGAGTTCATGGTCTCAAAGAGATTGAAGGTTTTGATTTTAGAAAATACTTTACAGAGTATTCAATGTCAAATCAGGATTGGATAGTTAAGATGCGAGATGCTGCAACTAAAATTCCTGAATCAGTTGCGCGCTCTTCAACTGCAGTTGGTACACCTGAGGATGTAATTCCAACCTTTGAGAGATTCATAAAGGCTGGTGTAAATCATTTTGTAATTAGATTCTGGGGCAAAAACTACTTTGGCAGTATAGATAAATTTGCATCAGATGTAATGCCACACCTTAAACAAAAAGATGAAACTTCGGCAACCTTCTTAGGCGGCCTGTAAATACAAAATAACGTCTAACTATGCAACTTTTAGGACGACTAGAGATTAAATCAAAAGAAAAAATCAAAGAGTTTCTTGATAAAGAGCATGTTGGTAGAATAGCAACCATTGATCAAAATGGCTATCCTCAGATTATCCCAATGAATTTTGTATTTCTTAATGATGCAATCTACATGCATTCTCACACAAAGGGTGAAAAACTAGAAAATGTTACTCGTAATGAAAAGGTTGGCTTTGAGGTAGACAGAGAGCTTGAATTTTTACCCTCATATTTTGAGGACCCAAAAGATGCTTCCCTTGCAGATACTCTTTACATTTCTGTTGTAATCAAAGGAAAAGGCAAGATTGTAAATGATAAGCAAGAAAAAACGAATGCTCTTAACGGCCTCATGAAAAAGTATCAGCCTGAAGGCAGATACGAGCCAATTTCTCCAGAAATGCAGGTTTTAGATGAGGTAGCCATAATCAAAGTCACACCAGATATGATTCGTGGAAAATACAAGATTGGTCAGAATTTGCAAACAGGTGCCAGAAGAGAGCTTGCAGAAAAAATTCTTGAGAGAAATTCATCTTCTGCAAAAGAAACTCTAAAAATTATGGGGTTTACAATTACAGAGAAAGGTCTTGAAATGACTGATGAGCCTGTCTGGTAAATTACCATTGCTTTAAAATACTATTGAATAGTCATTCTTGCACTATCATTTTTGTATATGTGTCTGTTATGTATGATGACGAATATGCCTTTAGTAAATAGAACGGGAGATGTAGATTGGAAAAAATTACTTAAAGAAGGTTTTCTTGGTATACCGGAACCAGAAAAAAAGAAGGCTGAGATAAAAATTTTAGAAGGCATAAATGAATTAAAAGCAAAATTAGACCTGCAGAATGAGCTGATCATCAAATTAGTTGCAATGATATCAAAAATGTATGAAGATGGAGAGATAAATAAGGACACTTTCAACAAACTTGATGAATTTTTAAAGCCGTATTATGATAATCCCTATGAAAATAGTTCTTGAGTGGGGTTTTTTAATCAACAATCGTTAGCTATAAGTTCAGTTTTTAACGATTAAATCAGTGCAACAAATCCAAGGCTTTCAACTAGTATCAGATTATTCTCCTACTGGCGACCAACCTCAGGCAATAGAGCAACTAGTTAAAGGAGTTAGAAAAAACAAAATTCAAACCTTACTTGGTGTAACGGGTAGTGGAAAAACATTCACAATTGCAAATGTAATTCAGCAAACAGGCAAAAATACACTCGTTATATCACATAACAAAACCCTCGCAGCCCAGATATACTCTGAGCTAAAGCAGTTTTTCCCAAAAAATAATGTCGGATATTTTGTTTCATATTATGACTATTATCAACCAGAAAGCTATCTTCCCCAGACTGATACATACATCGAAAAAGATACTCAGATAAATGAAAAGATTGAAAAATTGAGGCTAGAAGCAACTGCAATGCTTCTATCTGGAGAGCCTACAATTATTGTAGCAACAGTGTCTTGTATTTACTCACTTGGCAATCCCAGAGACTGGGAGGATATGTCAATTACTATATCAGATAAAGATGAAATTAATCGTTCTGCAATTATTAAAAAACTACTCAATGCAAGATATGAACGAAATGATGTAGAACTGTCTCCAGGAAATTTTCGTGTCAAAGGGGACACTCTAGATATCATTCCAGCGTATTCAGAAGATGTAGTTAGAATTTCGTTATTTGGGGATGAAGTTGAAAAGATTACTCTGTTAGACCATGTGTCACTCAAAGAAAAACGTAGAGTGTCTTCAATCAAAATTTTTCCTGCTAAACATTATCTTATTGCAAAAGATGTTAGAGAAAGGGCAGTTAAGTCAATCAAGACTGAGCTAAAACAAAGATTGCCAGAACTCCATGAGCTAGAACGACAAAGATTAGAGATGAGAACAAAATATGATTTGGAGATGATAGAAGAGTTAGGATATTGTTCAGGAATTGAAAACTATTCACGGCACTTTGATGGCAGAAAACCTGGAGAACAGGCATTTTGCCTTCTTGACTTTTTTGGAGATGATTATCTGCTTGTAATTGACGAATCACACGTTACTTTACCTCAATTACATGGAATGTACAAGGGGGATCATTCAAGGAAAAATGAGCTTGTTACTTACGGCTTTAGGCTCCCAAGTGCTTTTGATAACCGTCCACTCAAATTTGAAGAATTTGAAAAATATATCAAAAACACAATCTTTGCATCTGCCACACCGTCTGATTATGAAAGAGAAAAATCATTTCAGATTGTTGAACAAGTAGTTAGGCCAACTGGACTGATAGACCCTAGCGTTGAAGTTAGAACTACCAAAAACCAGATGGATGATCTAATTGAAGAAATTAAAAAAAGAGCAAAAAAAGACCAGAGGATTTTGGTTACTACATTAACAAAAAGGATGGCAGAAGACTTGGCAGAATATCTTTCAAAAAAAGATGTCAAGGTACGTTATATGCACTCTGAAATTGAAGGTCTGCAGAGAACAGAGCTTATTCGACAGTTAAGACTAGGGGAGTTTGATGTACTTGTAGGAATCAATCTTTTACGAGAGGGCCTTGATATTCCAGAAGTATCCCTTGTTGCAATACTTGATGCAGACAAGGAAGGATTTTTGCGAAATAATACAAGCTTGATTCAAACATTTGGCAGGGCTGCAAGAAACATTGATGGGGCAGTAATCATGTATGCAGATTCTATTACCAAATCAATGAACGCTGCAATGTCTGAAACCGAACGCCGTCGAGCAAAACAGCTAGAATATAACAAGAAATTAGGCATTACGCCAAAAACAATCATAAAGTCCATTCCTGTTCAAGAAGCTACACTAGATGACATTAAACACAAATCAACTAGTGATTTGACACGAGACGCAATTGATATTGAAGCCTCTATGAAAAAATATGCAGAGGATCTTGACTTTGAGCGAGCTATAGAGTGTCGAGAACGATTAAAAAGAATTCAAAAGGAGATTGAAAAGAAAAATGACAAATAATATGTTAAAGATTCGTGGAGCACGACATCATAATTTAAAAAATATTGATGTAGATATTCCAAAAAATAATCTTGTAGTAATATCTGGATTATCAGGGTCTGGCAAATCAACACTTGCGTTTGATACGATTTATGCTGAAGGTCAGCGTAGATATGTAGAGTCACTTTCAGCTTATGCCAGACAGTTTCTTGAGATGATGGATAAACCTGATGTTGATTCAATTGAAGGACTCTCACCTGCCATCTCAATTCAGCAAAAAACAACTAGCAAAAACCCACGCTCAACTGTAGGCACTACAACTGAAATCTACGATTATCTTAGGTTGCTATATGCACGAATAGGCATCCCACACTGCCCAAACTGTAGTAGAAAAATCTCAAACCAATCAGTAGAAACCATATGTGATTCTGTTCTAAAAGACTTTGATGGTAAAAAAATTCTAGTTTTGGCGCCTATCATTCAGCGAAAAAAAGGAACTTATGAGAAGCTATTTGAGCAGATAAAAAAAGACGGCTATTCTCGAATTCGTCTAGATAGTGAAGTCATTTCCCTTGATGAGGAGATTCCACCACTGGATAAACAAAAATGGCATTGGATAGAAATTGTAGTAGACAGAATCACTACATCAAAAACAGAAAAAAGCAGACTCTTTGAGGCAATTCAAAACGCAATCAAGGCTTCTAAAGGCGAAGTAATGATTGCATCAGAAAAGGAAAATAAAATATTTTCACAAAATAATGCTTGTCCACATTGTGGTGTGACAATTGGTGAGCTAGAACCACGTACTTTTTCATTTAATTCACCTTTTGGCTCATGCAAGGCCTGCAATGGGCTTGGAGTTAAAATGGAGTTTGAACCAGATCTAGTAATTCCTGATAAAACAAAATCTCTTTTAGATGGAGCAATCGTTCCCTGGAGTGGCAGAGCCTCATCATTTCGTCGTCAAGAACTCAGAGCAGTTGGGAAAAAATTTGGATTTGATTTGATGACTCCAATTAATAAGCTACAACCAAAACAGCTTGAGGCAATTTTGTATGGCACTGATAAAAAGATCAATTACAAATATGAATCAAAATCAAGTGATTCCTATTGGGAGTATTCTGATAGTTTTGAAGGAGTACTAGCAAATTTACATCGTATCTTTATGGAAACTGAATCTGAGTCAAAACGAGAATGGCTTAAACAATTCATGCTAGATATACCATGTAATTCATGTCATGGAAAGAAGCTAAAACCAGAAGCCTTGTCAGTAAAAGTAAACGATAGAGGGATAATGGATGTGTGTGATTTATCAATTGATAATTGTTATGACTTTTTCCAAAATCTCAAGCTGACTGAAACTGAAGCTTACATTGCACGTGATGTGTTAAAAGAGATCAAAGAGCGCTTGGAGTTTCTAAAAAATGTTGGCTTGACATATCTTACGCTGAACAGATCAAGTGCAACTCTTTCTGGTGGAGAGTCACAAAGAATAAGACTCGCAACTCAGATTGGCTCAAACCTGACAGGTGTTTTGTATGTTTTAGATGAACCGACAATTGGCTTACACCAAAGGGATAATGCACGATTAATAAAAACGCTAACAAAGCTGCGAGATCTGGGAAATACAGTCATTGTAGTAGAGCATGACGAAGAAGTTATACGAAATTCGGATTGGATACTTGACCTAGGACCTGGTGCAGGAGTAAATGGAGGAAATGTGGTGTTTGAAGGAACAGTGGATCAGATCCTCAATGGTCACAAATCAATTACAGGTGATTATCTTAAGGATAAATCCCTCATTAAGCTTAAAGACAAAAAACGAGAAGACAAAGGTAAACTAATTCTCAAAGGTGCAAAAGAAAATAATCTTAAAAATATAACTGCAGAATTTCCTTTAGGAAAATTTATTTCAGTAACTGGAGTTTCAGGCTCTGGAAAATCAACTTTGATTAATGAAACACTGCTAAAAGCACTTGAATCTAATTTTTTCAAAACTACTAAACGCGCTGGAGAACATAAAGAGCTAATCGGATTAGACAAAATAGACAATGTAATAGCAATTGATCAGGCACCTATTGGAAGGACTCCAAGATCAAATCCAGCTACTTACATTGGAACATTTACAGCAATTCGTGATCTTTATTCAAACACAGAGATATCAAAAGAGCGAGGATATGCCCCAGGTCAATTTTCGTTTAATGTTCCAGATGGAAGATGCTTTGCCTGTGAAGGAGATGGTGTAAAACAAATAGAGATGCAGTTTCTCTCAGATGTTTTTGTAAAGTGTGATGAGTGTAAAGGAAAACGCTACAACTCCGAAACACTATCTATTCATTACAAGGGCAAAAACATTGCAGAAATACTTGATATGACAGTATTTGAGGCGCTAAAGTTTTTTGAAAATATTCCTGCAATTAAACGAAAACTTCAAACAATTTATGACGTAGGTTTAGGATACATTAAGCTAGGTCAGTCATCGCCTACCTTATCAGGTGGAGAAGCGCAACGCGTAAAGCTGGCTTCTGAGCTATCAAAAAGAACTACAGGAAACACGCTTTACATCTTAGATGAGCCAACAACTGGACTTCATTTTGCTGATGTACAAAAACTTCTTGATGTTTTGAATCGCCTAGTTAATCTTGGCAATACAGTAATTGTAATTGAACACAATATGGATGTCATAAAAAATTCGGATTGGATAATTGATCTTGGTCCAGAAGGAGGCAATCATGGAGGTCAGATCATGGCTACAGGCACACCCACACAGATAGCAGAAACGAGTACCCATACAGGAAAATTCCTTAAAAAATTCATGCAAAGATGACCTTTGATATTTCCAGCATAAACATTCCAAAACATCCAGGAATATACTTAATGAAAGATGCAAACTATAACATAATCTACATTGGAAAAGCAAAGAATCTAAAAAATCGTGTAAAGTCATATTTTTTACAAAATCAAAACTACAAAACACAAAAACTAGTTGAGAAAATTTGCGACATTGAATTTGTTCTAACTGATAACGAAGGGGAAGCCTATATTCTAGAATCAAACATGATTAAAAGATATAGACCAACCTACAACATAGAGCTTAAAGATCAGCAACGTTACACATATCTGCGTTTAACAGATGAAAAATATCCTAGACTTTTAGTTGCAAGACGAATGAGATCTGGAAAATTTTTAGGATCAGGCAAGGTCTTTGGTCCATTTACTTCAGGTAGCTCAAAGCTATTAACAATTGGAACTCTTCGTAAAGCATTCAAGATTAGAATTTGTAAAACACTTCCAAAAAAGGCATGTCTTGAATATCATTTGGGAAATTGCGAGGCACCTTGTGAGTTCAAATATGCTCAAAAAAAATATTCTGATCATGTATCTGATTTAGAATTAATTTTAAAAGGCAAAAAGCAGTTACAAGAGTTTGCACAAAAATTACAAAATGATATGAAACAAGCTTCTGATTCACTTGATTTTGAACGTGCAAAGGAAATTAGAGATACACTACACAGGCTAGGAAGTTTGCAAACTAGACAAAAAATGGAATATGTAGAAAATGCACCAGATGAAGATTACTTTGGAGTTAAGATAGAAGAACATACTGCACTTGTAATGTCACTCAGACAAACTCACGGAGTTATTCGAGATAGCAACCGATTCTCATTTGATCTTATAGGCGACAACACCTTTGGGAATTTTCTTTATCAATATTACACAACTAGCCCAATTCCAAAAAATATTATCGTAAGTAACATGCCTGAAAACAAGCAAGTTTTAGAAAATGCGCTTTCTGAAAAAGCTGGATTTGAAGTAAAGATTCTCGTTCCAAAAAAAGGAAAACGAAAAGAGATGATTAGCCTAGTAATGAAAAATATCAATCTAATTCAATCCAAGGGAATTGAACCAGGAATTTATGAACTTCAAGAACGCTTAGAGCTGGAAAATGCTCCAAAAATAATAGAATGTTTTGATATCTCAAATCATGGTGCACAGTATGCAGTAGGATCAATGTCTAGGTTTGTGGATGGAAAACCAGACAAATCTGGGTATAGAAAATTTAAAATTAAAACAGTTTCGGGCAGGGATGATTATGCTATGATTGCTGAAATTGTAAAGAGGAGATATTATAGATTGTTAGAAGAAAACTCGGAATTACCCAATCTAGTTTTAATTGATGGTGGAAAAGGCCAGCTAAATGCTGCAGAAAGATCATTGCAAAGCATTAGTGTTAAAGTTCAATGTGCATCGTTGGCAAAACAAAACGAAGAAGTGTTTGTACCCAAAAGAAAAAATCCAATAATTATTCCACGAAGTAGCTCGGCATTAAAAATTTTACAACATGCAAGAGATGAGGCTCATCGATTCGGAGTTACATATAATCGGAATCTTAGAAAATTGAATTAATGCGAAAATAATTTAAAAAGCGATTTTTCTAGATTTACCCAGTCTTATCCTGCTAAGCATGATTATTTTGGGTAGTTTGAATTCATTGCGATCGTTAGGCATTATATTTCCTTTTTGGATCGGGGATATATGATACTTTAACGTATATTTTTAGAGAACTATGCGATCGCTTAGAGAATGCATACATTGTGGTAGAGAATTTGAGAATATGCGAAGTGATTTTTGTTCTGATGCTTGTGCACACGAAGCATCAAATTAGACAAATCTGAAAACAATCGAGAAAATCTGATGTCATTTAAAGATAACTAGTGCTTTTTACGCAGATCTTGTCCTTTACAAAATAATCCGGCCAAGGTAATCGATCAAATATCATGTGTTAAAGAAGATTTTTTTTGGAATGTTTTGATCGCACTGATAATTTCTACGTGAACGTTATAAGAAAAATCTCAATCTTACCAATTACGCAAGCAAATACCGAAATCAAGCCATTGATAAAGGAAAGCAACAGCGATCCACCAAAACGTTCTTGGTTGGAACAAAGAATGTATGTAAATCAATTGAAGATAGAACACGACGAAAAAAATGAGTTAGATTCTATTAGACATATTGATTCTCTCAGTTCTCAACTATCTTCAATATTGGGTCTTGAGGAAATGGAGGCACATGTTTACCTAAACCTTCTACGAATAGGCCCAATTTCAGCAAGTGCACTTGCAAAAGAAATTGATGTTGAACGCACCAAAACATATAGGACAATTGAAAAGCTTCTAAATCAAAACATAGTATCAACAACTTTTTCAAAGCCAAAACTTTGTGTAGCAACTAAACCAGAAGAGGTTCTAAAGATGATTTTACAGAGAAAAGAAGACGATTTAAAATTACTTAAAGATACGAGAGAAGATGTTGTCAAAAAAATTAAGGAAATGATTCCTAGCAATCGTTTAAACAGCATGCCTACATTTCATATTATTCAGGGTAGAACAAATATTTATTCGAACATTAGTAAGTTAATAGAAAATTCTACTGATGATGTCTATATCGTTACCACGCTTAAAGATATTTCAAGAATGTATCATACTAGTATCCCCGAAAAAATTAAGATTTGTGAAAAAAATGGTGGACAAGTTTTACTTCTAACTGAGTTAAATGATGAGAATTTATTACCGTTTGTAAAACGTTTTGGTGCAACTGAGACAAGAGTCGGTAAAGTTCGCTCCAAAGGAAGAATGATAGTTGGAAAAAATAAACAAATGATCATGTCAGATGCAACAGCAAAGGACAATGAAAATTCTGGCATGGAATCAGACTTTGCATTCTCAACTAATTCTAATGAAATGGTAAACAATATCCATACACTTTGCAACCTCTTGTGGAATAATTCAAAACCATTAACAATGAGTATAAAAAATAAGAAATTAAATTAACCAAAGTCAAAAACTGACAAATTTATTTGTAATAAAACAACCAAGAACTACGGCAGAGATTTATTCTGTCCGCGTTCTTTGGTAGAATGAATTCTAAATTAATTTTATGACTGGAGATAATAGGTAATTGTGTGTGCAATTGAGACACCTTAGCAATTAATTAAAAATCAGTATTTTCTTAGATGTGAATTTTTTGAGAATAGGGTGAAAAAAGGCCCTATTCTCCTGACTTATCCTCAAAGAACATAGGAGTGTCTGGTTTGAAACGTGTGGATTAGTTCCTGACATAATATACAATTATTACGATTAAGTCTGCGTATGATCACTTTGATCAAACATCTAATAAAACGAATTTCTAGATTCCGACAATAGTTTTAAAGTTCAATTAAGTGATTTGGGTAGTGCAATGTTCGCACCTAACACCTCTTTTTGGCCTATCAGTTTTAAAGTCAAGTGGGATGTCTTTGCCTCTTTTACACATTGGGCATACCATTAGCATTATTTTTAAGCACCCAAAAATCATTTATTAATTTTAGCTAGCTTTTTCTGTTAAAAATGTAAATTTATTAGCTTAGTGAATTTATGGCGGCATCAAACACAATTGATGGTTGTGGACCAGCAATTTTTTTAATATCGCCCTCTGGTCCAATTATGAAGAAATATGGGGTTCCTACTACGCCAAGTGAAGCGCCAACCTCGGTGTTATGAGATACCCTGTCAGCATATATTCCAGAATCTAAACATTCGTTAAACATTTCGGCATCAAGTTCAAGGTCTGTTGCAAATTGTTTTAGTGCATCCATGTTTGCCCAACCATCCTGGATTCCCGCTTGGTTATTGTATAAAGTAGAATGGTACTCGATAAATTTTCCTTGATCATCTGCACAATATGTTGCTTGAGCAGCAGCGATTGAATCATCACCAAGCCATGCAGAATCTAAAAAGTAAAGCTTTGCAATACCTTTCGTTATGTAATTGGAAGTGATTTTTGATTTTTCGTTTTGGAACCAGCCTTTACATTTTGGACACTGATAATCTCCAAATTCAATAATTGTTATAGGCGCATCTTCATCACCTTCAACTGGTGCAGCCATAGATAGATCAACACCTCCAATTGTAAATGATTCTTCTTCCATTGTTTCTTCTGGTAGTCCTTGCTCTTCACCCATCGATAATCCCTCAGATAGTTCTATTATCTTCTCATTAGTTGCGTTTTCCGTTGTTTCATCTTCTATTGTTTCGTTTTCTATTGTTTCGTCTTCTATTGTTTCATCTTCTTCATCATCAAGAACGATGGATCCCCAACCTGCATCAGATAATTTCATAGAAGTGGAAGATTTAACGCATGTAGCAGCCCCGTTTGTTGAGCGAATCATCAAGACCAAACCGGATTTACACACTACATCATCTGCAGCAACACCAGATGCCATCTGTTGGCGAGGAGACATGATGTCTTGTGCATTTACACTTAACATCGATGGAGATAAGAATAATCCTAGAGCTATAATAGCTACAAAAGCGGTATTGGTCACAGAATTCATAGTGTAGAATAGGAAAATAGATACTTAAGCTAATCGTTAAGTTCCACTTTGGAACAAATTTACTTATAAAATTTCCAGAGTCCTTATTGATTAACTAAACAAAGTGTTTCTGGGCATATGATGGAGGGGCAATCTCATCAAAAAATGGAGAGGATGAAATGATCATTCTCCCTATTACGCAATTGCAGATGATTTTATCAATGGTAATTGCAGAAGTTTTCCTACTAGGTGATCCTAACTATATTGTAAGGATTGGGTCTGAAAACTACTTTAGCCTAGCAGTTGGAGCATTTATTGGAGGCATTTTCATTTTTGTCTTAATAGCAATAAAATTTGGAAGTAGAGTGCAATTCAAAGAACTACGTCCTAAAGAAAAGATTGTAGTTAAAGTAAGACAGAGTTAAACATAGTCATCAAGGGATTGCTCACGTAACGGTTGCGCATCAATACCAATTTTTTTAAGGTGGGATGCAAATTCTTCTACAAAGCCATGAATTGTATACACCTTTTCTGCTCCTGTTTTATGTACTAGTTCTACAAGTTCATTAAAATCACAGTGATCACTGAGGGGAATAGAATAATCTGACCGTCTTCCAAATGAAAATCGCGAAGATTTAGCCCAGCCGCTAAATCCAATTGTAACTGCATCATATTTTTCCTTCATGTGTTTTATGAATTGATTTTTTTGGGACATCATTGGGGCAACCATAACCCATGGTTTTTTATCTAAGAACCCACCAGATTCAGCTTCAGTGTGACCCATGCCTTCTTCGAGAGTTACACCTAACTTTCGGTGTAGGTCATTCATTTTTTTTACAGAATCGTGATAGTATAGGGGTTTCCAATGTCCAAAGATACTAGAAATTGTTTGAGCTTTGCCCAACTGATATCCTAGTAAAATTACGGGCTTTCCTTTTGAATAGAGATCAGATATAATTTCGTTTACCGTGATTTTGATTTCATCAATTTTAGGAAAAATAAATTCAGGAAGTCCAAATGTGCATTCTGTGATTAGCGTTTTACATTTTGGAATTGCCGCCGCTTTTAGAAAAGCTCTTTCCCTGGTGCAAATGTCTCCAGTGTAAAATACATCGTCAAACAACAAGCCTTTTGCTCCCAAAATGTGTCCACTGTCAATTAAAGAAAAATCATCCATCGCATCAACGAAATTTTCCATTCTAAAACCACGAAGACTGGCAATTTCGTTAGTTTCCATTGATGACAGTATTATGCCTCCATTTTGGGAAGGGAGATGATCAGAATGTGCATGAGAAATAAAATTTATTCCTTCAGAGGCCACATTTTTCGGATCAAGATAGATCTGCATCCCATCTAGTTGGTATACAATCCCATTTTT
>Ga0209324_10000411_pt1 | contig 29885 bp, 24 predicted proteins | sample Rifsed19ft3_FD_184015 | JGI IMG/M metagenome (GOLD analysis project Ga0209324, IMG submission 184015) | Soil microbial communities from Rifle, Colorado, USA - sediment 19ft 3 (version 2) | ecosystem: Environmental > Terrestrial > Deep subsurface > Rock core/Sediment | place: Rifle, Colorado...
TACCCCAAAAGAGATGCAATAACACCCCGACTTAATCATCCACTCAAGCATGTCTTCCCAAATGAAATTCACACGGGTTTCGCAGTCCCAGACGATGTCCAATTTCCTATCTATGATTTCTTTGCAGAGGTCAACAACCCGGTTCTTATTGACGGTAAAAATATCATCCGCAAAGTTGAAGAAGCCGCATCCAAAATCTTTAACCAGAAACTCCATCTCGTCTACGACGTTTTTTGCGGATCGGGTTCTCCATTTTTGCCAGAAAAATGGTGTTGAACAAAACTGGCAACTCCCCACACATCCACGCGTGGAAATAATCGGGACAAATCTCAGGTTTTCAAGTTGTTTGCCGTTCCATGTCCCTTTGAGTATTTCGTATCCCCCCGTATACCTGTTAAAGTCAAAATATTTATAAGCAGGAAATGGTATGTCATCCATGTTATGAATCAGTTGCCTGGGCGGCGTTTTTATAATTTTGCCTTGATATTTATAAGCTATGCCGTGGATATCCCCAATATCCCTTTTTCCCTCCAGACATATCATCAGTTCTTTTATTGTCTCTTCGCCTTCGCCAAGGACGATAATGTCTACCGGCCAGTGTTCGAGTACCTGTTCACACATAATGGTAGGATGAATTCCACCCATAATTACAACACAATCTTTGTTTATGGTTTTAGAAAGCTTCGCTACCTCTAGCGGGCTTGCCCGTTGTTCAGTCAGGCAGGTAATGCCAACGACATCTGGTTGTTCTCCTTCCAGTGTTTGCTTTACCTTATCCCATGAGTAATCGAACATATCGATGGCCTTTACAACAAAACCATGGGTTTCAAGTGTAGAGGCCAGATAGGCAATTCCCAGTGGGGGGCCGTATGGCAATATAAATGGCTTGCCATATTTGCGCTGATCATACATGGGTGGGTTAATGAGGAGCGTTTTCATATTAACGGCTTTTTATAGAAAGTCGCAAAATTGACATCCTATTATTTTTCAAAAGGATTGATAATCTTCAAATTATTCTCAATAATCTGCCTATGCTGCAGGTCTTCTGTATAGAGAATTGAACAGCTATTTTCTAAAGCAGATGCTATAATAAGACAGTCCCAGTATGAGTATTTTAAATCTTTTTTTATCAGGAGGGCTTTCTTTATAGTACTTTCTTCTACAGAGGAAAATTGAAGTGCTTCCATCAGATCGCTTACCAAGGTCGTTATATCTTTCAATCCTAATAAGTCCTTTGAAAAACAAACACTGATAAATTCACTTATGACTTGAGAACTAATATAGACTTCATGACTCGAAAAGATTACTTCTCTTGCTTTTTTCTTTTTTTCCTCTTCAGCGCTTATAAAATAAATAAGAACGTTTGTATCTATAAAGATTTTATCGGACATGTATCTCTTCCCTCTTGAATTTATAGTTTGCAGGAAGCTTTATTCGATATTTTTTAAAAATAGCCTCTAATAATTTCTTTTTTTCCTTTTGAGTTTTAACAATGGTGATATTTTCTCCTTGAAAGGCTTTTTTAACCTTTTCAAGGTCTTCATCTTTTTCTATTTCTATAATAACCTTCATTGGCTATCTCCTTAAATTTTACATAAACTTTTACCTGGAGTACTAATATCAGCCTTTTGTGATAATTTAAGTACCAAGTCAAAATTCTTGAAAGATTAATATTTTAACCGATTTGCCAAATCTTGTTCTATCTTTGCCTCGCCAGGCATATTGATTCTGTAATATAATTTTGCCAAATTATCGTGATACGTCGGATTATCCGGGTCTTGTGCGATTGCTGCACGAAATTCTTCAATCGCCAGGTCAACCTGTCCATTCTTAAAAAGCGTAATCGCCAAATTATTATGAGTATCGCTATTTTTAGGTTCGATGCGCAAGGCATTTCTATATTCCTGAATTGAAGCATCAAACATACCTTTTTCATCGTAAGCAATACCAAGATTGTAATGTGCTATGGGATATGCATATCGTACCTCCGATGCCTTCGATAAGGCAATAGTATACTCTTCGATAGCCTTCTCCAGCAGCCCTTTTTCATAGTATTCCTTCCCTAGATTGTTATGTGCGTTAAAGCTGCACGAGGTGTTCAATACAGTGTAATACCACAGGGTCTGTTTATCAAACCAAATCCTGTTGTGCCTTATGGTATGAGCAAGGGAGAGGATGAATATGGCGGCAAAACAACCATTCACAAGAGGGTGATATGCCTTTGGAACACGTGCATGAATTTTAAGAATCAGTATCCCCGCAAACAGGCAAAAACCGAACGAAGGGAGATACAGATACCTCTCCGCCATGATATTGCCGATAGGGATAATATTCATAACCGGTATCAATGTGATAAATATCCAGAGAATGGAAAAGGTTATTTCCTTTTGCCTGCGATAAAGCCTTACCGCGAGAAATGCGATACATACCAGCAGGGCGAGGGGTATGAGAAAAGGGAGTTTGATGGGTGTGGTTTGAAAAGTAACGTGATAATCCGGATTGAGAACGACCGGGAAGAACCAGAGTTTTATATACGAGGCGATGACTTTTGTCATGGTAAGGAAATTAGTTACCAGACTGTTCCCCGGATAAGCAACGTGTTCGATAGTACTTTTAAAGAATACCAGTCTGAGGAGCATATAACCGATACTCATGCATATAAATCCCGGGTAATACCTTAAAATTCTTGTTTTCACCGGTAGGGGCTGAAGATTTTCAGCCCCTACATAGGGTACGTTCTTAAGACTTTTTTGACCGCCCCAAAAATGTTCCACATCATCTTGATGAACATGAATTGGCAGATTGCCTGGTTCCCTCCCCCTTGATGGGGGAGGGTCGGGGTGTGGGTGAAATATTGCGTTCTTTGACTGCAAAAGAAGCCTGTCTAAAACAAAAATTATGAGTGGCAGTGAAATGGCCATCTCCTTAGAAAGCAGGGCAAAGCAATACGTCATGAGTGATAAAGCATAAAAAATATGGTTGTGTTTTGATGTATAGAGCTTTACGTACAAGAATACGGTGAGCAGAAAAAAAGTAGCGCACAGCAGGTCTTCCCGAAAACCCACGGAATTGACAGTCTCTGTAAGTATGGGGTGTATGCTGAAAAATAAACAGGCTATTGTGGCAAGCTTAAGGTTAGTTGTTATTTTAAAAATTAAGAAGAACACCAAGACGGTGTTGAGTGTATGAATGAGTAAATTTGTCAGATGAAATCCAAATGAGTGGAGACCCCATATAGCGTAATCCGTGAAATACGACGCAGTGACAAGCGGACGATAACTGAGTTCCCCTGATATCTTGAAATAATCGTGGTTGAAAAGCGTCGGGAAATACTTCCAGTCCTTTATGTAAGGATTATTGGTAATGACCCTGAAATCGTCGAACACAAATTGATGGTGAAGCGTATTCAGATACGCAAGAAATGAAATCGATGATATCAGGATGGGCAAGAGGATTCGGGTTTTTTTAGTCGAAAGAAACGAACAATTTAACATGTTCTGGTAAACTCTATAAAAAGTAATCAAAGCTTATATTTTGGTGTACCAACAATTTCAAGCCCTGGGATGCGCCTTGTTGTATACCTCTTTCAATCGTTCTGTGGTTATATGGGTATAGATTTGGGTTGTAGAAAGATTTGCATGACCCAGAAGTTCCTGAACAGAACGCAGATCAGCGCCGCGGTCTAACAGATGAGTTGCAAAGCTGTGCCGGAAGGTGTGCGGTGAAATTTTTGTATTCATTCCAACCATTTTTACGTACTTTTCCAGCATCCTCGCCACGCTGCGTTCGGTGAGACGCCCCCCGCGATTGTTTAAAAAAAGGGCTTTACTATGCCTGCTGATGACGCGCAGGGACGAGTCCGAATTCCTTTTGTCCATATAAGCTTGTATGGCATTTAAGGCGTGATTCCCGATGGGTAGTAACCGTTCCTTTTTACCCTTCCCCTTTACTTTCACAACCCCACCAGGGAAGTCTATATCAGAAACATCAAGCCCTGCTAATTCACTTACCCGCATGCCCGTGCTGTACAGGGTTTCCATAATGGCGCTGTCTCTGATGCCTAACAAGGTGTTTAGGTCGGGTACATTTAAAAGTGTTTCTGTGTCATTGATACTCATAAATTCCGGTAAATTTCTGTTTAGTTTAGGAGTTCGAATACTCTCGACAGGATTGAATTCTAAAATACCCTCACGGCACAGAAATTTATAGAAGGAACGGATAGACACGAATTTTCTGGCAATGGTGGTTTTGGAATAATCCTGTTTTTTTTGAAAGGCAAGAAATTTTCTCAATAATAGGCGGGTAACATCCCCAAAACTGCCGCATCCCTCGGCATTAAGGAATGAAAGATATTGGTGTAAGTCATTTCGATAGGCCCTTAAAGTCTGCGATGAAAAATTTCTGTCGTGCTCGATATGCGTAAGATATTTATTTATATAATCCGGCATAGGTAAAACTCAACGTAGACAAGTAGAACAAGGGTAATTTAGATTTACAATTTACGATTTTGGATTTGTGGTTTAAATCGTAAATCGTAATTTTAGCAAAAATTAAGGTAAGAAATAAGTATTAATGTTTTCATAATATCAAAACTATACGCTCTATTTCAACCTTTGACTTGTTTTGTATTTGATAAATCACTATATTCGTGTTAAATTAATTTTATGAAGAGTGTATCGCCATTTCAACAAAAGCCATATCTTGTAAAGTGCCGTTTTTTCCCTTTTAGTGAATATCTAAAAGAAGAATTCCCTTATAAAGTGCACAAAATCCCGCTTCACGCCGGTTTTACCTGTCCCAATCGTGATGGGCGCGTCGGAGTGGGTGGGTGTACCTATTGTATTAACGAGAGTTTTAGTCCCAACGTCAAAGAAACGCAGATTTCTATAAGGGAACAAATCGAAAGAGGGAAGGCATTTCATAAAAAGAGATGCGGTGCGGAAAAATTTATCGCATATTTCCAGTCCTTTACAAATACCTATGCAGATGTTGACACGTTAAGGTCGTGTTATGAAGAGGCTTTGGCGGATAAAGATGTTGTAGGCATCTCTATCGGCACGCGACCCGATTGTGTGACGGACGATATTCTAAGCCTTATCGATAGCTATACAAAAAAATGTCATGTCTGGATCGAATATGGGCTTCAGTCCATTCATGACGAAACCCTTAAGCGCATCAATAGAGGGCACGATTATAAGATATTTTTGGATGCCGTAAATCGCACAAAAAAAACTTGCATCCGAATATGTGTTCATGTTATCTTAGGACTACCTGGCGAGACGAGAGAGGATATGATGGAAACAGCGGAGGCCGTGGCAGGATTGGGAGCACAGGGTATCAAACTGCACCATTTGTATGTAGCGAAAAATACGGCGCTGGCCGATGAGTATTTTAAAGGCAAGGTACAGACACTGGATATGAATGCCTATATCCAGCTTGCCGCTGATTTTTTAGAGCGTATTCCGCCAAATATAACGGTACAAAGGCTCGTCGGTGACACGCATGGCAATTTCCTTATATCGCCGATATGGAAGGCCAGTAAGGCCGGGATTACAGCGGGGATAACAAAGGAATTGGAACGAAGAGGTACGTATCAAGGCGCTCTCTGTAATGTGGCAAAATCCGTAGTTAATAATGGCTCTTCGGACATTTCGGCGGGTAGTCGCAGGCTTCAGCCTGCGTAAAAATAAAGAACCTTAGTAATCATTCGACTGATTTAGTGAAAAGTCGAAATTGCATACCGTAGAAATATAAAGCGGGCGTAATTCAGTGGTAGAATACCAGCTTCCCAAGCTGGGTATGAGGGTTCGATTCCCTTCGCCCGCTCCATTCTTAAATCAAGAGCACCTTTAATTTCACTGATAGGATAACTGATTTACGGAGGAGATACGATGATACTGCCATTGCAAATTACGTCCCGCAATTTGGAACTCACCGAAGCGATTAAAGCGGACATCCGCGAGCATGCTGAGAAGTTAGATAAATATTACGACAGGATTATGAGCTGCAGGGTCACAGTAGAGGCCCTTCCCAAGAGGTCATTGTACAACGTGCATATCGATATAACGGTACCTGGCGTTGAACTGGTAGTGAAACTCGATCCGAACACAGACCTCTATCTGTCAATACGAGACGCATTTCATGATGCGCGCCGCAAGCTGGAAGACTTCGCAAGGAGACAGCGCGGTGATGTAAAACACCATGAGGAAATGCCCCATGCGCGCATAAGTGCACTATTTTCGGATAAGGGCTATGGCTTCCTCACTACACCGGACGGACGCGAGGTCTATTTCCATGAACACAGCGTGCTTAACCATAAGTTTAAACAACTGGAGATTGGAATAGAGGTGCGCTTTGCTGAAGAAATGGGTGAAAAAGGGCCACAGGCCAGTTCTGTGACTGTGATATGAAACCAAAATTTAATCTTCCAGTTTCAAGTTGTATCATCAGTAAAATGAGCCTTTGTCCTGTGCAATAAAAAAGCCCTTCAGTAATTATACTAAAGGGCTTTCTCGTTTAAATTGGCTCCCCCGGTAGGATTCGAACCTACAACCAACCGGTTAACAGCCGGCTACTCTACCATTGAGCTACAGGGGAACCTGAAATTTAGATTTCCTTAAGTTGTCTAAAAGCGCTCCGAATTTATTATTTTACGACCTGACTGAAAAATTCAGAACAGTACATGTAAGTTTAAAATGCAAATTGCAAAATTATGCTTGCACTTCAGAAGGTACATTTTTCGATTGTTGCAAATAATCAATTAATCTTGACAATTCCTTCTTCATATCCTGCCGATGAACGATCCTATCCAGAAAGCCATGCTCTAACAAAAATTCGGCTGTTTGGAAACCCTTTGGAAGGGCGCGTTTTATCGTTTCCTGGATAACCCGGGGACCGGCAAAACCTATCAATGCTTTTGGCTCAGCTATCATAATATCTGCCAGAGAAGCAAAACTTGCCATAACTCCACCCAGAGAGGGGTCTGTTAATATTGATATATATAAACCGCCTGCTTCCTGGAACCGTGCTATTGCTGCGCTTGTCTTTGCCATTTGCATCAGGGAAAAGACACCTTCTTGCATGCGGGCGCCGCCACCTGAACCAGAAATAATGATTAAAGGCAACTGCAGTTCGCAGGCTTTTTCTGCGGCTCTGGCAATCTTTTCCCCAACCACAGCTCCCATGCTTCCCATGATAAAAGACGAGTCTGTGATTCCGATCATCAACTCTTTGCCATTAATCTTTCCCTTACCAACAAGTGCGGCCTCTTTTAAACCTGTTTTTTGCTGTTCTGCGGCTACCCTTTCAGGATAGGTTATCCGATCCTTAAAATTTAAAGGATCACACGGTACCATGTTGCCCCACATCTCTTCGAAACTGTTTTCATCAAGCAAGAGTTTTAATCTATCCCTGCTGAATACCCGAAAGTGATAGTTGCATTCGGGGCAAACGTACATCCTTTCTTCAACGATTTTTTTATACACCATGCCCTTACAACTATCACACCGTGTCCACAGGCCATCAGGCATGTCCTTTTTTTTTCTAAAAAAAACCAATGGCGAATACCTTCAAATAGTTTATAAATTTTTAAATAAAAAACAAGTTATTTTTTACAAAGGGATAGAGGTGTAAAAAAAGTCATTTTTGATGTTTGCTGCAAAATTCAAGCATTTACTTTATTATGACATTCCTCTCGAATAGCTTGTTCTGCCTTTTGTTTGAGAGTTTTGATTGCATTGCTTGAATCACCTGTTTTAAAGATTGCAGATGCTGCAACAATAACGTTGGCACCTTCCCGAACCACCTGAGAAATGTTTTCTGTTGTAATACCACCGTCTACTTCTATATCCAGTTCATTCGGAGCCATACCGCGCAGTCTCGCAATCTTTGGTAAGACCTTTGATATAAATCTTTGCCCGGCAAAACCAGGATTTACAGACATGACAAGCACCATATCGACTGTATCGAGGAGGTTTTCAACCGATTCGGTTGAGGTGTCTGGATTCAAAGATACACCGGCTTTTAACCCGGCATCCTTAATTAAAGAAATAACCTCTTTTGGGTTTTTTGTCGTTTCTATGTGGAACGTGATCAGATCACCCTTTCCAGAGGCCTCTGCAAATGTTTTCACGTAACGCTCAGGATGTTCAATCATCAGGTGAATATCCAAAGGTATTTTTGTAATACGTTTTATACCTTCTACAATAAAAGGTCCCATAGTGATGTTCGGGACAAAATGGCCGTCCATAACGTCAATATGGATTAAATCTACGCCAGCCATTTCTATCTGCTTGATTTCTTCTTCCAAACGCACCGGGTTGGCGGCGAGTATAGATGCTGCGATCTTGATTCTTGGCTGCATATTTTTATGTTTTTTTATCCAATAATGATGCGATGCCAGGGAGGTTGCCGCCTTCTAATAACTTCAGGAATGCTCCACCGCCAGTGGAAATAAACGATACCTCATGTGTCTTTCCTGATTTATGAAATGCCATATCTGTGTCACCACCACCTACTATGGTTGAGGCGTGAGAACTGGTAACTACATCTACCATCGCATAAGTTCCCCGGCTAAAAGCATCAAATTCGAATGCACCCATAGGGCCGTTCCATAAAATTGTCTTTGCATCCTGGAGCGCCTCAGCGAACAGCTTTGTGGTAGCAGGACCGATATCAAGGGCAATCCATTTTTCTGGAATTTCCTGGAAAGGGACTACCTTTGTTTCGGCATGGCTATCAAATTTTTCTGCAACAACAAAATCAACGGGTAAATATAATTTCGTTCCGTTTCTTTTGGAAATATCCATTAAATTTTTTACCACATCAAGCATACTATTTTCGACAATCGATTGTCCTACACCAAAACCTTGTGCCTTGAGGAAGGTAAATGCCATGGCTCCCCCGATGAGGATTTTATCCATCTTTTTTGACAGATTTTCGATAATCTTTATCTTGTCAGAAACTTTTGCACCGCCTAACAGGGCAACAACCGGTCGCATAGGATTATTGACGGCCTTCTCAAAGTAATCTATTTCTTTCTTGAGTAAGAACCCCGCTGCTGACGGAACAAAGCCATCAATACCAATCATTGATGCGTGTTTCCTGTGACAGTTACCAAAGGCATCCTGTATAAACACGTCGCAGAGCATGGCTAATTCTTTTGCAAAAGAGGGGTCGTTTTTTTCTTCTCCAGGGTAAAATCTCAGATTTTCAAGTACGATTACATCTCCACATCTCATCTCTTCAATTTGCTTTTTAATCTTTGGACCGATGCAATCATCCGCCATAATTACATTTGCCCTTTCCTTTAGGAATCCCTGTAATCTTCTTGCAACAGGCTTTAGACTATACTTAGGATTTGCTTTACCCTCTGGTCTGCCTAAATGGGAAGCAATAATTACCTTTGCATCTTCATCTAACAGATGATTAATGGTTGGCAAGGTTGCTCGTATCCTTGCATCATCGGTAATATTCCCATTTTCGTCAAGTGGCACGTTGTAATCTGTACGAACCATGACCCTCTTTTTTCTTACGTCAATATCTGTTATAAATAATTTATTCATATAAATAGGCTGGTTTGTAAAAATAAAGGTTATATACGAGCGATCAGCTCGACAAGGTCTACCATACGATTTGAAAATCCCCATTCGTTATCGTACCAGGACACTACCTTCACCATTCGTTTATCAATTACATACGTTAATGCGGAGTCAAAGATACTCGAGTGTGTATTTCCAACGATATCCGTGGACACAATCGGGTCTTCACAGTATTCCAGAATGCCCTTCAATTCACCTTCGGCGGCCTTCTTCATGGCGGCGTTAACAGACTCCACAGTAACATCTTTTGATACCAGCGCAACAAAATCCGTCACAGAACCGTTGGAAATAGGCACGCGCATAGCCAGGCCGTCTAATTTACCTTTCAAAGATGGAATAACTTCCCCGATTGCCTTGGCTGCCCCAGTTGTTGTAGGAATGATATTTATAGCAGCCGCCCTTGCCCTTCTTGGGTCTTTATGCATAAAATCAACAATGCATTGGTCATTTGTATATGCATGAATTGTTGTCATGAGTCCCTTTTCAATACTGAAATTATCGTGCAGCACCTTTACTAATGGCGCTAAGCAATTTGTTGTGCATGAGGCATTGGATAAAATTTTATGTTCGGGTTTAAGGTCCTTTGTATTAACACCCACAACAATCGTGGCATCAATTTTGTCTTTTGCAGGTGCTGAAAGTATTACTTTGCTGGCGCCTGCGTTAAGATGTTTGGCGCAGTCTGCTCGCGAAGTGAATATTCCTGTTGATTCAATTACAATATCTACTCCAAGTGATTTCCAGGGCAATTGAGAAGGATCTCTTTCCATGAGCAACTTGACTTCCTTGCCATTTATTACCAGTGCTTTCTCTTTTGTTTCAATATTTCCTTGAAATCTTCCATGTACAGAGTCATATTTTAACAATAATGCCAATGATTTTACGTCGGCAAGATCGTTGATAGCCACAACGTCGATACCGCCCCGCTCGGCAATTACACGGTAGACATTCCTTCCAATTCTTCCAAACCCATTTATACCAACCTTTATAGCCATAACTGTTATCCTTTGCTTATATTTTATAAATAAAACTAAGGAGTTGAACGAAACCTCACTTTGGTTCATTACTATAATAAAAATGTACTGACAAAAAAGACAAAGTATTCTAGCAGACAGCAAGAATTTGTCAAGTAATTTAATAGCCCTTAAGTTCTCATCGGCACAGGAAAAAAAATTATCAACATATTGTAATTAATACTTGAAATGCCCTCTATATGTTGTATAATTCAGCGAAATTTTAAACGGAGTATTATTGCAAGGTAATAAGGTAATTTTGTATGAAAAATTTGATAAGAAAATCTGTGCGTTTGAAAACAAAGATTATCTCTGTGCGAATCAATAATTATCGGTTCAGGCGTCCGCAGGGGAGGTCTGCCACGACTCTACAATGGATTGCACCAGACCTCGAACCTCCGCAGCGAGGTCGAGTCAGGTGTAACACATCAGGAGAGAAACCATTTTACAACTTATTGAACCTAGTCTCTCGCAAACAATAGATGGTAGTAGTAGCCGTAATAGTATCGAAGAAAAATGTAAGCAGTATGATTTAAACCGAGTAAAAATTGAAGATAAAAAGCTTTTTGACAAATATTTAATAGGAGAAGGCGTAAACTTATGTGATTATTCTTTTGCAAACAATTATATCTGGAAAGGCTCAATAGAATTATTATGGAAAATAATTAATAACAATTTCTGTCTCTTTGGCGTAACATCCAAAGGGATGTGTATGATGCTCCCGCCGCTTGGGAAAGACAACATTCAAAACACCCTGAATGAATGTTTTTCCATGATGAAAGAAATAAATGACACCCGTGGTTTTGAATCATATATTAATTACGTTTATGAAGGCTTTTTGTATCTTTTTGACAACACTTCCTACCGCATTGTTGAAGGCTATCCCGATTACATATACAAAACAACAGACCTCGTAAAACTTGCCGGCAGAAAATACGAAAAGAAGAGAAACGAAATAAACTTTTTTAAAAAGCATTACGACGCTTCTTTTGAAAAGTTTTATCCAAAACACATTGCAGATGCCCTCCTGATGATTGACCAATGGAAACGGGAAAAGATCCACGAATCGAATGTTTCAAACCACAACGAACCCCATTATCAGTACAGCCTTATCCATGAAGCAGAAGCTGCAAAATGTGCAATTATCTTTTCTGAAGAGTTGGGGTTAAATGGGGCAATCATTGCAATTCAGGGTCAAATCGAGGGTATTACATTAGGGGAACGCATTACATCCAATACCGCTTCTGTTCTTATAGAGAAGACCAACAATAATTTCCATGGCATGCCGCAGTTTATTTATCAGCAATTTTGTGAAAGCGACTTTTCTGATGTGGAATTCATCAATGCGGGAGAAGACTGGGGAATAGAGGGCCTGAGAAGGGCAAAGATGTCTTATCATCCCTGTTTCCTTGCAAAAAAATTTACTATTTACGGAAAATAATCCTTTGGTGAATTATTGCAAGGCAAGCCTTTTAGACCTTTTGGCTATTGAACAACTGGAAAAGGATTGTTTCCCAACAGAGGCGTTCAATCGGCGCCTTATAAAAAATTTATTGATCAACACCAAATCCTTTATCATCAAGGCAACAGAGCCAACAGGGGAAATTATTGGCAATATCATTGGTACTACAAAAAAGGAAAATAGCTCATCCGTGGGCAGGATAGTTTCTCTGTGCGTGTTTAAGCGATACCGGAAAAGTGGAATTGCCTCTCAGCTTGTGAAAATACTGGAGGAAGAATTTTACTTACGAGACATCAAGAAAATCAGGCTTGAAGTGAGCGCGCTCAACAACGTAGCACAAGCGTTTTACGAGCGGCTGGAATATCACATGACGCCCGATATTCTTCCTCATTTTTACCATGACGGCACAGATGCCTGCGTCATGACAAAGCGCCTTCCGTAAAACTCCTTGATTTTCAAGGGTTAAATTTTCAAAACGAGCTGTAGTGCCGCCTCTTCATAGTGCTCCCACGGTATTTACCGGCTTAACAGCTTATCTACCCATCGAATTGCGAAGGTCGGGTTCGCTGCGAATTTGTACAAGCCGGGAAATGTGCTTCAGGAGAATGCCCGGCAGCAGTGCGAAAAGTTGCAAAAAGCCCCCTAGACAAACAGAGAACACTAAAAAACAGTCACCGGGAGGCAGATACGTCCAGACAAGGCCAAAATAAAGGAAAAACAGCGGAAATGGGTGAAAAAACGGTGTTTTTAGCAAGACCCAATCTCATATTAAAATTGTCTCTTGGTAAGTGAAAAATCTTCCTCGCTTTTAAAAAAATGCGTTTTCGTTCAGACACTACTTATATTTCAATAAGGCTGATAAAACAAAAAACTTGCAATTGCTTTTTGTTTTTGCTATTTTGACGAAATTAAATACTAGCGAGCAACGTCTGTATAATACCTTGCTTCTTGTACACCCTTTAGTGTCCAAAATTTATTGAAAATACCTATTTTTAGAACGGATACCTTGAAATACGTTTGTTTATTTGAATCAGCCACTATTCATTTATGTTTGAAACGAAAGCATTGACTGTCAGTATAACGAAACCACACGATTCTTCTTTCGATGAACATGCCGTGATCCATGAGCTGAAGCACTATTTACCCGCCCAGGCTCCTTTAAAAGACTTTATCCATCACAATACACTGCACGGATTTCAGAACCTGAAATTCCACGACGGCACCAGCCGTGCCTCGGAAATATTTGGTTATAGCGTTAGTTTCTCCATTGACGAATACCGCTCCCTTTACAAATCGAACCGCATTCGGGAAGATGTGCTTGAAAAAGTGATTATTGAACGAAAGGGTCCTGCCCGTATGAAAGAATGGAAGGAGTATGCGGTTTCCAAGCAATACGGTGAACTCCCGCCGCCCCGGATAGGTTCCTTGCGCGCCAACTGGAAAAGGCATTACAAGATAGACCTGGATTCTCTGGTACATCCGCTGCTCTTCCGCATTCTTTGCAGTTACCTGGACCAGGGCATTTCAATATGGAGTTTTCCCGTCAGGAATAAGGGCTTTCTCGCCTCCATCAGAGAAATGGAGCAAATCAGTTTTACCAGCTTTTTCAAAACAGACTGGCCCAGAAGACTTTTACTGAAAAGTGAATGTAAAATTGGTGCGTTGCTGGACATCCTGGTTGGAGATGAATCGCTCTACAAGCAATACCTATTTGACCAGCAGTTCGCCCACCAGGGTTGGTCTGGGATGGTTTCCACCGTGGAGGATGTGCCGCAAACCCTGCTGGACCGAAAGCAAATTACCCTCCAGGAACTGATTGTGTTTGAGCTCCTGCTGGAAATAGATGCGCTCGATTTTCGCTTTGGCAAAAACTGGCAGCCGCTCAGCAAAAGCCTTACGGAAAAGCCCTTTGATCTCTTCGCAGAGGTTCCGGAACGGGAACTGCATGAAATCAGGCAGCTCTGGCAGGAGGCGTTCGAATGGAGCTATTATAATGAAGTCCTCTCAGGTCTCACCGCAAAAAAACGGGAAGAAAAGAAGGCGAATCATGCTAGTTTCCAGGCGATTTTTTGCATTGACGACCGGGAGTGTTCGTTCCGTCGTTACATTGAAAAAATTGTTCCCGACTGTGAAACCTTCGGGGCGCCCGGATTTTTCAGCGTGGAGTTTTTCTATCAGCCCGATGGCGGAAAGTTTTATACGAAGTTGTGCCCCTGGCCCGTGACACCCAAACATTTAATCAAGCAAGTCGATAGCAAAAGCGAAAGGAAGAAGGACGTGCATTTTTCCAAATATGCCCACTCTTTTTTTGGCGGGGCGCTGATTGCCCATACGATTGGGTTCTGGTCTGCGTTCCGTTTATTTTTCAACATTTTCAGGCCAACGATGGGACCTGCTGCGGCATACTCCTTCCGCCACATGGACAAGTTTTCAAAGCTAATAATCGAAAATACCCATCCGGATAATAAGGAAAATGGCCTGCAAATAGGGTACACCTTCGAGGAGATGGCAAACCGCGCCGAAGGACTTCTGAAAAGCATCGGACTGGTGAAAGATTTTGCCCCGATCGTGTATATTATAGGACATGGTTCAAGCAGTGTGAATAATCCGCACTATGCAGCGTATGACTGCGGCGCTTGCTCCGGGAGGGCTGGCTCTGTCAACTCGCGCGTGATGTGCCACATAATCAATCATCCCGAAGTGAGAAAGATTCTGAGCGCACGAGGGGTTGTTGTCCCGCCTGAGACACAGTTTGTGGGCGGCCTGCATGATACCACCCGCGACGAAATTATTTTTTTTGATGAAGACTCTCTGTCACCGGACAACCAGAAAAGCCATCAAATCAACCACCAATCCTTTGAAAAGGCGCTGGACCTTAATGCCAAAGAACGATCGAGAAGGTTTGTTTCCATTAACACCAGGCAACAACCGGAAACCATCCATAAAGAAATTATGCGGCGGTCAGTATCTCTGTTCGAACCGCGTCCTGAACTGAACCACGCCACGAACGCGCTGTGCGTTGTTGGCAGAAGGTCGCTGACATCGCACCTGTTTTTAGACCGGCGGTGCTTTATGAATTCATTTGATTACCGGGTAGATCCGGAGGGAAAATATCTGCTCAATATTTTAAATGCCGTGGCCCCCGTGTGCGGCGGCATCAACCTTGAATATTTTTTCTCACGGGTGGATAACCAGAAACTGGGCGCAGGGACAAAACTTCCCCACAACGTCATGGGACTGTTTGGCGTCGCCAATGGCGCCGACGGGGATTTGAGGCCAGGGCTTCCCAGCCAGATGATTGAGGTGCATGACCCCGTCCGGCTCCTGGTCATTGTAGAACATTTCCCCCACGTGGCGCTGAAAACAATTCAATCATCGCCGGCAACCTATGAATGGTTTATCAATGAATGGGTGCACCTCGTTGTGATCAATCCGGAAACGCAGGAACTTTCCCGTTTTAAGGATGGGGCTTTCTTTCCGTACAAGCCACTCAAGCAAACAATCGAGACGGTTTCAGATATGACGCCACAGATAGAAGCGAATATTGATAATTTACCCGTCTACTTATTAGGATAGTTTTGCATACTTTTTTTTAACAAAGTAATGTTATTGCCACAACCAACAATTGGACGAATGGAACCATGCAAATACTGAATAACGGTCTCTCTTATTTATCGACGATGTATAAAACAGGCGACATGGCAATGTTTCTTCCTTGTTTTATACTACTCCCGATATTAGGATTTCTGATAAACATACTGATTCCGAAGAAAAATGAAAATGTTATTTCCTGGGCAGCTTTTACCACGGTAGGATTGCATTTGCTGACGGCCGCCGGATTTATTGTATTTTGGCTTTTGCAACATCACTCTTTCCTTAACCTGCCGGGATGGGCCATCTACCAAACTTCCAAATACTCATTTTTTCTTAGTTTTTATTTTGACAAAGTTACCGCAACCTACCTGATAGTAGGCGATATCATCCTTTTCCAGGTAACCACGTACAGCCGCTATTACTTGCATCGCGAAGAAGGCTATAAACGATTTTTTAATACGATTCTTTTATTTTATCTGGGGTACAACATTGCCATTTTCTCCGGCAACATGGAAACACTTTTTGTCGGGTGGGAAATGCTTGGCATCTCTTCCTTCTTGCTGATTGCCTTTTACCGGGACCGCTATCTGCCTGCGAAAAATGCCGTAAAGGTAGTTTCCGTTTACCGCCTTGGCGACGTGGGGCTGATAATGGCCATGTGGATGAGCCATCACCTGTGGCACGGGAATGTATCCTTTTTGCAGTTGAATAATCATGAATTAGTAAGCACACAACTTCAAACGAACACACTCATTGGCCTACTTATCTCCTTGATGATATTACTGTCAGCAGTAGCAAAATCGGCGCAATTTCCGGTTACCTCGTGGTTGCCACGCGCCATGGAAGGACCCACTCCATCCAGCGCCATTTTTTACGGTAGTCTTTCCGTTCACATAGGCGTCTTTGTCCTGTTGCGTACGTTTCCCTTTTGGGAGCATCAGTTACCCGTTCGGATTTTTATCGGTGTGATCGGGTTAACGACCAGTATCATTGCCACGGGAATTGCACGGGTACAGTCAACGATAAAAACCCAGATCGCCTATGCGTCTGCCGCACAAATCGGGATTATGTTTATCGAAGTGGCAGCCGGTTTTGAGGAGGTTGCCTTGGTTCACTTTGCCGGAAATGCCTTCCTGCGGGCGTACCAGCTTTTGGTTTCCCCTTCGGTGGTGAGTTACCTGATACGGGAACAGTTTTACAACTTTAAACCCCGCGAGCATACCTTTGAAGATTCTTTTTCCAGAAAGACTGCATACACCATTTACATGCTATGCATGAAAGAATGGAATCTTGACAACCTGATGTACCGCTATCTATGGAACCCAGTAAAGTGGTTGGGGAAATGGCTGGATTTCCTTACCCTAAACCGGGCTGTCTATTTCGGTATCCCGGCTTATCTCATAGGTGTGGCTCTTGCTTACTACCGGGAACTGCTTCCGGAACCTGTTGAAGATTCTCTCCCGTACCTGTTCTGTTCCATTGCCCTGATGATGGTGTTGAAATCATTCTCCGAAAGAAAGCTGGCGCGCATGAGCTGGTTGCTGGTGGTGATGCATCACTTCTGGGTTGCGCTGGCGATTTCAGCCAACGAGCAGTTCTATTTTAATGAGGATTATCTTTATTTAAGCGGTGTGGCCGTGGCCGGCATCGTGGGTTACCTCTGCCTCTGGTGGCTGCGTTCTCACGAAGGCAGCATTGACATGAATCAGTTTCACGGGCATTCGTACCGCCATCCGAAATTTGCCTTTGTTTTTCTCCTGGCATGTCTGGGGGTATCAGGATTCCCGATCTCGCCGACCTTTGTGGGAGAAGACCTGATCTTTATCCACATTCGTGAGGACCAGTTCGTATTGGCTACGATGGTTTCGCTGTGCTATGTCATTGATGGACTTTCCCTCATCCGGATTTACGCGCGCGTCTTCCTTGGTCCGCATTCAAAATCAATTTATGAGATGGCATACCGGTCGTCGTAATCATTCGCTGCCCCAGTTGCTTTTTACTGAAGCAAGAGGCGAACTGTTTAAAAAAGTTGTTTGACAGGATACTTTCCCTGTGTGTTCTTGATGAATATCGCAAAAAGGGCATTGCCATTCGTCTTGTTCAACTCCTCGAAGAAGAATTTTTTTCCCGCGATATCAAGAAGGTCAAATTAGAAGTTAATACCAATAACACCGATGCCCAACACTTTTACAAACACTGCGGATATTTGAAGTCTCCTGCCGTTTTGCACAATTATTATCGTGACGGCAGCAATGCCCATGTTATGACCAAAGACTTCTCGCGATCATAAATTCAATAAAATGCAGTACAAATTTTCTCATTCCCAGAGACTGCTTCTAAAATAAAAATTCTTGCATTTCCCCTGCCACAACGTTTTGTTTTTAGACTGGTTACAAAGCGTTTTACCGGCACTGAAGTATTTGTTATTTGTAAAATTTATTTGTTTCTAACTTCTTGCTACAAAATATTTTAAAAAAATACTTGAATTTCGCCTTTTTTTTGGTAACGTAATCCGCTTATATAGTTTTGCTTTCAATCTTCTCAAAGAAAACAGTACCGCTTTATATTTGCGAAACGAGGCTTTTCTTAACATGTAAATTTTATTCTTTACACGCTCGAACAATCCATAAACAATGGCCGAACATATATCACATTTATTTATTATTTCGATAATCCTGTATTTAGCAGGTTCGTTGTTTGCGTTATGCTTTTATGGATGGCAACGGGTTGGCAATTACATTGCTCTCATTTTTGCAGCAATTGCGTCGTGTTTTAGTATTGCAACAGCCGTGGTTGCGCTTTCCGCTGGTTCGACGATACGTCTTGATTTCACTATCTATCATGCCATTATTAAATACAATTTCCTGTTAGATCCTGTCTCCTCATATTTTATTCTTGCCATATCTGTAATCGGTTTTGTCGCTGCCATATACTCAATCGGTTATACGCGGTTATATGTTAACAAACGCGATACCCGTTTTTTAGGATTTAATTACAACATATTCCTTGCGTCCATGCTTCTCGTCGTTACGGCTAATAATGCAGTAGTATTCATGATCGTATGGGAATTGATGACGGTCGTGTCATTCTTTCTGGTGATATATGAGCATGAAAATCCTGTCAATATGAAGGCGGGATTTATGTATATAATCATGGCGCATATCGGTGCCGTATTTCTTTCCGTCGCCTTTTTTATAATGTTTGCTTATACAGGGACATGGGACTTCGGCTTTGATGATTTCAGGAAGGTCGGTAGTCACATGCCTCTGATATATAAAAATGTTGTGTTCTTTTTGGTAATCATAGGTTTTGGTATTAAGGCAGGAATTTTCCCCTTGCATCTGTGGCTTCCGATGGCGCATCCGGCAGCGCCAAGTAACGTTTCAATGGTTATGTCCGGCGTTATGATTAAGACGGCTATTTACGGTTTCATACGGTTTTATTTCGAATTTCTAACACCTTGTCCACCGTGGTGGGGAGTCGTAGTTCTTATTATTGGCGCCTCTTCTGCTCTGCTGGGGATACTTTATGCCCTTACGGAAAGGGATATAAAGACCTTGCTTGCATACAGTAGTATAGAAAATAATGGCATCATTATTATTGGTATCGGGCTATCAATGATTTTTAAATCCTATAACTTGATGGCTTTATCATCCCTGGCAATGATGGCAGGTTTGTATCACCTGGTTAATCATGCAGTGTTTAAAAGTCTGCTTTTTGGTTGTGCCGGAAATATTTATTACGCAACACATACAAAAAATATCGAAGAATTGGGCGGATTAATAAAACGTTTACGGGTTACTGCGCCGCTATTCCTTGTGGGCGCCTTAGCTATTTCGGCAATTCCTCCCTTAAACGGTTTTCTTAGCGAATGGCTTATATTCCAATCCATACTCAATGGGGTTTATATTCCATCGGTAATCATCAAGATAATAACGATTATTTGCGGCGCTATTGTTGCCTTGACTGGCGCACTCGTTGCTACGTGTTTTGTTAAGGCTTTTGGAATTTCATTTCTTGCAATGCCACGTTCCGATCACGCGAAAAAAGCGAAGGAAGTGCCGGTAATTATGCTGGTGAGTATGGGGCTTTTGGCTTCACTGTGTGTGTTTTTAGGTATTTTCCCTGTAAAGGTTATGATGGTAATAAATTCCGTAAATACACATCTTTTAAATACGAATATTTTGCCGGCTATTACTTCTTATGATTGGTTACATACCAAGTCGGTTCAGACGAATTTTACAGAGTTATCACCAAAAAGCGCTACCGTTTTGGGATTGATGCTTTTAGCCGTTACCTTTGGAGGTTTAACTTTAATAAGACCCCGTTTTGTAAAGAAAATTTATGAGACATGGACGTGTGGGATATCCCCCGAACCCAGGCTAGAATATACAGCGACAGCCTTTACGAGACCATTTAAGACTATCTTTAGTAATTTATACAGACCTCAGCTTGAAGTTCGCACGGAATATTCCGTCCCTAATTTCTTTGTCAAGTCTATTACCTATATTAGCGAGGTAACACCTATCTTTGAGAAGTATTTATATGGTCCTGTTTCTCGGTTTGTTTTAAATATGTCTACCAGGGTAAGGTGGGTGCATACAGGTAGTATCCATATTTATCTTACTTACATCTTTATAACGTTGATTATATTGATTCTATTTGTTGGGAAATAATACATTAATAAGGAAACGGGCTTGACTGCAGAAATTATTCTTCCTATTCTTCAAATCCTTGTCATAGTGGGGTTTTCGCCTCTTGTTAAGGGGTTTATTAACAAGATTGAGGCACGTTTGCAATGCCGAAGAGGCGCAAGCATATTTCAGCCGTATTACAATCTTGTAAAATTGCTCCGTAAAGATGCCGTTGTTTCAGAAACGTCTTCCTGGATTTTCAGGGCAACGCCATACGTAACATTCATCTCAATTTTAATAATCTCATTGCTCGTTCCGGTTTTATCAGCGCAGGTTCCCTTGAATTTCACCGGTGATATTATACTTATTATATATTTATTTGCCCTGGCGAGGTTTTTCCTTGTTTTGACTTCGCTAGATACAGGCAGCGCATTCGGTGGTATGGGTGGAAGCAGGGAGATGATGGTGTCTTCTATGGCAGAACCTGCAATGATACTCTCCTTTTTTACTGTTGCCTTAACGGTTAATTCCACCAATTTAAGTAATATAACAAGTACTCTGCTTAACAATAGCATTCTTCTGTTGAATCCATCGCTCATTTTGGCATTTGCAGCGCTGACAATTGTGCTCATTGCTGAGGCAGGAAGAATTCCCGTTGATAATCCATTTACCCACCTGGAACTGACGATGATTCATGAAGGTATGATACTTGAGTTTTCCGGGAGATATTTGGCTTTGGTAGAATGGGCATCCTCAATGAAATTGCTTTTGTTGCTAACAATATTAGTTAATATATTTTTCCCCTGGGGTATTGCTGATGGTCTTACCTTTTCTGGTTTAATAATCGCATTTGCCCTTTATGTTGTTAAAATTGGTTTCTTTGCATTTTTGATAGTTATTGTAGAAATGTCTTTTGCGAAGATCCGATTATTTCGTATACCAAATTTGTTAGGCACGGCATTCATTTTATCTATTTTAGCTGTTATATCACTGTATGTGGTAAGGTAATATATCATGACACAGCAGATTATTGTAAATTCAAGGGCAATTGATATCCTGGCAGTTTTGATGCTTATGACCACCATTGTCCTCATTGGCACTAGCAGATTGAGGACTTGTATATGGGCTTATGCCTGTCGTTCTTTTATGTTGACCCTTGCGAGTGGTTTGATTGCCTATTTTTCCGGTATCCACCATATTTATATTACTACGGGTATTTCTCTGGCGCTCAAGGTTGTCGTTATTCCTGGTTTTTTGTTTTATATTGTTAAAAAGAATAATATCAAAAAAGAGGTGGGGTCTTATATTAATTATACGTTAGCTCTTATACTTGCTTGCTGCATTATTCTTATTGCATATTATTCAACACAAAATATTATCCAGTTTGAAAATATCTTCATGCGGCATTGCTTGCCTATCGCACTTTCCATTACCCTTCTTGGGTTCTTTATTATGATTAGCAGAAAGCAGGCTATTACTCAAATAATTGGGCTTATTACTATGGAAGATGGTATGTTTTTCGCCGCATTGTCTACCTCGTATGGTATGCCGCTCATTGTGGAATTAGGGTTGTTTTTTGACATCTTGGTGAGCGTAATCATTATGGGAATTTATGTGTATAGAATCAAGGAATCCTTTGATGATCTCGATACAGACTTGTTAAGGGAGCTCAGGGAATAGATGATAATACTACTACTTTTAATTATACCCATAATAACTGCCATAGCATGTGTTTTTACAAAAAAACATGGCATTTCAAAGTACATAAGTATTGCGGGTAGTTTTATAGCCTTAGTCTACAACATATACCTCAACTACAATATTTACACCTATAAGACGCTCCAGGGATTTAATAATTTCTTTTATGTAGATGCATTAACCATTCTCACTACCCAGATTGTTACGATCGTAGCATTTGCAGCAGCTCTGTACTCGGCTGGGTATATGGAGGCGGAGCTCCGTTGGGGTAAAATATCTGAAAAGAAGCTGCAATGGTATTATTTCCTTATGCATATGTTTATTTTCACGATGCTGCTGGTTTGTGTGTTAAACAACCTGGGAGTTATGTGGGTTGCTATTGAGGGCACCACATTAGCAACTACATTTTTAGTGGGGTTTTATAACGGGAAACAACATCAGGAGGCAGCGTGGAAATATATAATACTTTGTTCCGTAGGTATTACGCTGGCGCTGTTTGGTGTTATATTAACCTATCATTCAGCGAAGGGCGTTCTTGGTGAAATTGGATATGCACTGAATTGGTCAGACTTACGAACTGTGGCGGATAAATTTGAACCTCATTTAATGAAACTGGCCTTTCTTTTTATTCTGGTGGGATACGGAACAAAGGCAGGTTTGGCTCCTATGCATACATGGCTTCCTGATGCGCATAGCCAGGCTCCCTCACCCATAAGCGCGTTGTTTTCAGGCGTGTTAATTAATTGTTCTATGTACGGCATCATTCGCTATCACATTCTTACGTCCAAGTGCGTTGGAAGCGATTACTCCTGCACTCTTCTGATGATTTTCGGGCTTATCTCTATTATTGTTTCTGTGCCGTTTATTCTTATACAAAAAGATTATAAGCGGCTTTTGGCTTTTAGCAGTGTGGAGCATATCGGAGTTATTGCTCTTGGAATAGGTTTTGGCGGTATGTACAGTGTTTATGGCGCAGAGCTCCATACATTTAACCATGCCGTAACAAAAGCTCTCCTGTTTTTCTGTGCTGGAAACCTATTCTTAAAATATAAAACTACGGAAATGGAAAATATAAAGGGCGTCATCAAGACTCTTCCTGTCACGGGTACCATTTTGGCTATTGCTGTATTTGCCATTACCGGCACCCCTCCATTTAATATATTTGTTAGTGAATTTCTGATTCTTGCAGATGGTTTTCATAGCGGGAATCTATTTACTATTATATTCACTTGTATAGTTATTGTATGCATTACACTTATTTTTGTTGGATTTATCTATAACATGTTCAGGATGATCTTTGGTACACCTACCGGAGATATCCCAAAGGGTGAAACGAGTAAATTTACTACTGCAGCGATGCTTTTCCTTTTGTTCTTTGTTTTGATAATCAGCTTTTATATACCACCTTTGCTCCGTGAAGTACTTCGGAATATATATGATATTATGAGGAATGCGTAATGAGTGTCAGTAGACAACCCTATCTCGACAATATAATGAATCGTTTCAAAGCGAATGTTACAGTCGCTAAAGGTTCATTGGAAAATGAGATCTACATCTCCACAAATACGGATAATCTTGAGGATGTCTGCACATATATCCATAAAACATTCCAAGCGCCTCTTTCTTCTATAGTTTGTAATGATGAAAGAAGTCTCAATAAAAACTTTACCATTTATTATGTCTTTTCTTTGCCGGATAAAGATTTATTTTTTATCGTGTATGTTCCCATAAGTGAACAATCCCCAAACTTTCCATCAATCACTCCTTACATTCCTGCCGCTCACTGGTATGAACGTGAAATAAAGGACATGTTTGGACTTGAACCCGTAGGACATCCGGACCCATATACGCTTGTATTACACGGCAATATGCCTGAGAATACATATCCACTCAGGAAAGATTTTCATGCGAATACGAGGCTGCCGCATCTCGAATCGAAACTGCCTTTTGCGCGGGTAGACGGCGAAGGTGTTTTTGAAATACCGGTAGGTCCAATACACGCAGGCATTATAGAACCTGGTCATTTCCGATTTAGCGCTGTAGGTGATACCATTCTCTATTTGGACGCAAAATTATTTTTTACCCACAAAGGCACAGAAAAATTATTTGAAGCTATGTCATATACAAAGGCGTTATTTCTTGCCGAGCGGATCTGCGGTGTTTGCGCCGCTTCACATGCAACCGGCTATTGCCAGGCTATTGAGAAGGTGGCGGGTATCGAAATACCACCGCGTGCAAAATTTATAAGAACTATCCTTCTGGAATTAGAAAGACTCTACAACCATATAGGCGATGTTGGCAATGTTTGTGTCGGCGCTTCCTTTTTGATGTGCGGCTCACATGGCTTCAGGATGCGTGAATATATACAACAGCTTAATGAAACTATTTGCGGTAACCGCTATTTAAGAGGCATGATTACCATGGGCGGTGTGCGTTTCGATATTAATGACGATTTGAAAAAGCATATTTTAGGTCTGCTGAATCGTGTGAAAACGGACTTTAAAGAACTCACTGAAATTATGTCTAAATCGTCCTCTTTCATGGACAGGGTCGAGACTACCGGAAGACTTTCTTTAGAGCATGCCAAAGGGTTTGGTGTCGTTGGTGTGCCTGCAAGGGCATCAGGAATTTGCAGAGACACCAGAATTAATCACCCCTATGCTGCTTACAGTGAAGTTGAATTCGATATTCCTGTCTATTATGATGAAGGTGATGTGTGGGCAAGAATTAAGGTAAGAATTGACGAGGTTTATCAATCCATTTCCATCATTGAGCAGTGCTTTGATAAAATGCCTGAAGGTCCCATCAAAACTTCAATGAAGGAACTTCCTCCTTATAAACAGGCATTGAGCTATGTGGAATCGCCTCGGGGTGAAGATATTTACTGGATCATGACAGCGCCGAACAATATGTTATACCGATATAAGGTACGCTCCCCTTCTTTCTGTAACTGGCCGTCTATTCCTTATACGATCCCTGGCAACATTGTTCCGGATTTTCCATTGATTAATAAGAGTTTCGAATTATGTTATTCATGCACTGATCTGTAAATTAGCCCACGAAATACGCGAAAATCACGAAAGGGCGGATATGTCAGGAATCTTATATCCTGATGAAAGTTATAAGATTATCGGGGCTTGCTTTAACGTTTACAAAGCAATGGGATGTGGTTTTTTGGAAAATGTATATCAGGAATGTTTAGAAATTGAATTTGAGGAGCAAGGGATTCCATTTGAATCTTACAAAGAAGTAAAACTCACATACAGAAATAAACAATTAAAGCAGACGTATAAACCAGATTTTGTATGTTATGATAAAATTATCATTGAAATAAAAGCAGTTTCAAACCTTGTGGATGAGCATGAAGCACAAATCATTAACTACTTAAATGCGACTGGTTTTAAGTTAGGTATTCTTGTAAATTTTGGTCATTACCCTAAATTAGAATATAAACGGTTTGTGTTAACAGAGAAAGATCAACAAGGTAATGCATGAATAAAGGCTTACATTATTATTGCAAGTCCTTGCAAAGGCAGTAACATGATTTGATTCGGGGTTTATTATAGTTTATTTTAGCGTTATTTCGTGTATTTCGTGGGCTAACGTAAAATGTTTACAAAATTTCAAAAAAGTTTACAAACAGGTGTAGTTACCTCAAAATATCCAAAAGAAAAAGAACCTGCTCCTTTGCGTTTCCGGGGCAGGATTGAGATAGATAACGAACGGTGTAAGCAGTGCAATGCGTGCGTAGAGGTCTGTCCAACAAATGCTTATACATGGATAGAGGAAAAGGGAAAACGATATTTGCAGCTCTCTCACGCAAAATGTGTGTTTTGCGGCATGTGTGAGGAGGCGTGTCCTTACAAAGCCATCAGGATAACGAATGATTTTGAGCTTGCAGCAACAAATAAGGAAGACCTTTTAGTTAAGGCCGGGTTAGACACAAAGGCATCAGTTGAGGAACTCGGGGAAAAACTAAAAGAAAAGATATTTTCTGTGTTCAAACGTTCACTCCACGTGCGTGAAGTGGATGCCGGCTCATGTAATGGTTGTGAGTGGGAGTTTGTAGCCTTATACAACAGTCCAGTACATGATTTACAGAGATTCGGTATTGATGTTGTTGCCTCGCCGCGCCACGCCGATTGCCTGCTCGTTACGGGACCTCCGACAAGAAATCTTGAAACCGCGTTGATAAAGACCTATCATGCCACCCCTGAGCCAAAGATGGTTATTGCCTTGGGTGCATGCGCATGCAGCGGAGGTGTCTTTAGTAACTGCTATGCTACGAAAAATGGAATTGACAACGTTGTTCCCGTAGATGTTTATATTCCGGGCTGTCCCCCGCGACCGCAGGCTATCATATACGGTTTTCTGCTTGCATTGGAGAGAATCGACAAATAGGACAACCTTTGCTTCGCTTTCCAACCTCTTATCACAAGAGCCAAAGCATTACCTAACGTGGCCTTCACTTGCGGCAGTTTTTGCCCAGGCTATTTCTAATGACCAGCGAAATAGTTCATCTAGCTTTTCAGTATCGGGTCTAAAACTGTTCCCATCGGGCTTTTTGCTCCCAAGCCTTTCAAGTTCTGCCTCAACAAACTCGCTCATGATAGGTATTCTTGGCCCCTTATCTAGTTCTTGCCCGCCTTTTTTACACCCCACCAACTCTTTTATGGCTTCCTTTAACTCCCTCGATGTTACTATGCGGTCAACCAAAACCTCGAATTCCATTGGTACAACCCCATAGCCTGCTTCGATCCACTTACACGCTAATATCGGACGGAGCACGTAAAAATATTTCTTCACCCACACGATTTCGCCTTTGAGATATTCTCTAAAGTTGCCTTCGGCCATGTGTAGATAATGATAAAGGCACGATTTGGGAGAATAATACTCCGGCATTAATGTTTTGATTTTATCTACAATATCAAGCCGTTGTTGATAAATTATGGGTGAATTTAACCATTCTAGCAACGGTGGGTTTGACTTTCGGAAGAGTTTAAGGGCTTTTCTGATGTCCCAACCACTTAGGTCTATCAAATCGTTACCGGGTCGTTCAATCACATCTCGTTTTACATCAATACCGAGATACCAATTTTGAGGGTGAATATACAAAAAGCGCACATCATAATCACTATCTGCGGAAGGAAAACCCCATGCCCTGCTTCCAGACTCGCAAGCGTAAAAGATGCACACTCTTTCTTCTTGCTCAAGTTCTTGTAATCTGGTTTGAATTTCTTTCTTTATCTCATCCATGTATGTTCTTGGCGATAAATTTTTCTGCTGCCTAACGGCGAGCATCAGCGGCGGTCGTTCGCTGTATGCGTTTGTTAGGCGTCTTTGAAATATTTCCTAAGTACCCTTATCAAATCCAGAACGTCACCTTTGCATCGACTTGCCGAAAAATCTAATGGATTTACTCCAATAGCCCGGCCTACCTCATCGCAATACTGTTGAAGATTGGCAAGAAAATCGCTCAACAGTTTTTCATCATGATCGCCAAGCACGATCCCACTCACGGCACTATCACGATCAAAATGAGCTATTATTTTGTTTCTAGCTGGTTTAATTAAATCGCCATAGGCCAATATCTTACTTGATAGCTTTTTGATTTGATCCGTTAGTAAATTTTCTTCACTCAGTCGAGTCTTCAACAATTCTATTGATAATGTTTCATATGTAATCCCTTTTACTTTTTTTGTTGGCGGATCCATTATTTTACATACCTGCAACAGCCAGTCTCTAAGCATTATTTCAGCTATCTCAGTAAAGAAGACGGGGGCGGTTTTATTTAACAATTCATCTACCCCAGAAAAAAACAAATGGTTGTAAGTATTGTATTTCCGCCGAACTATACGGCAGTGGTCTCGAAATATACAAAAATCGTCAATCAGTTTTTGTGATGCCATAATTTTTCGCCTAACGGCAGGTATCATGCGCTGGGCTGTAGCCCCGTCGCCTGCATGCCCGTGTTGGGCCGCCTTTGTTAGTAATCCCACCACGGATGATACCGAGTTGCAGTCTTGGCCGATGTGCCTGACTTTCGCAAATTGCAGTCTTCGCAAAGTAGTTGCAAGTTGCAAGGGTCATTGGTTCCCCAAAGATTGATCGGCACTATATGGTCATAGTGGATGCGCTGGTCTGTACTGAGTAAACCTGTGAGGTCCCGCTGGCACAAAACACATCGGCCTTGGTCACGATAGTAAATCGCCTTTTTGACCCAAGTAGGGGAATAGGGTTGTCGTTTTATGACTCCTTTCTCGTCAAGGTGTTCTGCTGGAAGATTTACTTCACCTGACTTGAGATAGTCGGCAAGTGATTGATTGAATTGCAACAAGAATGCTCGATTGGCAAACAGTAAATGGAAAACTTCGTCAGTTATCTTTTCCCAGAGCAACTCAAATTTATCTTCTTGGGAGCGAAACCATTGGCGAAAAGGGAAATCTTCCACCGTGTCGCCTGCGCTGGTTGAAAGAAACTCCGAATAAGGCAAATGGTCAATGCTATACGCTCGCAGGGCCGCTTCTACGTTTTCTCTCTCTTCTTCACTGTCTTCGTAAATGTCATCGTTCTTCAAAAGGTCACGTCGTTCTTCAACTGAGACCATCGCGTAAATATAGTAGTGAAGAAGGCTTGTTTTGGAAAATTCGGAAACACACTTCAGAACGTCAGGGTTTTCCCAGTCGATTTCCATGAACGATGACGAATTGCTCACACAGGCTTCAACCAGAGATGCCATTTCATAAGTTCGGTAAAAGACGAATTGACGAGTTTTGTAGCGCATGTAACGTGATTATGTGTGAGCGGCCCAACTTTATATTAGGCTTCCCAATTATCATATTATTTAACGTCATTTGCGAAACCTAATGTCACATTATGTAGCCTAACATCGACAACATATTACTCATTTGTATAAGTATAATCAAGTGTGTTTTCTTGTTATAGGCTAGATTTGCAGCATAATATGAAACCATTGAGTTCGTAGAATGATAAGTTTCGTGAGGAATTTAAAATTTCTATGTGGGAAAAATATCTCGCGGACTTGCATTCTTCGTTTTAACTTACTATAATGTCTTTCGATTTTCCTGGCGACTCTGTTCGGGAGTAAATAATTTGATTCAATGTGAGGTAACGGTGGATGAATGCAAACAATATCCTTTATGAAACGGCACTCAAGCAATTTGATACCGTTGCAGAGATGTTAAATATAGAAGATGGCATAAGGGAGCGTATGAGGAATCCAAAGCGCTCCCTTATTGTTTCTGTACCTGTTAAAATGGACACTGGCAAAGCGAAGGTATTCAAAGGGTATCGGGTGCAGCACGATATTACGCTTGGCCCTTCCAAAGGCGGTATTCGTTATCATCCCAATGTAGACCTTGAAGAAGTTTCTGCACTCGCAATGTTGATGACATGGAAATGCGCACTCATGCACATGCCGTATGGCGGAGCAAAAGGAGGCGTGCAATGCAATCCCGAAGAAATGTCACAAAACGAGTTGGAACGCATGACCCGACGTTACACCACTGAAATTGTTCAAATCATAGGACCCGACAAAGATATTCCCGCCCCCGATCTTTACACCAATTCACAAACTATGGCATGGATGATGGATACTTACAGTATGCAGCAAGGCAATACCGTCCTGGGTGTCGTTACTGGTAAACCATTGTTATTGGGTGGTTCGCTAGGTAGGGCAGAAGGCACAGGACAGGGTGTTGCCTATATGGTTATGGAAGCTGCGAGGGTTTTATATAAAGAACTCCGCGGTCTGCGGGTTGCAATCCAGGGATTGGGAAATGTCGGGTCTGTGGCTGCCCGCCTTCTCTACGAGCAGGGTTGTAATATAGTGGCAGTGAGCGATGTCAGCGGCGGGGCATACAAT
>Ga0209324_10000413_pt1 | contig 29779 bp, 28 predicted proteins | sample Rifsed19ft3_FD_184015 | JGI IMG/M metagenome (GOLD analysis project Ga0209324, IMG submission 184015) | Soil microbial communities from Rifle, Colorado, USA - sediment 19ft 3 (version 2) | ecosystem: Environmental > Terrestrial > Deep subsurface > Rock core/Sediment | place: Rifle, Colorado...
TCTCATAGATCTCTGAATCATACCCGTTCATCTGCGCATAACATCCGGTGGAAAGACCTGCCACACCGGCTCCGATAATAAGCATTTTTTTCATACTATGATTCCTCTGGTAAAATAAAAAAAGAATTAAATAAATTTTAGTACTTATACATTTTGCTAATCAAGCTTTTTCTTAAGGATATCATAAAATTTGTCACTTGCCTCGCGTTCAAACCATGGATAATGGCCACATTTTTCAAGAAGGATAAAATGGAAATCTTTTATTATACGCGAAAGAGGTTCAAGAACTCCCTGATAGGGATGTGGATCATATTCTCCATGGATAGCTGCTACCGGACACTGGATTTTTTCCCCCATTTTTAATAAGTCCACACTGGACCTTAATTCCTCGGCATCTTTCCATACATTCCGGAATATATGATACTGATATTCCAGAACTTCATTCTTATAAGGCAAAGGATCATATGAATCGGATTTAAATAAAAGTTTTCCAAAGCGTGACATCAAAATATCCTTTTCTTTATCTTTAATCAAAGGATTATTCAAGTCCTCTGCCAGGATTTGTATTTCCATTCTTTCTTCCTTATCGAGGCGGTTCAACCTTTTTTCCATAATCTTCTCTGCATATTTCTGCTCGAATACAGCACTTCCCACAAGTATGAGTTTCTTCACCATTCGAGGATACTTTGCTGTAAAAATGAATCCGAGCATTGCTCCCCAGGACCATCCGATCAAGGTTACAGGTAGACTTCCATTCTTTTCCAGAACATCATATAATTCCCGGACCTGCCCTTCAAGAGATTCCGCAGTCTGAAGTGGTTCCAGAACACCCTTCCAGGCTGAGAGTACTCTAGCTATGGGAGCCATTTCGCCGGGCGCTCCCGGTCCGCCGTGTAATAAGGCAATACTAAAAGGAGGTTCCCCGTATTTTCTTAGATTTTTTTTATTCACTATGGAGTTCAATTTATAAAAAAGTAAAAAAGTTTATTTATATACATCTTTTCTATGCATCATATATTAAATGACTCAGTAGTTTCTAAGATATGGATATAAAATTAAAATTAATACATGGTGGAGGCGGCGGGAATCGAACCCGCGTCCGAAGACATTGACACTTAAACGTCTACAAGCTTATTCCATATTTTAAATCTTACTTTTTTGCTCGCATGGACACGATCAAAAAAGCCAGCCCGCATTAAATTTCCCCCGGTACTACCGCAGACATATCATACCGGAGTATCCTGCTAACCGGCGCCTGTTGAAAAGCGCAGGAAACCTTTCACAGACGTAGCGGCTTAAATTAAGCTGCTAATGCTAATTTATTATTAGCGTTTATGTTTAGTTTCAGTTATTTACGAGTTCTGATACTCGGCTTGCAATTTAAGCTCAACCTGTCCCCGTCGAATCCAGGTCGCCCCCTGTTCTATCGTGGTAATAACTCTGAATTTAGTGCGGAGGTTATTTTACATCAAAATCAATATTTTTTCAAAGCCCTCTTCATTTCAATCTTATGTTCTCTTTCCTGAATATCCTGTCGCTTATCTCTTCCGGCTTTACCTTTAACCAGTGCCAGCTCGATCTTGACTCTGTTTTTAATCATATATACTCTTAAGGGAACAAGGGTCAGACTTCTGTCAGTCAACTTCCCTTCTATTTTACCGATCTCCTTCCGGTGCATAAGAAGTTTTCTGGTTCTGGTAGGATTAATGTCCCCGACCCTGCTTTTACTATATGGCGATATATGCATATTGTAAAGAAATAACTGACTGTTCCTTATCCTGCTGTAACTGTCCCTCAGGTTCACTCTGTGGTCGCGAATAGACTTGACTTCGCAGCCTTCCAGCGCTATGCCTGCCTCGTATGTGTTTAAAATAAAAAAATTCCTGAATGCTTTTTTATTCAGGGCGATTATTGATTTATTCTCTTCGGAACCACTCTTTTTTTTTGGTTTTTTCATTCAATCTCGCTTATAAGAATATTAATTTCCTCGATAGCCCTGTTTAATTGTACGTCTTCGGTGTCAGCCTCTTCTAATTCGATTATTATATCAGGTCTTACCCCTATGCCTTCCACGGATGCCCCTGAAGGTAAGAAGTATTTTGCGGTCGTAAACTTGATTCCAGAACCGTCCGAAAGTTCGTAAAGTCCCTGTATGACACCCTTGCCATAACTTCTCTCTCCGACAAGGATAGCTCTGCCACTATCCTTTAATGCACCTGCAACCAGTTCGGATGCACTTGCCGAATATCCATTTATCAATACTACCAGAGGAATCTCGGTATATTTTCCTTCTCTGGCAATAAATTCATCGGCACTCTCTTTATCTTCGGTTCTTCCTTTTATAGTTGAAATTACTCCTTCATTTATAAATAAATCACAAACCTCGATTGCATCATCCCATGTGCCGCCCAGATTATTTCTCAGATCGAGTATCAAACCGCTGGCACCGTCATCAATCAGTTTTTGAATCTCTCTATCGAGCTGGGCAGCGCCATTAGACTGGAAGTCGTAATACCAGATATAGCCTATATCTTCTTCAAAGATATCGGAAATAAGATTAGGGATATAAAATTTCGCTCTGGTTACTCCGATTTCCAATGTTTTATCTTCGGAAGGTCTGAAAATCTTCAGATTTACACTGGTTCCCTCTTTACCTTTAATCATAGCTACGATTTTTTCAAGGTCCATATCTTTTATTTCTGTACCATCTACTTCGACTATAATATCCCCTTCCATAATGCCTGCCCTGTAAGCAGGTGTATCTTCAAGTATCCTTATTACAAGGACCTGTTCTTCTTCATTGAGAGTCACTACAACCCCTATACCACTTGTTGTACCGCTGTAGGCTTCCATTATCTGACTATATTCTTCGGCAGTAAAATATTCAGCATATTTATCGTCAAGTGCCGAAAGTATACCTTCCATACCTGCCCTGATTATTGCCTCGTCGCTTTTCTCTACAAGTGAATTTCCGGAAATCAGGTCCATTACTTCTTCAAAGGTGTCTAAATTGAACTCATCAGCAGCGGCGGAAGTATCATTCCGCTCCGTATTTGATAAATATCCCTTAAGAGAATCGAAATTGATTCCTATCCATAATCCCGTAGAGAAAACAAATATAACTATAATAATCGAGATTACCGCTATTAAAACATTTTTTTTCATAACATTATCTTCCTACCCATTAGCATTAAGTATTTAATTATTATTGTAAATAAGAATATGGATTCTGTGGAGCTCCGTTTATTCTGACCTCAAAGTGCAAATGCGGACCAGTGGACAATCCGGTAGAACCGACCAGTCCGATAACCTGTCCTCTTTGTACCATCTGCCCCATGGCTACATTGATGCTGGAAAGATGTGCGTACCAGGTGGCAAAACCTCCTCCGTGATAAAGCATAATAGAATAACCATACCCGCCAAAATAACCGGCTTGTATCACCTGACCTCCATCTGCCGCTTTTACCAGGGTTCCGTAGCCAGCTACAATGTCCAGACCCGAATGAAATCTGTTATAACCAAGTATAGGATGGTATCTGTTCCCGAAACCGGATTGTATTCTGCCAATTACGGGCCATGCAAATTTTCCCGAAGGAGCCGAACCATACTTGTAACTCTCAAGTATTCTTGTAACCTCGGCCTCCTGTATCTCCAGCTGCTTCTCCATCTGTATGAGAGCTTTTTTATTGGCAGTAGCATTTTTAAGCAACTTCTGCTTTTCATCGTATATACCATTGATCTCATTTGCTTTCTCTTCGGCCTGGGCAACCAGCTTTTCCACACTCACTTTATATTCTTTTTGATCTTCCCTTAAATCGATTATAGATTTTTTTATCCCTATGGTTGCATCTCTTTTTTCCTTGATTGATTGAATATTTTCGGTATCCTGTTCTGCAAAAAGATTCATAAGTTTTAGTTTGGATATGAAATCCAGAAAATCCTGTGCCTTGAGCAAGATTTCCATTATGTTGCTGCCGCCATTTTTATAGATAGCAGTGACTCTGTCGTTCAATATTTTTACTTTTCCCTGAAGCTCGTCTTCTATCCTCTTGAGTTCTTCCTCTTTCAAAACAAGCTCTATGGTTGCTTTATCAACTTCACTTTTTGCATCAGCTAATTTTTGATTAAGACCGTCCAATTCTGAAAGTGCACTGGTCAGTTGATTTTCTACTTCATCTACCTGGTTAATATATTCCTGTTCCTGTTTTTCTACCTCTTTCCTTTTTTTCTGAGTTTCTTCTATATCCTTTTGTATCTGTTCCAATTGTTCTTCAAGGGATTGAGCCAGGATAGATTTAGGGGATGCAAAATAAACAATATTAAAGCCGGAGAGTGCTATAATAATTGTTACAAATATGGCTATAATGTTTTTACTTTTAAACTTCATATTATTTCATTTTTTCAGGGATTATTTTAATACTAATCAATAAAAATTGAAAATCTGAAAGATTTAAGGGTGTTTTTTAGATCTTTACATACCTTCTAAGGGCAATGGCACTGCTTAAAATTCCAATCAAGCCTCCCATTACTGCCACACCTATATATACATACAATACGACACTGCTGCTTCCGACTATGGCCAACTCCTTTATACGCATTGTATCCACTATCACTCTCTCGCCTCTGATCAACAGAAAATTACCTACAAAATATAGCAGGATAATTGAAATGATGCTTCCCACAAACCCTTCAAAAAAACCTTCGAATAAAAAAGGAATTCTTACGAACCAGTTAGTGGCCCCTACCAGTTTCATTACTTCGATCTCTTTCCGGCGTGCATAAATAGAGAGTCTTATGGTGTTGAATATCAATACAATAGCTGCAAGAAGCAGCACTATTATTACAAGAAGCGCTATGGTTCCTACGATTGCTGTTATGGAAAACAATTTGTTTACATAATTCTTGCCATATATTACGTCATTGACCCCTTCTATATAGTTTCCATCTTTATCATAGAAACGCAATGCCACCTGATCGATTTTTTCGGGGCTATCTAAAGTTATTTCAAAAGATGCCGGCAGCGGATTGCCTTCGATTTCTTTTAAGATATCACTACCTTCATTCTGTTCCTTGAATCTTTCCAGCGCCTGATCTTTGGATACATAATTTACGGAATCTGTTTCCTCCCAGCTTAATACTTCCTCTTCTATATAGTCTTTTAACTCCTCCGAGATCTCATCCTCAAGATATACAGCCAGCTCGACTTCACTTTCTACCGAACTTATTATACCCTGTATGTCATATACGATTATTAAAAAAAATCCGACGACAAACAGAGTAATGGCCACTGTAGTAATAGCAGTAAATCCCATAAAAAAGTTTCTTCTTAAACTTATAAATGTCTCACTGAAAAAATACTTGGGTCTTATCATCAATCCCCGTATACTCCTCTCTTCTGGTCTCTGATTATTTCTCCTTCCTCAAGTTCCACCACTCTTCTTCGCATCGAGTTTACAATATTCCGGTCATGTGTGGCCATAAGTACAGTGGTACCGATAAGATTAATACGGGATAATATCTTCATAATTCCTTCCGATGTCCCCGGGTCCAGATTACCTGTTGGTTCATCGGCAAGAAGTATCGGAGGTCTGTTTACAAATGCCCTTGCAATAGAAACTCTTTGTTGTTCACCACCGGATAATTGATGGGGGTAAGAATTTATCTTACTGTATATGCCCACAAGTTTTAAAACCTGGGGCACCTGAATTTTTATCTCGTAAACCGGCTTCCCGATGACTTCCAGGGTAAATGCTACATTTTCGAATATGGTTTTATTGGGCAGAAGTTTAAAATCCTGAAATACACATCCTATATTTCTCCTGAGCTGCGGAATTCTGTTTGATTTAAGGTTGCAAATATTTCTTCCCGCTATGAATATACTTCCTTCGCTTTCTTCAATTTCTTTTATAAGTAATTTTATGAAAGTGGATTTACCAGATCCGCTTGGGCCCACCAAAAAAAGAAATTCTCCCTTCTTGATGACCAGATTGATATTCTTAAGTGCAACGGTATTGTCTTCGTATATTTTACTGACTTGTTTGAATTCGATCATATTCATTTCGTATTTTTTCTTTTTCTTCCCTGGTTTTAATACTCAAGAGTTTACGCTTTGTATAATTTTTTTTCAAGAAAACCTCTGATAAGTAAATCTATATTACCATCTAAAACCGATCCAACATCTCCTATCTCGATTCCTGTTCTATGATCTTTGATCAATTGATATGGTTGAAGAGTATAACTCCTTATTTGATTACCCCATCCGATTTCTTTTTTTTCACCTCTAACTTTATTGATTTCTTCAAGATTTTTTTTCCTCTCAAGCTCGAAAAGCTTTGATTTTAAAATCTGCATGGCTGTCTGTTTATTAAGCAACTGAGATCTCTCATTCTGGCACTGCACCACTATATTTGTCGGAAGATGCGTGATCCTTACTGCCGAATCAGTGACATTTACATGCTGGCCACCGGCGCTGCTTGATTTAAAGGTCTCTATTTTTAGATCTTCTTTATTTATTTTTATATCTATATCCTTATCGAAAAAAGGTATTACATCAACGGATGCAAAAGAAGTGTGCCTTCTTTTAGAAGAATCGAAGGGTGAGATTCTTACCAATCTGTGGATTCCTTTTTCCGATTTTAAAAGCCCGTATGCATTTTTCCCGGTAACCGTAAAAGTGACGTTCTTTATACCTGCCTCCTCACCTGCCTGATAATCATTGACGATGTAAGAAAATCCTCTTTTATCGATCCAGCGCGTATACATACGAAACAGCATCTCTGCCCAATCCTGTGATTCTGTCCCTCCTGCTCCGGGGTGAATATTGACTACCGAAGGATAGGAATCATATTTGCCGCTTAAAATTACTTTTTCTTCCAGATCATCGAGCGAATCCTCTATATCGGTAAGATTTTCTACCAGCTCTCTTTCAAGGCTGCTGTCTTCCTCGCTTTTAAGTATTTCCAGTGCTAAATTAGCGTTCTCCATTTTTTCTTCTAAATTTTCAATATCAGTGATTGTTTCTTTAAGTTCGGAAATCTCACGGACTACCTTCTGGGCAATATCGCGATCTTCCCAGAATTTTTCTGACAGAGTCTTGCTCTCAAGATTCTTAATGCTTTTTACTTTATTATCTATTTCAAAGACAGTTCCTTAAAAATACGAGTTTTTTCAGTAATTTATCCAATCTTGTATCATAATCCTCTAACATCGAATCCTCCCGGGCTTATTATTTATATTAAAATTATTTGCCGCAGCACTTCTTATACTTTTTCCCGCTTCCGCAGGGACAGGGGTCATTTCTTCCGATTTTTTTTGCAGTTTCGGTCCTTGTTTTTAAAGTTTGCACGGCAGATTTCACCGGACCGCTGGCCAGTATGTTCGTCACTTCCTGTCCCCTTACGACATTTTGCCTATCCTGTTCCTTTTGCTTTTCCTGTTCCTCTCTGGTAACTATCTTGACATTATATAATAATCTTACCGTATCAAATTTTATTTCCTCTATGAGCTCCTTGAAAAAATGAAATGCTTCTCTTTTATACTCAACAAGAGGATCCAATTGACCGATAGATCTGAGTCCTATACCTTCCTTGAGGTAATCCATTTCCAGCAGATGGCCTCTCCACATATTATCGATGACATTCAACATTACTATTTTTTCCAGTTTCCTTATAACAGGAGAGGTATAGTTTTTTTCTCTCTCCTCGTAAATCCGGTAGGCTCTTTCTGTTAATTTTTCCTTTAAAACACCTATATCCATTTTATCCTTGCCCGGCGACTTCTTATCTATGACATCGGCTACTATATTAGTTGAAAATATAGGATTCATATAATTGGACAATTCTTCCAGATCCCAATTCTCAGGATAATCTCCCGGATTTATATGGATATCGACACCCTTTGCCACTACATCTTTTATCATATCCAGAGCCGCAGGTTTCAAATCCTCTCCTTCCAGAATGTTCTTTCTTCTGGTATAGATTACCTCCCTCTGCTTGTTCATAACATCGTCATATTCAAGTACATGTTTCCTTATTTCGAAATTTCTTCCTTCGACCTGCCTTTGTGCATTTTCGATTGCTCTGTTAATCATGGTGTGCTGTATTGGTACATCGTCCGGAAAATTAAATGTCTCCATTACCCTGTATATTCTTTCCGATCCAAAAAGCCTGAGCAAATCATCTTCGGTACTCAAATAAAACTGGCTTGAACCTATATCTCCCTGACGGCCGCTTCTACCCCTGAGTTGATTATCGATTCTTCTGCTTTCATGTCTTTCTGTCCCCAGCACATGAAGACCGCCAAGATCTACAACTCCCTCTCCAAGGACTATATCGGTACCTCTACCAGCCATATTTGTGGCAATCGTAACTGCATTTTTTTGTCCGGCCTTTGCAATGATCTCAGCTTCTTTTTCATGGTACTTTGCATTTAGGACTTCGTGAGTTATGCCTCTTCTTTTAAGCAAAGTACTCAACCTTTCGGATTTTTCGATGGATATGGTTCCCACCAGCACCGGCTGACCTCTTTCATACCTGCCGGCAATATCTTCCACTACCTTATTGAATTTGGCGTCTTCGGCTTTATAAATCAAATCAGGAAGATCCTTTCTTATCATTGGTCTGTTTGTATCTATCACCACAGTTTCAAGTCCGTAAATGTGCCTGAATTCAGTCGATTCAGTCATTGCGGTACCGGTCATTCCAGCCAATTTTTCATACATTCTAAAATAATTTTGAATGGTGATCGTAGCAAGCGTTTGATTTTCATCTTTGATCTTCACTCTTTCCTTGGCCTCTATGGCCTGATGAAGACCTTCGCTGTATCTTCTGCCCGGCATCAATCTTCCTGTAAACTCATCAACAATGATTATCTGGCCATCTTTCAGCATATAATCCACATCTTTTTTAAATAGATGATAGGCTTTCAGAGATTGGTTTAAGGCATGTATATATAAATAATTAGAGGGATCGTATAGATTCTCTATACCCATTATTCTTTCAACTTTTTCAACACCCGCTTCCGTAATTGCCGCCGTCCTTAATTTTTCATCTATCTCGAAGTCTTCATCTATTTCCATCTGGGGTACTATCTGCGCAAATTTTCCGTAGATCTCTGTGGTCCCATAGGCAATTCCGGAAATAATAAGAGGGGTCCTGGCTTCATCTATAAGAATGCTGTCAACTTCGTCGACAATGGCATAATAATGACCATTCTGTACCATATTTTCTTTATTCATCACCATATTGTCTCTCAAATAATCAAATCCGAATTCATTATTGGTGCCATATATTACATCTGAGAGATACTGTTCTTTCTTTTCAGAGTTGGGTGTCTCATGCCGGATAAGGCCCACTTTCAGCCCCAGAAACTTATAAATCATACCCATCCATTCGCTGTCTCTCTTTGCAAGATACTCATTTACAGTCACGAGATGCGTACTTCCGCCTGTCAAGGAATTCAGATATATGGGAAGTGTGGCTACAAGGGTCTTTCCTTCACCAGTTTTCATTTCCGCAATTTTCCCTTCAAAAAGAACGATACCACCCTGTACTTGAACGTCAAAATGACGCATATTAATGGTTCTTTTTGCTACCTCCCTTACCACTGCAAAAGCTTCCGGCATCAACTGCTCAAGCTTCTCTCCCTTCTCATATCTCTGTTTGAATTCACCTGTCTTTGCGACAAGGCGTTCATCTGTAAGTACACTTATATCCTTCTCAAGATCATTTACTGCACTTAAAACCTCTTCATATTTCTTTATTCTTTTACCTTCACCGAACTTAAGAATATTTCCAATTTTCCCAAGCATTTACTTCACCTTCATCATTTTGATTTGAGTTATAGAGTTGGTTCGATCAAACCATATTTTTTATCTTTTCTCCTGTATATTACCGCAGTTCTACCGGTTTCGGAATTTATGAAAACAAAGAAATCATGCCCCAGCAGCTCCATTTGCAATATTGCCTCTTCAGGTAGTACCGGTTTCAAAATAAAAGTCTTTGTCTTTACTATCGATTGATCGACTTCGTCTTCGCCAGCTTCGTATCCTTCTCCGGTTTCCTCAAGTTTTGCAGCCTCGCCCTGACCGCTGCTCTTCCTTCCCCTGTTTATCAACTTCTCTCTATATTTTTTCACCTGTCTCTCTAATTTGCTAATGACTTTATCCACAGCTTCGAAGACATCAGTTCCCGAATCGGTTGCCCTTATAACAGCACCTGCCGTAAAAACAGTGACTTCAGCAAGATTATTTAAATTGATCCTGGGATTTTTCTCATAAGTAAATTTTATTTCCATTTTTATTACTTTATCTAGAATTTTATCTATCTTATTCTTGATTTTCCTTTCCGCATAATTCCGGATCTTTTCATCTAACTCGATATTCTTACTTTTGATAACAAACTCCATCCTTTTCCCCCTGATCTTGACTTGCTTAAAAAATTATATTATTAGTGTCCTGATTTGTTTTAGACATATTACTTTATGCATCACTTTATTGCCACAACCTTTTTGGCTATACTACCCCTCTCATCCTTTTCAAGCTCGAATTCTACCCTCTGGCCCTTTTTCAATGTTTTGAATCCATCGGATTCTATAGAAGAGTATTTTACGAATATATCTTCGGCTTCCTTTGATTCGGTCTCTATAAAACCAAATCCATTCTCAGGACTGAACCATTTTACGATTCCCTTTAATCTTGACACTCTTATTATTTCCCCCTGGCAATAGTTAATAAATAAATCCTATCTGCACCTGCTCTTTTTAAAATACCGGAAATTTCCACCAGTGTACTTCCTGTGGTCCAGACATCATCCACCAGCAGTATATTCTTACCGTAACTGAGCATACAGTTCTTCACTTTGAATGCTTCCTCTATGTTGCTCTTCCTTTGCATGTAATCGAGCCCCTGCTGCTTGATTATTTTTTTTATACTCAATATATTACCAGCAAATGGAATTTTAATTAACCCTGATAATGATCTGCATAATATTTCCATGTGTTCACCCGGAACAGTATCCATGTAATCAATTTTCTCATCTTTATAATTTCTAAAATATGCCCTCTCCAAAAATCCTGTAATGACTTCCTTTAGATCATATATCTTTTTATACTTGTATTTCCTTATTATTTTTCTTATTTCTCCTTCATAAGTAGTAAAGCTTCTGTGCCTGTAAAAATTAAAATCCTCATTTTTACAAAAACTGCACATTTTTCTTTCAGGATCGATCCTGGATAATGGCCTGCCGCAATAATTGCATACTTTATCACCTATTTCATTGATTTTTGACATGCACTGCCGGCAGAGTAATTCGGGACCGGCTTTCCCGCAAACGGTACACAATGGTGGGACAAAAATATCTTTGAGAATATTTATAAAATTTATATTAACTTTCTGTGGTATTTTCTGTATCAATATCTATTATTTTATCGGACATGATTTTTACACTCGGATGGATCTTTATTCCATCCTTTATAACACTTCTGGAACCTATGACCGCTTTTTCCAGAATCGAAGCTTTATCTCTTATTTTTGTATTGTATCCTATTATTGCACCGATAAGTGAAGCATCTTTCCCTATATAACCACTGCCCCACTTTATACCCCTATATAAAACTGCCCTTTCATCCACAATTGTATTGTTTCCAAGAATTATTGGACCAAAAAGTTTTGCATCTTTTTTTATCGTACAATTGTCCCCCAGGCATACCGGAGGAATAATTACCACGCCTTCCTCTATTTTGCAGTTCTTTCCTACCCAGACTCCCTCTTTTATTTTTTTCCCGGGAATGCTGACCTTGACCTTTCCTTCAAGCGCATCAAAATTACCCTGTTGATATTGGTCCAGACTTCCCACATCATTCCAATATTGGTTATGGCAGTAGCCGTAGTAAATAATACTTCTATTAAGTAAGCTCGGAAAACAACTTTTACCAAAATCACAAAATTGTCCCCGCGGAGGCAGATAATCAAAGATTTCCGGCTCGAAAATATATATTCCGCTATTTGCGAGGTTCGACTTTGCCTCACCGCTTAAAGGTTTCTCCTGAAATCCTATTATTCTTTTGTCATCATCAAGCAATACCACACCATACTGTGATGTATCCTCTACCTCAGTTAAAATAAGCGTTGCCACACCGCCTTTATCTTTATGAAATTTTACTGCATCCGTTAAATCGATGTCTGTAAGAGCATCACCACTTATAACTAAAAATGTGTTTTTACCAAAAAAATACTCGACATTCTTGACACCTCCTGCTGTTCCAAGAAGTTCTTCCTCATAGGAATAAACTATGTTTACCCCCCATTTTGATCCGTCTCCAAAATAATTTTTTAGATCATCCGGATACCAGTGAAGGTTGCAAATGATATCGGTAAAATTATGTTTTACCAGGAGTCTGACGATATGCTCCATAACCGGCCTGTTGACTATTGGAGCCATGGGTTTGGAAATCAAATCAGTCAGCGGCCGGAGTCTTGTTCCGAGACCAGCAGCCAGTACCATAGCTTTTTTCGCATCCATTGCCACCCCGTTACTATCCTTTTATTTATTCATTTTTAAGAATTTTACTAATATTTTTTTTATAAGGAGGGTAAATCATGCCATTTTCAGTTATAATTGCAGTTATCTTATCAGCCGGTGTGATATCAAAAGCCGGATTTTCCACCGCCATGAATTCCGGTATGATAACTTTTCCCAGAATCTCCCTGACTTCTCTTTTATCTCTATATTCTATAGGAATATTATCTCCACTTTTTATTTTCATATCAATAGTCGAAATCGGAGCTGCAATATAGAATGGTATCCTGTAATATTCTGCAAGTATCGATAGGGTCAGGGTACCTATTTTATTTGCCGTATCACCGTTTGACGCTATTCTGTCTGCACCAACAAGTACCGCGTCGACATCCCCTTTTGACATAAAATAGCCGGCCATATTATCGGATATAATAAAAAAGGGGATCTTTTCCTGATGAAGTTCCCAGGCGGTAAGTCTTGCTCCCTGAAGAAATGGCCTTGTCTCATCTACTATCACATTTGCTATTTTATCTTCTGCGCTTAAACTTCTTATTACCGCAAGTGCCGTCCCGTAACCCGAAGTAGCCAGTGCCCCTGCATTGCAGTGGGTAAGAATCCTGATTTTACCTTTTATTTCTTTGAATATCTTCTTTCCATTATGACCGATTTTCCGGTTGACCTCCAGATCCTGCTTTTCGATTTCTATTGCTTTCTCGATCAGCTTTTCCTTGATTTTTTCAATTTCCAGATTTTTATTTCTATCCAGGACCTTTTTCATCCTGTCCAGCGCCCAGAATAAATTTACAGCCGTTGGGCGTGTTCCGGAAAGCAATTTTATGCTCTTGTCTATATGACTGATAAACTTTTCTTTATTCTTTCCTTTAAAATTCAAAGCTGCCAGCGCAATCCCATAACCAGCAGCAACTCCAATTGCAGGTGCGCCTCTTACAACCATATCTTTTATGGCTCCTGCTACACTTTCCGCAGATCTGCAGCTTACATATATCTCTTTAAAAGGAAGACTTCTCTGATCTATCAGCTTTAAAACATGTCTTTCCCACCTGAGGGTGCATACTCTGCTTCCCGCAGGATAACGATTTACGTCCCCATCTCCCATGAACTAAGGTACTCCTCCTGCTCGGGTGTCAATAGATCTATTTTGACCCCCATGCTTTTTAGTTTGAGTTCTGCTATATTCCTGTCGATATCTTCCGGAACCGAATAAACTTTCTTTGAGAGACTTCCGCTATTTTCAAAAATATACTTTACACTCAAAGCCTGATTCGCAAAACTCATATCCATTACACTGGCCGGATGGCCTTCAGCTGCACTAAGGTTCACAAGCCTGCCCTCCGCAAGAACATATAACTTCCTGCCGTCCTTCATATTATATTCTTCGACAAAAGGTCTGACTTTCTTTTTAGATGTACTATTTGCTCTCAGATAGTTCAAGTCGATTTCGGCATCAAAGTGACCGGAATTAGCCAGAATCGCTCCGTCTCTGCAATTTTTCAGGATCATCTCGCCTATTACATTTTTATTGCCAGTGACCGATAAGAAAATATCTCCTATTTTAGCTGCTTCCCTGGAATTCATTACATCAAATCCGTCCAGCTTAGCTTCCAGTGCTTTCAGTGAATCTACTTCCAATATAATCACGGAAGCACCCATGCCTTTTGCTCTTGTGGCAACTCCTCTTCCACACCAGCCATAACCTACTATTACAAATTTTTTGCCCGCGAGCAAGATATTGGTTGCTCTCAGGATCCCATCGATTGTACTCTGCCCTGTTCCATAGCGATTATCAAAGAAGTGTTTGGTTTTTGCATCATTGACTGCGATAATCGGATAAAAGAGCACACCTTTTTTCTCCATGCTCTTAAGTCTTATGACTCCTGTTGTTGTCTCTTCTGTTCCTCCATAAACCCTTTTAAGTAATTCTTTTCTTTTACTGTGGATAGTCGAAATCAGGTCGGCCCCATCATCCATCGTAATACGTGCTCCCGTATCAAGGACACTATTTATATGCCGGTAATATGTTTTATTATCCTCTCCCTTTATGGCAAATACCTTGATTTTAGAATCTTTTACAAGTGAAGCCGCTACATCATCCTGTGTGCTTAATGGATTGGATGCACATAAGGCTACATTTGCTCCGCCCTCTTTTAAGGCGATCATGAGATTTGCTGTTTCCGAAGTAACATGAAGGCAGGCTCCTATCGCCAGTTTTTTAAGAGGTTTATTTTTTGAAAAATCCTTTTTTATTCCCTGCAGCACAGGCATCTCTTTTGCTGCCCACTCTATCTTATTCTTTCCTTCTCCCGCCAGACTAATATCCTTTACGTCAAAATCCATCAAAATTTTCCTTTCTATATCTTTTTATTTCCAATAAATTTTAATTCAATTTTGCCAGCTCGCTCTTCAGCGAATCAATTTTTTCTACCGGACTGGGATCGATACCGCTCAGGATTGCCAGATACACAGTGGTTATATCACCCAGATACATCGTTGATAAAGCCTTCGCCAGCCTGGATTTGCCTTCTACCGGTATCTCTACAATCTTACCTACATTCTCCCTGATAAGTCCCAGCGTTGCTTCGATACGTGTCTTTATTCTTACTGTCTCTTCCCTGTCTCTAAAAACCAGGAGTATAAATTTACCGGTGGTCTCTTTTAACCTCTGCCAGCCAACGGTCTCATTGTGATTCAATTCCGGAAACTCATTCCACCACGCGGGAGTCTTTGAATTTTCATTGAATTCACACTTAAACCTGTAAGCAATCGTGGTCAGCAGGCCCTCCGTCCCATATACTATCGGTAAATAATCAGAAATCTTTAAAGCCAGTTTCTTTGCAGGATTGTTTTCACTGCCGATTTCTCTTTTATAAAGGCCGGCTTTCTCCTTTATCAGGCCAAGAGCCTCTTCTATATCCTGGGGATGTATTTTTACTACATCGAGATTACCCAGTGCAAGATAAGCGGGAAAAAATAAATAACCAATAGCACCTCTTGGCTGGATCCCTGCAGGTATTTTTATTATGGGTTTGTCATTGCTGAGTGCAATGCCTTCCAGCTTACCGCCCGAACAAACGATCAGAGCCTCACATCCACGCTCCAGTGCTTTATTGGTTGCAGAAATTGTCTCTTCTGTATTACCCGAGTAACTTATAGAAACTACCAGCCAGCCATTTTTTATAAAAGACGGCAGATTGTAACCTTTTACGATCTCGACAGGTATATTTATTTCATCTTTTATCAAAGCTTTGATAATATCACCGGAAAATCCGGATCCCCCCATACCCAGAATTGCAATACCACTGAAATTTTTCCCCTTTATTTTTTCTAAATCAGTCTTGCCGGCAATTTCTTTTGCTTCAAGCAGCTGATTGTAAAAATTTTCCTCAATTTCAAGCATTCCATTCTTATCAACCTCTTTGATCCTGTCCTTATCATCCAAAGAATTCATAATATACCTCTCTTTTTTATCTTACTTAAAATATATTTTTCTTAGAATTGTTATCTTTTTAAAAAACACTGTCTATGACTTCCTTGCCCAGTTCCTGAAGATATTTTATCTTTTTATCACTTTCACCTTCCGTATATATTCTCACCACTGCTTCGGTCCCTGATGGCCTAATCATAATCCAGCTGCCGTCTTCCATAATATATTTGTAACCATCTAGAGTGACGACATTTCCGGCACCTGCTTTTTTAAGAATATCGGGGATATCCTTCTCCAGAAGAGCCTTTAAATTTTCTTTTTGTTCCGGACTAATTTTATAGTCGATCCGGTTAAAGACAAAATATCCGAACTCGTTATAAATATCTTCAAGAATCTGGTTTATGGTCATCTTCATGCTGCATACAATTTCAAGTAGTTTCAGGCCCATAAGCATACCATCTCTTTCCGGCAATTCTCCTCCTGCCCATAGACCCCCGCTTTCTTCACCACCCATAATGACTCCGCCTTTTATGATTTGTTCCGCTATATATTTGAATCCCACAGGAGTGGTGATAAGATCCAGATCATACTTTTCGCATATCTTATCCACTATGGAAGAAAGATTAACTGATTTTATCACTTTGCCTTTCACTTTCTTTATGCGGGCGAGATACCATAAAACTATGGCATAAAGATGATGGGAGCTGATATAGTTGCCTTCCTCCCCCAGAGCCGCGATCCTGTCACCGTCACCATCCAGGCAAATTGCCATTTTATATTTTTTTTCCCTGAGTATTTGTTTGGCTTCAGCAAGATTGTCTCCTATAGGCTCCGGATTTATACCTCCAAATCCCGGATTTAAAATAGAATGTATCTCAAGAAGATTTTTGGGATTAAATGTATCAACAATACCTTTAAACATACCCTGAGTTGCACCATACATCGGTTCAAGCAGCAGTCCGAAATCAAAACCTTCTATAACTTCCCTATCTACCTGACCCAGAATTTTTTGCCTGTAACTGGAGAAAAAATCAACTTTTTTAATAGCTTCATCTTCTATTCTTTCGGGATATAAAAATTCCCTGTAACCTTCAATGTTCTTTAATACTTCACCGACTTCTTTTTCGACTTCCTCTATTATATCCATGGTAGCAGAACCGCCAAAGGGACCCTTGATTTTATAACCATTGTAATAAAAAGGGTTATGACTGGCAGTGATCATGATTCCTAGATCAGCCTTCTTTTCAATAACAGCATAAGAAAGAATCGGTGTAGAAGTAAACCTGTCGGAAAAATAAACTCTGATATCATTACAAGCAAAGACTTCTGCGGAGACATTAGCAAATTTATCGGAAAGGAACCTGGTATCATACCCGATCACCACGCATGGTTTAAGGTCTTTTTTTACTTTCTTCCTGAGATAATTGCTGACACCCTGTGTAACGATTCTTACTCCCTCGAAAGTAAACTGGTCAGCTATTACACCTCTCCAGCCATCGGTTCCGAATTTTATAGTATTTTCTTCCATTTGATAACTCCCTCCGGCAGTAGAATATTACATTTGTTTTTTCAAAGAATTATAATCAAATTCAATCATTATCTTTACCAGTTCATCAAAACCTACCTTCGGCTTCCAACCGAGTTTTTCTTTAGCTTTGGTATAGTCTCCTACCAGAAGGTCCACATCTGCTGGCCGGATAAAACTCTTATCGATTTTTACATACTTCTTCCAGTCAAGATCCAGACACCGGAAAGAAGCTTCGACCCAATCTTTTACAGAATGCGCCTCTCCGGTGCTTATAACATAATCTTCCGGTTTGTCTTGCTGGAGCATTATCCACATTGCTTCGATATAATCCCCGGCGTATCCCCAGTCTCTTTTTGCGTCCAGATTACCAAGATACAGGCTGTCAGCCAATCCAAGCTTTATTTTTGCTGCTCCGTAAGTTATCTTTTTGGTAACAAACTCCAGACCCCTTCTTGGTGATTCATGGTTAAAAAGTATGCCACTGCAGGTAAACATATCATAACTTTCCCTGTAGTTTACGGTCATGTAATGGCCATAGACTTTTGCTACTCCATAAGGACTTCTGGGGTAAAAAGGGGTATTTTCATTCTGGGGAACTTCTTTTACTTTCCCGAACATTTCAGAACTGGATGCCTGATAGAACTTAATATTTTTGTTCATATGTCGTGTCGCCTCCAGCATCCTCGTCACTCCCAATCCGGTAAACTCACCCGTAAGGACTGGCTGCTTCCAGGATGTTGGCACAAATGACATAGCGCCAAGATTATATATCTCATCTGGACAGGATTCCTTTATAGCATCTATTATGGACAACTGATCAAGCAGATCTGCCTGGACAAATTTCAGCTTGTTCCTTATATGTTCTATTCTATTAAAATTCTCTACAGATGAGCGCCTTACCATTCCATAGACTTCATATTTCTTTTCCAATAAAAACTCCGCCAGGTAGGAACCATCCTGACCGGTAATTCCGGTTACCAATGCCCTAGTCATTATCTACCTCCCTAAATCTTAAAAAATTTAATAGTTAATTCTTATGGTCAGATCCTTTATTTAAAAAGAAATCTGCCCCGGTGCAATGTTAGAATTTATACCAATCTTTACGCCGTTTTTCAATATATTATTTTTCCCAATTGTGCTGTTATCTCCGATAACGGTGTAGTCTTCTATTATCACATTGTCATCGATTTTTACATTATTTGAAATTATTGCCCTTTTTATCAGACATTTTTTACCTATTTTGCAGCTGCCAAAAATTATGCTTTCTGATATTTCTGTTCCTCCGGATATATGACAGTCGTCACCTACCACCGTAAGAGGCATTATCCTGGCACTGTTTTCTATTCTTGTATTTTCCCCTATAACAACCGGCCCTGAAACGAAATTATTTTTTGAATACTTTGTATCTTTCCCTATATATATATTTTCCATAACTTCTTTATAAGGGAATTTAAAATTTATCTTTTTATATAAAACATCCCAGTGCGCCATTAGATATTTCTGAGGTGTCCCGACATCGAGCCAGTATTCATCGGAAACATAACCAAAAACTTTATATCCTTTATCCAGAACATCGGGAAAAAGATCTCTCTCGAAAGAGTACCTTTTACCTTTTGGTACCAGTTCCATAATATTTGGTTCTATGATATATATTCCGGCATTAATCAAATCAGTGATAGCCTCACCATGTTTAGGTTTTTCGAGAAACTGCATCACTTTACTTTCTTTATCGATGGGTACCAGACCATAAGATGCAGGGTCCTCGACCCGGGTCAGGGATATAGTTATATCCGCTTTTTTTCTCTTATGAAAAGCTACCATTTCGGTCAGATCGATTGAAGAAAGAATGTCACCATTAAACACCATAAAACTTTTACCATCCAGATATTTCTCCACATTTTTTACTCCTCCGCAGGTATCCAGTGGTTCTTTTTCCTGAACATAGATAAAATTCATCCCAAATCTACTTCCATCTCCAAAATAATTCTTAAAAATTTCCGGAAGGTAGCCAGTGGAAAAAATTATATCTTCGATCTTATGGGATTTGATCCATAAAACAAATTTTTCCATAAATGGCCTGTTTACCAGGGGAAGCATCGGCTTTGGATTCAAAAAGGTAATCGGACGTAATCTTGTTCCTTCCCCGCCAGCCAGTATTACTGCTTTCAATCTAACTCCTTCTCACTCCAACATTAGATTTTTAAACCGGTTTTTCCCCTCCAGTAATCGAGCGTATCTTTTAGTGACGTTTCGATGGAATAACCGGGAACCCATCCGGTATGATTTTTTAATTTACTGTTATCTCCATACATCGATTTGACATCGATTGCTCTTAATTTTTTTGGGTCGATCTTTACTTTTATATCCGACCTTTTACTGAAAGATATGAGCATGTCAAGCAAATCGGAAATCTTAAATTTCCTGCCCGAACAGACATTATAAACCTGGCCCGCAGTACCCTTGTTAATTATAAAATCGTATGCTCTTACTGCGTCCCTCACATCAAGAAAATCTCTCTCCGATTGGATATTACCAACCCATATAGCGGGTTCCTGCTTGCCGTCTTCTATAAGGGCTATTTGCCTTGCAAAGTCCGAACATACAAATCTTTCGGACTGACCCGGACCAATATGATTAAATGCCCTGCTTATAAATACCTGAATTTTGTATGCGCTGTAATAAACAGAAGAAAAAAAGTCCAGAGCCGATTTGCTTATGGCATATGGATTTTGAGGAAAGATCCTGAACTGCTCATCTATCGCCTTACCCGAAGTGTCGGCTTCTCCGTATTCTTCGGCGGTGCATGCCATAAGGATCCTGCATTCCGGGCAAATAACCTTAAGAGCCTCCAGAATGATTATCCCTCCAAAAACATTGATCCTGAAAGTGTCTATAGGATCTTCCCAGGAGTAACTTACCGAGCTTTGAGCGGCAAGATGATATATCTGATCCGGTTTGAATTTCTCGATTATATCAAAAATTTTTTGCCTGGAAGTCAAATCCGCTTCCACAAATTCTATTTCATCAGGAAAATCACCCAGATCAAAATTTTTTGAAGAACGGTCTATCCCCAGTATTTTATTGCCTTCTTTCCCCACGAGATATGAGGTAAGGTGTTTACCGGCAAACCCGGTAATGCCTGTTATTAAAATTCTTATAATAATTTATTCTCCCGGAATACTGTTTCTAATTGTGATTATTTTAATATAAAATCTTAAATTTAAAAAACCTAAACTTTTTAAATCTCTTTAAAAATTTTTAAAAAGAAGTAAGATAGCCCTACGACTGGGACTTTTATATGTATTATTTTTTCTTAGAGAAGAAACTTTTAATGATAGAAAGAAATACCCTTAATCCAAGAACCAAAATAAGAAGCGGTATTAATACAATTCTCCAGTTTTTCCTGTAATTTTTCCAGAAAAAATGAAATACACTTCTCTGCATTCTAAAACTCGACTTTATTTTTCCACGTCCGCTGCTTCCTGCAATGTGATGCATTATTTTGACTTCGGGATTGTAATATACTTCCCACTTTTTCTGCCACATCCTGTAACAAATATCAAGGTCCTCGACATACATGAAATATCTTTCATCAAGTGTTCCGGTATCCTCCAGAGCTTCTCTTCTTATAATCATACAGGACCCCGAAACCCAATCCACCTTTCGAGGCTCGTCCCTGTCTATACCTATAAGTTTGTATTTTTTTGAAAAAGGATTTCCGGGAAAGATATCGGTCAATATAGTATGGGCAGCAGCATTAAACATAGAAGGAAACCTCCTGCAGGATAACTGTATGGTTTCGTCATTATTTATAATTTTAGGTCCTGTTATTCCGATACCCGGACGACTCTCCATGAAATCTACAAGGTTGTTCAGCGATTTTTCATAAACCATGCAGTCACTATTGAGAAGTAACATATATTTTGAATGAGATCTTTCAATAGCTCTGTTATTTGCAGCGGCGAATCCTATATTTTTATTGTTGGCTATCAGGACCACTTCAGGATAATTATTTTTTACGAATTCCACGGTACCGTCATGAGAAGCATTATCGACCACCATGATCTCATAATTTAATTCGGGAGGATTTTCCAATATGGAATCAAGGCATTCCCTTAAAAAATCAAGACTGTTGTAGCTCACGATACTTATAGTCAGATCTTTAATTTTGTTGTTTTCTTTCAAATCCGGCATTGATTTGATTTAAATCTTTCTATGATTTTTTAATTCAATTTTCTAAAAGTTTTCATTTACGATGAAATAATAACATATAATGTTTTCATTGTAGATGAAATTAACCGGGGATTTATTTAATATATAAATAACGCTACCTGGTTTGGAGATAAAATTCGCTACTTATTATAAACTTTACATTTCTTTAACAAGATAAGTGAAATATTTTGGGTTCTTTATCGGTACGCCCTCAAATATTTTTAAACCAAGTAAATGTTTATCACCTGAAATAATCAGATCTGCATTACCATTAACGGCACATTCAAGAATTTTATTATCACTGGCATCGTCTTTTATGATCTCAAGCTTTTGACTGGTTATAACAATCTCGCAAATATGAGAAATCCTTCTAATATATTTAGTTATATTGTGTTCTGGCCAGTAAAATTTATTTCTAAGGACTCCAACTATTTCTTCTATTATCTCTCTTGAAATAAGAAGCTTGATTTTCCCTTTAATTGCAAGTTTTAAGATCTTATAAGGAATTCCAGCAAATAAAAGAGCAGAAATATATATATTTGAATCAAGAACTAACCTCAGCATGGAGAGATTACTTTCTACTTTTTAATAAATTTTAATAGTTCTTCTTCATCTCTTATTTTAAAATTTTTAGCAGTCTCCCTGCCAAATCTAAACAAATCGGACCACTCCTTTTCTGCAATTGTTTCATTATAGCTCTTGAACATTTCTTTTATTAAATCCGTCTTTGTGCGCCCTCTTATTTTTGACATATCTTCTAACTGTTCGGCCATTTCTTCCGGAAGAGAAATGCTTATAACTCTGGTTTTTCTATTCAATTATATTCTCCTTTATTACAGTGTAATACAGCTAATATTAACAAAACCAGATATCAAAAACAAGGGTCATCATATAAATATACCTGACAAATTAATTTTAAGACTTCAAGAAATTGCTTATATTTGAGGTGAAATTTTCTACTGATTTTAAGCCCTGCTTGAAGTTATCGGCTTCGAGTATAAGAGATAAAATTTTACTGCCGATTATTATCCCATCGCAATAATCTTTTATCTCGTTGATCTGCTCCCTGCTTGAAAGACCAAAGCCCAGGGCAAGAGGCAAGGAGGTTACCACTCTTAATTTTTTTAAAAAATTAATGACTTCCGGGCTTATGCTGCTTCTAATGCCGGTAACTCCTTTTACCGAAATGCAGTATATGAATCCCCTGCTTTTTTCTGCGATATTCTTTAATCTATCCTTCCCCGATGTAAGAGAAGCGAGCATAATATTGTCGATATTTACCCTGTTAAAATATCTCTCATAGCAAATGAATTCTTCCAGCGGCAAATCAGGGATTATTAATCCATTTACTCCGGCGCTTTCGGCATTTTTTAAGAACTTCTCAAGACCATAATGATAAATAGTATTGAAATATGTCATTATGGCTATTGGAGTGTCACTTTTTCTTCTTATCTTGATTATTGACTTAAAGACAACATCGGTATTTACTCCGTTTTCCAGAGCAATTTTTGAAGTGGTTTGAATGACCGGGCCATCGGCAAGGGGATCTGAAAAGGGAATACCTATTTCGATTATATCTGCGCCGTTTCTATCCAGAGTCTCGAATAACTCCAAAAAACTATCAAGGCTGGGGAAACCGCATGTTATGAAGGGGATAAAAGCTTTCCTATTGTTTTTTCTTAAATCTTCGAAAACTTTTTCAATGATGCTGCTTTTATTTTTGTTCATAATATAAATTCTGCACTTAGATGGTTTTATTTATTTTCGATATCTTTATCTCCGCGACCGGATAGATTTACGATTATGATCTTCCTTTTATCAAGCTTATGAGCAAGCCTTGCCGCATAAGCAAGGGCATGAGAACTTTCATAAGCAGGGATTATACCTTCATATTCCGATAATACTCTAAATGCTTCCAGAGCCTCACTGTCTACGACATATTCATATTTTACCAGTCCTTTTTCCTTAAAATATGCATGCTCCGGACCGACTCCGGGGTAATCAAGTCCTGCCGATATGGAGTAAGCTTCCTCTATCTGACCGTAATCATCCTGCAGTACATAGCTGAAAGCACCGTGGAATATACCCTTTTCACCATAACCTAACGTTGCCCCGTGTTTTCTGCTTCTAATACCCTTTCCCCCGGCTTCTACTCCTATAAGTTTTACAGAGTCTGCATTCTTTAGAAATGGGTAAAAAATCCCAATAGAATTACTACCGCCGCCGACACAGGCAATAATATAATCGGGCAGCCTCCCTTCACTATCCATTATCTGTTTTTTTGTCTCTTTGCCTATGATCGTCTGGAAATCCCTTACCATGGTAGGATATGGATGAGGACCCACCGCCGAGCCTAGAACATAATAGGTATCATCCACTCTCGAAACCCAGTAGCGCAGAGCTTCATTGACCGCGTCCTTTAACGTCCTGCTTCCGGAGGAGACTTCTACTACCTCTGCTCCCATCAGTTTCATCCTATACACATTGGATGACTGTCTTTTGATATCTTTGCTTCCCATGAAAATTTTACATTTCATTTCAAACAGCGCGGCTGCTGCAGCAGTTGCCACACCATGCTGACCCGCTCCGGTCTCTGCAATTATGAATTTTTTCCCCATTTTTCGGGCAAGAAGCGTCTGGCCTATTGTGTTATTTATTTTATGGGCACCGAGATGGCAGAGATCCTCTCTCTTTAAATAAATTTTGGCTCCTCCGAACTTCTTCGAAAGTCTCTCAGCATAATATAGAGGAGTGGGTCTTCCGGCATAATTTTTTAAATAATATGCCAGTTCTTCTTTGAATTTCTTATCCCTTTTATATTTAAAATAATTCTCTTCCAGCTCCTTCAGCGCACTGACCAGTATTTCCGGAACGAAACTGCCTCCGAATTCCCCAAAATATCCTTTTTTGGAGCTCAGACATTTCTTTTTTAGAGGACTTTTTATTGATTTTTTCAAATTATTTCTACCTTAGATTATTTTTACTTTTTACATCTATCTTTAAAACTTTTACCTCTAATCTGTAACTAAACCCGAATCTAAAATCTTTATTATCTATCTTAAAACATTTACGAATCTTGCGACCTTATCTAAATCCTTTTTTCCTGGATAGATTTCAAGCCCGGAAGATGCGTCCACACCAAATGGCACGACGGCATCCACTGCCTTTTTGACGTTTTCCGGGTCAAGCCCTCCCGATAATATAACAGGGATTTTACTACAATAATTCTTTAACATCTCCCAGTCAAGCGGCACTCCGGTTCCCCCGTAAATACCAGTCCTGTAACTGTCAAGAAGAATAAAATCCGCATAATTTTTTAGTTTATCTATTTCTTCATTTAATTCATCTATTATATCTTCTTGATTTTTATTATTGTCCTTGATCCTTATAGCTTTTATGATTTTTATCTTTCCTGACCCTTCTCTTAAATTCTCCATATAATCCTCTTCTTCATCTCCGGAAAGCTGAATACAATCCAATCCTAATAAATTGCTGTATTGGATAACACTCTCTATTTTCTCATTGACAAATACTCCTGCCATCGAGACTTTGATCCCCTTGTTCCGCAGCACTGTTATTATCTCTTCCGCTGTATCAGGTTTCACTCTTCTGGGACTATTTGTAGACAGCACGAATCCTATTGCATCTACTCCCAGACGGGATATGCCTACTGCATCCTCTAAATTTGTTATTCCGCATATTTTTATCCAGACCATTCCAGAGCCTAACCAATCTAAATCATTTTATAACAATTTTTCTATCTTTAACTTTAGCTCCATATCACTCAATTTACCCTCAAGATCATTTCCTAACATGAAATATTCTCCTATGAGAAATACATTTATCCCTTCCGAAAAAAGGTCCTTTATATATCCTGTATCTCTGATACCGCTCTCACAGACAAAAACCTTATCAGAAAGATCTTTGTTGCTGCGGTACCTTAGAAAATTATAAATCGTTTCTTTATCGATTCTCATAGTCTTAAGATCACGGTTATTTATACCAATAAACTCAGCACCGGTATCCAGTACCCTATCCAGTTCTTTTATATCGTGCACTTCGACCAGTGTATCCAGCCCCAGGTTGCCGGCAAGTTCATAAAGCCTTTTTAGTTTCTTTCCTCCCAGAAGCGAAGCGATAAGTAAAATACAATCGGCTTCCATAGCGGCGCTCTCATAAATCTGTACTTCGCTGAAAATAAAATCCTTTCTCAGGATGGGAAGATCGGTTTTACTTCTGACTTTCCTTATATCCTCCGTATTGCCCATGAAGTACAAAGGTTCCGTTAGAACCGAGATCCCGGAAATAAAGCTTTTAAAGTTATTATAAGTAAGGGCTGTCTTTTCGACATCGAGCTTGCCGTTGATGATTCCCCTTGAAGGGGAAGCCTTTTTTATCTCGGCAATTATATTGATTTTGCTCTTCTTTATATTCCTTAGAAAGTTCCCTTTGCCTTTAGCTGTCCCCTGTATTTTTGATTTCATCAATTGGGGATTTTTTCCTATTTTTTTTATCTCTTCTTTTTTAGCAGATAAAATTTCCTTGATATAGTTCATGTTTATTTCCTGTTTGTGAACTCTATGAGTTTTAAAAGTTTTTCATATGCTTTGCCGCTTTCGATCGATGCTCTTGCTATTTCCAGGCCTTCTTTCAGGCAGTCAGCCTTCTTACCGGAGACTATGGCAGCTGCAGCATTCATAACAGCAGAATCCATTTTTGCTCCCTTATCCTTACCTGTAAGAATATCGATCAAAATTTTTGCATTTTCCTTCTTATCTCCGCCTGCAAGATCCGAAATTTTTGATTTTGTAAAACCCAGCTCCTCAGGGTCAAGAATATATCGCGTTACCCTGCCATCTCTCAACTCCGCAACAGAGTTCTTTCCTGAAACCGAAAACTCATCAAGTCCTTCTTCGCCATTGACCACAAACGCTCTCTCGACACCAAGGTTTTTTAAAGTATTTATCATGACCTCTATAAGGTTTTCATCAAAAACTCCAAGGACCCGTCCGCTTGCCTGTGCCGGATTGGTAATGGGACCCAGAATATTGAAAACTGTTCTTATGCCCATATCCTTTCTGGCTTTAGCCACATACTTCATAGCTGTGTGGGCCCTGGGGGCAAAAATAAATCCTATTCCCACATGATCCAGGCAGTCCGAGACCTCACCACATTCAAGATCTATCTTTACACCAAGTTCTTCCAGCACATCGGCGCTTCCGCTTCTGCTTGATACGCTCCTGTTTCCGTGTTTTGCAATTGGTACCCCTGCCCCGGCAGCTACAAACGCTGCAGTGGTAGATATGTTAAAAGTATACAGGCCATCACCACCGGTACCGCAGGTGTCAACAAGGTTTTTGTGTTTGCTTTTGACTTTTATTGCCTTCTCCAGCATAGCCCTGGAAAAACCGCTTATTTCCGCATCAGTCTCTCCTTTCATATTCAAGGCGGTAAGAAAAGCTGCGATCTGGCAGTCATTTGCATTCCCATTCATTATGAATTCCATTGCGCTGTATGCTTCATCCTGATTAAGATCATTTCCTTTTAAAACTTTATCCAGAAAATCTTTCATTTCGCAAATTTCCCTTTTTATCATTTAAAAATCCTCTATTTCTATATGCTTAAGTTTACTTTATCAACCTTATGGCTTTAAAGAGCGCAGCAGCTTTATTCAAGGTTTCGTTATATTCATTTTCAGGTTCGGAATCATACACTATTCCGGCACCAGCCTGAATATATGCCGTCCCATTTTTTATAATGGTCGTCCTGATCGTAATACAGGTGTCCAGATTCCCGTCATATCCAAAATATCCTACTGCTCCTCCGTATGGTCCCCGTCTGTCAGGTTCCAGTTCACTTATGATCTGCATTGCCCTTATTTTTGGGGCACCCGATAATGTTCCTGCGGGAAAAACACTTTTCAATGCATCGTATATTGAATTCTTTTTATCCAGGGTTCCTTCTATTCTGGACACAAGATGTATTACATGTGAATATTTCTCCACACTCATATACTTTTTAACCTTAACGCTGTTATAACGGCACACTCTCCCCAGATCGTTTCTGGAAAGGTCCACAAGCATATTATGTTCGGCTTTTTCTTTTCTGTCATTTAAAAGGTCAGTGGTAAGCATCCTGTCCTCTTTCAAACTCTGCCCCCTTTTTCTTGTTCCGGCAATAGGGTAGGTCAAAATTCTTCTGCCGTTGATTTTAACAAGAGGTTCAGGGGAGGCGCCAATAATTTTAAACGTATCGAAATTAAAATAATACATATATGGAGACGGGTTTATGGTCCTTATTCCGCGGTAAATGCTAAAAGGATCCGAAAATTTATCTGTGTAAAACCTCTGGGACAGCACTATCTGAAATGCATCTCCTTCGGTAATATATTTCTTTGCCCTTTCTACGGCTTCAAGAAATCTCTCCTTTTTAAAATTGGAATTCAAAATCAAATCTCCGGAATAATTACCAATAGCTGCAGACCCAAAACTACTGCTAAAATTGTTTCCATTCTTCTGGCTGATTATCTTCTCTAAATTTTCGATATTTTCAACTGATTTATCATAAGCTTTCCCGGCAGTGATTTTGTTATTTATTTTTACCGTGGAAATTATTTTTATTCGATTAAGTAAATGGTCGAAAACTACAACCAGGTCCGTAAGGTAGAGCATTATTTCAGGTACCGGCAATTTACTGCCCGGAAGAGGAACCCCATCGAAATAATTTACAAGATCATAACCCAGATAACCAACAGCACCGCCTACAAAATGGTCGAGTTCCGGATCTTTATAGAGCCTGAATTTATTCATGACTTTTTCCAGTTCCAGAAGAGGATTTCTTGTTTTTATCTCATATACCTCTCCGTTTCCGTCATCCAGAGAAAAGATTTCTTCATCGAATTTTATCAAGTTCCTGCAGCCGATCCCAATAAAAGAATATCTGGATAAATTTTTCAATCCTTCTACACTTTCCAATAAAAACCCTCTTTTCTCCGGACCAACAGTCTTCATGAATATAGAAGTAGGGGTTTCCGTGTCGACGATATATTCTTTATATACAGGTATCAAATTATATTTTTCTGCTTTTGCTATATAATCTTTCCTGGACGGATAAAACATATTTACAACCTTCCTGCGCCACCGGATCGATATCCGGCTCAATAATATTTAATAATTCCCTCTATCTTTTCAAATAGAATAAAAAAAGTACTTCCATAAAGGATCCTCTTTTCATTACCTGAACCTTCAATGGAAATACTCTTTTGAATTTTTATTTATTGATATTGGTTAATAAGAAATTGAATAAAAAAAGAATTTAAACGAAATAAAAATTCCCATTGGCCAGGCTGTTATAAGCTTCGCCAGCAGGAATTATCTTTCAGCCATACGAACATACTGATCTGCTTTTTTGTATAATTACACTTTTCTTTGTTAAAACTCATAGATTTGACAAGTAATACACAGTATTATTCTAAAAGATTTTATATATATTAGCATATTTTTTCTCTTTAATGCAAATCTATCTTGTTTTACAGCAACGGGTATTTCTCAGGTTTGATTTCTTGCTAAATAAATTATAGTATAGGTGACGTATTTTATTTTATCCGGAATAAAATAAAAGCCATCCAAAAAAGTGAAGGGAAAAACTTGAAATTAAAAATTTTTTTAATACTTATTACCCTTATTTTACTCATAAGTCTTGCCCTGCCTGCCTGTTACTTCTCTCCTGAAAATATTCTCCTTCTGCACAGGGAATCAATAAGCGGCAAGGGATTCCATCCTAATTACTTTAATTATTCTCAAAGCATTTATACATATGATAAATATGCTTATGTTGCCAGTTTTAATGATAATACCCTTTCCATATTCGATATAAGTGATTACACGAATCCATCACATATCAGTACGGTAGAAGGGACCGGAACTCCTGATTCCCTCAGCGGGACCTATAATTTAAATGTAGATGGAAATCTTGTTTATGTCACAAACCTTATAACCGATGATATTGCTGTATTTGATATAACCGATCCCACAGAACCACAGCTTATAAGTTCCAGCAATGAAATCGAATCTCTGGAATATC
>Ga0209324_10000417_pt1 | contig 29643 bp, 52 predicted proteins | sample Rifsed19ft3_FD_184015 | JGI IMG/M metagenome (GOLD analysis project Ga0209324, IMG submission 184015) | Soil microbial communities from Rifle, Colorado, USA - sediment 19ft 3 (version 2) | ecosystem: Environmental > Terrestrial > Deep subsurface > Rock core/Sediment | place: Rifle, Colorado...
CCAAGCTAAATTCCCGCTCTCCTGAATTTTATTCCAGTTATAGATGCAAAGGGTATCTATTGAGCGATAGCAATTACTTGAATATCGCTTGTAGAACTTCCTCGCGCACCATTGGCAGAATGAATTGACGAACTTCTGATAAACTCGTTTCATCCAGTCCGATGGGATTCCCGCCCACATACCCACCGATGTCAATCTGCCCATTGTCTGTGTCTTTTATTGTGTCGCCCTTGACTATTATTGTTTCCTTTTCTGATTTTACTTTAATTGAATTATAGAACGCCCCTGTGTCGTAAAGAATAATGGGACCCGATGGCTTACCATAGATTCTCTGCGATACTTCCGAATATTGCCTTGTGATCTCCTTCCCGGACGGAAGAACGTGCCTATCTCGCAGCTGTTCTTGGTTCAAATCAATTATCTGCTGCTGAACTCCTTTATTGTCGAATACCTTTTTGAGAAGTTTGTCGCTGTCGAGCTTCTTGACATTATTTGCTATTCGTTTCAATGATTCAAACATAAGCAAAGATATAAATAAAAAAGGAGCTACGTTTCCGAGCCCCTTTCTTACAAACACATGGCAACTATTTTTATGAGGAACTTACTTCAATAGGGTTTTCTTTCATGCAGGTGAAGTCGTAACCTGTTTTAACAGCATAGGGTACGAGCGCATCGCCCAATGTTTGAGAAGTGAATGCCAGAAGATACGTTCCGTCCGGTTGTTCGGTAACGCTTGTAATCGTTACATCCGCATCATCGGTGGCGTTGTAAATCTTTGATGTCGCTGCGCTGTCAGATGAAACGAAATCAGCAGCGACAAGTCCGTCTGCAGTATAGGGATTAATAGCCGAACCGAATATTTCCTTTGTAACAAGTTTTATGGTCAATGAAGTTTGCGTCATATCAACCAGCTCATAGCAGATGTCGAGCAGTGCTTTCATCAAAAGGATGTCGTACCCGTCAAGTTCAGAGCAGTTAATCCAAACGAGGTTCTCATCTCTTTCAGTTGTGGAGAAATTGAATGACAGGGCAAGGTGCTGAGCCTGTGTATCAACCTGTGAAGAAAACATAAATCCAGCATAAACAGATTGTTCGTCAATCTGAATAGGCACGATTGAAAGATTGTCGTCTGAATTATTCCCGAGTATCTGACGGGTAACGGATAAAATAAACACGCTGATTCCGTCCGAGCAACGAGCGGATTCAATTTGCTTTTTCATTCCCGGTGCAGTCGCCCCGCTTCCAGATTCCGCTGTGATTAGCGCAGTGAAGTTCCGTGAACCTTCAAAAAGGAATTGCTTTGACTGATCAGAGAATTCCCAATACTGAGGATCAGCTCTTTTGTTGGCAACTTCTTTCAGTTTCGGGGATGGATACCAACGCTTTGTCGGATCAGTGTGATTCACCATCGAATCAAAATATGCTTTGTTAAGGTCTTGTGTTTTCAGGATTCCGTTTTGCGCTCCTGTGGAATCGAATGTAGGGACGAATACAACCATTACGGCTTCGTCAAATTGTGTGGTGCAACGATGTCCGAGGTTGCTTAGTGTTCCACCGCATTTACATATTGGGCAATTCATTTTGTTTGGGTTTTAGTGTTTGGTTATGTAAAAGTATAAAAATTTAATGATACGACAATTTATTATTTTTAAGAACCCGACCCCGACCCGATACTTCCCCCTGAGTGACAAGGATAACAATTTTCTATTGCTCCCTTCCAAATAGCCAACGGCTGAAACTCAATCGAAACACCTCCGCGCTCCGGTATCAATGACTTTTCCATCCCTTTGTTCGGAACGAATAGCCCAAATTTTGCGAAGTTCTCAATATCATATCTCAAAGTTCGTAGATCGAAAAGTTCCGGCATGGATTTTATTTTCTCAATGATGAGTTGCGCCAGCCGAAACATCGTGTTTACAGCTTTTTTATACGCCTCATCGGTTAGCCATAATTCGTTATTTGATTGCGTGGTTAAAAACAATGTGAACTTTATTTCTCGGTCAATACTGCTTAATGGACTTTCATCGTAAGAATCGGTGAACTGCTCCTCAAACCAAACTGAGGGAGTTTTTTTATATTCATTCCCCTCTTGTCCGGTTTCAATTACATACGCCTTGGGTGTACCATGAAAGAAATAAGGCGGGTACATATTGAATGTATCGGTTGTAATCGGGTCGCCCTTCACTACCATAATATCATTTGAGCAACCTCCACACACATCATTTGTCGCTGGCTGAATATCCATGATAAGATATTTTTTAGTTCCGATCATTACGTAAAACGAAGGCTGGGCGTGATACATATTGTCAACTTCAAGAATGAATGTGCCGTCTCCGTTATTCGTTTTTTTTATAATTGTAACAGGGAAAGTCATAGACAGTATCATGTCGCCTATGATGTCAACGGATGGACGTTTATAGATCATTTAATGAAAAGTAAAATGACTGCCGAAACTGTTGCGCTGAATAAAAATATTCCAGATATAATAATAAATAATCCAATACGATAATAATTTGTTTTCTTTTTGGCGAGAATCCCATTTCCTTCGTATTCATCTTTAGGTATAGAATGTCCCATAAATGTCATAGTAGTCCAGCATATCGGAATTTGAAACACACCCCATTGTATTCAGGATAGTCCACTTCATCATGCTTTCCGACAAACCATTGTATAGCTCCCACGGATATTAACGCCTGATTCCATTTCTGTTCTGCGAAACGTGTAGTATTATCAGCTGGTACGTTAGTAGAAACTTCGGACTGATTAATTATTACGCCTCCCTGCGAGTGGCGTACTTGTGTTTCGGAAACGTATTCGTAATAAATTAATCCTTTGAGAGTATCCTTCATGCCTTTGCTTTCCATAATTCCACCGCATCCGCATAGACCCGACCCTGAATCCTGTGCTGTGAAGGGGTCGCGTATTTTAACGAAGCGTGCATCAACTGGATTCGCGGCTATCCCAGCAATGAACAGATCGCCAAGCTGTACGCCAAGTATTCTCCTGATATAGTGCGCCTCGAATCTGTCTATGTACGATTGAATTACCGGATTAGTGGCAATAGACTGTGCCAGCTGAAAGAATCCTGTTTCAAAATCGGAGGGGGAGAGGAGAATCATTTATCCAAAGGTAAACATTATTTCGGTGTAACAAATTCATGCGATATTATTTTTAACATTTCAACAAGTCCTTCATTATTTTCATGATATGGATGATCCTTTAATAGTCTCCCGTCTTTTAGTATTCTGCCATTGCAATTTAAAGCAGTAGCGTCAAAACTTACTAATTTAATATGCGAGCATCCTAATAGTTGCGCTACCTTAACAGAAGAAAATACACTTGGTTTATTCCATTTATAACCAAATCTTTCATTGTTGAAAGTATATCTATTCGGATATTCAGTCATACAGTTGTTGGATTCTAATTCGTGAACTAAAAGTATTGCTCTTTTTGGAATTACTTTCACCAATTCTCCGAAAATACAAATTTGTTCCCCTGTACATTTACATTCAAATCTATCGTGTCCTCCCGGATTATCTTTCTGCATGGAATAAATAATATGCGGAATTTGCAATGATTCAATCCTGAGAATATTATCATTGAGTGCTATTATAATTCCATTGCCAAAATAGGATTCATTTAGATGCTGAATACTTTTCCCCGACCCGATTATGTATGCAGTTTCTCCTTTATGCTTTCCCGTCAATGTTTCTATTTTCATTTTGCACTTCCGAAACTTCCATTAAACTTTAAATGTTCCCTGTCTTTCGAGTCTTTCCATAACCTATATGAGTGCCAAATATAAATCCCATCCATCCTGTAAATTTCTTTTCCCGCAGCGTAAAGTTGTTTGCAGAAATTATCATCCACCCATAGATAAATTTTCTCCTCCGTATATTTTATTTCGTTCCATGTTTTTTTACTTACAAGATGTAAAAATCCAGACATAGAATCGGTCATACGCGTATAACCATTCCGGTTTCTTTTTACGATTCTATCCGCCAGACGATAATGATTCATAAAATCTGGATCGCCACTTTTTTTATTGTTCCACCTTTGGGCGTGCTGTCCTATTCGAGTAGCAAAACAAGTGAGTAGTCCAGCATCGGGAAGCAGACGAACATACTCATACATTTGCGTAATACTTTCCGGGTGTATAAACATTACATCCCAATCCAAAATACAAAGCCAGTCATCTTCTCCTATCTTTGAAAACGATTCATTGATTGCCTTTCCGTAATTACCCTCGGTTGACCAAGGATGTTCGATGTGGATTTTCATATCTCAGTAGCGATTTGATGACTTATATAAACTCCGTCCCTTGCTCCGTTGAATGTTCTTCCGGTTGGTTGCTGTATAGTAGGCTTAATTACGGTTGTCATTGTCATTGTCTCTAATTGTACCGCTTCATTTTTTGACGTGGTAGGATATAATTCATGCAAAACTTTTTTTAGCCCCTGCCCAATCGCGCTATCTGAAATGCTGAATACATTCGATCCTTCAATCCTGCGTTTTATCTCTTTATAATTCGGATTTGCTATTTTAATATCTTTTCCCTGTTCCCCTTCGATATTCAAAAAATTAGCATACAGAGATTTTATAACATATCCCATACCGATATTCCAATTAACTAAACTCATCACTCTGATAAATTCAGCTTTGTTATAAATAATTGGGGTATGGATATCGAAATACTTTTGGGGATGTCCTTGTAAAGCATTCCGAGTATTTCTAATTGAAATAGTATAAGGATCGCCAGCCCCGCGCCAGTTGTTCTTTCCACCCCTACCCCTTACCTTTTCGTCTAAGGTCTGAGAATATAGATATGGATAATTTTCAGCGTCAACATCCTTCGTGATGAAGTGATCGTCATTCATGAACAGGAAGTTGTCGGACAGGGAATGCAAGTTACAGGCGAACTTTATTTTCTCGTATATGTTCCTTTCATGGTTGTGTTTATCTTCATGTGAATAGTGCTTCACTCCGGTCATCCAGTGTGGTAGAACTCCGACAATATAAATATCCCTGTAATTTTTTACGTGCTTTTCGATAGAGCGAAGGGCAAAACGTATCTCATTATTTTTCCAACGAGAGCCTTTTCCGAGAGGGATGACTATATCAATGGGCATTATGGTATAATAGAATCAATGAATCGTTGAACTGCCTGTCGCATCGCCTCGGTTAATCTCTTCGGCACTCTGAATGACCACACCTTCGTTTCCTCTTTGCGCGGTCTGCCTCGTTTGGGTTTCATTTTAGAAAATATACTATAATAAAATCAATTAATACAATTAGCAATGCATGATAAGCAATGGCGACAGGAGTTAGCCAATGCACATCTGCGCCTTTAGAATCTGGGTCTTTAAATAAGATAAAAAGTCCGATAATTGGAATATAGTATTGTAGTAATCTTTTTCTCATAATGCAAATATAATCATTTTCGTTTACATCAATACAAATAAAAAACCCCCTACGTTTCCGTAGAGGGCTTCTCATTAATCTATTTCGATATGTTCACCTGAATCGGTATCGATGATGTCTCCCGAATCAGTTGTTATTCATGCTGGGCAGCTTGAACCAGCAACTTCCAGAGCTGCTTTGATAGTGCAGATGTCATCGTAAACAAACGCTTGCTCATCCAGCTTCTTCACGAATGCGTGGAATCGGCTCTCTCCAACGATTGTGAAAGCGTTATGGATGAACTGGTCGTTAATCCATCCGATACGAACAGAGTAGGATACATAGTTGGTAATGTTGTATTTGCTCATGTCTGCAACAAATATTTTACCTACCGGAATCTGCTCCATTGGAATGATTGTTACTCCACCTATTACTACTCTGTTGAACAATGACGCCTGTGGATAGAGTGGTAATCCGTTCTGATCTTTCGCAGCAACAAGTTGCTTGAAGAAGTCAACAGGATTAATTAATACCAGGTTTGCCTGATATGGCATTTCATCGGTGTAATTATGCGTGGTGTAAATGTCGGTGATTACTGCGTTAATTACATCCATGAAGTTCACGAAACTCAAACCATTCAGTCCAGTAGGGTCGAATGCACGAGCGTAAAGAGTTGCCCCTTTAGGTTCTGCACCTGTTCCTGTTCCGAAAAGAATACCCATTTGCTTTTTCAAATCGTGCTTCTTAGCAAGAAAATCATAAGCGATGGATTGAAGACCGGGAATATCCGTTACCGCTTCTTCGCATAGAGCCATGTAAGCAGCAACCTTTTTAGGTTCAGCGTAACGAGTTTCTATTTTGAAATCAATCTGTGGTTTGATTTCACATTCATCTACGAACGAGAAGTCACCATCTTTAGGCAGAGATTCTGTGTAGGCGTAAGCAGCAAGGGAAGTTTGCAATGTGGTTACAAGGCTCTGTATTGTTGCGCTATTCAAATTCACATTTGTAGGAGGAGCAATTTGAACACCAACCAGATCAGGAATCCCGTCAGGATTAGTAGCCGACCCGGTAGTCATGTTACCAACTGCCTTGAATTCTATTGAGCCTGTACCGGCACGTTTCATTTCAAGAATCTTTGCAGCGTTCTTTTCGATGAAATCGTATAGTTGTTCTTTTACGGTGTTGCCCTTCCCGCCTTTTGACTTCAATGCTTTGATGTCAATGATAGCGGTGTTCAGTTCGTCTGCCAGCGTTTTGAAGTCAGCAGAATTTTTCATGCCGTCTTTTTCAGTCATGAGTTTTGCTTTTGCTTCAAGTTCAAGGCATTTTGTTTTCAAAGATTCGTATTCTGAATTTTTGCTTTTCAGTTCGGCAACTTCTGTTTTCAGAGTTGCTGTTCCTTCGTCAACTTTTGTTTTAAAAGTCGAAACAAGGGAATCATATTGTTTTTGTTCTTCGGGTGTCATGGTAAGATTAGTTTAAGAGGCAGTTAAGAGGCGTTAAAGTTTAGAGGCGTTGCGTGATCGGTGCGGCTTCTTTAACGTGTGGAGTGCCGGTGGGCGGCTCTTCCGAAAGGAGTGCTATTCAAAAACAAAACTACATCAAATCAGAATCGGAGCGCAGAAACTTTATTAACAAGTTCGGATGTTACGATGCTTTTCTCATCCTTAGATTCGCTGTTCATAAGTTCACCCAACTTGCCGTAATCTATACCTGTTGACTTTTTATCCGGTAGTTCTTTCGTTTCGTTCGCTATTGTCGGAGTAAGCTCATTGCTCCCGGCAAGCACCGCAGAAATCTCAATCAGCTTTGCCTCACTGACAGCCCAAAAATATCCCTGCTCCATTGCTCTTTCTTTGTTGGCGATCTGATTGATGTGTTTCTGCCATGTGGCGTATTCTTGTTTCTGCATAGAATCATTCACACCCAAATCAATCTTAACGTAAATCATTCCTACGCTATGCTGATTGATCTCTTTGGACAGATATTGTCCAAACACCTGAGCGTTCATGTCCTTGCTGATATTGGAATCCATCATAAGAGCCATTGTGTTCCCTGGCATATTAACTCCCATATCCTGCCAGCTTACTTGCTTCTCGTAAATCTTTGTCGGCTTACCTACCTTCGCTGTGATCTTCTGCTCGTGATCGTGAAGATGAAATATTTTATCCTGCCTTTCTGAAATTGACTTTGTGAATGTCCCGTCCAAATGAACATCTGAATGGCTATCCATCCAGTTATAAGTATTCCCGATAATGGTACGTTTGATTATGCCTGAGTTAATATCATCCTGATAGTTCGTATTAAGAGCTTTCGTGATCGGTTGCGATTCACCCATCGAAACATAATCCGTAAACTTTATCGCTGCCTTTTTCAGTTCGATTAGTTCCTTTTTATTCGCAACAAGAAAAGCGATACGCTCGGCTACTGTTTTATGTTCGGGTAGTTTCATTTGTCTTTGAGTATTATCGTTTCGTTATCTTTCGCTTCCTTCTTTTCATCAATAGATTTTTTAAGGGATGCAATATTTATCTTCTCCCGTGAATATTGTTCGTCTTGCATTTTCTCCGCATACTCCTCAATCGTCATTTCTTTTACCGGCTTATCCATCTTACAAAAGTATGAATTAATTTGTTGGTGGCGTTTGTTGCTGTGCTTGTGTCGGTGCTTTCGGCTGAATCGTTTTAGTCCCTGTCATTTCAACCCCGGCAAGCTGAGCGTATGTTTCGTGAGAAATTACCCCATCGTGTAAAAGCAAACTCAGTCGTTCTGTTTCCACCTTATCCTCCTGCGCCTCTTTCAACCCGTCTTCCTTCATAATAGGCAGCCAGTCATAAGAAAGTATATACTTCCTTCCCACTGCCGGTTGCAATGCACTTGTCATAATTCCAGCAAACGAATCAGCATCCTGCATGATGGTAGTTTCGATAGTATTCTTTTGCGCTCTGATTTGATTTTCGTATGTACTTCCGGGAAACCAGGGGAATATATCTTTTGCCATTCCGAACATAGCGCATATGTTCGCAGCGTCCGCAGCTTCGTTTTCGAGAAGCATCATATCCCTCTGTGGGATAGAAATGATATTGAACTTTGTCGGAACATCAACGATCTTAATCTTTGAGGTAGGAGAAAATAGATTGTATTGATGTCCGAGTTCTTTTTCTATTTGCTCGCGGGCTTCGGTTCGTAATGGTAAAGCTGATCCCAGCGCGTCTTTTCCCTCAGGTGAGATATAACCCTTTACTCCAAAGTTCACCGATAGAATGTTTCTCGTTTTCAATGATGCGACCAAATTATTCACCGGAAGGCTCAACGAAGGTATTTTACTCATACCCTTTCCTTGCATGAAAGAAAAGTTTTCTGCTTTGAAGATAATATCTTTTACATCGTAGTATTTATAACTGCCTCCATAATTGAATATGAACTTATCTATGATGCCTTCAAGTTCGTACTGGTCAAAGAAAGTAGTATTCTTTAGAAATCGGATTGACATTTCATCGGATGGTAAATGCCACAATACTTTCGGAAGTACAAGTGTACTCCCTTGAATTTTATAAATGAAATTATTTGAGAATAGAGATTTATAGAATGATGCTTGGAATAAAAAGTCTTCACGTGACTGTAAAATGTTAGGAGCATTCAATAGTTTTAGCCCTTCGTCATCAGGAAATTCTATTGATTCGTCATTCACATCTATGCACTTCCATTCACCTGACGAGAACATCTCCGCTTTCTTGTCAATGACTGCGCGAAGATGCGGACAATGACTGTAAGCAAACATTGAATCATTACAGTCGATTTCTATTGTGGGCTTATCCGTCCCATACGATTGAAACCTTCCGGCTCTGGTGAAAAACCTATCTCTGCCGAATTGCCAAAAGGACTTAGAAAATATGTTAACATTAGCTGGAATGAAGTTCATGTAAGCAAAAGTACAAATATTATTTAATACAACTCAACTAAAGAGTTGCTTTACGGATGCGATTGCACGCTTCAACGGATTATTATAACAACTACTGCACAAATCTACTTTGCAAACAGAACAAAGGCGAACTAATTTTTTGCGTACATCTTTACTCACGAGCTCGCACGCCCGGCAAACTCCGAGATGCCAACGACCTGATCCACATGGTTTACATACTCTTGCCATATTATTTATCTATTATGTGTTTGAAGTCTGAAACCACGCTATATCCAGTCGCAGATAAAATGTGATCGTACTTCTTAATCGTTTCCGATAATTGCTTTCCATCTACAACACGATAACAAAAATTCTCCTGCTCTTTTCGTAAATCAATATCTTTCACCAAATGTATATTAAATTTCTTTATTGATGTGATCCAGTATTCACGTGAGCCGGGAAATTTCTTAGTCGGCAATACATATTTTCCTTTTGCTTGCAGGTCGGCTATCCATCCCGGTAAATTATTATCGCAGTTCACATGGGTCTTGCCTATTCCTATTTGTAACTGTGTTAGCACCTGATTAACAATATCGCTGCTCTCTGTCGGAGCGTAAAATAATTTCTGAATAAATAAATCGCACTTTGGTTTTCGTAATCGGATAGCACACTTCACAATAGCCGTCTGAGCTGTCATTCCAAAGTCCATTCCGTAACTTATCTGATCGCAGTCGGCCGGGATGGCATCCACCCAGGTAACTTCAGGGAATACCAATCCCTCCCGGTTGCATCGCTCACCAAGTCCGTAAACTTTCCATCGGTACTTGTCAGCTGTGCCGTTGGTTACGTTCTCCGGTATGTCGGGATTGTATGATTCAATTTCTTTTTTGACTGATGGTTGAAGGTGTCGGTTGTTGAGGTAAGTCGAATGGAGGAATACGCAATCGCTACGTTTTTCAAGTGTGTAGACTTCATGATCGGAAAACTTCGGGTTAAAATCCATCAACACTAATTTTCTGCAACGCATTATTAGTCCATCGCGCGATCCCTTATTCGTTTCGAGAACTTCATTGAAAAATAATATATCGGACGGATACCCCTCCGTTGCTTGCTCATCGTCAAGTCCCCTGAATTTTATTTTATGTCCGAATAATTTATATACAGGCTTCGGAGATTGTATCATGTCATTCGGATTATATATCCCGATAACTTTCAGGCAGTCCTGAAATTCCTTCATAGTGAAGTCCCGGCAATTAACGAGAGTATCACGTAGGATATAAATATCTAATGATTTCTTTTTATGAATTCTGCAGAGAGTTACAATCAAATGGAATGAATCCCAAGTTTTACTGCTGCGAGAACTGCCAGCATTCACTATAATTAATTTTGATTCTTTGGAAACTCTTTCTTTATAGAGTTTGCACATTTTAAAGTACAATTCGTTTGGCTCAAACATCTTCTTTTGGCGTAACATCTTCGCCTTTATATGTTACTTGGTGTGGGATATTTATTTTTTCCCCATCGGTGGTTATGTCTGTTGAATCTTTCAATCCAAGATCACGGGCGATTATGTTAGCGTTAAAAAATCCTGCCGCAGCTCCTGAGAACTTTTGATCGTAAACAGTTTTTTGTATCTCGTCAATTACCTTTCTGAATTCCGGTTTTTCTTTTGTGTCGAATTGCCTGAAGTACGCTTCATTGCATCCGATGTAAAGACAAAGTCCGGTCATAGTGTACGGACGCATCTTGTCGCGATGAATTTCTGTTACGTCCCTGCCTACAAAATCCTGTTCCTTAAACGGATTCTCATCGCACCATGTAAAATATTCGCAAGCCGCTTCCCAAAGTAATTGAGCGTCAGCGAATAGGGTGTCTTTCCCATGCTTAGACCGTTGCTTCCAAAATTGATTTCCTTCAGGTGCGGACATGACAGTAGAATTATCTTAACACAAAGTTACAAATTCCCTACAATCCCCATAATTCAATCAGAAGGGGGGGTAGGTTGAATAGTTTTAGGGAATCCATACATCCTTCCGTATTTTGGTTCACTATGTTTAAATATAGCGTTATTTTGAGTTAGTTGGTACATTTGGTACAAGGTTGGTACATACTTTGGTACACCCCTATTGTTACTATATAAATTTAATTAAAAAGTATATATATGTACCAAATGTACCAGCATATTTGGGAATGTTGGAAGTCGGTATTTAATCTACAATTCCCAAAAGGCATGGTACACATGGTACAGGTGGTACTTTTCATAGGTAAAATTGATGTACCTAATTGTAGTAAGGTTATTGGTTCAGCTTGGTACATACCTATCAAAATTCTTCTTTTTCTGATATTACCTCATTTATTTCTTGTTCTGATAGGAACGATGAACGCTTAAATTCAAATGGCCTGTTCATTACCTTTGATCCCTCACCAAATGGAAAGTACCTTTTTTGCTTTGGTTCATCGAGTTTAAATTCTTCCTGGAGCAGCTTTTTTATTAGCGATGGTGATGCGTATGAGTTGTTTTTAAACCAACGATCATAGATATTTACTGATGTTGCATATAAGACATCCTCTGTGGGCTTCTCAAAGAATAATTCCCTAATGCGTATTTCTATGTCCTTAATGAATACTTGTCGGCTGTCCTGTTTAACCTTTAATAATTCATGCGTACCTATTTCCTCTGCGGTGAACACCATTCTTGAATCAAGGTTCTCGTAATCAATAACAGGCATTTGTAAAAGGTATCGAAGGAACTTAGGTATTTCATTAAATAAGTTTTGAAGTATATTCACATTCTTTTTACCTGTTATTGGTTTTAATTTTCTAACCCAAAAACGAATTTCTTCAACATCAATTTTAGCGAAGTCAATTTCTTTATTTGAGCAAAGAATAACCTTACCGTAAAATGGTATAGAGTATTCATTTGCGTGCTTTGGGTTTACGAGCATATTCTTAGCGGTAGTAATAGATTTTAGTTTCTCTATGCCTGAATTCTTTTCGAGAAATGCCTCGTCTACCAATACAATATTTTTTGTAGCGAACGAAAGATTGAAGTCCGAGGTAAGATTAGAAGGTTTTATGAGTACGCAGTTCTCCCCGAATAGCATTTGAAACCAATCTATAACGGTTGTCTTTCCAGTCTCTCGCTCTTTAGAAACCATTGAAAGAATGGGGAGTATTTGTTTTGGATTCTCATAAATAACCTTCATGTATTTTAATCCCTGATTGAACTGCTCTCCGAAAATATGTCTAATTAAATTTATTGTGTGTGGTATTTCAGATATTGAAACAGGTTCTTTAGCTGGCGTATGAGGGAACGATGAATATAGATTGTAGTATTTACCGTGAGTTGGTGAGTAGTTTAAGTTATCCGGCTCAAGACAAAACCCATTGTATTTGGGAATTATTTTTAATGCAGCTTTTGAGTGATCTTCAACTATCTCAGCCTTCTTCCAAATACTAATAGTTCGGTTCGTTCCCCATCGTACAGGTTTATCTTCAATAAAATAATAATCTGTTCCTATTCGGGCGTATGGGATTTCAAGTCCCATTATTTTATAAAGGATGAAGGATTCGCATGAATGTATATTTCCTTTGAATTTAACATGGGTAAGAAGGTGGAACTTTGATATTATTTCACCCGGAGTAATTCTGTGAGGGTTTGCTTTCATTACCGATATTTTTCCTGTTTGCTCAGAGTAAACATAGGTAGGCTTATTCATGTCATCCTGTAAGTCTTCGGGGTTTGGATAAGATACCTCCGTGGTTGATCTTATGAACGCAGTCTTATCATTGTCAAATATTTTCTCGAATGAAAAGAAAGCATTGCAATAATCTACTGGATGAAAGGTAAGGTTGAATTTTTCTTCTTTCATACTTTTTCAATATTAATATCTTTGTTTTCGTATTTGAAAAAATATATATTTTGGCTTGACAATATATTTTTAAATGAATCATCAGGAGATATTACAATAAAAGCTATCTCTTTTCTATTGTCGGGATTAGCATAGGTTTTGTAGAAATTTATTTGTCTAATTAATTCCCCTATTGAAGGTATTTTTGTTTTTATTTCTATAAAAATCCGTGCATAAAAATCCGCATCTGATATTGATATAAATAAATCAATAAAACCAACAATAAACTTACTGCTATTGTATCCACTTTGAATTACCGGATACTCCCATGTTAATGATTGTATTTTATATTCGGGGTTTTGTTTTGTTCTAATTGGAAATACAGAAGAAATTATTTGCCTAATATTTTCATGGCACCAAATCTGAATTTTATCATGTTCTGGACTTCCTTTGTCTGTGTCTTTGAATCCCATTTTTTCAGACATAGTTTTTGCTTTAATTTGTGTCATAATTATATTTTTTAGTTTTGTTGGTTAGCCTCTTTTATTTGCTTAAAAACTTCGTACATATATTTTCTGTTGTGAAGATACCCGTCAATGATATATGGGTTTCCTTTACAGATAGTGGACATACCGATAACGTCAAAGAGAAATGCTACTTCGGCCTGAGACTTTTGTAGTTTTGCTTTCAGGGTTTCAATCTGCTGCGTTTCCGGTGTTGGCGGTTGCCAATCGAGTTTTAACCTGGAGAATAGTTCAGCTTTGCAGGATTGAATTAGGGAATAGTCAGCTGATTCTAATTTCTCAATAATAAAAAGAAGGTATCCACTGTCTACCTCCGATGTGTCTTTACCGTAATGTTTACCGAAGAATATACGCATAATAAAAAAGCCCATCGGGTTCAGCCTACGCGATAACGGTCAAGAAATCGGAACGCAAGCCTCCCCCTTTGGATTTATCAATAAGTTAAATAGTGCTTTTCATTTGACCGTTTGTGACCGTTTACATGCCAAATATACTCCCTTCCCCTCAACCAACCAGGCGTTGGTCGAATTAATTTATCAACAATGAAACGCACTGCGAGTAGCTCCACTGTGTACCTTGGTATCGGATTTAATATATAGCTGCTCCAGCCGTTCCCGTTGCGAGGTAATGAAAGCGAGTATCTGAGGTTTCGGTATTACGAATCGTGGTATAATAATTTCAGCAACAGGTGGCTTATCCGGGAAGTGCGTGGTGGGTTCGTAGGCGCATCCCGCGTCAATAGTGCGGTGTCCGATCATAGAGTTAGTGTCTGCCATAGAGAAAAGAGTTAGTTGGTTGTTCATGATTTATTTAGATTGGTGAATTGTTTTATAGCCTCTTCCCAGCTTGCCAGGGATTCAGCGTACTCAATGGGTCTTAGGCTTTTCGGCATGGTCTTAAGGAATTTGTATCTACGCATAGCGAGGCGTTCGTGGTTGTTTAGTTCGCGAATAACTTTATTTACGAGCTCTTCGTTCACTTTATTGTTGAGTTATACTTAATGGAAAAAGTGCATCCTCTATACTGCGCCTGTTTCTTATACGTAGCCTCCATCTTTTTTATGAAGGACAAAGGTCTATTATAAATAAGTACCGATCCCTGACAAAGTAGATTAAAAGTTTTCATATTAGAATAGTGGTATATTATCTGAAACAGGCTCCCCTAAATATTCATGAAACTCCTCCACCCCTTTATTCATATCCCAGATAAACATAGCCTTAAATCCCTCTACGATTAGTTTTTTTATTGAGTGCTGTTGCCCTTCCAAGTGTTCATCTTGCTTTAGTGTGCCGTCTTTTTTAAATGGAGTTTCTTTCTTGATTTCGAGTACAAGTCCTGAATATATTCCTGATTTTTTTAGCACAATAATATCCAAATGTTTGTGATTGCTATTGGTTGCCTTTAATGTCTGCCGGATAGATGGTAAGACAAATAATCCTAAAGCATCACTGATAAAATATACATCCGGGTAATGAGTTTGCAGATATTCGCATAGTTTTTTTTGTAGGCGCAATTCAGCGTTGTCATTCTTTTCTTTCTTTCTCTTGAACATATAGTCGATGTTCATCATGCTTTCATATTCTTCCGGTGTTGGTCTCATTTTAGAATGGTAGTTTTTCAATATTATTTTCTTGTTGTTGTTTAATCCATATTGGATAATCTCTTTCGAATTTTTCTGAAATAGCCTCACGTACAAATCTACTTAAAGGTATGTGATTCTTTTTGGCTCTTTCGAGTAGTTCGTATGTGATTTCGCTGAATCTGAACACCTTTGTTTTTCTTAGAATTTTCACAATATGGCTATACGTTTATAGCGTGTATTTACAAGTTAGCAGCAATAGCCGTGCATCTAATTAAGTTCATCGGTAACTTGAACGAAAAAAAGAAAACAATAATTTTGCCAACGCTCCCATATTTTTTTTCAAAAAATTAAAAGGTTTTTAAAGTGTTTCTTCTGATTCAGAAAATACCTTGTCAATAATTGTATTTAGATAGCCGCTTGTCAATCCTCCTTCGGGTTTTGCATTTCTCAATATCTCAATCAACTTTCCGAAATAAGCAACATCAACTCCAATCAGTTGTTCTTCCAAAACATTCGGGTTCTTCAAATCAAGTTCTGAAATCTGAAACATTATTTTCAGCAATTCGCCAGCGTTAATGTTCCATTGTCTTTTCAAAAACTTTCTTACCCTTATGATTGAGGTAAGCGGATATTTACTGCCTTGATACATTAACTGTTTTGTAAGTATTGATTCAAGTGCTTTCTGATTTAATACAAGCCCATCTTTTGTTGTGTAGTAATTTGTTGCGTGTAAGAAGTCGTAGTTTTCGTGTATCGCTTTCGCATCGCCTGTAAACCGCAATACAATTTGAATTTTATCGGTTAATGAAATTGCATTTGGAGAAAAGAAAACTGGCACATAAAGCCCTGCCGCTTTTTCTTTGTCCTCATTTACTCTTATGCCTCCATTCTTTTCATCAAAGTATAACTTCACTTGTTCGGGTTTCAGATTATCTATTGCTATTTTTTTAGCAAACATAAAATCATCATCAACTCCTTCTGCCGTAAATTGCGATAACAATTTTTCTTTTTCCCATCCCTTCATAATTTCTATGTTCGGAAATTCTTTGCAGTAATATTCCGCAAGTTTCACAAGAACATTTTTATCCATTAGGTAAATGTCATAATCGTTTACATCTTCTCCGAGAAACATATTCGTAATACATCCACCAGATACAAGAAGATTTTTTTCAACTTCTTTTAATAGTTCAGCATCAGTAATGGATTTTAACCATTCTTCTACTTTTGTTTTGATTGCTTTTTTGATTGTTTTGATTTGCATTTTGTTTATAGTTTTAATTGTTAGTAATAAAAGATGCCACCGCACCCCACCTTAAAAAATTATTGTTTTCTTTTTTTTCTCTCCGAATGAACTGTATCGTATGCTACTGCTGCTAACATCGGGTTTGAAGAAATAAAAAAATCTTTTCTCATTTTTATTTTGGTATTTTTTTACTTCTCAAACCCGCAACCGTTAAGCGCAATATTTTTTTGTACTAAAAGGGGGTAACAGCCCCCAGCCAATACAAGCTCATAGTTCACAATGTCCACTATCACATTCAGTAAAGTTTTCAAATTCTAATTCAAATTGTGGCATATTGGCATATAATTTTTCACCTTCTCATAAGTTGTATCACTTCTCCAACACGCTCGTTTGTCTTTGCCCATCTTTATTTTTTCTTGGTCGTTAAACCATTGCATTTTGTTTGGGTGCAAATCATACATCTTTTTTAGTAGCAATGGATTTCTATGAAAGCATCCTACGCAATTATTTAACTCTGCAAATCTTACTGGCTTGTCCTTCCAAAATTCTACTATCGCATCTTTGTAAGTTGGATTTTCAATCAATGGGAATTTCGGATATTGCCAGCCAACTAATTCCCATTTGTTTTTTCCTTTGTGGCTTCCTTCGGTATGCTTTCCGAATGTGGCATTAAATTCTATCATGCCATCTGCATTTAACTTTTCCATTGTAGTTGCCATTCTGCTCGCTTCATTGGCTCTAAATCCTATTCGCATTTCAACTGGTTCGCAAATGTTTTCAGCCCACCAATAAAACATCGGTTCTATTTTTAAATGGCTTGTGCAATATCTATGCAGTTTATTTGGTAGCCATCCTCCTTTAGTGGCTATCACTTGGTCATAAGTAATTCCTGATACCCAAGTTATCGGCTTTCCCAAATACTGCTCCAAGTCAAGCATCGTGTAAATAATCATATCATCTTCGGCAGTTGCTATGAATGGCTTTTGTATTCTGTCCTCAACTTCAAGCCTTATTTTCTCATCAGGAAATTTGCATTTCATATCCTCTATTCTCACAAGCGAAAATAAATTATAGTCTGCTGGATAATTTGCCATTACATAAGCAGATGTTTTTCCTCCCGATATACTATTTACAGTTTTCATATTATTACAATTAACAGCCACCCCCTTTTAGTACAAAAAAATACAGACGCTTAACATAGGCTTGGTAGCAATTTGCCATTTTGATATTTCGTTTTCTTTCATAGGTAAAATGTCAAACTGCTCCAAGCCTTGTCCGTTAGCTGCCATTTTTAGCGAACCACTTACATCCAAAATCTGCATCTATCAGAAATGAATCGCAAAATGAAAATATCAATTTACTCATCACTTCCTCGTTTTGGCACATTCCCAAGTCTGCATATTCTGTATCTTCTTTAAAATGCTTACAAAAACGGCAGCTAACTTCACCTTTGCAAAAGGCGGGTTTCTGTGCTTCTAATTTAGTTTCTTCTGTTATCATAATTTTTCGTTTTTAATTAAGTTTATCTTTCAAATCCCGCCCTTCGCAAAGCTGCGAACCGTTAGTGGCAAGGTGGTAGAACCTCCATCCAAAACGTAATTACATTTCCATTATACGCCCAACCCGAACCATTCCAAGTTTCCCAATGTGTTTTGCCATCTTTACGGTGAACAAAGTATTTACCGTATTTAGTTGGTCGTGTTTCGGGTTTATTCCAATCATAAGACACCCAGCCACTAACAGCACATTTGCAAGAGTTGGGGTGTCGTTTTTCAAATAATATTTTTAGTAAATCCATAATTTTGTGTTTCAAATTTAATTTTGTGGTAAAAGTCCCAACCCTCGCAAATCTGCAAAGCGTTAGCACCAATTCAGTTTTTCTTTTTCGCCTCAACAGCCAACAGCCGAGCCACAGCAGTTGCGTAGAGTTGCGATATACTCATAAAACCACTTCCTTTTTTCTTATCTCGTTCAACAATCTTATTTGCGCCCTCAATAAGTTTTGTTTCCAATCTGAATGTTTGATGTTTTGTCATTTGAAAATAGAGTTTAATTTACCTTGCATTTTGTTTATTCTGAGTTGATGTTCTTCAACTCTTTTTTCTAACTTCTCTCTTTGGATTTCTAATGGCTCCATCAAATAGGGATTAGGAATCCTTCCCAATATAATTAACATTTGCTCTATTGTGAATGGCTTTTTCATAGTGTTTGGTTTTTGTTTATACCTGTTATACGTTAGTTCGTGTTAAAAGGTTACACAATGTTACACAATTCTTTTCACATGAAGAAATTTATTTATTAACAATGCGAATACAGAGGCGAAAAAGAAAAACTGAACTTTCCCTTCGGGGTGCTAACATCGGGTATAGTAAATGGTCAAACCCTTTTCTATTGCCCTGTATGTTGTTTGCCCACTTCCCATACCCGTAATCGTTATTGGCAAGCTGCCCGCGCTTAACAGCCGGACAACTTCACAGACGGTAGACAATAAATTATTTTGCATAGACGACCTTTAACCATTTAGCAAACGACACGACAATTCCAATTAAACTATTCGCAATGACAAAAGAGCAAATTATCCAAATAATTTTATCGGCAGTTATCGGCTCACTAAGTAAATCCGTTTTCGACAGCTTAAAAAAATACATGCCTCCTCCGAAAAAACTTATTTCATACGCATGGAAGTTTTTGCTCTTTAACCTTCGATACACATTAGCGACATATTTTTTAATACGCGCTTTCTTTGACAACAGTCCGTTAGACAAGAATTTTGTTTTTAGGATTTCTATTTTTTGTTCCATATTGTTGTATAATTTTATTATTGATATTATTAATAATGCCTATCAAAGGATAATCTCTCATTTAGACAGACAATCCAAAATAAACGTAGACTTCTTGGAGCATCACAAGGATATAGCATCTGCCCTAAAATCACACCAATCAATAACCAAAGGACAGACACTTCTATTCGCTTCAATAATAGAGGCAACTGGGACAGCGGACAAAGTAATTGATGTAAAAAAATTAAAAGAAGCTTACGGACTTTCGGACGACAAGAAATGAAATACAGCGCGGGCAGCCAGACCAATAACAGCACCTTGCCTCTATGCCTGCTGACGTTTAAGTTTGATGTTTTGTTTTTCATAGTATATTTAGTTTTTAGTTTGACAATTTAGTTTTCATAATCAGGCACAGCGGCAAGCTGCAATACGTTATGCAACATTGTCTTTGGCGGTAACAGCCAGCCCATCACCAAATAAATATTTAATAAAGCATTTTGCACTGCAAAAGTGCATATCGTGGTGCGAGCTTGCTTCTATCAATCCTTTAAAATGAGTATTGTTCTTGATAAATAATTTGTTTCCACCATCAGCAGTTCCAATGGTTAGCCAGTAAGTTAAATCCTCTGCTTCTGCTTCTGAACATCCATCGCATTTGTAGTATTTCATTGTGTTTGTTTTTAACAGCCCCGCCAAAGCCAACGATTGCATAACAGCAAATTGGTCGCTATGCCTACATTGTGCAGGTCTGAGTTATTGTTTTTTATTTGTATCTGTCCCATCAGTTTTTCTCTTTATCATCGGCACAGCGCAAAAATGCGATGCGTTATGGGCAAGGTGGCGCAGCAGCCAATACAAGCTCATCCTTCGTAAGTGCATAGTATAAATTTTGAAGTTCATGTATATATTTTAATTTGCAGTCAATATGATAATTATACATTATTCCGTTGTCTGCTGTGTCAATCATAAACCAGTTTTTGGCTTTATCTGCAAGTTGGTATTCTTTTCTATGTCCATCAGAGGTTAATATAAACCCTAATTTAATTAACCATTCTTCTGTTATCGGAATTACGTCTGCAAATTTCAATACTTCTTTAATGACAAAATTATTATTTTTAGTAATTATGAATTTTTCAGCATCGGTTTCTACTAAATTAACATACGCACAGTAATCGTGAATTGAATCTACGATTAATAATTCGTGAATAGAACCTAAGTAGTTTCCTATTCTTAATTCTGTTGATTTTATTTCCATTTCCATAGTTAAAAAATTTACAGCCGCGCCTACCAGCCAATAACAGCGGGTATAAGAAATGGCGTATGCTGCCAGTCGGTTTATATTGTTGTTTATTTGTTTTTGTTCTCATAACATCTACCTTTATTTCGCCACTTCTCATACCCGCAAAACGTTATAGGTAATTGTTTTAGGCGCAACAGCCAGCAGCCAACCACCATGCGATTAATATTTAATATTTTCATTCCAACATATAATTTGTCCTTGAAATGGTTTAGGAAATTGAAACCATGCTAATAAGTCTTCGTAATTTAATCCATCGTTTTTTGCTACGATTTTCATTTCTGTTTCTCCAACTCTTTTTCCATCAATTTCTATTTGAGAAAAGGCGTACCCATCATTTATTGAAATTTCGAATCTATATACCTCTTTAATTAAAATAGTAGGAGCGATACATATTTGATGGCTTCGATATGGCTTCCCGCTCCAAAATCTTGGAGAAAATTTATCTCCCACCTTCCATCTGTTACCAGCTCGTATAGTATGGTGCTTTGGCTCAAGTTTGTGAAGTGCAAAATTAAATGATGGGTATAAATCACGAAACTCTTTGCTATCACTATATTCATCATAAATACTACTCCAAAATTTTTCCACAAATAATGTTTGTTGTCCCCGCTTCGGGTGATATGCTGGAAAGTTTCTGCTAAATGTTATTACTTTACTCATTGTTTCAAAATTTACAGCCGCGCCACCCAGCCCATAACAGCGGGTATAAGAAAGCGGGTGCAGTTTCTCTAAGTATTATATCTTCAATCATTTTAATAACCATTAAAGATAATTATCTCGAAAAAAAAGAAATAAGAATGTCGTCAGACAGCTTATTACAATTTGAAAGACGCATAGAATCCAATATTTACAAAAGACTGGAACGGGAGCATTTAAAAAATAATCTAAGAAATTCCATAGACACTTTAGCCAACGCAGGGCAGACACCCAAGACGAAATAATACAGCGCGGGCAGCCAGTATTTAACAGCAGGTTGCCGCTATTTTGGCTGTCATCTTTATTCTGTAATTTGTTTTTCATAGTTTTGTATTTTTATCGTTAGACAATTTATTTTTTCATAGTTCCAAAACATCGGCAACCTGCAATACGTTATACGCAAAAAATTTAGCCATTGAGCTTATGGTTCTAAATCAGCTTCACATATATTTCCAGTCATTAATCCAATGATAGTTTCGGCTTCTTCCAAGTTACTCTCATCAAATTTTAATTTGTGTTCCTCACCTTTTTCATCAATCCATTGGATTAATATGCTTGCAATCTTTGGTCTTTCCATTTGGCTAAATTTTCAGCGTATAACAGCACCTTTAAAGAAATGTCTGCCTCGCCTTGTTATTTTTTTGAAGTAATGTTTAGGCAGCCACTTCTTAAAGCTGCAATACGTTAGTAGCAAGCGTTCAGGGGGTAACAGCCCCCAGCCCGTAGTGCTTCAAATAATCCGCTTGGTTAAAGTTTTCAAATTCGTAAAACATACTTTCGATATGCAATTCATTTATCTGTTTCAATGATAATTCGCTAACGCTATTCCATACCCGAACATATATGCCTCCGTTCTTCGCTTGGAATATTTCAAATCCAAATTGTGTTTTACTTTTTTTCTTTAATCTCATTTTTATATTTTTCAATTTGTGTTTCAAAATAAAGGTTTACGATACCTGAAAACGCCTCTATTCCAGTTTTGTAGAGGATTCAAAAGTTACCTCCCTCGTAGTTGGGAGGCGGGAGTTCGACTTCTCCCTTTCACATCTTAAACAGCCACCCCCTGAACGCCAGCTACTAACATCACCCTTACGCAAGTTTTTGCCATCTTATTCCTGCGGGATGCAAAACCCTGCGTAAGGCTGCGAACCGTTATTGCCAATTTGTATTTGAGTTCAAAGGGGCGAACAGCCAATACAAAAGGCATCAAGCCGATTCATATAAGTGCTTTTTCATTGCTTCTTCTCCGCCCCTTGCAGTTATTCTGTCAAGTTCGATAAAAACTACTACTCGGTGTTTCACTTCTCCGATTGGTTTTTTCTTTGCTCCGACTTTGTTTTTTTTCTTTGCCATAATTTTAGTTTTTATTTCAGAGGTTATGCGTAACAATATCCGCATAACCTCCGTCCATTTTGGACACCTTTGCAAATCATCTCTGGGCGCAATTTGTCAAAGTATTACTGTTTTTTGATTTCTCAATTATCAGTTTTATTCGTTGTTTCTTAAAATAAATTGCCGACACCAACCTCTGCATTAGAGGAATTGTTCCGCTAATGCATTACTCGTATGAGTTTTGTTATACGCATCGGCAATTATTAGTTTAATTTTTCAATAACCCTTTGTGCAAGTTTTATTCTATTTTTATTTGCTTGTGCTTCATCAATCCAATAAGAATCCTCATTTGCGAGATTTTTACATTCTTTTATTTCTCCATTCAAATGTTTGATATAAGATTTCAATTCTTTCCTTAACCATTTTTCACAAGCTGTATTCATTTTAATAATCCAACTACCCTTTTTCTCGAAAACCTTATCATAGTTTTCTAAATAGAAATCCTGTAATAAAGCAGGAGCATCATCTAAAAGGTAGATGAAGTTTTGAATTTGCGGAGGAGTTACTGTTAGTGTTTTCATGGTAGTAGGTTTTGATTTATATACAATGATACGGATAATATTTTATATGATTGCAGTAAAACTGCAAGTATTTATGCCATTATATGTAACTCATTGATAATCAAAGAGAATAAAAAACAGCCGCCCCCTTAGATCAAAACCAAACTACGCAAAGCCTGGCACTAACATTGTGTTTGACGAGAGTTGCCATCTCACGTCTATTGTCTGCAAAAGGTTTCTGTCAAACCTCGCAAACACAGAACCGTTAGCAGTAATGCCTATGAGCCTTTCGTTTCTAATTGTTGCTTCAACTCCCTTACCACTTGCACCATTGCGTAATCATTAATCCATTTCGGGTCATTTATGAATGTCAGCACCACAGCCTCATTTCTATTAAGGTCATAAAGCAGTCCATCAATCGGCTGTTTTATAATTTCTTTCAATGGTGCAACTTGCAATCCCTCAAAAGTTGAAACAACAATATTGCCTTTCTTATATTCAGCTAATATCATCTCCTTAATATCATTCTGCTTGGCACTACTGCTAACATCACCTTTGTTCAATGGCGGTTTTTGTGCCTTTTTTGAAGTTTGTTTTTTCATATTATATTTTATCTGTTAATTAAAATTCGTGTTCCAAATCCGCCACTAAACAAAGCTGCGGAACGTTATAAGTAATTGTCTTTGCGGGAACAGCCCACAGCCAACCACCATATTACAGCGCATCTAATAAATCCTGTTTAGTTATTTTTCCATGCTCTTGATTTGGATACCACAATTCGGGCATCAACTTTTTCATTTTCTTAATATTAATACTTTCTTTCAAAGCATTTTTAATTTTTGCTTCGGTTGTTTCACTATGTTCTGGAAACCTCTCCTCGTTCCTGTCCATTAACCATTCAAAAATATCCTCAATCAAACTATCGTCAATCTCAATTACTTTTTCTAATTCGGCAAATTCTATTTTTTCTTCCCAATCATCTTTGAGTTCTTTTACCTCTTCTGTGTTTTCAAGTTGCCTGTCGTGCATGAAGTCCTCGATACTATCGAAAAAATCTTCATCTACAAAAAAATGTTCCATTGTTTTATGTTTTAGTTTATGTTTCATCTTCAACAGCCCCCCGCAAAGCCAACTACTCATAACAGGGTATTGCTTCTATTGTCAAGCCTTTTAATGATGCGGGATTGCTTGCCAACAAAAGCAATACCCGCAGGACGTTACAGGCAATAAATTTTGCGTACAGCCAGCAGCCTGCACTCTCATTTTATATTCCTGTTTTTTATTAGCCATTCTTTTACAACCTCCCATTTTTCAAAAGTGTCTGGAGATAAACTTTCTATACACATTGCTTGCATCTTTTCAATGATTTTTGTTTCGGCATTTGATGGGCTATTATTGTCAAGGGGCAACCCGCAAATGTTACAGCACCAAGTTGAACCTGTGCTATCAGTGCATTTGCAACTTTGCGAATAATCGTATTTGAATTGGTCGGCATATTCGTACATTGCGAGTATAATTGCATCTGCCGCTTCCTCATAATTATTCTGCCCTGTAATTATTTTTTCTGTTAAATGTATTTTCAAGATTTCTTCTGCTGTTTTCATAGTGTTGTTTTTAACAGCCCGCCTGCCCAGACATTAACATCGGGCTTGACAATATGCAGGGCTGCTTGCGTTTATGTATTATTTGTTTTCAATTTGTTTCTTTTACCAAAGTTTTCTACCTCTTTCTCCCTGCACATCGCAAGCCCGAGGAACGTTATGTTCCATTGCTTTTGCGGATTGGTGTATCATAATTACCTTTTAACCATTGCAATACATGGTCGTGATAATTACCACTTCTTGTCATTGGGTCAAGTGTTTTTTCGTATTTCAAAAATATATCATCCCAACTTTCATCTTCACTATCTTTGCAAGTGCATCCGATAAATACATTTCCATTAATGATTTTTCCTCCACATTTTTTACAATCGTAAAGTAATTCTTCCATTGTGTTTAGTTTAACAGCCCCGCAAATTGGTCGCTATGCCTACATTGTGCAGGTCTGTATTATTGTTTTTTATAGGTGGACAGACAAAATACAAATGCGCCATTAGTGCATTTCGTTTCCAGTAGCGTTTGCTATTGCTTTTATTAAATCTGATTCGTGAACTGCAATCTTTTCTCCTTCTCCAATTTGCAATTCAACTGATCTACTTTTATTCCATACATTTCTTACTTTCAAAGTTTTCAGTTCTCCTACTACTGTGTCTTTACCATCTATCTCGTAGATGTGAACTTTTGTTTCTACTTCCATTTTGTTTTTAGTTTGTTGTTTTTGTTTTATTATTGAGTTGCTGAAATAAAATTTAAAAAAGAGAAACCACCCTGCTATTGGTATAAATCTTTTTCATCTTATTTTTTTTCTTTCTTCGTATGGCACTAACGCATATACTATTATACTTATTTTATTGTCACCTTAATTCCGCTGGTTGACGTTTTAATAGCCGGATTTACCTGCCATGTTTCTCCGGTATCAGGATCAGCCAGGGTCATAGGCTCTTTGATGGTTTTGAGCATGGCCTCGCGTTCTTTCCGCTTATCTGAAAGCTCTGCAATCTGTTTGTTGAGATCATTCCAAACCACATCGCAGCAGTTGACGTAATCGTACTCTGTTCCTAATTCGCTGACATCTATCTTTGCTCCCCTGAAATCAAACGACTTACCATACTTCTCTGCCTCAGTAAGGGCAGATGCTTTGATTTTAGCCTGAATCCCCTTTATTATTTTCTCCATCGTTTTAAGATAGATACTCATATGAAGCGGGTCGATTAGCCCGGCTTCTATTTCGGAGACGCATTGATTGACGAACTTTGTGATACCGTCTTTACTGGTTACGAAGTTCGTGATAGTTGAAATTGCTTTTTCCATGTTGGTTAGGTTAATGTTTGCTCCCCTATACCATTGAAGGTCACGGCTTAACCGGGGGATGGGATTAGAAATTATCTCCCCCTACCTTAACTACCTGAAAGGCAACTAAAGTATTGAAGTATTTAACTTCATCTGTGTCAGGTTTTTCCCACTCGCGACCATTTAGACCGAACACCACTTTCACCTTCTCCCCTACATTGATCGGGTCGATAATGTCCGTTCTGTCCTGTTTCAGTTGGAAGGAAATATGCTGAGGGTATTGTTCCTCGCTTGTTACAACGAAGTCCCGTTTTTTGAACTTCTCGCTGACTTGTACTGTTCCCCCTTTGAGTTTTAAAATTCCGATGTACTCCATGATGTTTGTTTGGTTTTAGATTATGAATGTTGAGGCGTTAGTTTTTTCTTCAGTTCGTTTTTCAAGGCAACGATCTCCTTATTAGCCTGTACTTCCTTTGGCAGTTTGACCCATTCCGCTTGCAGTTCGCTAAAGCTGGTAGCCAGGTTTAGTTCTGTTTTGGCGTTAGCAATGGAAGTATCTGCAATAGGCGGCTTTCCGTTTGTCTTCACTTCACGGACGGGAGCCGGAGCTGGTACTTCTTTTACCCCGGTATCACACCACGCCTTTATCAGTTTACCTGTTTCTTCGTTAATCAGGAAGGGGTCTTTCTTCTCGAAGACATTGGTTCTGTCTTTGGAAGCGATAGCCATGTGAGTGTCCCGGTCAATGGAAAGAGATACAGTTAGCTCATATTCCCAGCCATCACGCTGAAGGTCTTTCATACCGAGTTTCTTCACCCTCTTATCGTCCCCCATCACCGTCTCCATTTTTGACCGGGTACAGGTAATGATATGGCAGTCCGATTGAAGCACCTTGTTTACGAAGGCATCGTGCCTGGGTGTGGTGTCCGACCATGCAGACCATGTATTGCCCTTAAATCTCACTTGTGCGGTCTTCTCGTTCATTTCGAGACAACCTCCCGCCCCACTCCACTCATGGGAACTGGAGTCAATTATGATACATTCTATGCCATTTTTCAGGCACATATCAATAGCCTCGATGTACCTTTCCGGGGAATAAGGTGCCGATAGGTCGATTGTGAGGAAATCCCCTAAATGGGAGTATAGGGATGCCGACCTATTCTCTGTGTCGATGACCGCTATCTTAGGCCATTCGCCTACTAAGCCTTTTGCCATAAGCAAGGCCCCCATTGTTTTACCTGCCCCGGATGGAGCGGATATGTTAAGTTTTAACTTAACTTGTTTTCGTGTTGCTTTTTTTAGTTCCATTGTGGTTAATTTATTATTGATTTTTAGTTATTGATTTTATTCAGATTTGCGAATTCGCTGAACTTGTTATTTAAAAAATACTTACTCCCCTTCCATACGTTCAGGGGTTGTTTCAGGGAGAGCACGAGGGCTTCCAGCAAGTATGTAAGTTTTAACTGCATCGTTTTCTCTTTCTGTTATATACCTTTCCAACCTCTCCATAGTCTGTGCCGGTTCGTCTGCCATGCCAGCGGTTATTTCTATTAGGGTTCTTCGGAGGGGTGTCATGTGTTTTGCGTCCAGTTAATATGTTGAATGTCCGCCACAAGTATTCCTATGATGAATAGTTAATATCTCATCCCATTCCTGAGCGTGGACAGAGTAAATCAAATCCTTTGCAGTTGCGTAGTACTCTTTTAGTATCACCAACTCATCCCGGCTTAATATCGGAGTTGCGTTCTCAATCATCTGTCTGCATGATTCCAGGTGAGTAGGAAGGATTACCGTTTGTAAGGTGTGTTTTATTTTGATGAAAGCAGGGGAGCGGAACTGGTTCATAGGTTTAGAATTTAGTAGAGTTTACGAGTTTGGTTTTTAATAAATCAGACCATTCTATAAATGGCTTTTCTTCCTTATGTTTTTTGATTTTAACTTCCGCTTTTACTATTGCCATAACCTGATCGTTGGTCATGGATTTTAGTTTTAGATTTTTTTCATAATCTGAATCTGTTGAAAGAATCTGGCCGGAGTAGTAATTAGTCATGGTTATTTTTGTTTGCGAAAAAATTGTAAAAGTTTAGCGAAGTACGCAGCCCTTTCCTTTGCGGTGAGCTTTTTAACCTCTCTTACTGATAGCGGTGTGAATGTTTCGTTTTTCATGAGGCAAACATAAGCCCGAAAAACGACATAGTAAAATTGTAATAATCAGTACGTTACATGACCGATATACTATGAGAAAAATTAGATAGGAGGGTGTTCCGGAATAATGCTAACTGCTTAATAATCAAGCAGATTAATTTCATAAATTACCCATCCCACCTTACTCCGAGAGGGCGTTATGGGATCGCTCACCTGATTAACCGACAGGTTTGCAATGTTAATTTGGTAGAATTCGACCTAATTAGAATTACTGAGCAGGGCTAACCTCTGCTACTTCCGACACGGGCAATAACCCTATAAGGTCTATTAAGGCCAGCAGGTTCGCTCCTTTGTTCAGAACGATGTCAAGTATCACAATGATGGCAATCGCAGCCTGTACGCCAATAGAGAGGTAACTGTGCTTTGGCACATCGTTACCAGTTGCAGGGTCTTTCTTCTTCGCTCCGAGTAGGTTAGAAACAAGTTCTACTGCCGGGGTTCCTACGAAGGGGAAAAGGATTTTAATTGCTGGACGCACAAGTGCCGACCCTACGAATTGCAGGAACTTACCCGCTTTGGTTTTTGTTTTTTCTGTGCTCATGGTGTTGGTTTTTGATTGGTTGATGCCTCCGCTTTGTGTTCTGCGATATTTCCATAAATTATTCCGAATACTCCACCGGCAAGCGCACCTATTACGGTTGAAAGCCCAAGTAGGTCTGATCCTGTCTTTATTCCGGTGTAAATGATGAATGTTGCGCCTGCAATAAATGCAAGTCCGATAATTACCTTTCTCAATCCTTTCATTGTATTTTTAGTTTAGTTTTTATTTTCTGTATAGAATTGAATCCCGCTTACCTCTCCAATAGTTCCTGCGATAGCCTTGTCCTTTATTTGTTGGAATAGGGTCATGTCTTTTCGGGGGCTGCCCATATCTCAGCGTATATTTCATCCCACCGCTTCGGGTTATTTATGTTTATGCCATTGTCAAAATGAACAGTATCGAACGCCTTAAAATCACCTCCCCACCTCAACGTATTGCTACGCCTCACAAGCCCTATGAGTTGAGAAATTTCGTTAATTATCTTTGGATTATAATTTGGGCTTTCAGGTGCGAAAACTTCAAGCGCTTTACTTGACCACATCTTGCCCTTGAAATCAACCAGGTTGCAGTCAATAGCGCAACCTATCATGTGGTTTGATCTACGGGCTGGATTAACAATCGCTCCATTTATATTATCAGCGTTCGCCCTGTAAGATGAATTTACGTGAGCAGATAGTTTAACTATTTCCATGTAACGGCATAGCAACTCCATTGCAGGAACGAAGTCAGAATGTATCAGACACGGCTTACCTGCGAGTAACTTATGCTTGAACTCTTGAATCATTTTACTTTCAAGTTTTTAGATGCCCAACGGGAATTGTTCCTAAGCGTTTCTAT
>Ga0209324_10000431_pt1 | contig 29342 bp, 22 predicted proteins | sample Rifsed19ft3_FD_184015 | JGI IMG/M metagenome (GOLD analysis project Ga0209324, IMG submission 184015) | Soil microbial communities from Rifle, Colorado, USA - sediment 19ft 3 (version 2) | ecosystem: Environmental > Terrestrial > Deep subsurface > Rock core/Sediment | place: Rifle, Colorado...
ATTTTTATGACATCAACGTAGGGGCAGGTTTGAACCCTGCCCCTACAACGATAGACGATGAGGAACGCAATCGAATCAACCCTTTTGACTGGGAAGCTGAGTTTCCGGAGATCATTAAGCCTGCCCCTGCAGGACGTGAGCAGGGGGCGGGCGGGTTTGATGCGGTAATCGGGAATCCGCCATGGGGTGCTAACTTTTCAGACCACGAACAGAAGTATCTTCGTGTCTATTATAAAGTTGCACAGGGCAGTAATATTGACTCTTATGCAGTTTTTACTGAACGATCTTTAAGCAGATTGAAAACTGGTGGATTACTCGGCTACATCACCCCCGATACATTTCTTCGTAAAGACGATCATATCTTAACCAGAAAATTGCTTCTCGAAAACACTCGTATCATTGAGTTGATAGAGACAGGTCCTGTTTTTTCAAAAGTAAGAGACACTTGGTGTTTAGTTTTTACTGTGTTAAAAATCAAGCCAACTGCGGAGTCTAAGGTTCGGCACAAAAAAATTAGTAGATTTGTTGTTTCTGCTGAAGAGCGTTTAGAGAAATTTGGTAGTGCCGACTGGGACTCAGAAACGGAAATTTTGCAATCCGTTTGGCGAAATTGCTCAAAAATGATTGTTGGTTATCTGGCTTCAGAAGAAACGCAGCGCTTAATAGCCAAAATAGAAAAACATCCAATGATGGAACAACTTTCAGATAAATATCGTATCTCAAGAGGAGAAGAAGGTAGTAAATTTGCCTTAAAGAAAGATTCGGAAGGAAAGTTTTTCATCGTAGTTCCACAGGATATCGAGCGATATGCTGTCGCTGAAGGACTACGGATCTCTGCAAATACGCTTACACCAAACAAAATTGAAGCGTTTTATAAGCATCCCAAAATTTGGATTATCAGAATACAAAAAATGCGCTGGAAACAAAGAATAGTTTGCGGATTTGATAATAGAACTAACTCTGCTGGAATGAAAACACTGCAAGTAGTTGTATCCGTCACAGACAGCCTTGAAGAACTCAAGTATCTTTTAGGAATACTTGCATCTTCATTGATTAATATTTGGTGCATCAACTACTTAGCTGACGATATGAACCAATCGTATTTACAAAAACTCCCTATACGTACTATTGATTTTTTAAATTTATGCGACAAAGCGCGCTATGACAAAATGGTCTCTCTTGTTGATCAAATGTTATCACTGCATAAACAATCAGCCTCAGCAAAGACAGGCCATGACAAGACCGTCATCCAGCGACAAATTGATGCCACCGACCGCCAGATTGACCAGTTGGTGTATGAACTGTATGGATTAACGGAGGAGGAAATCAAGATCATTGAGGAATATTCAACATAAACTCGTAGGGGCAGGTTTGAAACCTGCCCCCGCTGCGGGATTGAACCGGCAAAAGCAGTGTGGAGACAGCCACCATTTTGCATAATTTAATTCCGGCACACAACGTGCCTTTTTGTATATCCCGCTTTTAGCAGGATATACAGGTCTGTATAATAACTTGTTATGTTGAGATGAAATAAAATAAATATCACAATGAGCAAATCAAATAATAAACGAGATCCCCGTCAAAGCACCTCAATCGAAAAAGGCAAAATTGTTGAGGGTATAGTAGCTCTACTTCATGAGCAACCAGGAATATCCGTTAAACGCAATGTTCGTTTGACAACAACTGATGGTGAAGACAACCGAGAGATAGATGTTTTAATTTCGGGCCAATTGGTAGGCTACCCCGTAAAAATCGCCATTGAATGTAAAAATTACAAGAGAAAGATTGGGAAAGCTGATATAGATGCATTTATTGGCAAGCTCAACGATCTCGGCTTTCCTACACAACATGGAATTTATGTTTCCACTTCACGATATACTAAAGGCGCGCTCAAGAGAGCTAAGAACGCAGAAGTGAGGACATTAAGACTTGATGGTTTAACCAAAGATCGTCTTTCAGCAGCCATATATGATGCTCTCCAGTCAATTGTCTATTTGCTCCCTATTATGGCATCTCTAAGCTTTTTTAATGACGCTCCTGAGATGTCACCTCAGGAGATTGGAACGTTCGTTAATGAGTCTGGTGAAAGTTTTATGATCATTGATCTTATATGGCAAAACTGGTGTAAAGGGAAATATCCCATGAATATTGGTGAGCATTCTCTTGAGGTGAAAGTACCCACGGGCTATACTCAACTTTATAAAGGGAAAAGGCTCGCTTCAGTTCGTGTTGCCTTAACCCTGCAAGTCATTGCTTTGGTCGTGCAAATACCAGGAAGAGCACAGCATTTCCAATTGACGAATCCATTTACATCAAGTGTCGAAAAGAAGAAGGTAACCCTATCATTTGAAACGGAAAGTGGACTTCTGGCAGTTAATACGTTTCAAACCGAAGAAGAGCTTCATACTTTTCTGGAGTCGAGACCTCAGCAGTTTAGTCTTACATTAGGACGTATAGCCATACCAAGAATCCTTACGCCCAGACGGGTGTTGTGGCCGCCGAGCCAGAGGTATATGGATAATATTAATCGACTAATTAGAGAAAAAGGTGAAAATATTAACTTCCAGGAACTTGATGTGTTTGCTCTTCAGGGTGATCATATCCTTGAGGCCGCTTTTGATGATATATGGGAAGGGCATCCAGCGTCTGCCAAGAAAGCTAAAGCAGAACCAAATACAGGTCCAGCAAAAGATTGATAGCGATCAGGGAACATAACGAATCACTCGTGCGGACTCCGTTTCAGTGCGTCGCACAGTTTAGGCGTTATCTGTGGAGGAACATGAATACACCATATCATGAGTGGGTTCATGTTTCCAACTCGAACCCAGGGGTTTGATTCACCCGCCGGTTTGAATTCCTGACAGTATTCACCTATAAACTATGGGGTTCAGGTTGCAAACCCGCGAATTAATGGAACATCGTGTTTTCCCCTCTAAAAAGAGGGGATTAAGGGGTGTGTTATTTGTAAGGATAACATACTCCATACCCCTCTCGATAGAGGATTAAATAGTGTGTTGCCCTTAGGTGGGTTCAGGTTTGCTACTTGAACCCAACATTTGATTCATCTGTAGATTTGAATCCCTGACGTTATTAGTTGACAAAATATGGGGTTCGGGTACAGACTCGATACCCGCGGTGGTGAATGCTTAATATTTGTTTAAACTGTCAATCAGAATTGATGAGTTGTTATAATTTATGATTATTAGCGAAAATTCCCCTTTCCGAAAACTTCCTCTTTTGGATCGTAAAACATCTTTGTTTCTGGATGGTATTCGTTATTCTATTGAAATGGCTGATTTGGCGTACTCAAGACTTTACAGTGTTCTTTGTAAAAAAACATTTACCGTACTTAATCAAGAATCAAGTTCCACAGAAGATCAAATTAAAACACATATTGACCATTATGAACATGTATCGATTTTTTTAGATGCTTGGTCTGTAATTGATTCTGTCCACCGTTTGCGCGAATTACTTCTCTTTGCCCCTTTCATTAAAGGAGGTGAGGGATTCGATACGTTTAAACAATATACAGAGAAAATTACTCTTTTAAGGAATACAATTCAACATCTTCGAGGAAAAATAGATACAATGGTTAAACATAAATTCCCTATAGTAGGAGTATTAACTTGGCTTTATGTGCCAGACCCAGATAAAAAAATTGGATATAGTTGTACTTTGCTTGCAGGAACAATTTTCAAAGATTTAAAGATGTCGTGTCTGAACCCTTCGAGTAGCAATAGAAAACTCATGATACCTCTTGATCTTATAACATTAAATGCTAATGAATACTCAATTTGTCTAAGCGACGTTATGTTACACATTGAGCAAATAACAGGTATTATGGAACAGCAACTCAAAAATCAATTTAAAAACTTGCCAAATGCTGGAAGCGACATATTTCTATGTTTGCATTTTAAATGGGATTAACTTTATTATTATTTCCTAAACGGGTTCAAGTTGCAAACTTGAACCCGCAAATTAATGGAGCATCGTGCTTTCCCCTCTAAAAAGAGGGGATAAAGGGGTGTGTTTCCCATGAAGATAAATTACCATCCAAAACTCAAAGAACTTGCACGTAAATTGAGAAATAAGAGTACGAAATCAGAAATTAAACTCTGGCAATACTTGAAGAGTAAGAAAATGATGGGGTATGATTTTCATCGGCAAAAACCAATTGGTAACTTTATATTAGATTTTTTCTGTAATAAATTAAACCTTGCTCTTGAGTTGGATGGTTATACCCATACATTTGAAGAAATTGCAGAGAAAGACGCCGTAAAACAAGCGAAATTAAAGGCATTGGGAATAACGGTAATGAGATTCTGCGATGAAGATGTAATGAAAAATACGGATGGGGTTTTACAAGTAATTCGATGCTTTATTGAAGATTATGAAAAACAGAAAATACACACCCCTTAATCCCCTCTTTCTAGAGGGGAGTGCTAGGAATGCACCCCTTAATCGTTCGACTGATCCTTCGACAAGCTCAGGATGCAGTGCCGTTCATGGTGAGCCTGTCGAACCATCACGACAAAGTCCCCTCTTTCTAGAGGGGAAAGTTAGAATGCCTCAGTGTAAAGGAATCGCAATACATAACTACTTTTAGTGTTTAATAAAGAGGCGTATAATTATGAGGATAATTTATGACGCATAGGTGGATGCACTAATCATTACTTTCCGTGAGACAACCGTAACAACAAAGCCTTTTTATATTTTTCTCAGCATTTGATGGATTACCAATGTGTATGGTATTGGTGTAAAAACCACCCTCCCCCCCTCTCTTTATGTCACACCTGAGTCGTACCCTGAATAAAAAACACCGAAATACAGAAGAAGACACCAAAAATAGAAATATCTGAAATACCTTGATTGTTCTAGCAAAATAAAGCAAAATAGAAAAGATGAAAACCGGTAAAAATATCATGTCACCCCCCCTACTATTTACAACCCGAATATTACAACGTTACCTTGTTCGAGAATGGTTCCGAACGTTTTTGCCGTCCTTTGTGTGTTTCGAATTTCTCATATTTCTGGGGTTTGCTATTCAACTGTTGCATAAAGGATTGGACATCATCGCTCTCCGGGCACTCATCCCTCACCTCTTCATCCAAGCCGCTCCTTATTCAATACCCTCGGCATTGCTTACTGCCACAGCGATGACGTATGGACGTATGGGCGCCGATCATGAAATTATTGCTATTCAGACAAGTGGCGTGCATATCCAGAAAATAATTACGCCTGTTTTGGTAATCGGAGTCGTCTTTAGCTTAATAACGCTAGCCTTGTCCGCAGAAGTTCTACCCCGGTCTTGTTATAAAATAATATTACTCCAGGAACGTGCGATAAATAATGTACTGTCGGGTCGCCTGGCATCCTTTCAGAAGAAAATAGATCTCTATCCGTACCAAATTTATATCGGAAGCGTTGAAGACAATGTGAATAAAGATATTGCAGTGATTGAATATGCAAATGACTATGTAACGGACGTTATCCTTGCCGAGGAGGGAGCTATCAAAATGGACGAATCTGCAAACAAGATACTCCTCACGTTATATCGCGGAGAATTTATTAAACCCAATTACAATAAAACAGGAGAAATCCCCCGGGTCGGAACGTTTAATGAAACTACATTCGAGATTTCTCTCAAGGAAAAAAAACGAGAGTCTTCCACAAAATATCTGACTGTGTTTCAGCTTTCCAAATGCAACAGCAAGATTAATGAAGAGTTGTACAACATTACAAAAACACCGTCGAATTCCAAAAAAGATACCGATGAGCTGGCTAAAGAACTTGGTAAATATAAGCAAGACCTCAGTAGTTTATCCAGAAAACGTGAGAAGCTCTTGACGGAACTGAAGCGATCAAATGAAAACGTAACACGACAAAAATCAAAGCTTGAAGGATTGGCAAATGAGTGCAAAATAGCCAAGAATTACATCCTGGTTGCCAGCGAAAATTTGATTCAGGTAAAAAGAGAAAACAAGTCAGGAACTTCGAGTGAAGACACAACTAAAAAAATTATGCAAATCAAAGAAACCATTGAAAAAGAAAAGCAAAGGATTTACAGTATCGAACAAAATATTACTACCGCTAAGAAGATACAGAATGATGAATTGAAAAATATTGATTCGCTCACCCGGACACTTTCTGAAATTAATGCACAGCGAGAATCACTACTCAGCAAAAGCAGCGCCTTTGAAACAGATTTGACTATTGCCAATAAAGAGGCATCTATACGGAAAAACGATGTTTCCATACACAAGCGGTTATCACAAGCACTCTCATGTATAACTTTTGTCATCATTGGCATCCCACTCGGTATCAAGCTGCGCAGCGGTCATCTCATGATTGGTTTTGGCGCCAGTTTTTTAGTGATCCTATTTCTTTACTACCCGTTGGTGGTAACGGGAATTGTACTGGCAGAAAACACCATAATGCCTGCGATACCTGCCATATGGGGTGCAAATATTATCCTTTTTCTCGGTGGAATGTTTCTTTTCAGAAAACTTTATACGACGTAAACTCACCATATAACATCCTTGACTTTTATTGAAAATGAATTAGTATATTTTATAGTTAATGTAGCGCGAACTTCAGTTCGCATAGGATATAAGCGAACTGAAGTTCGCGCTACAACTACAAACTTTGAAATTCCTGTACATTAACGTAAATGCGCAACAATAAGCTCTTTTTCGGAATAAATATTGGAAGTAAATGGACACGCGTGATCATGGTACTTATCATCGCCAATGTCAGCGTGTTTATGCTTCAATTGTTGTTCTCGACGATAACTTCCCAATGGTTTCCACCGTCAATGAATATCCTGACTGGCGAACAAACGGGCTATACATCCATACAGCCGTGGTATTACCCCGCTTCTGACAAATTCACAAAGTTGTTCTGGCTCTATCCACCAGACACGATGGGACATTTATGGCTGTGGCAATTCCTTACGTATATGTTCCTGCACAGTACGACCGATCCGTGGCACCTGATCTTTAATATGCTGGTACTCTGGATGTTTGGGAGTGAGGTTGAACGGGTGCTTGGAACAAAACGGTTTTTAACGCTCTATTTTACTGCAGGTATATTTGCCGGTATTTGTTGTTGTATCTTTACGCCATGGACTCCCATTGTCGGGGCTTCAGGTGCCATCTTCGCCATCGAAGTGGCCTTCGCCATGTATTTCCCCAATAGTACGGTTATTTTCTATTTCTTTCCATTGAAGGCAAAGTATCTGGTTATGATCTTTGCCGGCATCACCATCTTCAACTGTATAGTTCCCAAATCAGGAAATATTGCCCACTTTGCGCATTTGGGTGGTCTGATTTACGGATTTTTGTTTGTCCGGTACTCATATCGCGTGGTAGAGTATCTCAAAAAATGGCAGATTCACCACCAGGGAAAAGAGATGGTGAAAGAGCAGGAAGTACGTGCAAAAGTAGACGATATTCTTGATAAGGTGAATCGTGAAGGATTGCGAAACCTGACGCGCAGGGAACGTAACTTCCTCAAGAGTGCCAGTAAGATATATAAAAAAAATAAAGATTAATTTTAACAAATCTATAATTTAATGTTCGGAAATTTCAATCTCGTATAAGCTCCCCTCTAGAAAGAGGGGACTTCGTCGTGAGCGCTCAGTCGAACGACAAAGGGGTGAGTAAGTTTACCGTAACACACCCCCAGCCCCTATGGTAGGTCAGGCGTCCTCGCCTGACATTATAATAACGGACTAGGACGTCCGTCCTACCAATAAGGGGAGCTTAAAAGTCGCTGCCACAGGCAGCCTAATTTATTTATGGTATAGATAATGCTTAATATCGCAGTAAATGGCGCATGCGGCAGAATGGGAGCCAGGATTGCCGCTCTGGTCTTTGAAGACTCGCAATTAAAATTGGCCGCCGCACTGGAAAGACATGGACATCCATCTCTCGGTAAAGACGTGGGTACCATTGCCGGCTGCGGCGAAACGAATATCAAGGTTACATCGACTTTGAATACGCATGCGGACGTCGTAATTGATTTCTCATCACCTGAATCTACGCTAGCTATCGCAGAAGTTTGCGCAAAGAAGAACATTGGTCTTCTTGTCGGTACGACAGGATTAAACCCACAGCAGCTCGAAAGGATAAAATCCTTTTCAACACAGATACCCTGTTTAATATCTCCCAACATGAGTGTAGGCGTTAATGTTATGTTCAACCTGGCGGCACAAATGGCACAAATGCTCGGAAAGGAATTTGATATAGAAATTATAGAAACACACCACCGTTTTAAAAAAGATTCACCCAGCGGTACTGCCTTAAAACTTGCCGAAAAAATTTGTGAAGTCACAGGCAGAAAGTTAGATAAAGACGTTATCTATGGCCGGCATGGAATTACGGGCGAGAGGCCTGAGAATCAGATAGGTATGCACGCAGTCAGAAGCGGGGACGTCATAGGCGACCATACGGTCGTCTTTGGGAGTTTAGGGGAACGCATAGAAATCACTCATAAGGCACATACCAGAGATACCTTTGTACGAGGCGCCATCCGTGCAGCAAAATTTATTGCCCAAAAACCCCCTGGTATGTACAGTATGTCAGATGTTCTTTCGATACAATCATAAGTATTTATGTTCTGTTACTATCACAAAAACCCCTGACTCACTGACAACGCAGTGTGCCAGGGGCTGTTTATTTTAACGTTAATAAATTTTCAATTTCACAAAAGATTCCGAAGTAGGGGTTGAAGATTTTCAACCCCTACCATTGAATCTTAATTAAAAAAGGGTTATAAATAACAAAACTATGAGATTTGACAAATTTACCATTAAGGCACAAGAGGCCGTACACGAAGCCCAGGAATTGGCAGAGTCCAAGAGACAGCAGCAAATACTTGCTGTCCACTTACTGGAAGTCCTGCTTACCCAGGAACAAGGCATTGTTGTACCGCTTTTTAAAAAATTAGGAATTGATACCAATATCATTCTCGACAAAACAATGGCGGCTGTTAACAAACTGCCTCAGATAAGCGGATCAGGTGCGCCTGGACAGGCGTATGTGAGCGCAGAATTGCGCGACACATTCAATTCGGCCTGGGAAGAAGCCAGTAAACTGAAAGACGAGTATGTAAGCACCGAACATCTGTTGTTAGCGCTGGCAGGATTAAGAAATACTACTGCCGGCAGGATATTAAACGAAACTGGCGTTCAAAAAGAAAATATCTATACGGCATTGAAGGAACTCAGGGGCAGTCAGCGCGTCACCGATCAAAATCCTGAAGAAAAGTATCAAGCCCTTGAGCGTTACAGCAAAGACCTGATCGAATTGGCCCGTAAGGGGAAGCTGGATCCGGTCATTGGACGTGACGACGAGATAAGGAGGGTGATACAAGTTTTATCACGCAGGACAAAGAACAACCCCGTATTGATAGGAGAACCCGGCGTTGGAAAGACGGCCATCGTAGAAGGTCTGGCGCAGCGAATCGTCAATGGAGACATTCCTGAGAGCCTGAAAAATAAGCGGGTTATGTCCCTGGATATGGGCGCACTGATTGCAGGCACAAAATACCGGGGTGAGTTTGAAGACCGCCTCAAGGCAGTTCTTAAAGAGGTAGGCGAAAAAGAAGGTCAAATCATCCTCTTTATCGATGAACTGCATACGGTTGTGGGCGCTGGCGCTGCCGAGGGCGCCGTGGACGCATCCAATCTTTTGAAACCCGCTTTAGCCCGCGGCGAGTTGCGCTGCGTAGGGGCCACAACACTGGATGAATACAGAAAGCATATCGAAAAAGATGCCGCATTGGAAAGACGATTCCAGCCTGTCTATGTCGGTGAACCGTCCGTAGAAGATACTATTGCAATTTTAAGGGGATTAAAAGAGCGGTACGAACTGCATCACGGTGTGCGTATCAAAGACTCTGCAATTGTAGCAGCCGCAACGTTATCGCAGCGATACATCGCTGACCGTTTTTTACCTGATAAGGCAATTGATCTGATTGATGAAGCCGCTTCAAAACTCAGGATTGAGATTGACAGCATGCCCGTCGAACTGGATGAGATTGAGCGCAAAATCATGCAGTTGGAGATTGAGAAAGAGGCTCTCAAAAAGGAAAAGGATACTGCCTCGAAACAGCGAATGGAAAAGATCGAAAAACAGTTGTCAGACTTGAGAGAAGGGTCTGGTGCGCTTCGTATCCAATGGGAAAACGAGAAAAAGATCATCAAAGAAATACAGGATATTAATGCTAAGATAGATCAATCCCGTATCGAGGAACAAGCAGCACAAAGAGAAGGAAATTTGGAGAAGGTAGCTGAGATACGTTATGGATTTATCAGGGAATGCGAGCAAAAACTGAAACAAAAGCACAAGGAATTGCAAGAAGTACAAAAGGATACGTCACTCCTTAACGAAGAAGTTGATGCCGATGATATTGCCGTGGTTGTCGCCAAATGGACGGGAATTCCCGTTACCCGCATGCTGGAAGGCGAAAAAGAAAAACTTTTGAAGATGGAAGACCGGCTCAGGGAAAGGGTCGTTGGCCAGGAGGAGGCTATCAGGGCAGTTTCAAACGGTATTCGCCGCGCCCGCGCAGGGTTGCAGGACCCCAACCGCCCTATCGGTACATTCTTATTCCTTGGACCCACCGGCGTTGGTAAAACGGAACTTTGTAAAGCGCTGGCCGCATTCCTCTTTGACAATGAAAACGCTATGGTGCGCATCGATATGTCTGAGTTTATGGAACAGCACTCCGTGGCCAGGCTTATCGGCGCGCCGCCCGGATATGTGGGTTACGAAGAAGGTGGCCGATTAACCGAGGCTATCCGAAGAAGGCCTTATTCGGTAATCCTGTTTGATGAAATAGAAAAGGCACATCGGGACGTGTTTAATATCTTATTACAGGTCTTCGATGACGGCCGATTAACAGACGGACAAGGCCGCACGGTAGACTTTAAAAACACCATTATTGTTATGACTTCCAACATTGCCAGCCAGTGGATACAGGACCTTACGGGCCCTGAAAACGAGGAAGAATTGAGGAATCACGTTAAACAAGCATTAAAAGAGGCATTTAGACCAGAGTTTCTCAACCGTATAGACGAGACGATCATATTCCACGGTTTGTCGAAAGAATTTATAAAACAGATTGCTGATATACAATTGAAAGAACTCCAAAAGCGTTTGGCAAAGCATAACTATCGGCTAACTGTCAGCGACAAGCTAAAGAACAAATTGACAGAGGAAGGTTTTGACCCGCATTTCGGCGCCAGGCCATTGAAGCGTGCAATCCAGCAAATGATTGAGAACCCGCTTTCCATTGAGATATTGGAAGGAAAGTTCATGGATGGATCGGAAATTAACGCTGATATGAAAAATGGAAAGGTTGTCTTTTCCACAAGTGAACTAACAGCGATATAGATAAAATTGTAGTTTTAACACTGAGCTGTAAGGCGAACTTAAGTTCGCCCTACTTTATCCCCCCCCAGCATAATACGATAATGAGGGGGTTAATTAGGATGTGATTAAATCCTCTATGATTTTTTTAAATAACGGAGCAAATAATGAATAAGCAGAAATTTAAATATGTATGTCTTGCCTTCCTGTTTACACTAACCTTATTTACGTTTCCAACAAACTCTCATGCAGGTGATAGCATCAAGAAGATAACACTTTCGGAATTGAAGACCGTGTTGGAAAGCAATAAAGGCAAGGTAGTAATTCTTGACCTGTGGGCAACGTGGTGTCCACCATGCAGGAAAGAGATACCCGGTTTCATAAACCTTTACAATAAATATAAGGCTAAGAACGTGGAGATACTCGGCATTGCCTTTGATGAAAACGGGTCAGAAGTCGTTCCGCCGTTTATCAAAAAAATGGGAATCAACTATCCAGTCTATATCGAAGGCGGCGACATTGCCCAAGCGTATGATTTACAGGCGTATCCGACTACCATCATTTATGGCAAGGATGGTAATGTAGCCAGCAAGCACATCGGCTATGTATCGGAAAAGGAATTTGATGACGAGATTGGAGAATTGCTAAAAAAGTAATTGACTAAATCTGACGAGGGCATTGTTTAGCAAGGTCATTGAGAATCTCAATGCCGCGTGCGATGGTCTCTTCTGTGGCTGCATAGGAAATGCGAAAATGGGTATGTCGTTCCGAGAATACGCTGCCCGGAATGATGAGCAGATTCTTCTGGATGGCAGACGTTACAAACTCCTCATCGGTGCCCCAGGGTACTTGTGGAAAGAGGTAAAACGCGCCGCCGGGTTTTATAATTTGATATTTGTCCTTTAACCCGTCATACATCATGTCCCTTTTCTTGTTATAGCTTGAGATATGTTTGCTTAAATCCGTCCCCAATGACATGGATACGGCATACTGGGCAAAAGAAGGCGCACAGACAAATGTGTACTGCTGCAGTTTAATCATCTCGCTGACAACACTGGATGGTCCCGCCGCATAGCCCATCCTCCAGCCCGTCATAGCGAATGACTTTGAAAACCCATCCAGAATCAGGGTCTTTTCATAGTACCTGCCAATACTATCAAAATGGTGTTCATAATCATAGTCGTGATAGATTTCATCTGAAACGATAAGCAGGTTGTGTTTCCTTGCCAATTCAGCAATTTCTTTCAACTCCTGGGTAGTACACATTGCCCCGGTTGGATTGGCAGGGCTGTTGATGATGAGTATCTTGGTTTTTTTTGTAATGTGGGGCTGGATATGCGAAGCCGTTAGTTTAAAATCGGGATAGGTATCCACAAATACTGGTTTACCGCCGCAGAAATTGGTCAAATGTTTATAGCTGACAAAGGCAGGGTCAGGAATAAGAACCTCATCTTCAGGATTGACCAATACCATAAACGCCAAAGTCAAAGCGCCGGAGACCCCCGATGTAATTATGATGCTTTCGACGTTTACGCCTCGCTCCTTCTGAAGCCGTTTGAGCAATGCATCACGGAGTTCGGGTATACCCTGCGTTACGGTATATTTATTTCTACCGTCATTGATAGCCTTAATGGCCTCTGTTTTGATCTCCCCAGGAACGTCAAAATCCGGTTGACCTATGCTCAGGTTCACCGGATTTTGCATTTTTTGCGCAAGGTCAAAGACCTTTCTGATCCCAGAGGAGTCCAGTTTAGACATCCTGGGGGCAATCATTATTTCTTCGCCTTTTCCTTCCCTGCGGCAGGCGCTGCGGCTGGTGTTGCCCCTGCTGCGGCTGGTGTTGCTTCTGCTGCTTCCGCTTTCGCTGCCTTCTTCTCCGACTTTCCTTTTCGTTTCATCTTAACTGATTTTACTTTGGGAATACCAAAAACAGACATTGTTGGCTCCCATTTACCTTCGCCCTTCAGTATCTTGATACGCTCACTCCTTGTAAATACATTTCTGGGTCTCACCAATTTACCCTTCAATTTCAAACTCTTGTCAATACTCATTTTTCCTCCTAAATTCTATCTCATACGTATGGGATAACATCCATCAAATTGTTTCTTATTCTCATATTTAAATTCGGCTAACTGCTTCTGTGCTTCAATTAAATCTGCGCTATCATTTGTTTCAAATTCACCCACGCAGATATAAAGTTCCTTTCCAACGTTTACGATAAAGGAATCATAGCCTAACGAATTCTGCAATATTTTGGCCAGTTCTTTTGCCTTCTCAAGACTTTCTTTGGTATTTTTGTAAGAAACTACCCGCAATGTCCACTTGTCTCTGATAATCGGCTTTTGCTGCTCAGTTTGTTTCTCCTTCGTAATGATCAACGGCTGTTCGCTTTTGCTTGCAGCCTTTTGAGGCGCTTGAGGCGGTTCCTCTGGCTTTTGCCCGAAGGTAGACTTTTTCATGTCCCGCGGTTCTATCGTCTCCAACCATTCTTCTGCCTGATTCAATGAGCCCTTGTTAAAGCCAACTTTGTATCCAACAAAAAAACATGCAATGGACAGGAATGTTGCGGCAATTGCACCAATAATCAGCGTCTCCTGCCTCAGTGTTACTTCGTCTTTCCGCGGAATCAGTTCCTGTTTAGCAGGCGGAGCAGAAACGGGTTGCGACGTTACTGGTGTTTCTATTTTCCCTTTAAAGACGGGTTCTTCCGCCCGTGTTGTATTCTTTATCCATCCCAATGGGTCTACACTTGGACTGGTAACTGGTTTAATTTCCGGAATGGATGGACTAGGCGTCGGAGTGAGAACCTCCTGAGGCTTATCCTCTTTTTTTTGAATATCCTCCGCCTTCTCTGTGTGCTTAAATATCTCAAAAAACTCCCTCGAATCACTTCCTTTTGTCATATTTTTTCGCTCCATTCTTAGGATGTTTTTATTAAATTCATAAGAATTTCCAATAATGGGAGTTGTACCAAGCATCCTTTTCAGAAAAGTTTATAATATATATTGCATAAAGTCAAGTGATTAATATCCTTAAAACAGAATTCGTTGACACTCGTACAAATTGTGATATACTACGTCCGTTTCCTATCGTACGATTATGCTTTCCTTGAATGCTTAAGATAAAATATTCCCCATTTGCGCTGAACTATGCCAATAACGAGCAATGAAAAGGTACAACAACTTCGCGATACTATACGATACCATGACCGAAAGTATTATGTAGAAAATAATCCGGAAATTACTGACTGTGAATATGACCAGCTTTTAAATGAACTACACCATCTTGAAGAATTACACCCTGAGTTTGTTACACCCGACTCCCCCACCCGGCGAGTTGGTGGCGAACCCCTTACCCAATTCCCTACCATAGAACACAGGATACCCATGCTGAGTATCGACAATACATACTCAGACAACGAATTAAAAGAATTTGACCAGCGTATAAAACGCATGGCAGATATCGAAACTCATCGGGATATTGAGTACGTTGTTGAGTTGAAGATTGACGGTGTGGCAATTACCCTCTGGTATGAAAACGGTCTCTTTGCACGAGGAGCTACACGGGGCGATGGCTTTAAGGGAGACGACGTATCTGCAAATCTTAAGACGATTCGCCAAATTCCATTGATATTAGAGCCTTCAGACAAAAAACATAAAATCCCGCCCGTCATTGAAATCAGGGGCGAAATCTACCTGCCGAATAATGAATTTCAGAGGCTGAACGACACAAGGGAAGAAGAAGGCGAACCTCAATTTGCCAATCCCAGGAACGCTGCCGCAGGTTCGCTGAAACTACTCGACCCGCGCATTACAGCACAAAGACGCCTGCGCCTCTTTGCCTATGCAGTAGGATATTTCGAAGGACTAGAACTGAAGACCCATATTCAGTGTTTGGAGCTTATTCGGGGATTCGGGTTTCCGGTAAATCCTCACACTCGATCATGCAAAAATATCGAAGAAGTTATTCATTACTGTAATGAGTGGGACAAACGACGGGGAGAACTGGATTACATGGTTGATGGAATGGTCATCAAGGTCAATTCTCTCGACCTCCACAATCAATTAGGAGTAACAAGCAAAGCGCCTCGCTGGGTAATCTCTTTTAAATTTCAACCAGAACAGGCTATAACAAAAATAGAAGAGATTGTTGTACAGGTAGGGAAGACAGGCACGCTCACGCCCGTAGCCAATCTTACCCCCGTCCTCCTTGCAGGAACCACCGTCAGTCGTGCCACCTTACACAACTTCGACGAGATTCGGCGAAAGGATATACGGGAAGGAGACCACGTCATATTGCAAAAGGCAGGCGAGATCATTCCTCAGGTAGTAACCGTGTTAAAAGAAAAAAGGAAAGGAACTGAAAAACCTTTTGCAGAACCCACCATCTGCCCGGAATGCGAAGGAAAGGTGGTTAGAGACGGCGAAGAGGTGTACCTGCGCTGCCACAATCCATGCTGTCAGGCACAGGTGAAAAGACGCATTCAATATTTTGCAGGCCGGGACGCTATGGATATAGAGGGACTGGGCCCGGCGCTCGTTGAACAATTGGTTGACAAAGGTTTTGTAAAAGATTATGCTGATATCTATTATCTCAGGTACGAAGACCTGATAACCCTAGAGCGCATGGGTGGAAAGTCTTCGCAAAACCTGATACATGCAATCGAAGAAAGCAAACATCGGGATTTAGACCGCTTAATCTGCGCCCTGGGTATACTGAATGTTGGCTCACATACCGCAGAGGTACTGGCCGAGCGCTTTGATACCCTGGATAAACTGGCAAATGCAACACAAGAAGAACTGGAAGGAATTTACGAAATAGGGCCTGTCGTTGCAAAAAGCATCTTAGGGTTTTTTCAAAACAACCATACGCAAGAAATCATTAAAAAACTGAAAGCAGGTGGAGTAAATACCAAAAAGCTTGCAACTCATAAATCAGGAAAGAACCTGAAAATCTCTGGAAAATCTTTTGTTGTCACCGGTACATTACAAAAATACTCTCGCAAGGAAGCTGAAACGCTCATCAAGAGCCTGGGTGGACGCGTCCTATCCAGTGTGAGTAAAAAAACAGATTACCTTGTCGTGGGTGAGGATCCAGGTACCAAATTAGATAAAGCAAAGGAATTTAACGTTCATATTCTCGATGAAATGAACTTTGAAAAACTGATAAAAATTCCTTAATGTAGGGTGGATTAAGCGTGAGCGAATCCACCAGATTTAGATATTGATGGGTCCCCGGCGGGTTCAGGTTTGCAACCTGAACCCCAGGCTGGTTCAACCTTGCAGACTTCGCCGTGAGCGCTCAGTCGAACGATTGAACCGAAAGGTTTGAATGAAATCAAGGACTTTGAACAATGCACGAGCCGTGCATATGCCAAATATTTCGGTTCAATCGTGGACGATTGAACCAGCTAAAACTTAAAAGGAATAACTTGAGGAATCATCTACATGGAAAAACAGATAAAAAATGCCCTGAAAACGGCAAAAGCAGACTATGTTGAAATAAGAGTGCAGGAAGGCGTAAGCACTGGTATTACTTACGTAGGAAAAGAACTTGAAAATATCGGCGAAAATGCCTCCTTTGGAGGGTGTGTGAGGGCGTTGGTTAAAGGCGGTTGGGGATTTGTTGCCTTTAACGATATAGAGAATCTCCCAAGATACGTGGACATGGCCTGTGAACAGGCACGGTTCGTTGGCACGAAAGAAAGCCAGCTTGCACCAGTACCGGCAATAAACGATCACGTGAAAACAAAGGTCGATATCGACCCTGCGGACATATCGTTAACTGACAAACAGGCTATTTGTAATAAATACAACAACACGATCCTCTCCTCAAAGCAAATACAAACTTCAAATGTGCGGTACGTAGATTCTCATGGAACGGTATATTTCGCCAACTCGAATGGAAGTTTTATTGTGCAGGAAACTATTTTCTGCGGTATTTCACTCCTGGCAATGGCTCGAGACGGCATGAACGTACAACAGGCCTACCATTCTGTGGGCGACCTGAGAGGTTTTAGCAATGTCCAAAATCAGGAGCAAAACTGTGAAGAAGTAATCAAACGAGCAATTGACCTGCTCACGGCAAAACCGGTAACCGGGGGCAAATATACTGTCATTGTTGACCCCAAGCTCTGCGGTGTTTTTGTCCACGAGGCATTCGGACATCTCAGTGAGGCTGATTTTATTTACGAAAACGCCACGATGCGAGAAATCATGGTTATTGGCAAGCGCTTTGGGATCGATGAGCTTTCCGTTATAGACGACGGCTCTCTGGTTGGTGAAGCAGGATACAATAAATACGATAGCGAAGGCACTCCAACACAAAAAACCTATCTTATTAAAAATGGTATTCTGAACAATCGCCTCCATTCCAGGGAGACGGCTGCCAAGATGAATGAAAAACCCACGGGCAATGCACGCTCCATAAGCTATGCCCATGCACCCATTGTGCGCATGACCAATACCTATATGGAATCCCGCAATTACCCTTTCGAAAAAATGCTCTCCGAAGTAGATAATGGAATTTATGCCATCGGCGCTCTCGGTGGACAGACGAATATGGAAATGTTTACCTTCAGCGCCGAAGAAGCTTATATGATACGAAACGGGAAAATACAGGAAAAAGTCAGGGACGTTGTTCTCACAGGAAACGTGTTTGAGACCCTTATGAACATCGACGCCATTGGAAACGATCTCGAAATACACGGAGGGCTTGGTGGATGCGGCAAAGGCGGACAGTCACCCTTGCGCGTCAGCGATGGCGGCCCACACGTCCGAATACGAAACGTTGTTGTCGGAGGAAGATAAATGGATATCATGGAACTTCTTCTTCTACAAAAATTTAAATCAATATGAAATACTCAAAACGGCGTTATGAGGCTGGCAAAATGCTTATGGATATTACAAAATATCTATTAACCATAGGGCTTATTGGTGGCATCCTTACCAACAAGCTTACGTCTCTGCCTGCCATACTCATTATCTTTGCCGTTATAATATGTTCATAGTTGCTTATTTCACTATACCCGCAGAGAGGGAATAAACCATGACGAGTCTCTATATCATGCTTGCAGGATGCATCATACTAGCCCTGGTAGTGTTATTTGTCTCACGTAGACAGGAACATAAAGGAAAACACACTCATTGAGAAAATATAATGAACCGAATTATTTGCTCGTGCTCAACGAGAAAGTTTTTACCTGTTAAACATACACCCTATGGAAATTTTAGAACTTCTTCAATTCGCTAAAAAAGAAAACGCCTCTGATATTCATATTAGCGCCGGTGAACCGCCCATGATCCGCATTCATGGAGATATGAGAAAGATTGACGTCCCCTTGTTGAATAAAGAAGACGTCCATAAGATCCTCTATGACATTTTAAATGACCAGCAACGCAAGACGTATGAAGAACATCATGAGTTGGATTTTGCCATAGCATTGGGAGACACCGGGCGGTTCAGGGTAAATGCATTTTTGCAAAACAGAGGAGAATCCATCGTTTTCAGAACAATACCAACGGTTATCCCCACTTTGGAACAACTCAATATGCCAAAGATCGCAGGGGACCTGACAAAAAAAGAAAAGGGACTCGTTCTTGTGACAGGCCCAACGGGTTGCGGCAAATCAACGACTCTGGCGGCAATGATTGATCTTATCAACCGTGAGGAAAAGTGTCATATCCTTACCATCGAAGACCCCATTGAATTCGTCCATCAGTCAAAGAGCTGCCTCGTAAACCAACGGGAGTTGGGACCTCACACCCATAGCTTTGCCAATGCCCTGCGGTCTGCCCTGCGGGAAGACCCCGATGTTATCCTGGTGGGCGAAATGAGAGACCTGGATACCATTTCCCTGGCGCTTACCGCAGCCGAGACCGGCCACCTGGTCTTTGGTACATTACACACATCCAGCGCACCCAAAACAGTTGACAGGATAATTGACGTATTTCCACCGGAACAACAGGAACAGGTGCGCACGATGTTCTCGGAATCTATCCAGGCTGTTTTGACCCAGCAACTCATAAAACGAAAAGACGGAAAAGGACGAGTTGCAGCGTTAGAAATCATGATTGGCACGCCGGCCGTAAGAAATCTGATCAGAGAAAACAAGATTGCGCAAATCCCATCGTCTCTGCAGACAGGAAAACAATATGGCATGCAGACCATGGATCAGGCACTGATCGAGCTCTATCAGAAAGAGCTGGTAACCAGGGAAGCAATTGAGCGGCTGGTGAGCAGTCCGAGTACGCTCAGCGGTATGAAATAGCATTAAGGACGTGATGCAGGGTAAGAAGGAGGTGTTAAATGCCCATAACAGAAGAAAGAATCGACAGAATCGAAAGAGCAGTACAAGATTTTATTGTCAGTGTAAATGAATCCCACATGCGCACTGAAGCAGAACTCAGGGAATTTAAGGATGAGATGCAAGAATCCCATATGCGCACCGAAGCAGGATTCAGAGAATTAAAGGAATCACAGATGCGTACCGAAGCCGAACGCAGGGAATTTAAGGATGAAATGCTAAACTATAAAGAAGAAAACAGACAGCAGATAAGGGAGATGAACATCAAGTGGGGAGAGATGGCTAAAAAGCTCGGCACAATAACCGAAGACCTCGTAGCGCCGAGCATACCAAGGATTGTAAAAGAAGAGTTTGGCCTTGAAGTAACGGACTTGATGGTGAGAAGGAAAAAGAAACTCACTGACGGAAGATCAAAAGAATACGATGCCATCGCAGTGGCAGGTGAATTTGTATTTGTTGATGAAACAAAGAGTACTTTAGACAGCGAAGACGTAAAAGATTTTATAAAGGATATTCAGGAATTCAGGGACTACTTTCCGGAGTATGAGAAAAATAAAGTCATTGGAGTACTGGCAAGCTTGTATGTTGATGAGAATGTGATAAAGTATGCAGAGAGGTCGGGATTTTTAGTGCTTGCAGTAGGAGATAAACTCATGGAGGTTATGAATACCAAGGGGTTTAAACCGAAAGAGTGGTAAAACCATCACAGATTTTATGAACATATATTCCTCTCTATATAACAACTAATACCTTATTTACTATGGAAATTAAAGAATTATTACAGGAAATGGTTCGTCTGGATGCCTCGGATATTTACATCACCGTGGGACTCCCCCCTATTTACCGTAAAGAAGGTATCAATACACCTTTTGGCTCAAAAAACTTAACTACAGAAGATACTTGTCTTCTGGCGGAAAAGTGCATGAGTGAGAAACAAAAAAAAGATTTCTATGAAACGATGGAGATGAACCTTGCCCTGTACTATCCGGAACTGGGTCGTTTTCGTGTAAACCTCTTCTTTCAACAGAGGAATGTTGGCATTGTCATCCGGCAAATAAAAATCAATATCAAGACCCTTGATGATTTGAACCTTCCTCAAATCTTCAAGGATATCATAATGACAAAACGTGGATTGGTGCTTATCGTTGGCGCAACAGGCTCGGGGAAATCGACTACCCTGGCAGCAATGATTGATTTTAGAAATACCAATAGTTCGGGACATATCATTACCATAGAAGACCCGGTAGAATTTGTGCACCCACACAAAAAATCCGTCATTACCCAAAGAGAGGTCGGCATAGATACATTGTCATTTGGCGATGCACTCAAAAATACCCTGCGTCAAGCGCCTGATGTTATCCTCGTTGGAGAGATACGCGATACAGAAACCATGGAATCGGCAATTACCTTTGCTGAGACAGGTCATCTTTGTCTGGGGACACTCCATGCCAACAATGCCAATCAGGCAATAGAACGGGTCATAAACTTTTTCCCATCAGAGCGACATGAGCAAATATATCTATTACTCTCACTGAATCTGCGTTCGATCATTTCACAAAGGCTTGTGCCGGCAAAGGACGGAAAACGGGTTGCTTCTTTCGAAGTATTGCTTGATACACCCAGGATCAAAGACCTTATTATCAAGAAGGAAATTGGTTTATTAAAAGACACGATGTCAAAAGGAACACAAGAAGGCATGTTAACCTTTGACCAATCGTTATTCAATCTTTATAAGGAAGGCAAGGTCAGTTATGAAAATGCCATTGCCTATGCCGACAGCGCCAACGATTTGCGTTTACGCATAAAAACAGAAGGACTTGGCGAAGTGAAAGAAGACAAAACCGCTATTTTTAAATTAAAAAGGGATTAAATCCATGAATAAAATTGAAGAAAAAATATTGGAACTGGCTTTAAAACAGACACCATCCGTGGAAGTTCTTTACGAAGAAGGGGAAACACGGTCGGTGAGTTTTGAAAATAACAAACTAAAATATGTAAATACTAAATCTATTCGCGGAATTGGACTCCGTATAATCAAAGACGGTCGGATCGGATTTTCCAGTACCACAGATTTTCGGAAGCCTGAAAAACTGGTTGCCAATGCCATAGAGAGCGCAAAGTTTGGTCAGGTTGCCGCCTTTGACTTCCCTACTAAAAATAGCTTTCCAAAGGTTGCCGTGCTTGACCAGCGCGTCATAGACTATCCTATCAACAAATGTGTAGACATCGGAAAGGAAGCTATCGAGAAGGCTTTATCGGTGAATTCCAGCTATGAATGCAGCGTTGGTTTTGGCAAAGGGTATGGAATGCTAAGGCTTATGAATTCAAAAGGACTGGATATTTCCATTGCATCCACATCATTTGGCTTAGGCATCGAAATATTGCAGGTTAAAGGGCAAAGTTTGCTCTGGATTGGAGAAGGAGAAGGTTCAAAAAGTCTTGTGACTGACCTCAACAAACACGTCGATAAGGCATTACGAAGTTTGAAACTTGCCGAAAAAGAATTGAAACTAAAAACGGGGGCTTATCCCGTGATAGTTACGGCAAAGGCTATGGGAAATTTACTCGCAACTTTCGAAACCGGCTGCAACGGAAAGCTGGTGCAAAAAGGCGCATCTCCTCTTACGAACAGGCTGGGTGAAAAGATTATCGATGAAAGGGTTAGTATTTATGATGACGCTACAATCGATATGGCCGATTCCAGTTATCCGTGTGACAGTGAGGGTACACCATCACAGCGTACCCCATTGTTTGAAAAAGGCATTCTGAGAAATTATCTCTTCGACTTGCAAACCGCTGGGATTATGAAGGCGAAGTCCACAGGAAATGGCAACCGGGGTTTTTCCTCTCAACCTTCTCCCGGTAATTCAAATATTACCGTTGAACCCGGCACTATGTCATTTGAGGCTATGATAAAAGACATCAGATATGGTCTGCTGGTAGATCAGGTACTGGGCGGCGGCCAGAGCAACGTCCTTGCGGGCGAATTCTCCGTGAATATTGACCTTGGCTATCTGATTGAAAACGGAGAAATTGTCGGCAGGGTGAAGGACTGCATGTTTGCGGGAAATGCCTTTGAGGTGTTTAATAACATAGTGGCAATCGGCGATAAGGCAGAATGGCACAGTTCAATGAAAGTTCCACCCTTTTACTTCAAGTCAATAAACGTCGCCGGAAATGCCGATTAATATTTCTTTTTAATTGCTTCAGGCGAGATAAATCTCGCGCTACTATGTATGTAACATTAAAATTCCTTAAACATTAAATTCTAGAGAACTAATATCACATGATCCTTAAATACGTCCTTTTATCCATGCGGCCTGAGCAGTGGATAAAAAACTTCTTTGTCTTTACCGCTTTGCTGTTTTCAAAAAATCTGCTCAATCCATCAAAGGACATCGAGGCCATTATCGGGTTTACCATCTTTTGCATGATCACAGGTTGTGCATACATGATTAATGACCTTGTCGATCTTGAAAAAGACAAACTGCACCCTGCCAAGTCCCGGCGACCGCTAGCGGCCGGAAAGCTAACGAAAGACACGGCGGTTAAGATCGTCGTCCTTGTTTGTCTTGCTAGTCTTTTTTTTGCTTTTTACATGAACATCTTGTTTGGGATCATCGTCCTTGCCTACTTCTTGCTCAATATAGGGTACAGTATTTACTTAAAAAATATCGTGATCATCGACGTCGTCTCTATTGCCGCAGGATTTGTGTTTAGGGTACTGGGTGGCGCAGTCATTATCTCCGTAGTCGCCTCGCAGTGGCTGATCCTGTGTACAATCCTTTTATCGCTATTTCTGGGTTTTAGCAAAAGAAGACATGAACTCATTCTGTTGGAAGATAACGCTACAAGCCATAGAAAGGTCTTAGAGCATTACAGCCCCTACTTTCTGGATCAGATGATTGCCGTCGTGACGGCATCTACTTTGATCTGCTATGCCTTATATACTATGTCAAAAGACACGATTGAAAAACTGGGCACTTCAAAACTCATCTATACAATACCGTTTGTACTTTATGGTATTTTTCGGTATCTTTATTTAGTGCATCAAAAAGAAGAAGGCGGCAGTCCAACGGAAATTATGTTTACCGATAAACCCATGATTATCAATATATGCCTATGGGTTATTTCTTCTGTTGTATTTATTTACGTCGTACACTGATTGGGACACAGTACAGACAATATAATTTTAGATTTACGATTTCAGATTTACGATTTTTTTCAATCGTTCGACTGACCCTTCGATAGACTCAGGATGCGGTGCCGTGCATGGTAAGCTTGTCGAACCATCACGACGAAGTCTCAATTCGTAAATCGTAAGTTTTTAGAAACCACAAAGTCACAAAGGACACAAAGAAATCCAAATTCTTTTTTATGCTCTTTGTGTCTTTGTGGTTAAATTCACTTTGGTTCATGCGGCTATGCTGCTTTATATATGCTATGAAATTAGAAAAAGCCCTTTTATTTAATCCCCCCGTAGGTCTTTACCAGCGTGGAGAAGACAGGTGTCAGGCAGAAGTGGATGGAGGCAGCGCCACATCCCTCCGCCCGCCCAATGACCTTGGATACATCGCATCCATGCTGAGGCAGATAGGGGTTACACCCTTTATTGCCGATTATCCCGCGGAGCGGAAACTGTGGAGTCATTTCGAAGATGATCTCAAAACGATACAGCCCGACTTCCTGGTAATGAGCATCACCACCCCCACGATCAAAGACGATATGAAGGCATTTTCCCTTGCGAAGTCATTCAACCCGAATATATTGACCATTGCAAAAGGCGCACACTTTTTCACCTGTAACAAGGAAGACCTGAAAGACGCGGTATACGACGTCATGGATGCCGCTATAGTTGGTGAGGCTGAAACAATTATAAACAACCTGATCCTCGCTAAAAGGCAGGAATCGGATTTAAATAAAGTCAAAGGCATTTTATTCAAGTACCACACCGGGCAGATCATCCAAACAGAACCGGAATCCTTTTGGACGAACCTTGATAAAATCCCATTTCCGGCAAGAGATCTATTGAAAAACCACCTTTATACAAGACCTGATACCAGCGAACCGCAGGCTACAATCCAGACCTCCAGGGGCTGTCCTTCACAATGCATATTTTGTCTCTCTCCCCTCATTTCCGGTATGAAATTACGGGAGCGATCCGTAGGTAACATTGTTGCAGAGCTTGAAGAGTGCGTAAACAAATACCACATAAGGAATTTCTTCTTTCGCGCAGACACCTTCACTATGAATAAAAAATCAGTGATCGAATTATGCAATGAAATTATAAACCGTAAGCTTGACATTGCATGGGTAGCCAACAGCCGGGTAAATACGATCGACGAAGAACGACTCACCTGGATGAAAAAGGCGGGATGCTGGCTGGTGGCGTTTGGGATCGAGTCCGGAAATGATGAAATCCAGAAACAGATTAAAAAAGGCACTACCCAAGCACAGGCACGAGAAGCCGTAAAACTCTGCAAAAAGCTTGGGATCAAAACCTATGGCTTCTACTTAATCGGTTTTCCGTGGGAAACAAGGGAAATGATTATGGACACCTTGAATCTAGCAAAAGAGCTGAGGTGTAATTTTTCTGAAATACACATTGCGATACCTTATGAAGGAACGGAATTTTATGAGATTGCCAAAGATTTTGGAATCATGGAGGACTCGGCCGTCGGACACAATTATTTCTCCAACCCTGCCATTGGTACACTTCACGTGACTAAGGACGAACTCATCGATATGCGCAAAAAGGCATTAAGGTCATTATATATGAACCCACGTTATATTGCCAACATCCTCATCCACATCAGAAGCATTGAAGAAGTAAAGAACTACACCCGATACGGGATGCGGTTACTAAAAAACCTGATGAAACACTAAAAGATAGGGGCTGAATTTCAGCCCCTACCCTACTTATAATACGCTCATACGACTTTTCGACAGCCCCGCCACCACATAGTATCCCCCTGCCTCTATCTCCACCGTTTCCCCTCGTTATGCTGGTTCAGGCTTGTAGCCTGAACCGAAACCCCCCGATTGCTACTGTCGGGGGCGAGGACGATTGATCCAGCAAATACAATGATGGGTTCGCTGTCGCTTAACCCAGCCTCAAACTGGATTTTTTTAACCGCAAAGAGGCAAAGGACGCAGAGAAGCGGCATGAGTAGGGTGGACTTCGTCGTGAGCGCTCAGTCGAACGATTAAGGCGCATTGCGGGTTCACGTTTGTAACGTGAACCCCACGTTTTGTGCTGCTGATTTCACCATCGTTTGCGCATAACGCTATCATCCTGTTAAACTCAGGGGTTCGGGTTGCAAACCCGAACCCGCCGGGAGTGTCATTTTATCGTAATTCTTGTTAATACTTGTTTTTGTTTTTTCTTCCTGATATAATTCGCGACATGAATCGAGATCGCAGAAAGGCACTGGGCAGTATGTTTTTTGATGTAGCAAAATATCTGCTCACCACTACAGCAGTTGGTTCTTTTGTGGTAAAGGATGTTAATCTCATTGCCAGCGCCATAGCTACACTTGCCTCTTTTGCTTTGATTGCAATCGCATATTTAATAACACCTCAGGATAAGGAGCACTAACATGGAAATCGTAGCGGCCATCGCAGTTGCAACGGTCATTGTAGCAGCTATTTTTGCCTTCTACATCCATCGTCAGGAGAAGGTCAAACACTAATTTCTTCAGAGTTCGAGTTGTATACCTGTGATTCTTCGCTAGAGCCCAGAATGATACATGGAACGATGAGTGCGCTTGCGATTCACCCATCCTCAAAACATCCCTGATTCTCCCACTCCCCTTGTCTTTTAAGATGACCATCCCAACCTCTCATTTTTACAATTTCCCAGCCTCCTGTTTTTCCTATCCTCCATGCCTTCGGTGCCCTCTGTGGCTTCTTTTATCTGTGTAATCTGTGGTTTCTTGCTATTGACTAGCCTCCATCATTTCTATCACCCGTTTGCTCGTCTTCTTCATCACGATCTCAATCTCCGTTGACTCGCCTTCTTCCAGCTTTACCTTCTGCTGTGCATTCCTATACTTCTTCTTCTTGGCAATGATTACATAGGTGTCCGCCTCTAAATCGGCAAACTCAAAAAATCCATCCGCATCTGAGGATGCAGTCTGAGTCACCTTCGTCTTTACCCCCCTGAGTTTGAGCTTTACAAACTCTATCGGGTCACCCTTGATGTTCACTACATATCCGTAAATCTCACCATTGACGACCTGTTCCATCGTAACCGTACCAAGGTCTTTTAACTCGCCTTCTTCAAGGCTTACATCCTGTGTTTGGGCTAAAAAACCTTCTTTCTCATACGTAATGGCGTACTCACCCGCATCGAGTCCACTGAACTCATAATATCCATTTTCATCTGTCTCCGTAATGTCAGTAAACTCGTCAGAAGACGCGAATATATCATGTAATGCAGCCGTCAGCAAAACCCTCTTTATCGTTACTGTTACCCCTTCTAGCGGCTGCTCATCCTCATCATTCACAAATCCAAAGACAATACCCTCTTGTATGGGGCTTGGCGATACCTGCGGCGTCGGCAATGGCGGTAGCGTTGGTGGAGGTGTTATCGATGGTGAGGGAGTCGGAGACAGGGTCTTTGTTGTAAATGATGCCTCACTTCCCGTTGATAAACCTGCGCTGTTCTCCGCCGAGAGGAAATAAGAGTACTTCGTTCCAGCAGATAACCCGCCTATGTTAATGCTTATTGTCGTATCACTTGAGCCGCTGATCGTCTGTCTTAATGTGCCAGTATACGACACGTTTGTCCCATAGGAAAACCATGCCGTTGTCGTCAATCCATTGGCATTGACCGTTCCATTCAGTGTTGCAGAGGTTTCCGTGACATTCGTTGCAGAACCTGTAGAAACCTTCGGGACATTCGTACTACTGGATTTGTATGTTACCGTTATCATGTCTATGGCTGTATTACCTGCATTGTCCTTGGCAGTTACCGTTATAGTAGTGTCCCCATTTGACAAAGTTATGCTGGAAATTGTCCAGCTTGTCGTCCCGATTGCAGTCCCGCTCACACCAGCACTGTTGCTCCACGTCACACTGCTTATACCACTCGCGCTATCTGAGGCATTGCCACCGAGACTTATTGTATTCGTTGTTGCTGTGTAAGTAGAATCGGACGTGGGACTGGTAATGGTTATTGTTGGTGCTGTCGTGTCCAGGGTAATATCGTCACTCGCTGAGCTTGATACATTCCCCGAAGAGTCTTTAAACCATACATACACCGTTTTGCTGCCGTCACCACTGCTTAAGGTATATGAAACGCTCCCTGAGTAACTGGTCGTTGATGATACCGATGTCCACCCTGAAGCTGATGATGATGGTGTGGATGAGGTGGTGGAGATATAATAAGCCGTTACTCCTGTATTATCAGTAGCTGAGAGACTGATGGTAACCATAGTGGAATTCGTGTGCGAAGCACCGCTATTGATAGTTACTGAGGTATTAGTTGGCGCTGTGGTGTCAGGAGTTGATGCTGCAGCAAAACTCCACGTATAGTTTGATGACATGGCATTGCCACTGGAATCCTTTACTCCTGTTGTTATTGTTGCTGTATACGTGGTGGAATATGATAGATTGCTTGAAGGAGTAAATGTTGCCACCTTGTTACTGTAAGAGACCGTTCCACTGATGTTGCTGCCGCTACTACTGCTTAGCGTAAAAGTGCTTGTATTAATCGTCGATGAACTCATATCTTCACTAAATGTAGCGGTGATTGTGCTGCTTATAGCAACACCGGTTGCATTACTGGACGGACTCGTGGAACTCACTGTCGGTGGTGTGGTGTCTGTTGGCGCTGATGTGGTAAATGATGATTCACTTCCATACGATGTGCCTGCACTATTACTTGCCGCTATGCGGTAATAGTATGCTGTTCCTGTTGATAGTCCACTGATGCCGATGCTTACGGTTGTGTTACTCGAACCTGTTACTGTTTGTGTAGATGATGTATTACCGTAGGAACCACTAGTCGTTCCATATTGAAACCATACAGTTGTAGTGCCGCCATTTGCATTGACCGTCCCGTTGAGTGTCGCAGAGATTGTCGTAACATTTGAGGCTGAACCTGTTGACACTGTGGGAACACTTACGGTACTACTTGTGCCGTAGGTTACCTGTAAGGTATCTGTCCCAGAGTTATTTGCCCCGTCTTTCGCCGTTACCGTTATTACATTATCTCCAGTTGATAAGCTTATGCTGGAAACCGTCCAGGAGGCTGTTCCTGTGGCAGTCCCGTTTCCGCCCCTGTTATTACTCCACGCCACACTGCTTATACCACTTGAGCTGTCTGATGCGCTGCCGCCCAGGTTTATCGTACTGCTGGTAGCCGTATACGTAGAACTTGATGTTGGACTGGATATGGTTACCGTAGGTACTGTTGTATCCAGGGTAATCGTGGCGTTTGCTGTGCTTGATACGTTCCCGGCAGCGTCTTTGTACCATGCGTAAATGGTCTTGCTGCCTTCGCCGCCGCTGAAGGAGTATGACACACTTGCACTATAACTGGTAGTCGAGGTTACCGACGTCCAGCCAGAGGTAGATGCAGAGGGTATAGTCGAACTGTCAGAAAGATAATACCCCGTTACTCCTACACTATCTGTTGCCGAAAGATTCAGGGTAAC
>Ga0209324_10000434_pt1 | contig 29291 bp, 23 predicted proteins | sample Rifsed19ft3_FD_184015 | JGI IMG/M metagenome (GOLD analysis project Ga0209324, IMG submission 184015) | Soil microbial communities from Rifle, Colorado, USA - sediment 19ft 3 (version 2) | ecosystem: Environmental > Terrestrial > Deep subsurface > Rock core/Sediment | place: Rifle, Colorado...
GGGGAGCTCCAGACCATGCTCGTCGAGCTGAAGCGGGCGGACATCGATGTCTCCGGCGCCGACGAGGCGATCGCGCTTGTCGGGGAGGCCCTGGACGAGGGCCGGATCGAAGAGGCGGAGAGGCAGATCACGGAACTCGGCGAGGTCGCGAGGACCCTGATCGCCACGCTGAGGGATTCCGCGAACGAGACCGTCCAGAAGGCGCTCAGCGCGGCGGACAAGGCCCGGGAGGCGGGCATCCCGATTCCGGACGCAATCCGGCTCGTGAACAGCGCCCAGGCGGCGATGGAGGCCGGCAAGATCTACGAGGCGCTGGAGTTCGGACGGATCGCACAGGCGCGCGCGGAGTCCGCGGTGAAGAGGCACTTCGAGGAAGAGGCTAAACGGGACGTCGAACAGATGAAGGCGGTCGCAGACCGCGTGAAGCGCGCTCGCGAGCGGATCGACATCCTTGCGGAGCGAATCGAGTATCTCACGGGCATCGGGGTCGACGTGAACCCCGCGCGCGAGTCCCTCGAGAGCGCGCAACGAAGGCTCGAGGAGAAGCGTGTCGAGGAGGTCGAGGCTCATCTGTCGGCGACCGAGCGGATCGTCGAGGGGATGCGTGCAGCCCTCCGGAAGAGCGCGGAGGACGGGCTCGACCGCACACGGAGGCAGGTTGCTGAGGCGCGCGCGCACGGGCTCATGACGCCCGAGATGGAGGCGGTGTCCGCCCGTGCGGAGCAGGCCGTGCGAGAGGACCACCACCGGGAAGCCATCGACGCGATGAAGGCGCTCGAGGAGACGATCGAGCACGCGCGCGAGGAGCGGGTCGCGGAGCAGCGGAGGAAGGAGATGGAACGCGCCCGGAAGGCGTCCGACCGATTCGTGCGCGTCCGCCGAATGATCGAGGAGCTGAAGAAGGCGAACATCGACATCCAGGGCTCGGACGAGGCCCTCCTCGAGGCGGAGAAGGCGCTCCAGGTCCGGGACTTCGAGGCCGTGGAGGAGCTGCTCGCGGATCTCGAGGTCACCGCGCGGGAGATGCGCGCGGAGCTTGTCGCCGCCACGCGCTTCCTCGTGGGCAAGGCGAGGGAGGCGGTCGACGGGGCGGAGCGTGCCGGAGTGGACGTCGCAGACGCGCGGGGGCTGCTCGAGAGCTCGGAAGACCTACTCGCGAAGGGACGGCTCGACGATGCGGTGGAGAGCGCGAACGCTGCAAAGCAGCGGGTCGATGCCCTGATGCGCGTCCTGTCCGAGGAGGTGACCCGGAAGGAGAACCTCCGGGTCGAGACCGCCCGGCATAAGATCGACCGGCTCAAGCTCGTCATCGAGGACCTCCGACGCGCGGACATCACGATCGAAGGGTCCGAGGGGGCCCTCACGAAGGCGGAGGAGGCGCTCGCCGCGAAGGAGTACGAGGATGTGCACACGATCCTCGCGGAGACGGAGGCGATGGCCGATTCCCTGAGGCGCGAGCTGAAGGCGGCCGCGGAGCAACTCCTCGCGCGCAGCCGGGAGAACGTCGAGGAGGCGAAGGTGAAGGGCCTCCAGGTGCGCCGGGCGGACATGGTCCTGCTGAACGCCTCGGACGCGATCGAGGATCAGAGGTACGTCGAGGCGATCGAGTACCACAAGGTCATCGACGACATCGTGGACGACGCGAAGCGGATGCAGCGGTTCCGCGAGCTCGAGGTCGAGGTGGGGATGCTGCGCTCGGACCTCGCCCAAGCTGCCGAGCTCGGCGGCGACACCACAGGCACGGAGGCGCTCCTCGACCGCGCACAGGAGGAGGTCTCCCTCGGAAGGTTCGACCGCGTCGCGGAGTTCACGGAGAGAATCCGCCAGCAGCTCACGATCACCCGGCAGCACATCCTTGCCGGCAGGCTCGACCGCGCACGCATCGCGATCGGGCAGGCACAGCTCCTGGGGGCATCGGTGCCCGAAGCGGAGGCGATGATCGGGGCGGCAGAGCAGGCCATCGAACGGGAGAGCTACGATGCCGTGGACGCGATCGCGAAGCAGATCGAGGCGAAGGCAGCCGAGGCGAGCCAGGCCTTCCTGGAGACGAAGGCGCAGGAGGATTTTCTCGCGCTCGAGGACCTCGCCAAGCGGGTCCGAGCATCCGGTCTCGAGGTTCCGGAGGTCAGCCGGTTCCTCGAGGAGGCCCGACGGCTGAAAGTGGAGGGCAACTTCGAATCGATGGCGCAGGTCGTCGCCGAGGCCAGGCGGCTCCTCGAGAGCACGAGCCACGACCACATCGCCACGGAGCACCGCCGGAAGATCCAGGGCCTGTCGGCCATGCTGGAGGCGGCCCGCCGGATCGGCGCCAGCACCAGTGAGGTCGAGCAACTCTTGGACCAGGCGGAGAAGGCGATCCAGGGGAACGATCTCGCGCTCGCGGACATCCTGGTCAAGCAGGCGGAGGTGTCCACCGGACTCCACATCCAGCAGTTCATCCAGAACAAATACCCCAACCTCGTCGTGAGGATGCCCACCAAGGGTCTCCAGGCGAACGCGTGGAATCGGTTCGTCGTGGAGATCGAGAACCGGGGAACGATGGGCGCGAAGAACGTGAACCTGAACATCGAAGGGGACGTCGAGGTGCGCGGCGCCGAGCCGATCTCCGAACTCGGCGTGGACGAGAAGAAGTCCATCGAGGTCGGTGTGCGGCCGCTCCACGAGGGCGACGTGCCCGTGAATGCGCGCGTGTTCTACAACCGCTACTTCGACGACAACAAGTATGAGATCGCGGACGCCCGCGAACTGAAGGTCGAGACCGCGGGCACGTACCTCGTGGAGGATGTGTTCCTCATTCACGTGGACGGCCGCCTGGTGGCCCACGAATCCCGACGATTCCGGCAGGAAATCGACGAGGACATCTTCTCCGGCATGCTCACGGTCGTCCAGGATTTTATCCGCGACTCGTTCCGCCAGAGGACGCACACGCGACTCAAGCGGTTGGACTTCGGGCAGTCCAAGATCCTGATCGAGCGCAGCACGCATTGCTTCCTGACCACCGTCGTGCTCGGCTCGGAGCCCGCGCTCCTCCCCCTGTACATGGCCGAAGTCCTCCGGGAAATCGAAGGGGAGTTCGGTACCACGCTCGGCGCCTGGTCCGGCATGCTCCATGAGCTGCCCGGCATCAACGATGTGATCCGGAAGCTGCTCCTGGCGACGGAAGCCCGTACCGCGGAGCGCGGCCTCCTAGGCGGCTCCGAGGTCGCGCAGATGGAACGTCTCCTCGTGGATGCGGAGGACTCCGGCGCGGAGATCAAGGAGGTCCAGGAGCTCTTGGCGAAGGCGGAGAGCTCGCTCGAAACGGACATGGACCTCGCCTGGCAGCTCCTATCGAAGGCGAAGGCCCAGGCAAAGGAGACCCAAGTGAAACTCCTCGGGCGCATGAAGCTCCTCGTCGACCAGACCGCGGATTCGGTCGACCGGCTGCGGGGCTTGGGGGTCGATGCGGGCCCGGCAGAGATTCTGCTCAAGGAGGCCCGCGAGGCGTTCGAGTCGGGGCGATTCGACAAGGTGGAGGAGATCGCGAACAACGTACGCGGCACCCTGGAGCGCGTCCAGGCCGACTCGATGGCGAAGGAAGTGGAGATGGAGCTGGGCACCCTGATCCAGGATATCGAGAAGGCCCGCGGAGAGGGCGTCGACACGAACCATGCGGAAGCGTTTCTCGTCCGGATCGAGGATGCCCTGCAGCGGAAGGACTTCCCGGCGGTCGACGAGTTCCTGCGCCGGGCGCGGGAGTCCCTGAGGGAACAGCGGCGCAAGACGATCCTCAAGCGCTCCCAGCAGGAGTTGGAGAGGCTCGGCGCCATGCTCGTGGAGGGGAAGGCGCTGGGGGCCGTGTCGCCGGAGGCGGAGGGCCTTCTCCTCCGCGCTCGGGAGGCGCTCGCGGAGGGGCGTACGGACGACTTGGACGCGATCGTCCGCCAAGCGAGCGCGATCGCGAAGGCCACGATTCAGAAGTTCCTGGAGGACAAGTATCCGCGGCTGTTCCTCACGATGCCCACGGCGGGTCTCCAGGCGGAGGCGTGGAACCGGTTCGTCGTGGAGCTCGCGAACAAGGGGAACCTCGCCGCGAAGGATGTGGAGTTCCGCGTCACCGGCGACGTCGACGTGCGGGGCCTTGAGATGGTGCCCAGAATCGAGCCGAACGAGAAGAAGCGCGTCGAGTTCGGTGTGCGGCCAAGATCCTCGGGACCCGTCCCGCTCGACATGGAGGTCCGATACCACCGTCCGCTGGACGAACGGGAGTACGAACTCACGGATTCGAAGCAACTCAATGCGGAACCGCCGGGAACCTACGTTGTCGAGGACGCGTTCCTCATCCACCGCGATGGACGCCTGATCGCGCACGAGTCAAGGACGTTCCGGGACCCCGTGGACGAGGACATCTTCTCCGGGATGCTCACCGCCGTCCTGTCGTACGTGAAGGAGTCCTTCCACCGCGCGGAGGAGGGGCTCCGGCGCGTGGACTTCGGGAACGAGAGCAAGATTCTGTTCGAGCGAAGCCCGAACACGTACTTGGCGACGGCGATCACCGGAGAGGAGCCCGTCGTCCTCCCGCTGTACATGGTGGACGCCCTCCGGGAGGTCGAGGGTCGGTTCGGGGACCGCCTGGACCAGTGGAATGGGTTCCTATCCGAACTGGCGGGCGTGGAGGACATCGTCCGGCGCCTGCTCTTCGTCACGGAGACCCCAAATGCAGACCTCGGACCCCTTGCACGGTCGCCGCTGGCGGAGACGATGCACCTCGTCGCGGACACCGAGCCGGGCGAGGGCAGGGGCTTCATCGAAGAGGCGCGAGAGGTCATCGAGTCGAGGGACTTCGCGGAAGCGTCCGAGTTCATCGAGAAGGCGGTCGCATCGTACACCGCGGGGCGGGAGCAGCTCCACGAACAGCTCCGCGAGGCCGTGATCACGCAGGGGGCGATGAGCGGGCTTCAGCTCTCGGACGAGCAGATGAAAAAGTACATCGACGTCGTCCACTTCGTCGTGGAGGCGATCTTCGCGGCCCGCGAGAAGGCGGGACTGGACCGCGTGTGGCCCGTGAAGCGCGTGGCGGTGAGGATGGACACGCAGGAAGCCCTCGATGCGGTCACCTCCTTCCGGAAAATCATCGTCAACCAGTCGGGCGCGAAGGAGCTGGACATCGTCCCGCCCGGGCAGACGTGGCAGGGCCTGAGCCTCGCGCTGAACTTGGACTCGGAGGCCATCGCGCGGGCCTACCGGCTGTGGGCGCGGAAGATTGAGATCCTGCTCCGCTCCCAGGACGCGTGGAAGATCAAGCAGGGGATCGACCGCGGCGAGTACAACGTCGGCGTCGAGGGCCAGAAGGTCCGGATCGACCCGTCCATGGTGTGGTTCACGGAGACCGTGCCGGACCACGTCGTCGAGCAGACATTCGACGGCGGCCGAGTGTACGTGGACACCACGATGACGGAGGCCCTCCTCGCGGAGGGGTACGCGCGCGAGCTCGTGAACATCATCCAGGACGTCCGGCGCGAATTGAGGCTGACGACGGACATCTGGATCGAGACGCGGATCCGGGCGAGCGAGACGCTGAGCAGGCTCCTGAAGAACTGGAAGGACTTCATCTCCAAGGAGACGAACACCCAGGCGCTCCGGTTCGTGCGGGGCGACCTCACGGAGGGGTACGTCGTCGAGTGCAACCTCGGGGCGGAGAGCTTCTCCGTGAGCGTGAAGCCGATCGAGGACCTCGTCGTCCAGCCGTGAAGCCTTTTAGGGGCGCCCCCGATTCGCGGCGCGATGGGAGTCGACCTTTCGGACCTCGTCCCCGCCACCCCGCGCACCCTGGGGGACTTCGCGAACCGCTCGATCGCGGTCGACGCGTTCAACACGCTGTACCAGTTCCTGAGCATCATCCGCCAACCGGATGGGACGCCGCTCATGGATCGGCAGGGAAGGGTGACCTCCCACCTCAGCGGGATCGTGTACCGCACAACGAACCTCTTGGCAGTGGGCATCCGGCCCATCTTCGTCTTCGACGGCGAACCTCCCAGACTGAAGGGACGGACGATCGCGGCGCGCGCAGAGATCAAGGTCAGGGCGCAGCGGGAATGGGAGGACGCGCTCCTGAAGGGAGACCTCGCGACCGCGCGGACAAAGGCGATGCAGACCTCGCGCCTCACGAGCGAGATGGTGAACCAGAGCCGACGGCTCTTGGGGCTGCTCGGAGTCCCGTGCGTCCAGGCACCGGGCGAGGGCGAGGCGCAGGCCGCACGGATGGCGCAGACGGGCGATGCATGGGCGGCCGCGAGCCAGGACTACGACGCGTTCCTTTTCGGCGCCCCGGTGCTCGTCCGGAACCTCGCCCTCAGCGGGAAGCGGAAGCTGCCACGGAAGGACGTCTACGTGGACGTGACGCCGGAACAGTCGGACCTGGCGGCGACGCTGGCGAAACTCGGCCTCACGCGCGAGCAGCTCGTGGATCTCGGAATCCTGATCGGAACGGATTTCAACGATGGCGTCAAGGGAATCGGTCCAAAGAAAGCGCTCGCTCTCATCAGCAGGCACGGCACCATCGAGGCCGCGCTCGGCACCATCGGCGCGGACATCCCGGACGCTCCGGCGATCCGAGATCTCTTCCTCCGTCCGAATGTCACGGACGACATTGAGGTCCGCTGGCGGGACCCCGACGCCGAGGGCGTGCGGCGGATGCTCGTGGACGAGCACGCCTTCTCGGAGGAACGGGTGCAGAGCGCGCTCGATCGGGTCGCCGGGGCTCGGAAGCGGGCCGGGCAGCGGGCACTCGACCAGTGGTCGTGAGGCGCCTTGGCGGCATACCTTCTAATACGGTCGCCCGAATCGGCGCGCCATGGCCTTGGCGCCCGAGGTCTCGGTCGCCACCACGGTCGTTCTGTGCCTCGCGCTCTCCGGGCTCGCATACTCCCGAAATGTCCTCACCTGGGACGGCGCCGTGGCGGCGTTCGTCGTCGGCCTCCTCATCGGGGTGTTCGGGGACGTGACCTGGCTCCTGTTGCTGTTACTCTTCCTCCTCAGCTCGTTCGCCGCCACGCGGTATCGATTCGCGCTCAAGGAGGCAATGGGGGTGCAGGAGGGTGCGCGGGGCGAGCGGCACGCCTCAAATGTCCTGGGGAACGGCCTCGCCGCTGCGGCGATCTCGGTCCTGGGCTTCGAGGGCTTTGGCCCCGTGATCCCCAAGGAGGTGAGCGGCCTCCTGTTCGTCTCCGCGCTCGCCGTCGCGGGCGCAGACACCCTTGCAAGCGAGATCGGCGTCCTCTCCCGCAGGGTCTACCTGATCACGAACGGCGCGAGGGTCCGCCCGGGTACCGACGGCGGCGTGTCCCTTCTCGGCCAAGGCGCCGCGACGGCGGCGGCGCTCTACACTGCGCTGTTCAGCTTCCTCGTCCTCGTACCGTTCGCCGATTGGGCGGGGTTCGCGGTCTCGTTCCCGACGGACCCCCGGTTCCTCTTCATCCCTGCAATCGTGGGTTTCCTCGGTTGTCAGATCGACAGCGTCCTCGGGGCAACCCTCGAGCGCCGCCGGTGGCTCGACAAGAAGACGAACAACCTCGTGTCGACGAGCCTCGGCGCGGCGATCGCGCTCGCGCTGTACGTGCTCATTCGCTGAGCGCCTCGCGCACGAGGGACTCGCCCAGCGCCCGCATCGCGTCCGCCTGCTCCGGCGTCCTCCCCTCCGCGTAGATGCGCAGGATCGCCTCCGTGCCGGAGGGACGAAGGAGGACCCAGCCACCCTCCCCGTAGACCTTCACCCCGTCCGTCAGGTCGACCCTCCGGCCCGCCGCCAATTCCGCGAGACGCGCGAGAACGGACTCGCGACGGTCTCCCGGGCAGGGCACGCCCGCCTTGCGCAAGTGGTATCGCGGCATCAACGCCAGCATCTCCGACAGGGGTTTCCCCCGCACCGCCAAGAGTTCGACGATCCTCGCGGCCGTCATCCCGCCGTCGCGGGCGAAAAGGTGCTCGGGGAAAATCATGCCGCCGTTCTCCTCCCCGCCGAAGACGGCACCCTCCGCGTAGATCGCACGCGCGACGAGGGGGGCACCGACCTTCGTGTACTTCACCCGTCCCCCGCCCGCCCGCACCACGTCCTCCACGCAACTCGACGAGCTCACGGGGGTGACGACAAGTCCCGGAGTGCGACGCACCGCCTCTTGGGCAAGGAGCGCGAGCAGGCGGTCCCCGTCGACGAACTGTCCGCGCTCGTCGATGACGGCGGCACGGTCGGCGTCCCCGTCGTGGGCGATCCCAACGTCGGCCCCGAGCGACGGGACCAGCGTCCGGAGGTCTTCGAGATTCGCAGAAGTGGGTTCCGGCCTCCGCCCCGGGAACGTCCCATCCGGCTGCGCGTGAATCGTCGTGACGCGGCACCCGAGATCGCGCAGAAGGAACGGGGTGGTCCCACACGCGGCTCCGTGCCCCGGGTCCACGACCACGTGGGGTCTGCGCGTCGCGATCGCGGCGCGGTCAACCTTGGCGGCAATCCCGCGGACGTACATGTCAGCGCCGTCGGTGGCCACGGAGACGTCGCCGAACTCCCGCCAGGACGGCGTCGCGAACGCCCGCGACTCCACGAGCGCCTCGACCTTCTCCTCCTCCGCGCGGGGGATCTCCATGCCTTGGCCGTCGACGACCTTGATCCCGTTCCACTCGGGAGGATTGTGCGACGCGGTCACGACGACGCCGCCCGAGAGCTTCCGCTCCTTGACGTAGTACTGGAGCGCCGGCGTCGGCAGGATCCCGAGGTCGATTGCGCGGGCGCCGCATGCGAGGAGCCCGGACAGGACCGCGGCCCGGATCATCGGTCCCGACCGGCGGGTATCCCGACCGAACGCGACGGTGACGGGGCCCCAGAGCGTTGCGATCGCCCGTCCCACGTCCACCGCCAACTCCAGGGTCAGGTCCTGGCCCACGACCCCGCGGATGCCGTTCGTCCCGAACAGCCTCATGCCCTCACCCGCGCGTCCACGACGCGCGCGTTCTCCGCAACAAGCGCGCGGTCCGCGACGATGGAACCCCGGACGACCGCGCGGGGCCCGATGCGACACCCTTCGCCGAGGATACTCCCCTCGACGCGAGCGCCCCGGGCAACGGTGACGTTCGGGAGCAAGACCGAGCGCACGATCCGGGCGTCCTCGACCACGCACGACTCGCCGATCGTGACGACGGGACCGACATCTCCCCCGACCTGGGCGTCCGCGGCCACCGCCAAGGGTTTCGTTAGCCTGGCGGCGGGGAGAATCGACGCCCGGCGGCTGACCTCGCTGCCACGGGCGAGGAGCAGGACCTCGGTCGCGTGGAGGAAGTGCTCGAGGGTCCCGGCGTCCGCCCAGTACCCCGTGAACGGGAACCCGTACAGGCCTTTGCGGACGAGCTTGGGGAAGACGTCGCGTTCCAGCGAGATCGTGTCGCCCTCGGACATCGCGGCGAGGACGTCGGGCTCGAGGGCGTATGCGCCCGCGTTCGCAAGGTTCGACGGCGCTTCCCCCTTCCCCGGCTTCTCGACGAACTTCGTGATGCGGTCGCCCTTCATCGCGACGACTCCGAAGGCGCTCGGATCCTCGACCTCCCACAGCGCGATCGCGCCCACGCCGCCAAACCGGCGGTGCGCCGCTACGAGGTCCGCGAGCGCGACGGAGGAAACGACGTCCGCGTTGAGCGCGAGGAACGTGCCCCCGATGCGGTCCTCCAAGTTCTTCAGGCACCCGCCAGTCCCCAGGGGTCGTTTCTCACGCACAATCTCCACGGGACGCCCCACGTCCTCGCGTGCGAAGAAGTCGCGGAGCTTGTCGACGCCGTGGCTCCCGGCCACGATCACCTCGTCCACGAAGGACGGCATGCGTTCAAACAGGTGGAGGATCATGGGCCGGTTGAGGAGGGGCAGGAGCGCCTTCGGACGCGTGAGCGTGAGGGGGCGCAGGCGGGTGCCCATCCCACCGGCGATCAGGACGGCCTGCACGCCCGCGGAACGGCAAGTTCCGGTAAGAACGTATCCCCGTTCGCGGTTACTTCGGGACGATCGTGACGACGTTGTTGCCCCGGAGGACGACGGTGCCGATGCGTCGCACCTGTTCGTCCCGCGTCTCCTCGGTGTCCTCGAGGACCATGTTCATGTATTCGTCGTAGCCCACGAGCTTGCCGTCGAGGATTCGGTTGTCCTTGAGGAGGAGGGAGACCCGCTTGTTGATGGACTTCTCTAGCACGTTGAGTGGCATCACCATCGGCTTCCCCGGCCGCTCGAATCCGAATGAGGGTTTAAAGGTTTCCGTGGGGAACGCTTTTCGGCCGGAGGCCCTTCCAGCCTCGATGCGAATCCTTGAGAGATGGCGTGCGGGCCGGCCGGAGTTCGTCGTCCTCGCGGGAAGCGTGGTCGGATTTGGCAGCAACGTCGCGGGGCTCGCATGGGTCTTCCTCTCGGGAAGCGAGGTTCAGATCCTTGGTTCCGCGGCGGTGACGACCGCGGCCCTGGTCCTCTGCGTCCTTGCGCCGCTCCCGCTTCGAGGAGCGCACCCTCGCACCGCCAGGAGGTTCGGGATCGCGGGGCTCGCGGCATCGATCATCGCGCTCCTCACGGCGCCAGGTGTGATCGGGGGCGGCATCGCGCTCGCGGGAGCGATTTGGGGGCTCCTCGTGACGGAGGGAGGCGGCGGCGCCTGATGGACAACGTATTTATCGCGCCGAGCGCATCCTGACGCGGGACGGGCATGGAGAAGGTCAAGGCTGGCGAGGTGTTCCACTTCTTCGCGAAGCCGATGGTCGCCGCGATCCGTGTGACGGACGCGTCGATCGCCGTCGGCGACACGCTCCTTTTCCAGGGGCCGTCGACGAACTTCGATCAGAAGATCGAGTCGATGGAGATCGACAAGGCGAAGGTCCCGGAGGCGACGCCCGGGCAGAGTGTCGGAATCCAAGTCCGAGAACGGACCCGCCCCGGGGACCTCGTGTACAAGATCGTCAGCTAGCTTCGTCGCGAAGCCCGTGAAGCTCGATGGGTTCCTGGCGGCAGCACACGGAGCAATCCTTGCACAGCCCGTCCTCCGCGCACAGGACGTGCACGTCCTTCCCGCACGAGCGGCAGCGAGGCATCCATTGGTGCACGAGACAAGGGCATTTCAAGGTTTGGCGGCGTCGGCGTTCCGTCCCGCAATCACTTCGTGCACCTCAAGCACGTTCGGCCCCGCGAACGCCTCCCTCGGCGGCGGGTCCGCATGCGCCTCGTGGAATGCCTCGCTTTCCGTCCACCGGTCGAAGTCCTCTTGCGACCGCCAGTGCGTCATCACGACGTAGTAATCACCCTTCACGGGTCGCAGGACCTCGGTTCGGATGAACCCGGGGAGTTGCGCGATCGACCACTTGCGGTTCGCCCACCGGCGCTCGAATTCCACCTCCCAACCCTTCGCGACGGGGATGCGGTTTGCGACCACGACGACCATGCGGCCCGGAGACCGCAGGACGTATTTGGCGGCTACGGCGTCCCCCACGTCTTCTCGCCCGCGCGGATCGGCACCGTCAGCCAGTTCTCCGGCGGCGGGAACGGGCACACGTAGTCGTCGCTGTACGCGCAGTACGGGTTGTACGCGCGATTGAAGTCCACGTCGTAAACGCCCGAAGGCTCGAACGGGAGGTCGAGGTACCGCCCGGCGCCGTACGTCTCCTTCGCGCTCGTCGCGTCGCGGAATGGTACGAACAAAAAATCGTGCGCGCCATGCCCGTGCGCCGGCCGGTACGCGTGGAGCCGAACGGCCTCCCCCGCGACCGGAAACTCGAAGTACCCATAGCGGAGAAAATGCTGCTCGGTCCCCTTGCTCGTGGGGAAGGTCAAGACCTCCTGCTTCGGGTACTCGGCGACGCTGAGCGAGAACCGCAGCGTCAGGTCAATCCCGTAGTAGTCCAGCCCACGGAACGCGTGCCGGACCTCATGGGGGATCGGGGAATCGTGCCCCGCACGAAACCAGTGGTCCTTTTCCTTTCGCTCCTGCTCGATGCGGAACGTGTAGTCGTCGACCATTCCTCAAGTCGAGAGAATCGGCCCCGGATAAACGTTGCAGTCATCCCGGGCCCTTCGCGGTGGGGCGCGCGGCCTTGAGAGCGGCCCTCCACGCCGTTACGTAGCCGACCCCGCCGATGAAGAAGCCCAAGAGTGAGAGGCCGATCAGCGCGGCGATCGGGACGACGAGGGGTCCGAGGATGAACTCGTGCACGTATGCGAAGTCCTGGCCGCCCCCGCCGACCGAGGCCGGTTGCATCGCGGCCCCCGCCACATAGCCGCCATAGGCCGTCAACAGCGCCGCGGCGGAACCGACTCCCCCGCCGAGGATCAGATGGGCCCACGCGGTGTAGTTCCGCCATCCCTTGTACGGGAACCCGAGCGTGGACTCGACGTGATGGTAGAAGAGCGAACTCACGGCGACCGCGAGGATCCCTACGAGGCCGTATCCGATCACGCCGACGACGAACCACGTGCCCGCCCCGCCGCCCGCGACGATCCGCGACGCCGCCGGTCGGCCGAGAACGGCCAGGTAGAGGAGGACGCTGGCCAGCACGAACCCGATTGCGCCCTGCACGACCGCCGCCGCCAGGAACCGGGATGCCCACTTGCCTTCGGTCATGCGCGGCGCATGCAATCCCCGGCTTTCAAGGTTGGTGGGTGTTGTGGCGCCCCGGCGAACAGCGGCGAGTTGATGTCGGGGGCGGGATTCGAACCCGCGGCCTCCGGATTTCCCAGGAGCGCACGTCACCGTCGCAGAACCCTATGAGTCCGGCGCTCAACCAGGCTGAGCCACCCCGACGCCGCGCAAATCCCGGAGGACTATAGGAACGTTGTTGCGCCACCGAAAAGCGCCTCGCATTCCTCGTGAAAGCCGAATGGAGTTCGATCCGACCGCATGGAGAGACGATAGGAACCCAGCCACGACCTCACCCTTTGAGTACGGGGCGACGGCAGAGGCGTTTCGCCGCCGACAACGGTCCCCACCTTGACGCTCGCAGGTTATCCCGCCACCGCCCGGAACGTGAACCCCGGACCGAGGGCTTCCACGAGCGTAAGCCACGCGGAATCCGATCCGGGCTCTTCGCGGTCATCCGAAGCAGATTCCGGGGACTGCGTTCTCGAGCCGATGGCGAGTCGTAGGGTACTTATTCTAAATGCCTGGAAATGAAGTATGTATTCCCGAATCCGTCGTTCCGGCAGGTAGCGACATGCCGAAGTCGGCGCGTCCGGGGGTTGTTCTGTGAAAGTCACACGGCGGGACGCAATCAAGCTAGGCGTCGCGGCGGGGGTGGCGGGGTATGCAGCCTACCGGTTCGCCGGACTTGATTCGCTCCTCCGGCCCGCCGAGACGAGCGGCTACTCCCTTGGCGGGACGGAATCAAGGGTCGCGAGCGTGTGCCTGCAGTGCCCCGCTGGGTGCGGGATTCTCGTCCGGGTCGTCGATGGTCGGGCGGTCAAGATCGAAGGGAACCCGAAGCACCCAATCAACCTTGGGCGATTGTGCCCGAAGGGTCAGATCGGTCTCCAGATTCTCTACGATCCGGACCGAATCAAGGAGCCCTACGTGCGCGAGGAACTATGGCAGGCGTTCGGCAGCGGTTCCCTGGCGGCCTACCTCGCCGCACCCCTCCGAGACCGAACTCCGGAGAGTTTCATCCCGGTGCCGGGTGCTACCGCGGACGAACGGTGGGACAATGCCCTCGGGCTTGCCGCGGAGGTTCTGCGCACGATCCGCGAGAGCACAGGGCCGGGGGAAGGCCCCCACCAAGTGCTTTTCCTGAGCGGACGAAACCGGGGTCAGATGGGCGGATTCATCGACCGGTTCTGTGCCGCGTACGGCACGCCGAACCACATCGGGCACAGCAGCATCTGCGCGGACGGATCGCCGATGGCGCATTGGGCGACCCAGGGATGGAAGGCGTACTCCGGGTATGACTGGGACAACACGAATTACGTTCTCTGCTTTGGCGGCGCTTTCATCGAGGCGTGGCGGCCCACGACGCGCCTCCTCCGAGCGCATGGCACGATCCGCAGGGGCCGCCCGATCCGCGGGAAAATCGTGCAAGTGGACGTCCGGTACTCCGTGAGCGCCGCCAAGGCGGACGAGTGGATCCCCGTGAAGCCCGGAATGGACGGCGCGCTCGCCCTTGGCATCGCCCATGTGATCATCCGCGATGGCCTGTACGACGCGACGTACGTGCAGGACCGCACGTTCGGCTTTGACGGGTGGACGGATGCGGGTGGCGTACCCCACGAGGGCTGGAAGGACGTCGTGCTCCGGGAGTACTCCCCGGCCACGACCTCCGTAATCACGGGCGTCCCAGCGGAGACCATTGAGCGGGTCGCGCGCGAGTTCGCCACGGTTCGACCGGCGATCGCGGCGGGCGAACGAGGTTCGAGCATGCAGACGAACGGCGTGTACAGCCGGATGGCGATCCACGCCCTGAACGCGCTCGTGGGGTCGCTCGGTCGCGCCGGCGGTCCGATCCGGCAGCGCGATCCGCCGCTCGCTTCCGTGCCGGCCGTCGTCAAGGACGCGATCGCAACGTCGGGGGGAGCCCAACCGCCGTTCGACTTCCGCGGGACGAAGTACTATCCTCTCGCGGCAAAGGTGTACCAGGGGGTCCCCGATTTCATCCTCGGCCGACCGGATCCCGCCGGCCGCACCCTCCAGCCGCCGTACCCGGCCAAGGCGATGCTTTGCTACTACACGAACCCCCTGTTCTCGACTCCCGACAGCGCCCGGTGGGACGAGGCGATTCGCCAGATCCCGTTCGTGATGACGTTCTCCCCATTCATGGACGAGACGACCGCGCTCTCGGACCTAATCCTCCCGGACAGCACGTACCTGGAGCGGTGGCAGGACGACGTGATCTACCCCAGCTTGGGGTACCCGGTTGCGGCCATCCGTCAGCCGGTCGTGAGCCCCGTCTACAACACCCGCAACGCAGGGGATGTGTTCGTCGAACTGGCCCGCCGACTCGGGGGGACCGTCGCGGACTCGTTCCCATGGGCCGACTTCCGCGAGTATATGCAGGCCCGGTACCTCGGGATTCACACGACCGCCGCGGGCCGGGTCGGGGAGACGCCTGTGTCGTCGTTTTCCACGTTTGAGGAATTCTGGGACGCCTTCACGCGCATAGGGGTCTGGTCGAGTCCTCCATATGCCTTCGAAGACTGGGCATACACATTTCCCAGCCCCTCGGGGCGCTTCGAGTTCTACTCCCAGCTCCTCCACGAGAAGCTTGAGCACCTCGCAGAGGAGGAGGCGAAACTGATCCAGGACCCGCCGCCCCCCCAGCTCGTGGAGCAAAAGCTCGAGGAAATCCTGGTGGGCTTGCGAATCACGGCGCGGGGAGACATGGTGTTCATGCCGCACTTCGAGGCCCCGCGGTACGTGGGCGACGCCTCCGACTATCCCCTCCATCTGATCACGTACAAACTCATGGTTCACGCGGAAGGACGGGGGGCGAACGTGCCCCTCCTGCGCGAGATGACCACCCCCCACCTCCGAAGGGCGATGAACTGGAACACGTGGGCGGAAATCCACCCGGAGACCGCCCGCCAGCTCCGCGTCGCCGACGGATCGCGCGTGTGGATCGAGTCGCCTCCTCGCGATCCGCAGGGGACACCGCGACGCGTCCTCGTCCCGGCGGTCTTGTACGAGGGGGTCCGGCCCGACACCGTGGCGATCCCGTTCGAACTTGGGCACACGGCCTATGGACGGCTTGCGAAGGGGGCGGGGACGAATCCGAACCTGATCCTCGCGAACGAGTACGATCTCCTAGGAGGACTCGCCGCCTTCTCTCCGACCCGCGTCCGCGTCTACCCCGAGGGGGGTGGGTGACTTGCCCCGCTGGGGAATGGTCATCGACCTCGACAAGTGCACCGCGTGCCAAGCCTGCATCGTCGCCTGTCGGATTGAGAACAACGTGCCCGCCGCGGGCGCGGAGGAGACGGAAAAGGGTCGCGCCATTTTCTGGAACCAGTTCTTCTCCGAGCTGCGGGGTTCTTTTCCCGATGTGAACCTTCGCATGTTCCCCCGACCCTGCATGCATTGCGAGGATCCCCCCTGCGTCCCCGTATGCCCTGTCGAGGCCACGTACAAGGATGAAGAGGGGCGCGTCCTCGTCCGCTACGACAAGTGCATCGGGTGTCGATACTGCATGGTCGCCTGCCCGTACGGCGCGCGGTACTTCAACTGGTTCCCGACGCGGGACATCGAAGGCCAGGTGAATGATCGAAACCCGGACGTCGTCCGCGATTCACAGGGATGGGCCGTCGGTCCCTCCCCGCGTCCCATGGGGGTCGTCGAGAAATGCACCCTCTGCATCCAACGGCTCGAGCGGGCGAAGGAGGAGGGCGCACTCGTCGGGTCCGAGCATCCCGATGGCGTCGTCTCCGCGTGCGCCGAGACCTGCCCCGCCTTCGCGATATCCTTCGGGGACCTGGAGGACCCGGCGAGCGAGGTCCACCGCCTCTCGCTCGACAAGCGTGCGTTCCGCCTCCTCGAGGAACTGGGGACGAAACCCCAGGTGTACTATCTTACGGAGGGATGAGATGCCGGAGCGCGCGAAACAGAAGCCACGAAACGTCGACATGCCGTTCGCCATTGTGGTCATCGGGGCCGCGGCCCTCTTCGGGGCGGCCGCCTTCATCCGCCTCCAGGAGCTCAGCGTGGGGATTGACGCGGGCACCTCAGACGGTGTGCCGTGGGGCCTGCTGGTCGTGAACTACGTCGCCTTCATCGGCCTGAGCGCGGGGGGAGTCATCGTCTCCTCCCTCGTACATATTCTGAACATCCGCAGATTTCGGCCGATTGCCACGTTCGCGGAGCTGCTGGCGATCATCAGCATCCTCCTCGTCCCGGTTTTCATCTTCCTGGACCTTGGACGCCCGGAACGCGCGGTGAACCTGATTCTTTTCGGACGAATCGAGTCGCCGCTCGTGTGGACCGTGGTCGTCCTGTCGACGTATCTCGTCGTGTGCGTCGCCTACCTCTATTACGGTGTGCGCCGCGAGCTCGTCGCCCTCTCCGAGAGGCCGGGGAGGCTGCGTTGGCTCTATCGCCTTGTGCTCGCGGGCTACAAGGACGTTACGCCTCACGCTCTCGCCCGCGATGAGCGAGTCGTACGACGCCTTGCCTTCGTCGTGCTCCCCCTCGCCGTAGTCCTCCACTCCATCACGGGGCTCATCTTCGCGGTCGTGGTCGGGCGGCCCGGCTACAACACGGCGATCATGCCGCCGCTGTTCGTCGTATCCGCGGTCGTATCCGGCATTGCGCTCGTCGCCCTCGTCATCGTCGTCGCGGGGAAGCGAGTCAAGCTGCCGGTGGAGCGGGGGACCGTCGAGGAGTTGGGGCGCATTCTCGCGATCCTCCTCCCCATCCTCGGTTACCTCCTCCTCATGGAATGGACCGTCGTGTTCTACGGCGCGGAGCCCGGTCCCCTGAACGTCTGGCAATTCATCACGTCGGGGTCCTACGCGGCCCTGTTCTGGGCCATGGTCATCTTCGGGCTCCTCATGCCGTTCTTGATCCTCGCCCCGCGCCGCACGCGCACACGAAAGGGAGTCGCGGTCGCTTCGGCACTGATCGTCTTCGGCGTCATGCTGGAACGCTACCTGATCGTGATCGCGCCGCTTCTCTTTCCCTCTCTGCCCGGAGACGTGAGGGCGTATGCCCCCACCTCCTCAGAAGCCGTCATGGTCGCGGGCGTCTACGGCCTCGGCATCCTCCTTCTCGCCCTCTCGACCAAGCTCTTCCCGATCGGCGATATGTACGTGAGGTTGCGTGCACGCGAGGCCGGAGCTCGCGTCTCCGCCGCGACGGGCGCCCCGGAGGGCGGGGGCACGGCTGGGGGACGCGGTTGACCGAGCCGTCGGACCCCCCGCACTGGCGGCGGGCGCAAGTCCTTTCCCTTTTGGCTGCCGCCCTGAGGCCTCCGATCGATTCGGACTCCTTCCGCAAGACCGTCGAGGATCTGTCGCGCGCCGTCGCGGGTGACAAGGACCTCGAAGGCGCGATCCACAAGGCGGCGGTTTTGGCACGAGACCTGCGAGCAGATCGAGAGTACCACCGACTTTTCATGGGCCCGGGAAGGCCGCCCGCCCCGCCCTTTGAGTCCGTGTACCGCGGGGGCCTTGTGTTCGGTCCCGCCGCCCGAGACTTTCTCCTGGAACTCCGCCGCGACGGCCTCGAGCCCGTACCTGACTTCCGACTCCCGCCAGATCACATCAGCCTTGAGCTGGAGTACCTAGCGCATCTCGAGTGCAGGGCGGTCACAGCCCGAGCGGAGGGACGACCCGACGATGCCGCACACTGGGACGGGCGTGCACGGGAGTTCGTGGACCGTCACCTCGCGCGCTGGATTCCTGACTTCCGAAGGCGGTTGGACGCGGCGGCGCCGGACAGCCCGTATGCGCTGATCGCCCGCGCGGTCACTGCAGTCGCGGGACTGGAGCCGGAGGGAAGGTGACGGGCCTGCGCGTGCTCGTCCTCGGATGTGGACACTGTGGCGTCCCGGAGACGCTCTCGCGAATCGCCGGAGGCTCTGATGTGTCCGTCGTCTGGAGGAGGTCCTTGTGCGACACGATGGAACCCCTCCTTTCGACTTGCAGGCCGGATGCGGTGGTCTTTTTGGCGGCGAGGAATGTCGAGCTGCAAGCGCGGGCGGCAGAGGGCCTCATGCGCGGCGGCGTTCACCCTCTCCGAATCCGGTTCCTGGATGCATGGCGGCTGTTTCCTGACGCCATGACGGTTGGGACGCACGTCCACGCCGCGATCGCACGCCTCCGGGCCGCCGAGCCCGTCGAACGCGCCCCGACCCGGCCGACGAACGCGTTTCGCGGTGCCGTGCCCCGGCGGTCCCTGATCTACCCCGTCGCGCGATTTCGGGCTCCGGTCCCCCGAATCGAGCCGTCGCGCTGTCGAGCTCCGAACTGCGACTTGTGCGTCAAGGCGTGCCCCGAGCAGGCGATCGCACGAGGGGTGCCCCCTTCGATTGACCCCTCCGCGTGCACATCGTGCGCGATGTGCCTTGCCGCCTGCCCAACTGATGCCGCGGGCCATCGCGTCCTCTCGCGGTCGACCTTGGAAGCAGAAGCGCGTGCCCTGGCGGACGCTCCGGGCCTCGGTCTGCTCGTCGCGTGCCCTTCCTCGCTCTTGGAAGACAGGATCGAGGGCTTGGGACTTGCGCCTGGAGGGTGGCGGGTCCTCGAAGTGCCCTCCGTCGGCGCCCTCCGGCCGGTGGACGTCCTACGGTTCCTCGCCCTCGGATTTAAGACCGTCGTCGGTCTCGGGGCCGGGGAGTGCTGTCCCGAAGCTCCAGGCCCGTTCGCCGTCGCGTCCGCGTTCCTTGTCGGTATCGGGGACCCAGGAAGGGTCGCATACTGGGATCTCAGCGCTCCGCCACCGGACCTTCGGGAAGGCGCCACGTCCCACCACCAGTCCATCCCCATGGTAGAGTCCCTCCATGAACTCGCTGTCAGGATTGACTCGCACGCCGACAGAATCCCGCTTCCGGGCAGGGGGGCGGGTCTAGTCACCGTCGACCCCGCGGCCTGCACGATGTGCGGTCTCTGCGTCGAGCGATGCTGGTCCGACTCGCTCGCCATGGAGGAGCCCCGGCCCGGAGCCCTGACGCTCACCTTCAACGTCCAGGCATGCGACGGATGCGAGCAGTGCGTGGAGGCGTGCCCCGAGCGTGCAGTGTCACTCCAGCACGCCATCGAACCTCCCTCGAGAGACCGGACGGTGCTGAAGCGAGACGAATGGGTCCTCTGCACTGCCTGTGGGAACCGAGTCGCCCCGCGCGCAATGGTCGACCGAGTGGCGTCGCAATCGACCCTCCGGGCCGGCCTAGACCTGTGCCCCGCCTGCAAGCCCGTGAGGCTCCTCGCGGGAGCCCCCAACGCGTCCCCCTGACGACAAGTCCGGTGGCCCGCTACCGGCGCGTTCGCGTTTGGGTCCCTCGAACGCCTCAGGATCTCTTCCGGCTCGGCTCCGCCCGCGGCAGCCTGGGCTCGCTTTGCTGCCGAGGTCGGTCCGCCCTACGTCGTTCCCGCACAAGCGCCGCCGCCCGGGGAGGCCCTGCCCGCGCCCCTTCCTCCCGGAGTCCGTTTCGACGGTATCCGTTCAGCTGGGGGATCACTCGGAGGACTTGGGCACCTCCGTCTTGCGACGCCGGAACCAGGCTATGGCGAATCCGCTGACAGCCGCGACGACGAGCAGTGGCAGCGCGACGGTCAATGGCATGTTCGCTTCGTTCGACGGAGGGGACAACGGTCCCGAGGCGGGCGCCTCGATCGTGAACGCGAACCGATACACGGGCTCCCAGGGCCATGGGGACTGGTGCATGTTCAGGTACGGCCAAGCGTTCGAGCCTTCGTGGATCTCGATCGTGTGAAGCCCCGGAGCGCCGACGACCGGAAGGGAGACATCGACTTTCCCCTTCCCCGTGAACGCGGATACCCATCCGGACAGGCCCCCGTCGTACAGGATGTCCCAGACGGAGGTGTACTTCTCCCATCCGAGACCGGTCCCGTGGATCTCGATCCGGGTTCCGTCAGCGCTCAGGCCAGCGGTGAACTTGGGGATGATCCACCATTCCGCGCTGGCGAGCGCGTTGCCGCTCACGACGGCCTCGACCATGTGGAGCCCGCCGAAGTCCATCGGGGTCGCGAGAGTGCCGGATGCCTTCCCGGTCGCGTCGACCGGGACCGTGGCTAGGATCTCGGTAACCTCGGTCGCTTCCCACCCGTTGAACTTGTCCGCGAGGGCGCCCCCGATTGTCGTCTCCATCGTAACGGTCTGCCAGCGGATCTCGATCTGCGAGTTCGCAGGGAACCCGGCGAGTGCGTAGGGCATCTGCCCTCCCGCGACGGCCTTCCCGCCGTTCCCGAGGGTGAAGTGCGGGGTCCCGTCAAGGATGGGAACGGCAGCGAGGTTGGGGATGGCGAGGCTGTCCGGCGCGGTCACGTCCCTGAGGTCCGTCCCCGCGTTCCGTGAGATACCGGCGCCCGAGGTGACGGTGAAGGTGAACTCCTCGATCGCGTACGGCGTCGGCGCGTCCTGCGGGTTCATCATGGGGTGCTTCCAGGGGGTGGGTCCGTCGCTCGGCCCGTAGTACAGCGCCGGGTAGACGCCGAGCACATGGGGCCCGACGCCACCGACCGCCTGGACCCAGACCGAGATGTTCCCCTGAGAGTTGAACGAGCAGGCGAAGCCAAGGAACCGATTGTCCCACAGGATACCGATGTTGTTGTCGAACTGCGTCCAGCCTCCCGCGACGAGGCGCACTTCGATCAAGGTCCCTTCCGGACCCTCTGTAGGCGTGATCCAGGCGTCGCGCATTAGGACGAAAGACGACTCAGCGACCGCGGCCCCGGCGACGACCGCCTGCACGCGGTGCGCCGGTCCTCCGAGGTCGTAAGGTGCGACGAAGGGGATCGAGTAGCGGCCCTGCGCGTCGGCAACGCCCGTGGCGATCGTCTGGTTCACCTCGACGAAGCCGGACCCTGAGACCCGGTTACCCTCCATGGTGAACCACAGGATGCTCACGGTGGCCCCCGGGGGCACCCCCGCCCCCGAGGCGGTCACAGGGGTCTCCGGCGGCCCCTCGCTAGGCGTGAGGGCCATGGTCGCCTCCGCCATTGCCGGCGAGGGGACCGCAAGCACGGCGAGCAGGGAGGCCAGGGCCACGGCGAGCGCCAGCCCGGCCGACATCCTCTCGCCGCTCGTTCGCAGTCGCCGGCTCACACGGTGTTCCGCATCCTTGATTTTCATTTCGATTCCTCCTCTTTCACTTCCCATTCCTCCTCGATCTCCTCCTTGGCTTCGGCCTTCGAGGGCGTCCCACCACGCCCACGGCGCCCCAAGAGGACGCCCGCCACGACACCTGCCACGAGGAGCAGCAGGGAGATTGCCCCGACGACCGTTGCGTCGAGACCCGCAGGCGTGGGTGGCGGCGGCGAAGGGGGTGCCGCCCGGAACGCGAGCATCGTCGTGAACGCCTTCCCCGTGTTCGGGGGCGAGCCCGCGCCGTCGGACGCGCTGATGTACACCTGGAGGTCGGCCCGCAGGGGGTCTGTAGACTTGACGACGTAGTCGGCAGACCAGTTCTCCGTCGCGGCGTTGTGCGCGAGGGTGAGGGTGGCCACCGTGGTGGCGAACAGGCCCGACGTCGCGTTGAAGGCGCCGTGCCCCAGCACCGCGGTGACCTGGCCTCCCCGCGTCGCGTTCAGGGGGCCGGGGAACGCCCGGTTGTGGGCGTTGTGGGATTCGTAGGTCACCCGGGCCTCGATGCGGACGGTGTCGCCCCGCTCGAAGACGACGGTGTCGGCCCCGCTCTCATTGAGGATGCGCGGGACGACCTTCAGGACCGCAGGGGTGATCTTCCATGCCGTGAGGCCGAACGGGAAGGAAGACCCCGTGCCGGTGTTCCCGCGCCCGTCGCTGGCGTCGGCGGTGAACACGATGACTCCGGTGGACTCGTTCCACGTGGGGAAGAACGCCGCGCGCCAGAAATGGTACACGTTCTGCCAGGTGAGGATCTTCGTCAGCCCGAAGAGCGTGCCGGTGATGTTCCCCCGGGCGGAGGGGACACTCGTTCCGTTCACGAACTCCCCTGTGGAAGCGTACCGCACGTAGGCCCGCGCGATGACCTCTCCGCCCCGCTGGAACTCCTGGGCGATCGGGCAGTTGTGAACGTCCGTGAACTCGTTCGACGCCGTGGCGGCCTCTGTGACGACGAGGAGCTGATCCGTGGCGGAGAACTGGGCAAGCGCCGCAAGCAAGAAGGCGGTGCCGTTGAAATACTCCAGCTGAAGATCATACGTCCCTACGAGATTCACCGAGGCATTGAAACCGGAGGTCGCGTTCCCATAGACCACGGACTTCGATCCGACCGCGGTGAAGTTGTACCAGGCCGTGGCCGTCCCGCCGCCCGGCGCGATCGCCGTCGCGAGGTAGGCATCCTCGGCCCCGTAGAGGGACCCGATCTCGACCGTGACGGTGGTCATCATGGCCAGATTGATGTAGGACGGCGAGGCCCCGAATGCAAGCACATTGGGGTCCAGAACCCCCGCCGTGGCCTGGCGCGCCAGGTACGGCGTTCCCGCAAGGCCGACCGCCAAGAGGATCAGGGCCGCTACCGCGCCGCGCCGCGTTCTCCGCCGCATGCCCACAACGCTCTCCTCGAACTTGTCGCTCATGTTTCTCAACCTCGGTCTGCCTTGCTGCCGCGGCGCCGGCCCCGGGTCCGACGGGGGGCGACGCCGACGCGTCGAATCAAGAGGATTTGGATGACGACGAAGGCGTAGACGGAGGCGACCCCCGTTAGGGTTGCGAAGATCAAGGCGCGAACCGCAAGGTCCCCTGTCGACAATACCGATGGCCCCGTCGAACGCGCCGCAACGAGGGTCGTGTTCGCCTCGGCGGGCACGTACTCGAAATCCCCCTCGAATCGCGCGACGAACCGGAAAGGACCCGGCGACAGGAACGTGTAGTTGAGGCGAGCGACCCCTTGGGCATCCGTGTCCACGGCTCCGAGGAAGCCTCCCCCCACGGACGTGTTCACGAAGAAGTCGAGGACCGCCGAGACTAGGGGGAGCCCATCGTCCCCCAGGAGCCGGGCGACGAGGGTGACGTTCGCCGCCTCTCTCGGCTCCCCGAGACCCTCGAGCCCTAGGGATGCCCGCCGCGTCGGGATCCTGTTCGGGTCGCGCTCCAGGATGAAGGATCCGGCGGAGGCGCTCGTGTGGAGGGTGATCAGGTCGTCCGCAGTGTCGTGGTAGGCCAAGAGGAGCGAGAACGTCTTTCCGGTCCGCAGCGCGATGTCGTAGGCGTCGCCGCTGTCGAGAGGAATGCGGAACTCCAATGTTGTCCTCCCTGAGGCCTCACTCCCCGCGCGTTCGAGGATGTCGTCGCGCCCCCCGAGGCCGATGTCGGCGATGTGGTTGAGCCCCACCCCGTATTCGTCCGAGATCACCGTCGCCGCACCGAGGACGTATCCGATGATGATGTTCGACCCGTCCATCAGGATGCCCTCCGGGCCGAACCCGATGCCCGCCCACCCCGTCCCCGGGCTCACGAAGCCAACGCTAAGGTTCACGTCGTCGTGGACCCACGAGACCGCGATGCCCGTGACTGGGTCCGTGAAGGAGCCCGCGTACTCGCCGGGACGCACGACCCCGTCGACGATGGCGGTCACCGGCCTCTCGAAGGGGACAGTGGCGGGCTGCGCGGCGGCCGGTGGGAGAGGCAGCATCGCCGCTAAGGCGAAAGCGACGAGCATCGCCACCCGCGGCGAGCCCTTCAGTCCACCACCTCCGCTGTGGGCGGCTCCGGAATCGGGGACGGCTCGGAGAGCGGGGTCGGCGCCTTCTCCGCGACCTCCCACATGGAAATGACGGGGAAGAACCGGCAGAACGCAAGCAGGAGGAGCCCGAACGCTGCCACGGCCCCGGCGAGGATGGACCACTCCACCCAACTCGGCCAGTACGGGGCGATCACCGAAGGGGTCTGGGGGGTCGCCATCGTGGGAACGACAATCAGATACCGCTCGATCCACATCCCGATGTTCACGAGGATGGCCGCAATCACGACCGCAGGTACGCTCTTCGCCTTGGTGACCGCGACGAAGACCGCGGGGACGATGAAACCCCCGATGACCATCCACCAGAACATCGGGGCAAACTGACCGGAACCGAGGAGGGTGAGCCAGGCGACGTCCTGCGTCTCGCCCGGGTAGCTGGCGGTCAGGTACTCACTGAGGGTGAAGTAGAGGAGGACAATGTCGAGGGCGAGCAACATGAGGCCGAGGTTCCGGAAGTGGATGGGTTTGATGATGCCTTCCAAATGGAAGAGCTTGCGGACGGCGGCCATCACGATGATGAGCGTCGCGATCCCGGAGAAGATGGCCCCCACCACGAAGTAAGGTCCCAAGATCGTGCTGTGCCAACCCACACGCAACGTCATGCCGAAGATCCAGGAAACGACGGTGTGGACGGACACCGCCACAGGGATGATCAGGATGGCCATCGCGCCGAGAGATCGCTCGAGTCTGCGACGCTGCTCGGGGAGGCCCTGCCACCTGGCGGCCAACCGGGTGTAGAGCCACCGCCGGAATCGGGCCCTCGCCGGCATCTTGTCCCGCAGCGTCGCCAGGTCCGGGATCAGCGGGAGGTAGAGGTAGAGGAGGCTCCCCGTGAGATAAAATGAGATCGAGATGAAGTCCCACAGGATCGGGGATTCGATGCGTCCGAACTGGACGATGAACTGGAGCCGGTCCGGCCGGCCGAGGTCGATGATCACCATCGAGGCGCCGATGATGAGGGCAAAGACCGTGATCGCCTCGGCGAGACGGGTGATCGGCTTGCGCCACTCCGCGTTCGTGACGCGGAGGATCGCGGAGACGAGGGTGCCCGCGTGGCTGATGCCGATGAAGAAGACGAACGTGCTCACGTAAAGGCCCCAAGAGATCCGGTCGCGCATCGCGGTCACGACGAGGCCTTCCTGGAGCTGGACCGTGTAGGCGTAAGCGGCCCACACGACGATAGCCGCGAGGACGCCCACGATGGCCCAGTACCAGCGGCCGGGCCGGACGAGGGGCAGCATCACCGTCTTCTCGACGCGTGTGACCACGATCTTGGCCACGACGTTCACCTCCGGACCGGCAGGTAGTATACCCGCGGCTCCGTCCCCAGCTCTTCCTTGTACCGGAACGTCTGCTGCGAGGAGAGCACCGTGGAGAGTCGGAGCCGCTCGTAGCCGTTGGACACGAAGTCCTCGTTCGCGTCCCCGAAGTAGATGGCCAGCATCGGGCAGCCTTCCACGCAAGCGGGGAGGCGACCTTCCTTCAGGCGGTGGGCGCAGAACATGCACTTCTCGACGACACCTTGGCGGTGATCACGGTGGCCAAAGGTCGGGTCCGGGGGGTGCACCTCGAGGGGTTCCGGGGGGTTCGGCTTCGACCAGTTGAACACGCGCACGTCGTACGGGCACGCCGCCATGCAGTACCGGCACCCGATGCACCGATCCTCGTCGATCAGGACGAGGCCGTCCTCGGTCCGGAACGTCGCCTTGACGGGGCACACCTTCACGCACGGCGGGTTCTCGCAGTGCATGCACGGGCGCGGCAGGAAGAACGTGCCGCTCGCCGCGGTCAGGGTGAACACCTTCAACCAGTTCTGTCCCTCCGGGACGTTGTGCTCCTTGCGGCAGGCAACCTCGCACCGCTTGCACCCGTCGCACCGCCGAAGGTCGATCAGCATCGTCCACCGGCGCCGCCGGGCTGGAGACGCCGAGGCCGGCTCCGGCGCCTCTGCGAGGACGAACGGGACGCTCCCCGCGGCGGCGATTGCGACGCCTGCGAGCCCGGTCCACCGGAGGAACTCTCGGCGCGACATCTCGAACGCTTCCCGTTCGCTCGAATCAGCCATCCGACACCTTCCGGACCCTTCCGAGCGTCCCCGCGGCCCATGTCATCCGGTACTCGCAGTACGGACTCCCGTGACCCATGCACTCCAGCCGTTCCGTTCGCACGCCGCCAAGAAGGGCGTCGATGCCCTCGTGGAACCCGCGGTCCAAGGAGTCGCAGACGAGGTCCGGCATCCGCTCCGCGAGCTCCAAGAACGGGCACGTGAAGAACCGGTACCCTAGGGCGTTCGGTCCCCGGGAGATGACCTGCGTCGCGATACCGAACTCACGAAAGTACCGGCCTAGGACCACGCGCTCGAACGCCTCGGGCGTCCACTCAGCGGGATTCGCCTGCTCATCCCATGCGGCAGCCATCGCGAGGGCGACCTCGCGACCCTTCTCGCGCAGCCGCCGTGTCGCCTCTTCGGGGCCCACCGCGTCGACCAGGGTCTGCAGCGCCGCCCCGGCGAGGAGATCGAAGTGACGGACGGGGAATCCGGGCACGGCCACGTGCGATGCCGCCTGGTATGCGACCGGCGGGCGACCCGCAGACCCCGTGGCCAGGACCCGCACCTCCTCCACGAGGTGATGGCGCGCGAGAAGCGACACGTGATACCGGACGGACGCGGGCCTGAGGCCTAGCTCGCGCGCGATCGCGGACACCGTCTTCGGCTGGGAGGCGACGGCGCCGAGAATCTGACGGCGAAGCTCACTCCCGAGGGCCCCAAAGACCCGGTCCGCCGTATCCCGGCCCTTCAATGCAGGCGTCGGCGGCGCCCCGATCGCAGACAACGGCGTCTTTCTCCGTCGGACCGCTCGGCGAGGTAGGCGGGAGGGTTATCCTCGTTTGGTAGATACTTTTCATATAAACCTATATAACTCGGGTCTTGGACGGCGCGGCAGGAGGGAGAGGTACGAACCCACGAGTGACCGCTGACCCGGTTCTCGGCGCTCAGGGCACGCCCTCGGGGTCCGGAACCTCATCCTCGGGTGCCGCGGCCACTGGCGGCGGGGGGAGTTCCTCCTCCACAGGCCCTGGTTCGGGCGGGGAGGCGGGGGCCACGACCTCGGGCGCGGAGGTCGTCCCCACCGAGAGGACCTCGGATTTCCGGACTTCGACGCGCGACACCGGGTGGATCGGCTTGCACGCGCCCGCGATCTCCTTCGCGAGCTCCCCCGAGATCGTCGTGCGCACGAGGTCTCCCACGGTCGTCCTCGCCGCCGCGTCCCGGATCACCTTCCTCATGATCCCCCGGATCGCGCGCTGCTTTGAACCCTGGATGCGCTGGTCCGTGATCGCCATCGGCTTCATGCGGATCGTCCACCCGTCCTTCGTCGTGATGTCGATGACCGCGTCCATCCGCGTGCGCTTCCGGCGCGTCAGGCGGCGGATGTAGTCCGACGTCATGTCGTGGCCCACGAACTGCGTGTGGGCCTCGTTGCCGCGCACGTCCAAGACGCGGAAATGGAGCTTGATGTGCATCTTGCTGAAGTCGCCAGTGATATCCTGCGCCGTGACCTCCGTGATCCGCCCCATGACCTTCCCCGGTTCCTCGCCCGGGGTCTCGCCGATGGCCTGGCGGTTGAACATCTCCGGCGCGATGAGGTTGTACCACCCCTTCGCCTTCCACTTGTCCTTGACCTTCCGTTGGGATGGCTTCCCGGGTTGCTTCGCCATGGCGCAGCCGCTGACGAAGAGGAGGTCCGTATATAATGCTTCGGAGCCCTGGACCTTCAACATCCTTCGCCATCGGGCGAGTCGGACCGGACTCTTTCACAGCCTCGGCACAGGGCCTCGACGGTGGCCCTCCGTCGCGGCCGACGCGCCTGGACCCGCAGGGAGAGGAGGGCAGGTTCGATAGCGATTGGCAGCGGCGATGGGTGCGACCGTTGCGGCGGCGTTCCTCCTCCGCCATCTGCTGCCGGACACTCGGACGTCCTGATGACGCGGCTCCGGCCCCACCCGTTGTGCCCTACGCGTTCGGCCCCGCGGTCTTCAATGCGGGGGAGCCTCGTAGTGATGGTCTGGACGGCCCGCGCTCGGGACGCGCGTCACGAGTGGGACGCCGCGAGCGACACGACCCCATCGAGCGGGATGAACACGTTCTGGGGCCGATGAACGAGCTCGTACCGCAGCTCGTACAACGCCTTCTCCATCATCCATCCGCGGATCGCGCGGACCGCGTGTTCGGCATCCATGTCCGGGTATAGGGCAGAGGCCTTCAGGTACGCGAGCGAGCACCGCTCGGAGGCCGCGCGTTCCCATGCTAGGAGACGCTCCGCGACTTCCGACTCCTCGGACGTGAGCGCGTCCCTCGCCATCAGGCGAAACGCCGCCGAGGCGTCGCCGCCGATGAATTCCCTCCAGGCATAGTGCACGACGTAAGAGAAGGAGCGCCCAAGGGTCGCGATGTCGCGCAAGGGCGGGAGTTTCTCGTGGCGCTTCTCGGGCAGACGCTCCGGCTCCCCTTCGAAGTCGATGAACAGGAGCCGGCCTTCCGTCGTCCGGAGCACCTGCCCGAGGTGCAGGTCCGCATGCGTCACGCACTTGGCGGTGCCGATCCCCGCGAGGATGCCGGCCAAACATCGCTCGATGTGCTCCCGTCCGGAGAACACGAGCTCCCGCGCCCGCGCGGCGAGCCCCCCGGCCCTCGCGTCCGGTCCGTTCGCCAGCACCGCGAGCCGCCGGAGGGAGTCACTAAGGTTCCCGAGCGCGGCCCTCGTCGTCGCCTCCGCGTCCTCCTCCGTGAAGACTTCCGGCCGGAATGGCCCGGCATGATGGTCGGCCAAGGCGTCGTGGAGCCGCGCGGTCGCCTCGCCGAGTCGGGCGGAGAATTCAAGGCTCGTCCGTTCGAAGTCCCCGTCCGCGTCCCGGGCGCGTTCGTC
>Ga0209324_10000435_pt1 | contig 29276 bp, 19 predicted proteins | sample Rifsed19ft3_FD_184015 | JGI IMG/M metagenome (GOLD analysis project Ga0209324, IMG submission 184015) | Soil microbial communities from Rifle, Colorado, USA - sediment 19ft 3 (version 2) | ecosystem: Environmental > Terrestrial > Deep subsurface > Rock core/Sediment | place: Rifle, Colorado...
CGACGTCATAAAGGAGCAGAGCAGGAATGCCAACAAGGTCTTGGAGGCCCTTGACGCGGTAAAGAGGATATCTGTCGAGAACATAGAGAAGGCATTGAAGACCGACAAGGCGGTGGAGGAGCTCGCGAGGCTCGATAGTCTGGTCACTGAGAACGTGAAGAGGTTCAAGCTGAAGTGAGGCCTCTCGGCTGCTTTATGCAATTAAATCAAAAGGTTTGCTGATTTTTGCGTTCGAGGGGCCTCAAAGCCCCGAAACAGGGCCTCAGGGCGCGTTCGAGGGCTGAAAAATCTTGCATGGGGGGGGTCTGATACCTTATAATGACCTAAAGTTTGCGGCAAAACCGCTCTTTTTGCGCTTTTAGCCTCGTCAGGCAGGGAATCTCCGGCCTTAAAGCTTAACCCGCCTTAAGAATTAAGTCAGCTCCAAAACGGCGGCATCCGTAAATCAGGCCAGGGCCTGAAAAACCCCTGTAACGGCTCCGAGGCTTGAGGGCCTCGCTTGCGAGAGTGGCGGAACCGGCAGACGCGCCAGACTTAGGATCTGGTGGGCAACCGTGGGGGTTCAACTCCCCCCTCTCGCACCAGTTAAGACGTTCTTAAATGAATCTCACATAGAAGGAAAGGGCAAGATGCAGAACATCAGAGTTGAAATCGAGGATTTGACCCCTGTAAAGAAGAAGCTCGACATTTCGGTCCCTGCCGAGACGGTCAGGAAGGAGATAGACGCGGCCTACCGTACCATCAGGACCAACGCCTCCATACCGGGTTTCAGGAAGGGCTCCATCCCCATGAACATCATCAAGGCCAGGTTCGGGGGCAACGTCCAGGAGGACGTGACCAAGAGGCTAATAGAGACCACATACCCGCAGGCCCTGGGCGAGAAGAAGCTCATCCCCGTCGAGGCCCCGAAGGTAGAGCTCAAGGATCAGCGGGTCGAGGAGGACAAGGACTTCGCCTACTCGATCACGGTCGAGGTCCAGCCCCGCGTAAATATCGAGGACTACAAGGGCATGGCATTGAAGAAAGAAGAGGTTACGGTCACCGAGGAGGACATTGAGCAGGGCCTTAAGAACCTCCAGCAGGCGGCCGGCGAGTTCAAGGATGTAGACAGGAGCGCAAAGCAGGGCGACCTGGTCGAGGTGGATTTCGAGGCATTTCTCGACGGAGAGCCAATCAAGAACGGCAAGGCGACCGGTTATCAGTGCATAATCGGTGAAAGGACCATGCTGCCGGGCTTCGACGAGGCCCTCATAGGCGCGACAAAGGGCGAGGACAGGGGGGCTGACATCAAGTTCCCGGAGAACTACAGCGAAGCCTACCTCTCCGGCAAGACCGGACATTTCAAGATAAGCGTAAAGTCCGTAAAGGAAAAATCCACGCCCGAGCTCAACGAGGAGTTCGCGAGGGACATGGGCTGCGTTGACAGCATGGGCTTGAGGGCCAGGGTAAAGGAAGAGATAGAAAAGCACAAGAAGGCAGAGGTAAAGGAGAATCTCAAAAACGAGATACTCTCCATGCTCATCGAGGCGAACCCGTTCGATGTGCCCGAGGCCCTTGTGAACAGGTACATGGCCATAATCCTCAACAGGGTGCTCGAGAACATGAAGATGGGCGTATCCGCGCCGGAGGACAGGGGCCTTTCCATGGACCAGCTAAAGGAAAAGTACACGCCTGCCGCTATAAGGTCTGTGAAGGAGGACATCGTCCTCGACCACATAGCCGCCAGGGAGAAGGTCGAGGCCGACTCAAAGGAGGTCGAGGCCGCCGTCAGGAACATAGCGGCCCAGAGGGGTGTTGCCTACGAGTCCCTCATGGCCAGGGTGGAGAGGGAAGGCGCCCTCGAGGTCATAAAGGACGGCCTCAAGCACGAGAAGGTATTCGACATCATAATAGATTCGAGCAAGCCCGGGGCCTAAGACCCCAAGGGCAATAAAAAAGAACCGGGGAGGGGATATGAATCTGGTCCCTATGGTAGTCGAGCAGTCTGGCAGGGGAGAGAGGGCCTATGACATATTCTCAAGGCTCCTGAAGGACAGGATCATCTTCCTCGGGAGCGGAGTGGACGACATCGTCGCCAACCTCATTGTCGCCCAGCTCCTGTTCCTTGAGTCAGAGGACCATGAAAAGGACATCCATCTGTACATCAACTCTCCGGGCGGCCTCGTCACAGCGGGCCTCGCGATCTACGACACCATGCAGTACGTCAAGCCCGACGTGTCGACCATCTGCATAGGGCAGGCCGCCTCGATGGGCGCCCTCCTCCTGTGCGGAGGCGCTCCCGGCAAGAGGTTCGCTCTCCCGCATTCCCGCATACTCATCCATCAGCCCCTTGGCGGGGCTCAGGGGCAGGCGACCGACATAGACATCCAGGCCAAGGAGATAGTAAGGGTGCGCGAAGAGCTCACCGGCATCATGGCCAGGCATGCGGGCCAGTCGATGGAAAAGGTGCACAGGGATACCGAAAGGGACTTTTTTATGACTGGGCAGCAGGCAGTCGAATATGGTATAATTGACACGGTTATAGAGAAGAGGACGGCAACAGAAGCGAAGCCGAAATAAGCAGATAGAACACGCGGTTTTGGCCAAAGGACTGGTCGGAGGATAAGATGTCGATCAACAAGAAGGGTGGCAGCTATCTGACATGCTCGTTTTGCAGCAAGGGGCAGGACGAGGTGAAGAAACTCGTCGCCGGACCCATGGTCTACATATGCGACGAGTGCATTGAACTCTGCAATGACATAATTGCCGAGGAGTACGAGAAAGAGGAGTTCAAGAAGCGGGAGCATACCATCCCCAAGCCGTCTGAGATAAAAAAGACGCTGGATGAGTACGTCATCGGGCAGGAGCACGCCAAGAAGGTGCTCTCTGTGGCCGTGCACAACCACTATAAGAGGATAGAGTCCAAGGTGGCGCTCGGCAACGTCGAGCTGCAGAAGTCCAACATCCTCCTTGTTGGCCCGACCGGCTCCGGCAAGACCCTTCTCGCGCAGACCTTGGCCAAGATACTGAACGTCCCGTTCACGATAGCCGACGCGACCACTTTGACAGAGGCGGGCTACGTCGGAGAGGACGTCGAGAACATCATCCTCTCCCTCCTGCAGAACGCCGAGTACGACATCGAGAGGTGCCAGAAGGGCATCGTCTACATCGACGAGATAGACAAGATATCGAGGAAGAGCGACAGCCCGTCCATCACCAGGGACGTCTCGGGCGAGGGAGTCCAGCAGGCGCTCCTGAAGATTATAGAGGGCACGGTCGCCAACGTCCCGCCGAAGGGCGGCAGGAAGCACCCGCAGCAGGAGTTCCTGCAGGTGGATACCACCAACATACTCTTCATCTGCGGAGGCGCCTTCTCCGGCCTCGAGACCATAGTGGCCCAGAGGGTCGGCAAGCGCTCAGTTGGCTTCAGCACCGACGAGAAGCACAAGAAGGACGTCGAGGCCAACTACACGAAGCTCATGCACCAGGTCGAGCCCGGGGACTTCCTGAGGTACGGGCTCATACCCGAGTTCATGGGCAGGCTTCCGGTGACGGCCGTATTGGACGAGCTCAACGAGCAGGACCTCGTGAGGATACTCACCGAGCCGAGGAACGCCATCATAAAGCAGTACCAGAAGCTCTTCGAGTTCGAGAACGTGAAGCTCAAGTTCACGGACGGCGCGCTCGCGTCCGTGGCAAAGGAGTCTATGAGGAGGAAGGCGGGAGCAAGGGGCCTTCGTGCCATCCTTGAGAACGTCATGCTCGACACCATGTACGAGCTGCCCTCGCAGACGAACATAAAAGAGTGCATCGTAAACGAGGACGTAATAACAGAGAAGGCCAAGCCCATTATCGTCTACGGTAACAGGGCTGAGACAGCCTGAGCCTCGCGGGCCCTCCGCGCCGCATGGGCGGGCGGCTTGATATAAGCAGCACGATCTGAATCGAAACGCGAACGGGTGATGAGATGCTGTCCTTTTTTAAAGGAGGAAGGGATTTGAAGAAAGACAGAATGGTAGTCCCGTTAATACCCTTACGAGACATCATCATATTTCCATATATGGTAGTGCCCCTTTTTGTGGGAAGGGAGAAGTCCATCAAGGCATTAGAGCTCGCGATGGGCTCGGATAAGTCCATCCTGCTCGCGGCCCAGAAAAAGGCAAAGACCGAGGAGCCGGGCCCGGACGACATATACGAGACAGGCACGCTCGGCACGATATTGCAGCTCCTGCGCCTGCCGGACGGCACTGTAAAGGTGCTGGTCGAAGGCAAGAGAAGGGCCAAGATAAGGGAGTACGTCTCCGAGGACGACTGCTTCATGGTCGCCGTCGAGGAGATCGACGAGTCGATTGACGAGACTGTAGAGACCGAGGCCCTCACCAGGTCGGTCGTCAAGTCCTTCGAGTCCTACGTCAAGTTCAACAAGAGGGTCCCGCCCGAGATGACAATGAGCGTATCCTCCATCGAGGACCCGGGCAGGCTCGCGGACACCATATCCGCGCACCTGTCCATCAAGATAGAGGACAAGCAGGCGCTCCTCACGCTCTCCAGCCCCGCCAAGAGGCTCGAGAGGCTCTACTCCATAATGGAGAGCGAGATAGAGATCCTCGAGGTGGAGCAGAAGATCCGCCAGAGGGTCAAGCGCCAGATGGAGAAGACCCAGAAGGAGTACTACCTCTCCGAGCAGATGAAGGCCATACAGAAGGAGCTCGGCGAAAAGGACGACTTCAAGAGCGAGCTGCAGGAGTTCGAGGAGAAGCTCAAGACAAAGAAGATGTCCAAGGAGGCCACGCGCAAGGCCAAGCAGGAGATAAAGAAGCTGCGCCTGATGTCGCCGATGTCCGCCGAGGCGACCGTTTCGAGGAACTACATAGACTGGCTCCTTACGCTCCCCTGGGACCACCTAACCGAGGAGAAGAAGGACATAACAGAGGCCGAGAGGGTCCTCGACGAGGACCACTACGGGCTTAAGGCCGTCAAGGAGAGGATAACCGAGTACCTCGCGGTAAGGGGCCTCGTCGAAGAGATGAAGGGGCCGATACTCTGCCTCGTGGGTCCTCCGGGCGTAGGCAAGACCTCTCTGGCGAAGTCCATCGCGAGGGCAACTGGCAGGAACTTCGTGCGCCTCTCTCTGGGCGGAGTCAAGGACGAGGCCGAGGTAAGGGGCCACAGGCGCACCTACATCGGCTCCATGCCCGGGAAGATCATACAGTCGCTTAAGAAGGCGGGCTCGAACAACCCCGTCTTCCTGTTGGACGAGGTCGACAAGATGAGCCACGACTTCAGGGGAGACCCGGCTTCGGCGCTCCTTGAGGTCCTCGACCCCGAGCAGAACCACACGTTCAGCGACCATTATCTGGACTGCGACTACGACCTCTCGAAGATAATGTTCCTCACTACCGCGAACTCGCTGCAGGGCATACCCTATCCGCTCCTCGACAGGATGGAGCTCATAAGGATACCCGGCTACACGGAGCTCGAGAAGCTCCATATAGTCGAGAAGTTCCTTTTGCCCAAGCAGCTCAAGTTGCACGGCCTTACCGAGGCGAACCTCGAGCTCGGCAAGTCGACCATCCTGATGCTCATAAGGAGATACACCAAGGAGGCGGGCGTCAGGAACCTCGAGCGCCAGGTGGCAGCCATCTGCAGGAAGGCCGCCAAGGAGATCCTGAAGAGGGGCACCGACGCAAGGGTCGCCATGACCACCAGGACCCTGTCGAAGTACCTCGGCGTGCCCCAGTACCGCTACGGCACCGTGGACAAGGTAAACGAGATAGGCGTTGCCACCGGCCTTGCCTGGACAGAGGTGGGCGGAGAGCTCCTCGCGATAGAGGTAGCGCTCGTGCCCGGCAAGGGCAAGCTCATCATAACCGGCAAGCTCGGCGAGGTCATGCAGGAGTCCGCGCAGGCGGCCATGACCTACATAAGGAGCCGCGCTACCGAGCTCGGCCTCGAGAAGGACTTCTACCAGAAGCTCGACATACACATCCACGTGCCCGAGGGCGCGATACCCAAGGACGGCCCGTCGGCGGGCATCACGATGGCTACCGCCATTGCCTCCGCACTCACCCGGATACCGGTGAGGAAGGAGGTCGCGATGACAGGGGAGATCACGCTCCGCGGAAAGGTGCTCCCCATAGGCGGCCTCAAGGAGAAGCTCCTCGCCGCGCACAGGGCGGGCATCCCCAAGGTCCTCATCCCCATGGAGAACGAGAAGGACCTGAAAGAGATACCGCAGCAGATACTGAAGAAGGTCTCCACCGAGCTGGTCGAGCACATGGACGACGTGCTCATGAAGGCCCTGGACGTCAAGACCAGGGAGGAGATCTTCAAGGTGCTCGCGGTCGAAAAGGAGCTCGTGCCCGTGGCCCCGCCCCAGCCGCCCCAGGGCGTCCCTGGCGACCTCGTCAGGCATTGAGCGCGGTCAAATTCCCTTGACACTGGGAGTCAAAACTGATACATAATTGAATCCCCCCGCTCGTAAGGGCGGGGGATTCATCTTCAAGAAGACTTTCAGCGGGCGGATAGCTCAGTTGGTAGAGCACAGCCCTTACAAGGCTGGGGTCACAGGTTCGAACCCTGTTCCGCCTACCATATTACAACTCAAAACGGGGCCGTAGTTAAGTCGGTTATAACGCTGGCCTGTCAAGCCAGAGGGCGCGGGTTCGAGTCCCGTCGGCCCCGCCATCAATGACAAAGGGCCGGTTCCTCAGGGAACCGGCCCTTTTTGTTTTGGAGACGGCGCCCAGGGGCGCTTTAGCTTGCGGCCTTGCCCGTCTTTTGGCTCTTCTCCATGAGCTTCATGAACTCGTCTTCGGGCATGGGCCTTGCTAAGAAAAAGCCCTGTATCTTGTCGCACCCGTGCTCGACGAGGAAGTCGAGCTGCTCCTGCGTCTCGACGCCTTCGGCTGTAACGTCGAGGTTAAGGTTGTGCGCGAGGTTTATGATCGCCTTCACGATGAACCTGTCAGAGGGCAGGCCCATTACGAACGAGCGGTCTATCTTTATCTCGTCTATGGAGAGGTTCTGAAGGTACGCGAGAGAGGAATAACCTGTGCCGAAGTCGTCAATCGAGAACCTTATGCCCGCGCCCTTGAGCCCGCTTATCTTTTTCGCGGCCTCGTCGAGATGGGCCATCAAAAGGCCTTCGGTTATCTCCAGGGTCAGGTCCTGGGGCTTGAGGCCCGAGACCTTCAGGATGTCCACGACGTTCTCAGCGAAGCCCTCTTCTTCGAACATCCTCGGCGAGATGTTCACCGATATGCTCATCTGTCCGTAGCCGCTCTCCTGGACCTTTTTGGCGAAGGAGCAGGCCTGCAGGAGTCCCCATTCTCCTATTGGCGTTATCACGCCTGTCTCCTCGGCTATGGGTATGAAGGACATGGGCGGCACAAGGCCCTCTGCCTCAGGGTCCCTCCACCTGATCAGCGCCTCCGCCCCTGTGAACCTCTTTGCCCTGAGGTCGTAGAGCGGCTGGTAATGAAGGACGAACTCCTCCCTGTCCAGGGCCGTGCGCAGGCGGTTGCCGATAGTCAGCCTCTCGAAGGCCTTCCGCGCCATCTCCGGGTCGTACATCTCGAAGGTGTTGCCGCCCTTTGTCTTCGCATGGTGCATGGCGGCCTCGGCGTTCTTGAGGAGAGTCGTGCTGTCCCCCCCGTCGTGCGGGAAGACGGCGACTCCCATGCTGGCCGTTATGAAGAGGCTGTGCCCCATGAGCTCTACCGGCATGCGCAGGAAGGTCAACACCCTCTCGAGCACCGCCGGTATCCCCTCTATCTTCGGTATGTCGGGCAGGAGGATGGCGAACTCGTCCCCTCCTATCCTCGCGACCGTGTCCGAATCACGCAGGGACGATTGCGCGGTAGACGCTATTTTTTTTATGAGCTCGTCGCCTGCCGCGTGCCCCAGGCTGTTGTTCACGACCTTGAAGCGGTCTACTCCCATGACCACGACAGCGGCCAGGCTCCCGCTGGTCCTGTGGCTCCGCGCTATGAGCTGGTTCAACCGGTCGGTGAAGAGCATCCTGTTGGGCAGGCCGGTGAGATAGTCGTGATAGACCATCTCCTTCATCGCCTCCTCGACCTTCCCGCGCTCGGCTATCTCTTCGTTGAGCTCGACGTTTTTCCTCGAGAGCTCGGCTGTCCTTTCCCTCACGCGCGCCTCGAGCTCGTCGTTGGCCTTCCTCATCTTATCCTCCGAGCTGCGCCTCTCGGCCTCGAGCGCCGCGAGGGCCTCGAGCATCCGGTTGACCTCTCCGGAGAGCGCGGATATCTCGTCTGTCCCGGCTGAGGGCACGCGCACCGAGAGGTCGCCGGTGCGGCCTATCTCGCTCGCGGCGCGGCTCAGGCTGGATACCCTCGAGATGACGGTCTTCTTGATAAGGAGGATGATGACGGCGGCAGAGACGAGCGCGGCCAGGAGGAGATAGGCGATGAAATGCGAGAGGCTTGCCTGGCCCCGCCTGTAGATCACGCGCGGCAGCTCGATGCCCAGGGCGAAGGCCGGGGCGCCCGAGATGTCCTTTACGAGCCCGTAGCCCCATATGACTTCATTCGAGGCCACGCTGGTCATTACGTTCTCCTTCCCCTCAAGCGGGCGGCCAGTCCTGGCGCTGAGCGACTGGAAGAAGCCCCCCTCGTAGTCCAATAGCTTCACGGGAAGGGAGGTCTTGCTGGAGAGGCGCATGAGCTCCGCGTCGTCAAGGTACCTGCCCATTATGAGGGCGCCCCGCTGCGGGCCCGTGCCTTCGCTCGTGAGTATCGGGCGGGAGCTGACTATCATGAACCTGCCGCCGAGCCTTATGATGCCGCTTTGCCCGGCCCCCTGCTTCGCGGCTGAGAGCGGGCCCTGGGTGGAGATAAAAGGCCTGAATTCCCAGGGGAAGGGCGTGTCCTTTGTCGAGTAGTGGTCTATCGACTTTGAGAATACGACGTCATTCGAGCCGTTGAGGAAGATGATGACGGAGAGCCGCTGCTTGGCGAGGGTCTCGTTGTTGAGGTTCGACCTTATGAAGCCGGGGTTCGAGTCCCTCACGAACCTGTAGGAGTCGTCCCAGGAGGCCCAGTCCAGGTTCAGAGAGTGCAGGTTGTCCATCTCTCCCTGCAGGGCGTTGATGGCGCGGACGACGTTCAGGGCCGTGTCCCTCTCCTCGTAATCCTTGAAGCTGCCGAGCAGGAAAAACTGCGAGATGAAGAAGAGGGCGACGGTGAGCCCGATGAATGTGGACGAGATGGTTATGAGCGTCTTTGTGCCAAGCCGCATGGGAGGCGCCTTTTTGTTGGAAGGTTGAGGCCTCGGGCCTATTGGCGTCTGCCGGCTGATTTCAGGGAATAAGATTGGTCGAGGAGAGGGGACGAAAGCTGGATTGAGCAGCCGTGAGCGGTTGTCCGGTTTCAAATCCGCTCAGATTATATCAAGTTATTGGAATAATTTTCAATTGCTTTTAATAATCGTCAAATGAAGCGCCTCCTGGCGGCCGGAGGCACCCATTCGGAGATGGACCAAGTAATGGATTCACTTGCGATATCTGAGCGGCAAAGACATTTTGCCGGTATTCGGATATAATGTGCACGGCCGCTTTACAACATGGGAGTCGAGGCATCCTGCTTTCAGCGGCTGAATATCAATGATGAATGCCTCCAACTTTCTAAAAGCCTTCTTGTTTTCGTCCCTTGCCTTCTTCTGTTCCGTGGTCCCGTGCATCGGCGCCCCTCCGGTAAATATCCCGGTCAAGAGCCCTCTGTACGAGGACTTCGAACTCCTCGAGGTAAAGGGGCTCGTAAAGAGCGGCCTTCTTTCAACGAGGCCCTTTGGCAGGCCTGAGGGAGCGAGGCTTACGCTCGAGGCCCTCCAGGCGGCCAGGGACAGGGATGTAAGGGGCAACGCGAGCCGTATATTGAGGAGGCTCGAATACGAGTTCAGGCGCGAGCTCCACGGCGAGCCTGGCACCGTGATAATGCCGCTCGCAAACGCCTATCTTCACTACGTCTACTCTGACAGCAGCCCCCATTTCCCCGAAATAAACTCGAACGGCGACGAGCTTGACCCCGGCGCCAACCTCAGGGCCGGGTTCGCGTCGAGCGCAACATGGAGGGGCGTCCTCTCAATCTATTTGAACCCCGAGTACAGGCTCGGCGGCAGCTCAAGGGCCCTCCTCGAGCAGGGCTATATCATGCTCAGGCGTTCGGGGGCCGAGCTCCTCATCGGAAGGGACTCGATGTGGTGGGGCCCCGGCGTCCACGGGGGTCTTCTCATGACGAACAACCCGAGGCCCCTTGAGATGATAAAGGCGACCTCAACGCAACCGTTCCTGCTCCCGTGGATATTCTCAAAGGCCGGGCCGCTGAGGCCCACGCTCTTCCTCGCGAGGCTCGAATCCGGCAGGGACGTCCCAAACGCCAACCTCCTCGGCATGCGCCTCGATTTCAAGCCCACCGGCTCCTTCCAGATAGGGTTGAGCAGGGTCTTCATGTTCGGGGGCGAGGGCAGGCAGAGCCTCTCCTTTGACGACTGGGTGGACGCCTTCTTCGCGGGCGACAGCGCCGAGCATTCGGACTCGCCCACGAACGGCAACCAGATAGTCTCCATAGACGCGTCATACGTCTTCATAAACGGCCGGTGGAGCTTCCTGCCGTTCTCCGGCATAAAGCTCTACACCGAATGGGGCGCCGAGGACTCCTCAGGGTCGACCAAGACGCCAACTGGCAGGGCGAACATCTACGGCCTGCTGGCTGACAGGGCGTTCTGGATTGACGACCTTGATGTAAGGCTCGAATGGGCAAATACCGCGAGGAACAGCCGCTACGGCCCGCTCTGGTACGGGCATTCGGTATACACGAGCGGATATACCTATCACGGCCGCGTCATCGGCCACCACATGGGCGCTGACTCGAGGGACCTGTTCCTGAGGGCCCGGTACCACCTCGCCAACGGCATGGTCGCGGCGGTTGAAGCCGATTTCGAGAGGGCCGGCATCCATTCAGCCACGGAAGTCAAGAGGGACTGGTACGCCGCGGACCTCTCCATCCCGGCCTTCGGCGGCGCGAGGCTGACAATAGGCGCGGGGCTTGAGCAAGACGGCGGCGATGACGCAGCGGTATTCTGGTCCCGTCTGGATTACAGTTTTTAGCCGCTGCTTAAATCCTTAGTTGCGTCCTGCCGGGCCATAGGGAAACGTTTTGTGAAATATGGCGCCTGCTTTCCTGTCACGCCCCGGCCCATGAGAATATTTTGATTGCAGTCGAGTGCCAGATTAGAGTAAACTTAGGCAAGCTAAGGAAAGTGTTGGTCTGGGCGCAGGTTGTGGAATGTTCCTTCTTTTCCTTTCAGATTCCGAATTCCCCTGAAATAACGCCAGCCTTATTTCCTCGAAATCTTTTTTCAATTTCAAAAAGGTGTACAGATGCCGGAAGGGCCCACAAGTAGTTCCTCTTTTTCCATTCGTAAGAAAGCTGAATCAGATTTTCCGTTGATAATACAGGGTGGCATGGGGGCAGGGGTATCCGCGTGGCCGCTGGCTAAGGCAGTCTCGGTCTGCGGACACCTCGGGGTGGTCTCGGGGACCGCGCTCGACGTCATCATCGCGAGAAGGCTTCAGGCCGGAGACCCCGGCGGGCATATCCGCCGCGCGCTTTCCGCGTTCCCGTTCCCGGAGATGTCCAGGCGCATAGTCGAGAAGTACTTCATCGAGGGCGGCAAGAAGAACGACGAGCCGTTCAGGACCGTCCCGATGTGCACCATGAACCTCTCTCAGGCGCACCTCGAGCTTATCGTGGCCGCGAACTTCGTCGAGGTCTTCCTCGCCAAGGAAGGCCACAACGGCGCTATCGGCATCAATTACCTCGAGAAGATACAGGTCCCGCAGCTCGCGTCCATCTACGGGGCGATGCTCGCCGGGGTCGATTACGTGCTCGTTGGCGCCGGCATACCTCGAGAGATACCGGGCGTACTCGACAGCTTTGCCGACGGCAAAGAGGCCTCGATGAGGCTCAGCGTGCTCGGGGCCGACAAGGACGACGACTTCAGGATGACATTCGACCCCGCGACGTTCTCGGGCGGCGCGCACCAGTTGCTCAGGCGCCCGCGATTCTTCGCCATAATCGCCTCGGTCGTGCTGGCGCAGACCCTCGTCAAGAAAGGCTCCGGCAAGGTAGACGGCCTGGTCATCGAGGGGCCTTCGGCAGGAGGCCACAACGCCATGCCGAGGGGCGTGTTGAAGCTCGACGCCTCCGGCGAGCCCGTCTACGGGCCAAAGGACGTGGTAGACCTTGACAGCATAAAGGCCCTTGGAGCGCCCTTCTGGCTTGCGGGCGCTTACGGGACTTCACAGGGGCTAAAGGAGGCGTTCTCGCTCGGGGCGAGCGGCATACAGGCCGGGACACCTTTCGCCTTCTGCGAGGAATCCGGGCTCACGAAAGAGATAAGGGAGAGCATCCTGAAGAAGGTCCTCGAAGGGACGGCGACGGTCTTTACAGACCCCAAGGCGTCTCCCACGGGCTTTCCGTTCAAGCTCCTGAGGCTCGAGGGCTCCAACTCGGACGACGACGTCTTCAGCGCAAGAAAGAGGGTCTGCGACCTCGGCTACCTCCGTCACCTCTACAGGAAGGCGGAAAACGAGGCGGGATACCGCTGTCCGGCCGAGCCGATAGACGAGTACGTCAAAAAGGGCGGCATTGCCGAGGAGACCGCCGGATGCAAGTGCCTGTGCAACGGCCTCATGGCGAACATAGGCCTTGCCCAGAGGAGGAGCGAGGGTTTCGTCGAGCTGCCGCTCCTTACGGCAGGCAAGGAGCTTTCGATAGTAAGGGACATCATCGGCGAGAAGGGCGGCAGGATTTCTTATTCCGCGAAGGACGTCCTGGGCCATATCCTCAAAGACAGTATGGCCGCCGCTGTAAATACGATCTATAGAGTTAAATGAGAAAGGCCCTGAAGCCGACCGGCTTCAGGGCCTTTTTTTGTCTTTACTCCGAATCTCCTCCCCCTTGACCGGGGAGGGCGGGGCGGGGGTGGATTCTATCAATCGAGTCCTGCTGCTTAAGGAATTCCCCTGCCTCCCTGAGGCCGAGCCCGCTCGCGGCAGAGATGTGCCTCAATCCCTCAGCCTTCTCTCCCATCCGGATATAGGCATAGCCGAGGTTATAATGCAGATACGCGTTTCTCGGCTCCATCATTATCGCTATCCTGAAGTCCTCTATGGCGAGGCCGTATCTCCCGACGGCAGTGAAGGCGTTGCCTCTGTTGTTCAGGAGAGCCGCATCAGCCGGGCCTGTTGAAAGGGCCTTCGTGAAGTCCTCTATGGCGGACGAATCGTCGCCTATCCTGCGGTAGGCCTGCCCCCGTTTGGAATGGAATTCAGAGAGCTCCTCTTTGGTCTTCGCGTTCTCTATGATTATCGAATAATCCTCCACTGCCTCCCGGTACCTTCCGGCCCTGTGCAGCCACGCGGCCCTGTTCTTGTAGGCGAAGACGATGGGGTAGTGCCTTATCTCGTGGCTCCAGAGGCTGTGAGAGTCCTTCCAGATACCGATCTGCTTCACCGTCAACACCCCAAGGCCGGATGAAACCGCCAGGAATATGGCTGCCGCCGCCGCTGTACGGGCCTTTGACGATTGAGCTGCCCAGCTCAACCCAAACCCGGCCAGCATGAACAGGGGCATGACCGGCAGATAGGTGTACCTGTCGGCAGCCGCCTGCCCGCCCAACTGTATTACGCCTATGACCGGCAGAAGGGTCACGAGGTAGAAGGCCCACGCGAAAAGCGGCGCCCTTATCTTTTCGAAATACGCCAGGGCGCATAGAGCCGTGATCGCGAGCAGGACGGCCAGGCCCGCCAACGCCTCGGTCCTGGCGAAGTCCGGAAAGAGCGGGTAATAGGGCGCAAGGCCCGTGGGGACGGCCATCTTGTAGAGATAGAAGCCGTATGCCCTGATAGCGTTTAGCGCGCGCGGCTCTCCCCCGAGCATCTCCGTGCCTACTACCGCCCCCTCGCTGGCCTGGCTCATCACCGCAATTACCGAGGCAATTGCCGCGAGAGCGATGAAAGGCGCCTTTTCAAGGAGCAGCCTCTTGAGCCCCCCTCTCTTTGACCAGAGATCGTAGAGTAAAAGGACGATTGGCAGAGAGACGGCCATGGGCTTGCTCATGAGCGATAGGCCGAAGAGGACGAGCGCGCCGACGTACGCCCATCTGGAGAGGGATTCCGTGAACCTCACGTAGGCGATTACCGAGAGCAGGAAGAAGAAGGCGAAGAGTACGTCCTTTCGCTCGGATACCCACGCCACCGATTCCACCCTCTGAGGATGAAGGCCCCATAAGAGGGCCGCGGCGAAACCGGCGAAAACGGCGAGGCCCTTCCTTCCTGCGGGCGCTCTGCCGGCGAGGGTGGTTGTCAGGAGCGCCAGCAGGGCCGCGTTCAGGGAGTGGAATAAGACATTGGTCAGGTGAAAACCGAATGGGTCGAGGCCCCAGAGCCGGAGGTCAACGGCAAGCGAGATGATGGTCAGCGGGTGCCAGATACCCGCGACCTGCGACCCGAATACGGACTTGAGAAAACCGGCGCCGGTCTCCCGGATGACGGCGTTCTCATGGACATAGAGGCTGTCGTCGAAGTTGACGAAATCGGCGTTGAGAGAGGGGAGATAGAAAAGGAATACGATTACCCCTGCCGCCAAAACGGCGAGCATCTTCGCGATCGATTGGCTTGCGCCGTTCTTCATATCGATCTCAGGGCCAGCTCTATCCTTTTAAGGGCCTCCGCGATGACCGGCCTCGGACACGCGAGGTTCATCCTGTAGAAGCCCTCTCCGCCGGCTCCGAATATGCGACCCGGCGTCATGGCGACCCTTGCCTTTGTAAGGAGCATCTCGTCGAGCTCCACCTCAGAGAGCCCCAGCCCGTTGAAGTCGAGCCAGCCGAGGTAAGTGCCTTCCATCCGGGCCGCGTTGACTTGAGGCAGCCGTTCCTTTACGAACTCCCGCATCAGGAGATAGTTTGCGTGCAGGTATGGGATGAGCTCATCGAGCCACGCTTCGCCATTGTTGTATGCGGCCTCGAGGGCGGCCATGCCGAGGACATTGGGCTTGTTTATGCCTGTCCTTGTCAGGGCAAGGTCAAAGCGGCTGAAGAGCCCTTCGTCGGGGATGACGACGTTGGCGACATGGAGCTCCGCGATGTTGAAGGTCTTGCTCGGGGACGTGCAGGCGACTGTAATGGAGGCCGCGTCGTCCGAGAGGCTCGCGGTCGGCGTATGCCTGAAGCCCGGCATGACGAGGTCAGAGTGTATCTCGTCGGATATGATGATTATATTATTCTCAAGGCAGATGTCGACGAGGGCCTTGAGCTCCGCATCCTTCCAGACCCTGCCGACGGGGTTGTGCGGGCTCGAGAGTATTATCATCCTGGTCTTTTTATCGATAGACCTTTTGAGCCCCTCGATGTCCATCCTGTACCCGCCGCCGTCGCGGACAAGGGGGTTGTTGAGCACGGCCCTGCCGTTGTTGGCGATGACCGCCCTGAACGGGTGATATACTGGAGGCTGGATTATGACCTTGTCGCCCGGCCCGGTGAAGGCCTGGACTGAAAAAGCCAGCGCCTGGACCACGCCCGGGGAGAACCTTATCCATTCGCGCTCTACCTTCCAGCCAAAGCGCCTCTCAAGCCAGCCGGAGACAGCGGCGTAATAGCTGCCCGGCACGACCGTATAGCCGAAGACGCCGTGAGCCGCCCGCTCGATTATAGCGTCCTTTATGAACGAAGGGGCCTCGAAGTCCATGTCGGCTATCGACATGGGTATCATGCCCTCGACCTCGCCCTTCATGTCGTGGTGGTCCCACTTGACAGAGTGCGTGCCGGTCCTCGTTATGATCCTGTCGAAATCGTACTTCACTTCCTTTTTTTGATTCCTCTCGTGGGCTCGGAGCGCATAGGGTCCTCGGGCCAGTAGTGCCTGGGGTAGCGGCCCTTCATCTCTTTTCTCACAAGCTGGTAGGTCGACGCCCAGAAGCCCGCGAGGTCTTCAGTTACCTGCACAGGCCTGCCCGCGGGCGAAAGCAGGTGGATGACGAGCGGCGCCCTGCCTTCCACCACAGAGGGCGTCTTCGAGAGCCCGAACATCTCCTGGAGCCTGACGCTCAGGACAGGGCGCTCTCCGGTGTAGTCTATCGCTATGCGCGACCCGCTCGGCACCTCCATATGCGTTGGCGCGAGTTTTTCAATTCTTTTTCGATCCTCCCAGGAGAGCATTCCAAGCAGCGCTTCATTCATGTCGAGCTTCTTCAAGTGCTCCAGCCTTGTCATGCCTTCTATCCACGGGCCGAGCCAGTCCTTCAAACCCTCGATGAGCCTCTCATCGGTCATCTCAGGGAGGCTCGCGCCGATCTCATCGCTTAACCTGTTCAGGAAGTTTACGCGCGCCCTCAGGGCCGTTGACTTCCTGTCCCAGGGCAGTACCTGGAGCCCTTTTGTCTTTATACCATAAAGGAGGGCGTCAATCACACTGGCCTTTGGAGGGTCCTTGAGCGGCGCGCTGGATAAGACAAGCTCCCAGAGCCGTCTGTGCCTCTCGGCGACGACTGCGCCCTGCTCCGCGTCCCATTGCACAACGTCGACCGACTCTATCAGGCCGCTGAAATACTCGTTCAGATGAGCCTCTGTTATCGGGGCGGCGAGGAATATGCGGGATTCCTTCCCTCCCTGGTCGAGGCTCGCGGCAACGATGTATTCATCGGTGAGCGCGCCATCCGAAAGGGAGGCGCCCCTGCCGTTCGAGAGTAGATACCGGCCTTCGCCCGTTGCCCTCCTCTTGCCGATCCTGTCAGGATAGGCGAATGCAAGGAGGACCCCGGTCATTTCAGTATCGTCCCCGCCGGGGGCGGCCTTCAGGTCCTTTATCATCCGCTTCGCGGCCTGCCTGACCCTTTCAAAGGCCGCCCTGTCTATCTCCGCGCTCCCGAACGGCGCGCGGCCCGTTAGATAGTCGAGCCTGTGCCCGATGTCATGGTCTTTTTTCCCTGCCTCTGATTTCAGGAAGTCGCGTTCAGTGAGGAAGGCCGCGAGATGGCAGGCAACGCCGCCGAGACCCATTGAAGAGGCCTTCAGCGCCATGTGTCCGAGGCGCGGGTGAACTGGAAGCCGGGAGAGCTCCCTGCCGTGCGCCGTTATCTTTCCGCTATTGTCCAGCGCGCCGAGGGGCGCCAGCAGCTCCTTTGCCTGTGAGTAGGCGGCCTCCCGCGGCTCGTCAAGCCACTTGAGCTCTCCGGGCTTCGCAACGCCCCACAGGGCAAGCTCAAGGGCGAGAGTTGCAAGGTCAGCCTCGAGTATCTCGGGCGAGGCCTTTTCCATCAACGCGGCGTGCTCGGCCTCTGTCCAGAGGCGTATGCACACACCCGGCCCGAGCCTTCCGGCCCTTCCGCACCTCTGGTCAGCGGAGTCCCTTGTGACCCTTGTTGTCTCAAGGCCGCTCATGCCCGTTGAGGGCGAGAAGCGCGATACGCGCTTGAGGCCAGAGTCTATTACGGTGTCTACCCCTTCTATGGTTATGCTCGTCTCGGCTATCGATGTGGCGAGCACGGCCTTTTTCCTTCCGGGTATGGAGGGCCTTATCGCCTGGTCCTGAGCCTCTTTCTTAAGCTCGCCGTAAAGGGGCACGAGGTCGACTGAGTCCGGCAGGCCCCTTTCTCGGAGCCCTGCCTCGACCCGTTTTATCTCCCCGGCGCCGGGGAGGAATACGAGGACGCTCCCCGTCCCCTCCTTGAGGGCCTTGTATGTGGCGGCGATCGACTTTGAGACGATATCGCGCACAGTGTCGGCAGAGGCGCGACCCGGCCTTGAAGGGGCCTCATAGCGCACCTCGACAGGGTATGCCCTGCCAAAGCTCTTGATAATCGGCGCGTCTCCAAGCAGGTCGGCAACCTCCTTGCCGTCGAGGGTCGCGGACATGACGAGCAGCCTCAAGTCCTCCCTGAACAAGGACTGCGATTCAAGGGATAGGGCCAATCCGAGGTCAGCGTGTATGCTCCTCTCGTGGAACTCGTCGAATATGACGATCCCTGTGCCATCGAGCGAAGGGTCGGCCTGGAGTAGCCTCGTAAGAATCCCCTCTGTTACGACCTCTATCCTTGTTTTGGGGCCGATTGCGCTGTCGAGCCTTGTGCGGTAGCCGACCCTCTCTCCGACCTCTTCGCCCAGGAGCTCGGCCATCCTCGCCGCAGCCGCCCGAGCGGCAAGTCTCCTCGGCTCCAGCACGAGTATGCGAGAGCCTTCGAGCCATCCCTCATCGAGGAGGGCGAGGGGGACCAGGGTCGTCTTGCCGGCTCCCGCAGGGGCCTCGAGCACGGCGTTCCTGCCCATACGCAAGGCGTCGAGTAGCTCGGGCAGCGTCTCGCTGACAGGCAGGCCCGAGGCTTTTATCAGTTCGGCAATTTTTTCATGCACAGGCATTTTTATCATAAAAGCGCCTTCTCCAGAATCGAATTTTAGATGCGCGTCGCGGACGATTCTGTCTTGACAACATGAGTGCGGCGGAGCTAACGTATTGCGCATGGCTCGAATGTTCAGGGATAAAAAGACGTGGGCGGCCCTCATCGCGCTCGCCATCCTCTTCGGCGCCCTGCGCGTTGCCGCGGCGCTTGGAGACCTCTATATAGACGAGGTATGGTCCCTTTACTTCGCGAAGTCCTCGTGGACGGAGATATTCCGCATCCGCCATGACAACAACCACCTGCTCAATACCCTTTATTTGCGCGCCCTCGGCGACATCGTCTTTTTCATTGATGGCGCGCCGGTCTTCATCGGTTACAGGCTCTTATCGATCATATCCGGCACGCTCTCGCTTATTGTCCTCGGGTATTTGGGCTTGAGGCGGGGCGCTCTCGAGGCCTTCACGCTTGTAGTGCTTGCAGGCCTCTCTTATCCGCTCGTCCTCTATTCATCAGAGGCAAGGGGATACGGCCCGGCCATACTCTTCGCGCTCCTTGCCTTTGCGCTCGCGGGCAGGTGGCTTGAAAACAGGTCGTGGCCGATATTGATACTCTTCTGGATATCGACCTTTCTCGGCATGCTCTCCCACTTCAGCTTTGTCTACGCCTTTGCCGGGATCGCCGCCTGGTCGTTCTTTCATGGGATGGGAGAGAGGGATTTCAAAGGCTTCGCCGTCCTCAACTCCATTCCTTTTGTTGTCGTCGCCGTATTTTATTTCTCCTTTATCCGGGGCCTCAACATAGGCGGCGGAGAGGAAACAAAGATATGGCAGACAGCCCTCGATGCGGCCGCTTCCGTATCAGGCGTCCCTGGCAGCGGACCGGTCTCATGGGTTTTGGGTGCGCTGGTTGTGGCAGGGCTCGCTTCAGCGGGAACGGTCATGCTCAAAAGATCAGGCCAGGATAACTGGACCTTCTTCCCCTTCGCGCTCCTTATAGCGCCGGCTCTCGTACTCGCGATCACGCGGCCCGATTATTTCTATATAAGGTATTTTCTTCTTCTATTCCCGTTCTTCTACGTGCTCGCGGCGGCAGCGCTCTCAGCGGCCTGCCGGGCCTCTTCAGCCGGAAAGGCCTTCTACGCCGCGTTCATGCTCTTCTTCATCGTATCGAACCTTTATTCGACCGGATGCCTCATCAAGGGAGGAAGGGGCGAATACTTCAAGGCCGTGAAGTTCATCTCCGACAATACCCCAGGGCCTACCGCTGTCGTGGGCAGCGACCACGCCTTCAGGAACAGGATGATGCTCCTCTATTACTCGAAGTTCCTGCCGCCCGGCAAGGGCATCGCATATGCCCCGTCCGGCGAATGGCCGGCAGGCGGCCCTGACTGGATAGTGCGCCACAGCGTCGACCCGGCGTTCCGGCCAGCGCAGTCCATGAAGGCGGACGGCATGGAATACGTCCTCGCGGCAAGCTATCCCTACTCGGGCGCGTCAGGCTGGTCATGGCACCTGTACAAAAGGGCAGGGCAATAGGCTTTTCTATCCGTATCCCTCTCTCCGGTCCTTTTTCACTCTCATTGTCCTTGACACGAAATTCGCCAACTGGGATAATTATCAGGTTTTCCGTCGAGTGCGCCTAAGTGGCTGATTATCAATATATTTCCGCATTTCAGGGTTGATTCTGATGATACAGATGTTCCATGTCTCAAAGAGCTACGAGGGCGGAGTGCCCGCCCTTGCCGACATAACCTTGAAGATAGCCAAGGGCGAGTTCCTCTTCATCACCGGGCCGAGCGGCGCGGGCAAGTCAACGCTCTTAAAGATAATGTTCGGCTCAGAGCCGCCCACCCAGGGGCAGCTCATCCTGGACGGCAGGAACTATGTAAAGATCCCCCCGCCAGAGCTTCCGGCGCTCCGCCGGCGCATAGGGTTTGTCTTCCAGGACTTCAAGCTCCTCCCGAACAAGAGCGTATTCGATAACGTGGCCCTGTCCCTGAAGGTCATGGGCATACCGCCTTCAGACGTCAAGAGGCGCGTGGCCCGGATGCTCACCTATGTGAAGCTCCAGCACCGCGCCAACTTCAAGCCCCTGCAGCTCTCCGGAGGGGAGCAGCAGAGGGTCGCCATAGCGAGGGCGCTCGTAAAAGACCCGGCGATAATACTCGCCGACGAGCCTACCGGAAACCTCGACCCCGAATTGTCGGTTCAGATAATAGAGCTCTTCAAAGAGGTCAACAGCCGGGGCACCACGGTCGTAATCGCCACTCACGACAAGGCCCTCATAGAGAGGTACGCCAGGCGCACCATCGCCCTCGAAGGCGGGAGGCTCGTCCATGCGTAAATCGGGCTCGGCGGATTTCGTATATATCGTGCAGGACGCGTTGAGCTCGCTCCGTGAGAGCAAGGGCACGATGGTTCTTACCTCGCTCACGCTCGGGTTTTCGCTGGCGATATTCTCTCTTTTTGTCTTCGTCATCTCCAACCTCAACGGGGTCATGGAGGGCTGGGGGGAGAAGACCCAGATAATCGTCTATGTGAAGGACACGGCAGCCTCCGCGGAGGCAATGAAAGAGAGCATCATGAAGGTGGCCGGGGTGAAGGCGGCTGAGTTCGTCTCAAAGGAGAAGGCCCTTTCCGAGCTCAAGAGCGCTCTCAAGGGGCACGAGGGCATACTCGAAGGCGTTGACGCGGACCCCTTGCCTGCCTCCTTCGAGATAAGGGTCCTCGAAGGGCATAACTCGCCGGAGGGCATCTCAAAGGTGGTCGAGGAATTGAAGTCCCGGGACTGGGCGGACGACGTGCAGTACAGCAGGGAATGGGTAGAGAAGCTCGCCTCATTCATAAAGTTCGCGAAGGTCGCGGCCGCCGGCGTTGGCGTGTTCCTGGGCGCGGCGACCCTCTTTATAATATCGAACACGATAAGGCTCGCGGTCTACGCGCGCAGATCCGAAATAGAGATAATGAAACTCGTCGGCGCGTCCGATATGTACGTAAGGGCGCCCTTTGTAATAGAGGGGGCCATCCAGGGGCTTGTCGGCGGGCTCCTCGCGATGGGGTTGCTGGCCGCGGGCAGGTACGTGCTCATAGGGCAGGTCCCGCCATACCTGGCCTTTGCCCTTGAGATGCCTTTCCCCGTCCCTGTCTTCACGCTCGCCCTCATCCTGGCCGGCGTCCTCATGGGGGTGGCCGGAAGCCTCGTCTCCATGAACAGGTTCCTTGACGTATGAGGGCCGCGCTCTCCGTATGCCTCGCGTTCCTTCTCCTGGGAACAGCCGCCTTTGCCGAGAAGTCCCCGAGGCAGGATATACTGAAGAAGGAGAAGAGCCTCGAGGACGTACGCAGACAGATAAGGGAAGAGAAGAAGAACATAAGGGAGATTTCCGAGAAGGAGACCGGCATCTTGGGTGAGCTCGAGGGCATAAGCAAGGACCTCACATACAAGCGCGAGGAGCTCCGGACGGTAAAGGAGTCGATCTCCGGCATAAAAAAAGAGTTCGAATCAGTGAACAGGGAGATTTCGAGGCTCGAGGCGAAAAAATCCTCGCTCGGCAAAAGGCTTGAGGCAAGGCTAAGGGCCATGTACAAGATGGGCAGGGGCGAGGCCATGGAGGTGCTCTTCTCCTCCGAGCCTTCCAACCTCGGCAGGCGGCATAAGTACCTCACCATGATAATGGACATGGACGCCGAGCTCATCGAGGGCTACTCTGATACCATTGAGAAGCTGGGCTCTCAGAAGGAGAAGAAGACGAGCCTCCTCGCGGGGCTCGAGTCGGCGAAGGCCGAGGCAGCCGCGCGGCAGGGCGAGGCAGAGGCGCTCCATAAAAAGAAGCTCGCGCTCCTTAACGACGTAAAGCAGGAGAAGACCAGGAGGGAACGCACCGTAAAGGAGCTTGAGCAGGCCGCCGCGGAGCTCACAAAATTGATAGAAAGGCTCAGGGCCTCTGAGGTGGGCGAGGCCCCTTTGCCCGGGACGGGCTTTGCCTCGATGAAGGGAAGGCTGCCAATGCCGGTCGCGGGCAAGGTGGTCTCCTCCTACGGCAAGGTAAGGCACCCCAAGTTCCAGACCGTCACCTTCAACAACGGCATCACGATAGAGGCTCAGCTCGGCGAGAGCGTGCGGAGCGTCTATGACGGAAAGGTGATTTATGTAGGCTGGTTAAAGGGTTACGGGCAAGTCCTGATATTAGACCACAGGGGCGGCTTCTATACCCTGTACGCCCATCTCGGCAAGGTCGCGAAAGAGGTGGGGCAGGAAGTACCGAGGGGCTCGGAGGTTGGCCTTGTCGGCGACTCGGGGCCCGAGGGCAGGGCCGGGCTCTACTTCGAGATACGGCAGAAGGGGGTCCCGAGGGACCCGATGGGATGGCTTTCAGGAAGGTAAGTTCTCCCCTCAACTCATATTTTCTGTTTTAACGTCGCGGTCTTATTTGATATAATTGTCAGACCGGGCCGGCTTTGAATCGACTGGCGCGCAACTAAGGAGGATTTTTTAATGAGGAAGATCTTCAATCCCAGGCTCCTTGCCGGGGCTCTGGCCATAATAGCGGTCTTTTCGTTCTCTTCGTGGGGCGTGGCCCCGAAGAGCGCGCCGCACGGCACCGCCTATGAAAGCCTCAAGGTCTATACCGACGTCCTCAGTATAGTCCAGGACAACTATGCCGAGGACGTCAATTCCAAGGAGGTCATCTACAATTCGCTCAAGGGCATGGTCAAGGCCCTTGACCCGCATTCGAGCTTCATGACCCCCGACGAATACAAGGCGATGCAGGTCGACACAAAGGGCAGCTTCGGCGGCATCGGTATCGAGATAGGCATGAAGGACAACCAGCTCATTGTCGTGGCGCCCATCGAGGACACTCCGGCGTTCAAGGCAGGCCTCCTCGCCGGCGACAGGATAGTGAAGATCGGCGACAAGTCCACCAGGGATATGGCCCTTTCCGATGCCGTGAACCTCATGCGCGGCCCCAAGGACACGCCAATCACCATCAGCATAATGAGGGAAGGCTTTGACGAGCCGAGGCCCTTTACGCTCACCAGGGCCGTAATCAAGGTGAAGAGCGTCAAGTCCAAGATGCTCGACGAAGGCTTCGGGTACGTGAAAATCAACCAGTTCCAGGAGCGCACCTCCGAGGAGCTCGACAAGGCATTGAAGGAGCTCGCGGCCAAGTCCGAGGACGGCAAGTTGAAGGGCCTTGTCCTCGACCTGAGGAACAACCCGGGGGGCCTGCTGCAGGAGGCCGTGTCAGTCTCGAACGAGTTCCTCGATTCAGGCCTCATCGTCTATACGAAGGGCAGGGCGGCCGGCCAGAACATGACCTTCAACGCGGACTCCGCGAGGAGCCAGCCCAATTACCCGATGATAGTCCTCGTCAACAACGGCAGCGCATCGGCCTCGGAGATCGTCGCCGGCGCGCTGCAGGACCACAAGAGGGCGATGATACTCGGACTCACGACCTTCGGCAAGGGCTCGGTGCAGACCATAATCCCGCTCTCCGACGGCTCTGCCGTAAGGCTCACCACCTCCAAGTACTACACGCCCTCGGGCAGGTCCATACAGGCGAAGGGCATAGAGCCTGACATCGTCGTGGGCACGGCCCCCAAGGGCCACCTTAAGGAGGCAGACCTCGAAGGCCACCTCGCGGCCGAAGGGCCGGAGGTAAAGCAGGTGAAGCAGGAAGATCGCGTTGAGAAGATAAAGGCCCCGGGCGACGCGCCGAAGCTCGACAAGGAGGGCGAGGAAGACGTCCAGCTCCAGAGGGCGGTCGAGTACCTGAAGAGCTGGTTCATATTCAAGGGCACGACACAGAAGGTCAGCTGAAAAATAAACGATAGTCGAGAGCGAGGCCCCGAAAGGGGCCTTTGCTTATTGGGGTAAAACGGAGTGGGAAAGAGAAGGAAGAAAGGCGGCAGAACATGGGCGCTCGTCGCAGCCGGTTTCGCGGCGGGCGTGCTCCTTGCCGTCGTGCTCATGAGCTACATGGGCCTTGAGAGGAAAGGGCCCTTGAGCCCGGCTCCAAAGGAGAGAGTGCCGCAGGCAGCGGCCCCTGTGGAGCCCCCGCAAGCGCCTCCCCCGGCGCCATCCGATGACAAGCCCCTTTTCCCTTCGCTGCCGCCCCCTGGCAAGAGGATCGCCCCGCCAAAGCCCAGGCTCGCCATAGTCATAGACGACATGGGCCAGGACATGAGGAAGGTGAGGGAGCTCATATCCATCGGGGAGCCGCTCACCATCGCCGTGATGCCCAACATGAGGTACTCTAAAGAGGTATCGAGGGAGGCGAGCGCGAAAGGGCTCGACGTAATCATGCATATGCCCATGGAGCCCAAGGACCCTGATGGGCACAACCCCGGTGACGCCCTGCTGGTCGCCATGACCCCGGCTGAGATAGTCGCCAAGATGGAGGAGGGGCTCAAGACCGTCCCCGGCGCCATAGGCCTCAACAATCACATGGGCTCGAAGTTCACGGAGGACAATGATGCCATGAGGACGGTGCTTGCGCTCATGAAGAAAAAGGAGATGCTCTTCCTCGACAGCCGCACCTCGTCTGATACGGTCGGCCGCAAGGTCGCCAGGGAATTAAGGGTAAAGAGCGCCGAGAGGAACGTATTCCTCGACAATACGAGGGACGTCCGGTACATAAAGGGTCAGCTCCTCGAGGCGGCCCGCATAGCGAAAAAGCGCGGCAAGGCGGTGGCCATCGGGCACCCGTACCCCGAGACCATAAAGGCCCTCACCGAGGCCCTTCCCGGGCTCGGCGGGGTAGAGATCGTGCCCATCTCTGAAATAGCGGAGTAGGGGGGCCTTATTTCATTTTTTTGTGCTAAACTTATAAAAAAGGCAGCAAAATTAAAAGTTTTGTTTCTATCAAAAAAATGCTTGACACCAATTATTTAGGTTGATAGTATGGCGTCAAATTCTACAAGGGATTCTTATTTGCAGTATGGGCTGGGTTATTGTCAGTCGGACCGTGGAGGACGCAGTAACTCCGCGGTTTTTTTATGCTGCAAGAGAGTACCAGAAAACAAGGAGGCACAGGAATGGCAAGAGGCAAAGTGAAGTGGTTCAATGACACTAAGGGATTCGGGTTTATCCAGCAGGAGTCCGGCGAGGACGTATTCGTCCATTACACGGCCATCACCGGCGAGGGTTTCAAGACCCTGAAGGAAGGTGAGGAAGTGGAGTTCGAGATAACCCAGGGTCCCAAGGGCCCTCAGGCCTCTAACGTGGTAAAGCTGACCCACTCGGCCTAACCTACCGCGCCACCTGGCCCATGCGCCGGGATTCTTACTGAAGGTCCGATCGACCCCCTTCTGCCCATGGCAGGAGGGGGTCTTTTTTACGCCTTTTTCCCGCCCCGGCTTTCCTTGTAATTCAATTTTTGTTCTGTTATCATGATAGTTTAGAGTGATAATAGACCGGCCCTCTGCCGGAAACCCGCGCTTTTTCGAGCTTAATATTGAACCTTAACAGCTATATCTCAGAGAAGGTCGAGATAATAAACAGGGGCCTCAAGGCGCTCCTGCCAGGCGAGGACGAGTACCCGCAGACGCTCCACAGGGCCATGCACTACAGCCTCTTTGCCGGGGGCAAGAGGATAAGGCCCGTGCTTGTGCTCGCCGCCGCCGAGGCGGTCGGGGGAGAGATACCGGTTGCCCTCAACACCGCCTGCGCCTTCGAGTGCCTGCATACCTATTCGCTCATCCACGACGACCTTCCCGCCATTGACAACGACGACTTGAGAAGGGGCTCTCCCACCTGCCATAAGGCCTTCGGAGAGGCGGCGGCCATACTCGCGGGCGACGCCCTACTGACGGCCGCCTTCGGCATGATAGCGACGACCGAGACCAGGAACAGGAGCGCCGTCCTCTCGGCAATAGCCGAGCTCTCGAAGGCAGCCGGGTCCATAGGGATGATAGGCGGCCAGATGATCGACATCGAATCCGAGGGCATGGACATACCCTTCCCTGTGCTCGAGTACATACACATACACAAGACAGGCGAGCTCATCCTGTCCGCCGTGCGCTCCGGCGCGATCCTGGGCAACGCCTCGAAGAAGGAGCTCTCTTCCTTAAGCAAGTACGGCAGGTCCGTTGGCCTCGCCTTCCAGATAGCCGACGACATCCTCGACGTCGAGGGCACAGCGGCCGAGATGGGCAAGAACACCGGGGGAGACGAGAAGAAGGGCAAGGCCACCTACCCCGGCACAATAGGGCTTGACGAATCGCGGACAAGGGCGACGGAGCTCGTCGACCTCGCGCTCTCCTCGATAGAGGCCTTTGACGACAAGGCAGAGCCGCTCAGGGCGATAGCCCGCTACATAGTGGCAAGGCGAAGGTAGGGCAGGATAGCGGTGAGAAGACTCCTGGACACTGTACATGACACATCGGACCTGAAGGCCGTCGCGGCCGAAGACCTCCCTGTCCTCGCCTCCGAGGTGAGGGAGCTCATAATAGAGACCGTCTCCGAGCTTGGCGGGCACCTGGGGTCGAGCCTCGGGGCCGTAGAGATAGCCATAGCCCTCCATTACGTACTCGACACCCCCAGAGACAAGATAATATGGGACGTGGGACACCAGGCCTACGCCCACAAGATACTCACCGGCAGGAAGGACGCCTTCAGGACGCTCCGTCAGTTCGGCGGGATAAGCGGCTTTCCCAAGCCCACCGAGAGCCCTTACGACGCCTTTGTGGCGGGGCATTCGTCCACCTCCATTTCAGCGGCCCTCGGCATGGCGGCCGCGCGCGACCTCGATGGCAAGGACTACAAGGTCGTGGCGGTCATAGGCGACGGCTCGCTTACGGCAGGCCTCGCCTTCGAGGGATTGAACCAGGCGGGACACCTGAAGAAGAACCTCGTAGTCGTATTGAACGACAACGAGATGTCCATCTCGCAGAACGTCGGAGCGCTCTCGCAGTTCCTGAGCAGGAAGCTCACCGGGCGATTCGCCACGAGCCTGAAGAAGGACATCGAGAGGTTCATAAGGTCGATACCGAGGATAGGCTCGCGCCTCATCGAGATAGCGAGGAGGGCCGAGGACTCGATCATAACGCTGCTTACGCCGGGCATGCTCTTCGAGGGGCTCGGCTTCCACTACATAGGCCCCATAGACGGCCACGACCTCCCGGCCCTTATCACGTCTCTAAAGGACCTGTCGACCGTGGAAGGGCCGGTGCTCCTGCACGTGCTCACGAAGAAGGGCAAGGGCTATCTGCCCGCTGAGGCAGACCCTGCCGCCTTCCACGGCGTCGGGCCTTTTGTAAGGGAGACCGGCAAGCCGAGGAAGCCCTCGAAGCCGTCCTATACCAACGTATTCAGCTCGGCCCTCCTCGAGATAGCCGGGAATGACCCGCGCGTCGTCGCGATAACCGCGGCCATGCCCGAAGGCACGGGACTATCGAGGTTCGCACAGGTGTACCCGGAGAGGTTCTTCGACGTGGGGATAGCCGAGCAGCACGCGCTTACCTTCGCGGCGGGCCTCGCAAAGGAGGGTTTCGTGCCCGTGACGGCGATTTATTCGACCTTCCTCCAGAGGGCCTACGACGAGGTCTTCCATGACGTATGCCTGCAGAACCTGCCCGTGGTGATAGCGATGGACAGGGCGGGCATAGTCGGCCAGGACGGCCCCACGCACCACGGCCTCTTCGATATCTCTTACCTGAGGCATCTCCCTAACATGGCCGTCGCGGCGCCGAAGGACGAATCCGAGCTGAGGCATCTCCTTTACTCGGCGGTCCAGTACGGAAGGCCTACCGCCCTCCGGTACCCGAGGGGCGCGTGCCTCGGGGTGAACGACACAGGGCCGATGAGGCTCATCCCGCTCGGAGAGGCGGAGGTGTTGAGAGAAGGCAAGGACCTCGCCATCATCGCCATAGGCACGATGGTCCATCCAGCCATGGAGGCCGCTGAGCGCCTTGAGAAGGCGGGCATAAGGGCAGGCGTTATCAACGCGCGCTTCGCGAAGCCGCTGGATGCCGGGTGTATTTTGAAGGCCGCCGCCTCGGCAAACGCCGTCATCACCGTCGAAGAGAACGCCCTGCAGGGCGGCTTCGGCAGCGCTATTCTCGAGCTCTTTGAGGAGAAGGGCGTCTCGATACCGGTTAAGAGGATAGGCGTGCCGGACGAATACATAGAGCACGGCAGCCAGGAAGAGCTCCGTGCCAGGCTCGGCCTTACGGTCGAAGGCATAGAGGCGGCTGCCATCTCATTTGTTCAGAAGGGCAAGATGAAGCTGGCCTTTTAGTGAAGGAGAAGAAGCCTAAAAAGGAGCGTATAGACAGCCTGCTCGTGGAGCGCGGACTCGTTGCGAGCCGCCAGAAGGCACAGGCCCTCATAATGGCGGGCAAGGTCCTTGTCGCGGGCAGCATAATCGACAAGTCCGGCAAGGAGGTCGACCCCGAGGCAGAGATAACCCTCAAGGAAGAGCTCCCGTTCGTGGGCAGGGGAGGAGTGAAGCTCTCAGGCTTCCTCGACCAGATAGGACTCGACGTCTCCGGCATGACGGCGATGGACGTCGGCGCCTCCACCGGCGGCTTCACAGACTGCCTGCTGCAGAGGGGCGCTAAAAAGGTCTTTGCGATAGACGTCGGCAAGGGGCTCATAGACTCGAAGCTCAGGCAGGACGGGCGGGTAGTGCTCCTCGAGGAGAGGAACATCAGGTACCTCGACCCCGGTGAGGTCGGCGAGAAACCCGGCCTCATAGTGATAGACGTCTCGTTTATATCGCTTGAGAAGGTTCTGCCTAAAGTCCTCGAATTCCTTGACGAAAACGGGATAGTCCTCGCCCTTGTGAAGCCTCAGTTCGAGGTGGGCAAGGGGCAGGTCGGCAAGGGCGGCATAGTCAAGGACCCGGCCCTGCACACGGAGGTGCTCGAGCGGATA
>Ga0209324_10000436_pt1 | contig 29271 bp, 25 predicted proteins | sample Rifsed19ft3_FD_184015 | JGI IMG/M metagenome (GOLD analysis project Ga0209324, IMG submission 184015) | Soil microbial communities from Rifle, Colorado, USA - sediment 19ft 3 (version 2) | ecosystem: Environmental > Terrestrial > Deep subsurface > Rock core/Sediment | place: Rifle, Colorado...
AAATCATTGAGCTCCGCTTCGACCCTGGCAACGTCGGCGTCAAGGGCCTTGAGACGCGCGCCCTCGTCCTGCATCTCGGATATGAGGGCTGCGGCGTCCTTCTTCTCCTTCTTGAGCTTCGCTATCTCCTCGGAGACGGAATTCCGCCGCGCGCGTAGAGCCTCGGCCTCTGTAAGGAGCCTCCTCCTCTGGGTGTCAAGCTCCCTGAAGCCCGAGAGGTCTATGGCGCCCCCGCGGGTCTTCAACCTTCTTTCGGCCTCTTCGAGGTTCTCTCTCAGGAATTTTACATCAAGCATGGTTGATATCTCTTATGAGAATTTTTTGTGGTCCCTGGAACGAAAGACCCCCCACCCCTACCCTCTAGAGGGAGATATGAGACGGATTGATCTCAGGGATGGTTCAATGCCGAGATCCTTCGTCGCCTCCGGCTCCTCAGAATGACAGCTTTCACCCTCCCCTCAATCCCCTCCCGTCAAGGGAGGGGAAGGGAAAAGAGCCGGTCAGCCGGAGAACGGTGAACCTTTTCGAGCGCCCTGAAAAACCAGTCCCTCAGGAGAGCTCAAGCGACGGATTATAAATCAATCCCCCTCTTTTTTCCACCTTTTGTAAAGGCTGTTCTCCACTCCGAGCACGTCGAGGACCTTTCCCACTATGAAACCGGCCAGGTCGTCTATTGTAGAGGGCTTGTGATAGAAGGCGGGCATTGCTGGAAGAATGACTGCCCCGGCCCGGGAGAGCCTGAGCATGTTCTGGAGGTGGATGGCGGATAGGGGTGTTTCCCTGGGCACGAGGACAAGGGGGCGGCGCTCCTTTATCATGCAGTCGGCCGCCCTCTCTATGAGGTTGCCGGAGACGCCCGTAGCCACCCGGCTGAGGGTGCCCATTGAACACGGGCAGATGATCATTGCCTTCACGAGGGCCGAGCCGCTCGCAACAGAGGCCGTCAGGTCGTCATAGGGCAGGCTTCTCAATCTTCCCTTTATCGAGACGCCCTTTGATTCGAGGGCCGCCCTTATCGTCTCCACAGGTTTTTCGGCGCAATCGAGGCCGAGCTCCTCTTTCAGGAGCAGAAGACCAGTTGGGGAGATGACGAGGTCAACATCATCTCCCCTTGAAAGAAGCTCTCCCGTGAGCTTTATGCCGTAGAGCGCGCCGCTTGCCCCTGTGAGGGCGACCAGATATCCAGCCAATTCAGTTCCGTCCGTTTGGGGCGTGGAGCCCCGTTCTATAAATTAGTCTTGGAATTCAGGGAAGGACTTCACCCTCCCCTCATTCCCCTCCCGTCAAGGGAGGGGAGGTCAGGATTGCCCCCTACTTTCTCGGCTTCACTATGACGTATATCGTGTTGCCGCCCCTCTCGACGAGGAAGAGGACCACGTCGTTCTTTTCAGCGTCGATAAGGGCCTTGCTGTAGTCATTCATGCTCCGTATGGGCTTCCTGTCTATCTCTTTTATGATGTCGCCCCTGCGGAGGCCCGCCTCTGCAGAGGGGCTCTCCGGCTTAACGGAGCTTATTATCACGCCGTCGGTCTCTTTCTTGCCGAGGCGCTTGGCTATCTCAGGCGTAATCGGCTGCGCCGAGAGGCCGAGCCTCGTGTCAGGCGCGCCGTCGGTCTCCTCCGTAGGCGCGGCCTCGGCCTCCTCCTCGTCCACCTTTGTGCCGACCTTTATGAAGAAGGTCTTCTCCTTGCCGTCGCGCAGGGCCTTTATCTCCACGGATTTTCCCGGGGGAGTGGTGGCGACTATCCTCGGCAGGTCGCTTATCTCGTTAACGGGCTTGCCGTCAAAGGAGACGATGATGTCTCCGGCCTTCAGGCCCGCCTGGTCAGCAGGCTCCCCGGGGTTTACGGAGGAGATGAGCACGCCCCTCGCGTCCTTCAGGCCAAAGGACCTGGCAAGCTCGGGCGTAAGGTCCTGTATGCTCACGCCTATCCAGCCCCTTGTGACCTTGCCGGTCTCCTTCAACTGCAGGAGCACTTCCTTCACCATGTTTATGGGAGTGGCAAAGCCTATGCCCTGGCCGCCCGCGACTATGGCGGTGTTTATGCCAACGACCTCGCCCTTCACGTTAAAGAGCGGACCTCCCGAGTTGCCGGGGTTGATGGACGCGTCGGTCTGTATGAAGTTGTCATAGGGGCCGGCGCCTATTATCCTGCCCTTCTGGCTCACGATGCCCGCCGTAACCGTGCCGCCCAGGCCAAAGGGGTTGCCTATGGCAAGGACCCACTCGCCTATCTGCAGGCCCTCGGAGTCGCCTATGACGGCGACCGGCATGCTGTCATCGGGCTTTATCCTTATGAGCGCGATGTCGAGCTTCTGGTCCTGGCCCACCACCTTTGCCTTGTATTCCTTCTTGTCCTCTGAGAGCGTGACGATTATCTCGGTGGCGTGCTCGACGACGTGATAATTGGTCAGTATGAACCCTTCCTTATTGATGATAAAGCCGGAGCCCAGGCTCTGGCGCTTCAACTCCTTGCCGCCCCGGGGCTCGTTGAAGAACTTGTTGAAGTCGTCGCCGAAGAACTCCTCGAAGGGGCCCCTGAACTCGGGGAAGGGCATCATGGGCCTCTCCTTCATGACCTGCGTGGTCGATATGTTGACGACCACCGGCGAGAGCTTCTTGGCGAGCTCCACGAAGTTGTTGGGCATGGGGCCCGTGACCTGCGGGCTCGAGTTCGCGTCCTTCCAGAAGCTCTGGGCTATCGTCTGGGTCGTCATGTCGTACCTGGCCGTGAACATTATCCCCGCCATTACGGAGATGACGGCGACCAGGACGATGGTCTTTAGACCGAATCCGGTTTTCTTTTCTTTCATCTTTGCTCCTGCCAGGATGTTGAAGAGTGATCAGTTTCGCAAGGGAGAGAAATGGCCCGGCCTTGAAGGGCCGGGCCAGGCTTAATCCTTTTTATGACACTACCTTTATGTACCAGAGGCGGAGCTCATGCAGGACGTCCTCGATGAGCTTCGATTCCTCCTCGGTGAGGTTGCCCTTTGTCTTGTCCTTTAAAAGAGAGATGAGGTCTATCGTCTGCTTGGCGACCTCGGGCTCCTTCTCCTTCTGCTTTGTCACAGGGTTTTCGACCAGGCCCAGGTTCATCAGCACAGAGGTCGAAAGAGACAGTATGAACGCGGAGAAATCCAGCGGCGGCAGCTCGATATCGCCCGCCTGTGCCCCCTCGTTCCTGTCCTCTCCCTTTTCGCCCTCTCCCATAAAGCCCCTGATATTATTGACCGATATTATTGGACCCTGACCTTTATGCCGCCGCTTGCCGCCTCGGCCGCCTTTGGCACCGTGATCTTCAAAACGCCGTCCTTGAAACTTGCCTTGATCCCGTTCCTGTCGACCGCGTAAGGCAGGCTGAAGGAACGGTGGAACGAGCCGTAGAACCTCTCCATCCTGTGATAGTTCTCCTCCCCGAGGCTCTTCTCCCGCTTCCTTTCGCCCCTGAGCGTCAACGTGTTCTCGCTCACCTCGACGCTTACGCCCTCGAGGCTGACACCGGGAAGCTCGGCCTTCAGTATCACGTTCTCTTGTGTCTCGTAGATGTCGACGGGGGGGTACCAGTGGCTGCCCTCCGCGGCCCTGTACTTAAGGAGCGTCTCGTCGAAGATGCGGCTCATCCTCTCCTGGAGGAACAGGAGGTCTTTGAAAGGGTCCCTTTTCTTCAGGGCCAAGGCTTTACTCTCCACTTTCCGGCCTGTGGACTGACCGGGGATAGCCTTCTATGGGCTATTAATCCAATTTATTTTATAATCAGGCGTTTGTCAAGAAAACCCCAACTTTCTTTTTTAAAAAAAAGAAAGTTGGCAAAGAAAAAACAATTCCCGCCCGTTCAGGCAGGCTTACCTGCCTATCCTGCGCCTCTCGAATGCTGCAGCCCCGGCCCGGACCGCCCGTCCTTCTCGAACCAGAGCCTCCCGTCCTTCAAGTCCAGGCGTATGCGGTCGCCCTCCCCGAACTCCCCTTCGAGGAACTTCCACGCCAGCTCGTCCTGAATCTCCTTCTGGATGAGCCTCTTTAAAGACCGGGCCCCGTAGACCGGGTCATAGCCCTTATCCGCGAAATAGTCACGCGCCCCCGGGGTGAGCTCTATGTCCATGTTCCTGTCCTTCAGGAGCCGCTCCAGCCTCGTTATCTGGATATCGACTATCTCCTTCATGTGCTCCCTGGTAAGGGGATGGAATATGATTGTGTCGTCTATCCTGTTGAGGAACTCGGGCTTGAAGGTCGCGCGCAGCACGTCCATCACCCTTGTCCTTATCTCATCGTACTCAGCCTCGCCGAGCTCGGTTATGTACTGGCTGCCTATGTTCGAGGTCATTATTATGACCGTGTTCTTGAAGTCCACCGTCCTGCCGTGGCCGTCGGTGAGCCTGCCGTCGTCGAGTATCTGCAGGAGGATGTTGAAGACCTCGGGGTGCGCCTTCTCCATCTCGTCGAAGAGGACGACCGCATAGGGCCTCCTCCTCACGGATTCGGTGAGGTAGCCCCCCTCTTCATATCCCACGTAGCCCGGGGGCGCGCCTATGAGCCTCGCCACAGAGTGCTTCTCCATGAACTCGCTCATGTCTATCCTTATCATGGCGCGCTCGTCGTCAAAGAGGAACTCTGCCAACGCCCTCGCGGTCTCGGTCTTGCCGACGCCGGTTGGCCCGAGGAATATGAACGAGCCTATGGGCCTGTTTATATCCTGCAGGCCTGCCCTGGCCCTCCGTACGGCGTTAGAGACGGCCTTCAGGGCCGCGTCCTGGCCAATGACCCTCTTTTTGAGCCCCTCCTCCATCTTGAGGAGCTTCTCACGCTCGGCCTCCAACATGCGGGAAACCGGTATGCCGGTCCACTTGGAGACGATCCCGGCGATCTCCTCGGCGTCGACCTCCTCCTTGAGCATCTTCTTGCCGTCCTGGAGCCTGGTGAGCTCGGTCTGGTCAGCCTCGAGGTTCTTCTGCAGCCCGGAGAGCCTGCCGTATTTGAGCTCAGCGGCCTTTCCAAGCTCCCCCGCCCTCTCGGCCTGAGCCGCCTGGATCTTCACTTCCTCCATCTTCTTCTTTGTCGCCCTTATCCGGCTTATGACCTCCTTCTCGCGCTGCCAGTGGGCCTTCAAGCCGGCGCTCTCCTCCTTCAAGTCGGCGAGCTCCTTCTCTATCTTTTCCAATCGCTCCAAAGAGAGCCTGTCCGTCTCCTTTGAAAGGGCCTGCTTTTCTATCTCGAGCTGTATTACCTTGCGCTCTATAGCGTCTATATCGGTCGGCATCGAGTCTATCTCTATGCGAAGGCGCGACGACGCCTCGTCCACGAGGTCTATCGCCTTGTCAGGCAGGAACCTGTCTGTTATGTACCTGTTCGACAGCGTGGCGGCCGCGATGACGGCCGGGTCGGCTATGCGGACTCCGTGGTGCACCTCGTAGCGCTCTTTTATGCCGCGGAGGATCGCTATCGTGTCCTCGACAGAGGGCTCGCCGACGTGCACGGGCTGGAACCTCCTCTCAAGGGCAGCGTCCTTCTCTATGTGCTTCCTGTACTCGTCTATGGTCGTCGCTCCGACGCAGCGCAGCTCGCCCCTGGCGAGTGCGGGCTTCAGCATGTTCGAGGCGTCCATCGCGCCCTCGGCAGCCCCGGCGCCCACGAGCGTATGGAGCTCGTCGATGAAAAGGATCATGTCGCCCTGGGCCTCTGTTATCTCTCTTAAGAGGGCCTTCAACCTGTCCTCGAACTCGCCCCTGTACTTTGTCCCTGCAATAAGAGAGCCGAGGTCAAGCGCGAGGAGCCTCTTGTTCTTCAGGGTCTCGGGCACGTCGCCTGCGACTATCCTCTGGGCAAGGCCCTCGACAATGGCCGTCTTGCCGACCCCGGCCTCGCCAATGAGTACCGGGTTGTTCTTGGTCCTCCTGGAGAGTACCTGTATCACGCGCCTTATCTCCTCGTCCCTGCCTATCACAGGGTCGAGCTTGTTGGAGCGCGCGAGCTCGATCAGGTCCCGAGTGTACTTTGAGACTGCCTGGTACTTCTCCTCGGGCATCTGGTCCGTGACGCGCTGGGCGCCCCTTACGGAGGTAAGGGCCTTCAATATGCCTTCCCTGTTCGCGCCCTGGGATGCGAGGAGCCTCGCGGACTCGCCAGCCGATTCAGAGGCTATCGCGAGGAGCAGGTGCTCTACGGAGACGAACTCGTCTTTCAAGTCCCTGGCCTCTTTCATGGCGGCGTCCAGCAGGGCCTTCAATCTCTGCGAGACGTAGACCTCGCCAGTCGAGCCGTAGATCCGAGGCAGCCTCTTCAAGCTGTCCTCTATCTGGCCACGGAGGAGCCTTGTATTGACCCCTATCCTCTGGAGTATGGGAGAGACCAGCCCGCCCTCCTGGGAGAGGAGCGAGAGAAGGAGGTGCTCAGGGGTGACCTCCTGCTGCTCCATGCCTTCAGCCCTCTGCTGGGCGTCCTGCAGGGCCTCCTGGGACTTTATCGTGAACTTATCGAGCCTCATCCGCGTTCTCCTTTTCCCGTCGTTAAGGGCCTTAGCTGGCGGACATCTATTATAATGTAGGGGTATGCCCTGTTTTTGTCAAGAAACGGGCGGAGTTAGGCAGCTTACGGGGAAAAGACCAAAACAGCTAAATTAGCATTTTGGCGAATGGCCTTTTGCGCGTTGTCGCGCTTTTCCGGACGGCTCGCGCGTCCCTCCCCCACCCTTATGCTCGCTTACGCCTTATGCCCGAATTGTTTTAAGGACAAAAAGAACAATCTGTTTTTTCTTTGCTACTTTCTTTTTTTTAAAAAAGAAAGTAGGGGGGTCTATTGCCTTTTTCACGCTAATATCTTATCATCCTTTTCCAGATGAAGGACATCGTATCAATGGGAGAAAAGGAGGCCTCATCGAGGCTCGCATCCCTCGGCTTTGCTGACGGTAGCCTTGCCTTCAGGAACCTGCGTTCTCTTTCAACAGGCCCTCTGTCCGGCAGAATAGATACGCTTTTGGGCCTTTCTCTCGCCTCCCCCTCGCCTGACGCTGCCCTCAATAATTTAGAGACAATAGCCGCTGTCGCGGGCCCGTTTATCGGAGGCCTTACAGACGACGAGATCAGGGGGCTCATTACCATCTGCGGCTCTTCGGCCTTCTTGACGGGCATAATCGCGAAGAAGCCCGATTACCTGGGCTGGCTCTTCTCTGGCGGCCTCTTTACAGAGCGCGAGGCCGACTCCCTCAAAAGGGAGATAATCGAGAGGACAAGGGCGCTCTCCACCGTCGATGAGGTCTCCCGCGAGATACGCCTCTTCAAGCAAAAGGAGTACCTGAGGATAGGCTCCAGGGACCTCCTGCACATAGCGGACGTGGTAGGCACAACGAGGGAGCTATCCGACCTCGCGTCAGGGTGTCTCGAGGCAGCCATAGAGTTCTCCTCAAGGCACTTGAAGTCATCGTACGGCTCTCCGCTCTATGCGGAGGCCGAAGGCGAGGAGCCCAGAGAGGCGGAGTTCGTCTGCATCGGGCTCGGGAAGCTCGGAGGAAGGGAGCTGAATTTCTCTTCCGACATAGACATCCTCTACGTCTATTCATCTGACAAGGGCGAGACAACGGGCATAGAGGGAAACGAGTCCTCGCGGATAAGCCTGCACGCCTTTTTCGTGAAGCTCTCCATGCTCACGACAAAGCTCATCTCGAACGTCACGGACGAGGGATTCGCCTTCAGGGTGGACCTTGACTTGAGGCCGGAGGGCAGGAGCGGGGACGTGGCGAATTCGCTCCGCAGCGCGGAAATATACTACGAGTCATGGGGGCAGACCTGGGAGCGGGCCGCGCTCATAAAGGCCAGGCCTGTTGCGGGCTCTGCCGCGCTCGGAGAGGAGTTCCTCTCCATGATACGCCCCTTTGTCTACAGGAAGTACCTGGACTTCACGGCCATAGAAGAGATAAAGACCATGAAGGAGAAGATAGACCTGAGCCTCCTCCGGAGAAACCCGGACGCCGTGGACGTGAAGCTCGGGGCGGGCGGCATAAGGGAGATAGAGTTCTTCTGCCAGGCCCTGCAGCTCATACACGCGGGCAAGGACCCCGAGGCAAGGGAGCGCAATACCCTCTCGGCCATAAAGAAGCTCTCGGCAAAGGGCCATATAAAAAAGGACGAGGCGGAGCGTCTTACAAAGGGCTACGTCTTTCTCCGCGACCTCGAGCACAGGATACAGATAGTCGAGGGCAGGCAGAGCCAGGCGATACCCGCGAAGGAAGAAGCACTCGAGCGCCTCGCGCGGATGATGGGCTTTGCGGGGCAGGACGGCAAGAAGGCGGCCCCCGCGTTCTGGGACGAGTACAAGGCCATTACCTCCGGCGTTCACAACGTCTTCAGGTCGCTCTTCTACAGGTCTGAGGAAGCCGAAGAGACGCCGAAGGAGCTTAAGATACTCCTTTCGCCGGAGCTGCCGAAGGAAGAGGCGCTCCCCCGCCTCGCCGGGCTTGGCTTCAAGGACCCTGTTGAGGCCTATAAGAATATCGTCCTTCTGCGCGAGGGCCCGCAGTTCATACACCTGAGCGCAAAGGCGCGCGTGATACTCCAGAGGCTCGCCCCGGTATTCCTTGCCCGGGTACAGGCCTCGCCTGACCCTGACAGGAGCCTCGTACATCTCGAGAGGTTCATATCTTCGATAGGCGCGAGGACCACATTCTATTCGCTCCTGTATGAGAACCCCGGGGTATTGAACGAGCTCATAAAACTCTTCGGCACGAGCGTATTCCTCTCAAGGGATCTGATAAAACACCCTGAGAGCCTGGACCTCCTGCTTTCAGCGGAGCTCTCGATCCCGTATAAAAAACGGGAGCTCATATTCGAGGCCTTCATGCAGGAGGCCTCCTCGGGCAAGGAGTACGAAGAGGTGCTCGACGGCCTCAGGCGCCTGAAGAGCCAGGAGCTCTTCAGGATCGGCCTCAACGACATAGCGGGAGCGCTCACCCCGAGGCAGGTCTCGGTCCAGATGACCTTCTTGGCAGAGGCGAGCCTCGAGGCATCCATAAAGATAGCCAGGGACGCCCTCAAAGAGCGCTACGGAGATGCGCCCGCTGAGACAAGATTCGTTGTCATCGGCATGGGAAAGCTCGGAGGAAGAGAGCTCATATACGGCTCTGACCTCGACATCATATTCGCATACTCCGCACCCGAGGACGCGCGGACGAACGGGCCAAAGGAGGTATCGGCCCACGAGTACTTCGTAAGACTCGGCCAGAGGATAATAAGCGCGCTGACATTGAGGACAAGGGAAGGGTTTATCTTCAACGTCGACGCGAGGCTCCGCCCTTCGGGCTCCGCCGGCCCGCTCGTCGTCTCAGAGGAGGCGCTCCTAAACTACCATTCAGGCCAGACGCTCGTATGGGAGAGGCAGGCCCTGACCAGGGCTCGGCCTGTTGCGGGCGATGTCGCGTTCGGCTCTGTACTTGTGCGAAAGCTCTGGGATGCGCTCTACCGGAAGCTGCTTACCCCCGCGGACGTTGACGAGATGCTCCGCGTAAGAAAACGGATGGAAGTAGAAATTGCCAAGGAAAACGCGAACCGCTATAATATCAAGACCGGCAAAGGCGGCATCGTCGACGTGGAGTTCCTTGTCCAGGCCTTGCAGCTCAAACACGGGCATGAGAGGGCGGGGCTGCGTACCCCGTACACCCACAAGGCCCTCGTGAGGCTCAAGCGCGAGGGGCTCATGGATGAAGCTGAGTGCAGGACGCTTACGGACGCGTACTCTTTCATGCGCCTCCTGGAGACCCGTCAGCGCATCGTCCACGACAGGCCCGAGGGCTATCTCTACAGGGACTCGGACGAGCTCCTTACGCTCGCGCGGCGGACCGGTTACTCCGGGGCAGGCGCGCCGGCGGCGATGCTCAAGGAATACGAGAGAGCTGCCGAAAGGGTCAGGGGGATATACAGCGGCACTTTGGAGACTTTAAAGCAGGTATCCGGCCTTGGACCGGACGGAGGGATTCATTGAAGGACAGACACGGCGACCTGGCTCAGATCGGCCTGCCAAGGCTGCTGCACAATATCTTTCTCAGGAAGGACGAGGGGGCTGTGCTCGACATAGCCAGGGAGCCCGTAAAGAAGCGGTTCTTTTTCAGGAAGGGCTTCCCCGTCGCCGCTTCCTCGAACATACTGGGAGAGGTCCTGGGCAGGCTCCTCATGCAGGAGGGGATAATAACCCAGAAGGAGTACGAGGGCTCGCTCGAAGTGGTGCTGCGCGACAAGAAGAGGCACGGAGAGGTCCTCATCTCAATGGGGCTCATTAGCCCGCAGCAGCTCGAAGAGTTCCTCAGATTGCAGCTTAAAAGAAGGCTCTTGAAGATCTTCGACTGGGAGGACGGCTCCTACAGGTACGTGGTCACGAACCTCGCCAACCCGCTGCCCGCAAACCCGCTCCACCCGGCCGAGCTCATCCTCGAGGGCATAAGCCTCGGCTTCTACCCGGTGTCGCGGATAAGGACCGACCTCAAGCCCTACCTTGAAAAGAAGCTCTTCCTCGCCGAAGGCAGCCCATATAAGCTCGACGCCTTCAGATTGAACCTGCAGGAGAAGCGGTTCATAGAATCGCTCTCTACCGAAGGCTCGCTCGAGGAGGCGCTCTCCGCTTCCGACCTCCTTCGCCACAGGGCGCTCTCGATAGCCTTGAGCCTCGTCATTACGGGCGTTGTCACCGACGAGGCCAAAGCCGTGGAGAGGGTGCCGGAGATGAGCGTTGAAGAGTCTGGCGCAGCCAACCCGCCTGAGGCTCAGGTGGATTCAAAGCTCAACGCGGAGCTCCTCTTCATGAAGGCGAAGACATCCCTTCAGAAAAAAGACTTCCGCCAGGCAATGGAGATACTCGGGGAGATAACGAACCTCTCCCCGGGCGAGGGCGAATACTGGGCCCACCTCGGCTGGGCCATATACAACGACGACCCGGGCAGGATTTCCGAGGCTGAAAAGCTCATCAAGGACTCCATCGACCTTAACAACGACCTCGACAGCGCGTGGCTCTTCCTCGGCAGGATATTCCTCGCCCAGGGCAGGACCGGGATGGCGGCAGGCGCCTTTGGAAGCGCCCTGCAGAAGAACGCCTGGAACACGGACGCCCTCTCGGAGCTCAAAAGGATAGAGATGAACGGCGAGGGCGCGGGCCCCTTCAGCCTCTATCCCTCAGAGCCTCTCCTCTCGGCCGGGCAGGCCACGGCACTGGAGGCGCTCCTCAAGGCCGTGAGGAAGCATACAGGGCCGGTCTTGATCGAAGGCCCGGCAGGCTCTGGCAAGACGACACTCCTCCTTGAGCTCCTGAAGAGGCTCTCCTCCGACAAGGTCCTCGCGGCAGTGCTGCTTAAGCCGCCCGCGAGGGAGATAGAGCTCATAAAGACCATAAACAACGAGGTCGGCTCTCAGAGCGAGGCGTCGACCGTAAAGGAACAGCTCCTTAACCTCGGCATGAGGGTCTCTCAGAACAAGATACAGGGCGGGCAGAGCGTCATTGTCATCGACGAGGCGCATACGCTCTCCCCAGGGTGCCTGAAGCTCGTCCAGTACCTCACGAGGCTAAAGACCCTGCAGATAGTCCTCTTCTCAGCGCCCGGCCTCTCAGAGAGGCTCAAAGCCCCTGACTTCAAGGAGCTCGACGAGAGGCTCGCCGTGAGGCTCTCTTTGGGGGCATTCTCCATGGAAGAGGCCTCTGTTCTCATCGCGTCGCGCTCGCCTGAGGATGCCACAGGGCTCGACAGCGCGAGCATATTCAGCAAGACCGGGGGGAACCCGGCAGCCCTTTTGAATGAGGCGGGGGCCGTATATGACAGGATGAGGGCGGCAAAGGCACTGCCCGAGGAGCCTCGGGAGGAGCCGGTCTTTGAAGCGCCAACTCAGGAGGTAATAGGGCAGGAGATAATAGAGATAGGCTACGAGGACTTCACCTTCCAGCAGGCCCCTGAAGAGGAGAAGGCAGGGCCTCAAGAGAAGGCAGAGACAAAAGCTGCTGAAGCGCCAAGGCCTGTTGAGACACCCGTTGAAAGGCTCCCCCCGCCCCCTAAAAAAGAGGCCACCGGGCCCGCGCCTGTAAAGGCGCAGATTGAAAAGACGGCCGAGGCCGAAAGGCCCCGAAAGAGAGGGACGCTCCGCCTCATATTCTGGATAATAGTGATGCTCATCGTCGGCCTTGCCGCCGGCTCGCTCATCGGGACCTACTGGTTCAGCCAGAGGACCCCCGAAGTGGAGCGGCCTCCGGCGCCCCCTGAGCCTGCCCAGATAGAGCCGCCCCAGAGCGCAAGTCCGCCCGCTGCACCGGCCGAGATCTCCGGGCAGCCTTCTGAAGGGACCGCTGGGCCGCAGGAGACAGGCGAGCCGGAGCCCCTTGACACAACGCCGGATAACCGACAATAGTCTGTTAAAGGATCTTCACCGGCGCGCCGTAAATACAAAATATGATTATAAGGAGACCTATGTCCGGCGTATTCGATAACGTGCTCCTCTCGCTTGAGAAGGCGAACAGGCACCTCGGCCTTCCCGAAGGCATATACAAAAGGCTCCGCACGCCGAGACGCTCTCTCATAGTCTCGGTGCCCGTGAAGATGGACGACGGGACCGTGAGCTTCTTTGAGGGCTACCGCGTGCAGTACGACTTTGCGCGCGGCCCCGCAAAGGGCGGCATCCGCTTTCACCCGAGGGTCAACCTTGATGAGATAACCGCGCTCGCGGCTCTCATGACCTGGAAGTGCGCTGTCGTGGACATACCCTTCGGCGGCGCAAAGGGCGGGGTGGCCTGCGACCCGACTGTCATGAGCAAGGCCGAGCTCGAGCACCTCACAAGGAGATATACCTACGAGATAAGCATAATCATAGGCCCTGAATCCGACATACCCGCGCCGGACGTATATACAGACGAGCAGGTGATGGCCTGGATGATGGATACCTATTCCATGATGAAGGGCTACTCGGTGCCCGGCGTTGTCACGGGAAAGCCCGTCTCGCTCGGCGGTTCGCTCGGCAGGGGCAAGGCGACATCCTTCGGCCTGGTAATAACCGTGATCGAGGCCCTCTCGCACCTCGGGATGAAGCTGGACGGCCTCGCGGTCACCATCCTGGGCTTTGGCAAGGTGGGCTACAACGCCGCGAAGATACTCTCCAACGCAGGCGCCAGGATAATAGGGCTCGCGGACTCAAAGGGCGCCATATACAACCCCCAGGGCCTCAATATCGATGACGTGGCCGCACACAAGCGCGAGGCCGATACGGTACAGGGCTTCAAGGGAGCCGAAAACCTCACCATGGACGAACTCATCTCCATAGAGACGGATGTGCTCATACCCGCTGCCCTTGAAAACCAGATAAACGGGTCGAACGCGGCATTCGTGAAGGCGCGCGTCATCGCCGAAGGCGCCAACACGCCGCTTACGGCAGAGGCGGACGAGTTCCTCTCCTCAAAGGGCGTCTTCATCATCCCCGACATACTCGCCAACGCCGGCGGTGTAGTCGTCTCGTACTTCGAATGGGTGCAGGACCTCCAGAGGTTCTTCTGGGACGAGGCAGAGGTGGATTCGCGCCTTACGACCATCATGAAAAGGGCCTTCCACGAGGTCGCGGCCATATCCGCCTCCAGAAAGATCGACATGAGGACCGCGGCCATGGTCCTCGGGGTAAAAAGGGTGGCGGAGGCTATCGAGACAAGGGGCCTCTATCCATGACCAAGGAGCGTTGAAAGGGCTATCGTCCTGTCACCAAAAACTGCGCCTGCCCCTCATGTGAATCCAAGTGTCCGGATTTGCTGTCTAAAATTTTCTTTTCAAATTTCTTCTTTTTTTCCGCTCAAAACCCTTGAAATCCGGGTACCACTCTGATAAATTGGCTCCCTACTAAAAGACCCCAGTTATCAACATCTGTGAATAACTCTGTGAATATCTTCCGGCAGTGATGCGTTCTGGTAGTAGTCAATAGGGATCGCTACTCAGTTCCTCCCCAGACAGCCGGAGCCCTTGGTGCATGATGGATTCCGAAGCTATCTGGAAAAGTTGCCTTTCGACCGTTTCAGCCCACGTCAGTCCCCAGCACATAGCAACCTGGTTCAGGCCCATAAAGGCGTCGGGCAATGGAACCAATCTCCTCGAGCTCGAGGTCCCCAACCGTTTCTTCCTCGAATGGATAAAGGAGCACTACCTCCCCCTGATCGAGGAGGTGCTCCGCCAGGTCTCCAAGAAGGAGATAGCCATATCCTGGAAGATCGGCGACGAGCCCGCTCCCGCGCCGGCTGCCACCAGGAAAAAGGAGAAGGACTCGGGCAAGGCCCCCAAGCAGGCCAGCGTGAACCTGAACCCCAAGTACACCTTCGAGAACTTCGTAGTGGGCAAGGCCAACGAGTTCGCGCACGCCGCCTGCTCGGCTGTCGCAAACCACCTGGGCAGCAAATACAACCCGCTTTTCATCTACGGCTGCGTTGGCCTGGGCAAGACCCACCTCCTCCAGGCCATAGGCCAGAAGGTGCTTCTGTCAAACCCCGGCGCAAAGGTCTGCTATTACACCTCCGAGCGCTTCGTCAACGACTTCATAAACTACGTAAGCCGCCAGAAGATGAGCGAGTTCCGGTCGCGCTTCCGCAACGTCGACGTCCTTCTCATCGACGACATACAGTTCTGGGCAGGCAAGGAAGGCACCCAGGAAGAGTTCTTCCATACCTTCAACACGCTCTACGAGAACCACAAGCAGATAGTCGTCACGAGCGACAAGTTCCCCAAAGACCTCGACCGCCTCGAAGAACGCCTGCGCTCGCGCTTCGAATGGGGCCTGGTGGCCGACATCCATCCGCCTGACATGGAGACGAAGATCGCGATACTCCGTAAAAAGGCAAAGGTCGAAGGCGTGCGCCTCGCCGACGACGTCGCGGGCTGGCTCGCCGAGACAAGCGGCACTAACGTCAGGGAGCTCGAAGGCTTCCTGAACCGCATAATCGCGGTATCGAGCCTCACGAACCGCGAGATCGACCTCAACATGGCAAAGGACGCCCTCAAACACCTCGTAAAGGAAAAAGAGGACAAGGTCGTCACCATAGACGAAATACAAAAGGCGGTCGCCTCCTTCTATGATATAAAGTTCTCGGAGCTAAAGGGCAAGAAAAGACACAAGAACATCGCGCTCCCGAGACAGATTGCGATGTACATGGCAAGAGAGTTCGGCGGCTTCTCGTTCCCGGAAATAGGCTCGTCTTTCGGCGGCAAGGACCACTCCACCGCCATACACGCCTGCAGAAAGATAGAACGGGAACTCAAGGAAAATTCCGAGATCAAACAGGCCGTACGCGCCCTTAAGCAGAATATAGGGATTAGGTGATTGGAAGGGTTTTCTTGAGAGAACCTTTTTGTAAAAAGGTTCTCTCAAACTCTCTCCAAAAATTTTCAGTTCTTCCTGTCCGGACCCCCCTGGTACTGATTGGGGGTCCGGACAGGAACTAAAAGTCTTTGAAGGGGGTCTGGGGGAAACCTTTCTCCAGAAAGTTTCCCCCAGGAGACCCTTTCAACAGCCTTACCCACATCCGGCCTTAAGGGTGTTGACAGATGGGTGTTTGGTGTTGGTAAGTGGGGCCGGGTTGTGGAGAGGATCTGGGGGGTGTTGGGAAGGTGCGCGGGGAGCGGGATTTATGAACAGGGAAGTAGGGCGGATTCAGTACTGATATCCGTGCCTTTGCGTGATATCAACATACTAACAGCCCCTACTACTATCTACTACTAAGTATTTAAAATCTCTTATAGGAGAAGATGATGAAGTTCACTATCTTCAAGCATGACTTCATAAAGGTGCTCCAGAGGGTCCAGGGCATTGTCGAAAAGAGGAACACGATGCCCATCCTCGCGAACGTCCTTCTGGACGCATCGGGCGGCAAGGTCAACGTGATGGCAACGGACCTTGAGGTATTCATAAAGGACTCTTCGCCCGCGGGTGTTACTGAGGACGGGTCTGTGACGGTGAACGCGAGGAAGTTATTCGAGATAGCGAAGGAGCTCCCGGGGGACAGGATAGACGTCACTGCCGGCAAGGACGACAAGATAACCCTGAAGGCAGGCAAGGCCAGGTTCAACGTCATGGGACTTCCTGCAAAGGACTTTCCGGTATTCCCGGCGGTCGATGAGGGCTCGCTCGAGGCCATAGACCCAGAGGCCTTGAGGGAGATGATAGACAAGACGTCGTTCGCGGTCTCTACCGACGAGACCAGGTACAACATAAACGGCTTTCTCCTTGAGAGGGAAGAGGGCAGGATAAAGATGGTGGCCACCGACGGCCACAGGCTCGCCCTTGTGGTGAGGAACGGGGACAACATAGCCAAGGGGCAGAAGGAAGGCGTTCTACTGCCGAGAAAAGGCGTGATGGAGATGAAGAAGGTCCTCGACGAGAAGGAGGGGAGCTTCTTTTTAGGCATAACCCAGAAGAACGCGGTAATGAAGAGGGACAATACGGTCGTGATCGTGCGCCTTCTGGAGGGGGAGTTCCCGGATTACAGGAGGGTAATACCCAAGGACAATGACAAGGAGGCCATAGCGTCCAGGGACGAGCTCCTTTCATCCCTGAAGAGGGTGTCGATACTATCGACCGACAAGATAAAGGGCGTAAAGTTCAGCTTTGCCGCTTCAAGGCTCGTCCTCTCCTCTTCAAGCCCCGACATAGGTGAGGCTACGGAAGAGGTCGATATAGACTATAACAAGGACGAGATAGACATAGCCTTCAACGCGCGCTATTTCATAGACGCGCTTGAGGTCCTTACAGAGGACAAGGTGAGGATAGTCCTCAAGGACTCTCTGAGCCCCGGGATAATACTCCCTGAAAAGGGCGAGGACTACACCTATATAATCATGCCCATGAGGCTCTGATCCGTTGCGGCTGGCGGGAGAGCGCAAGCAGGGCCGAAACCCTGCCAAATCCTTAAGAATTAGCTTGACATCCAGTGATTCCCTATGTCTAAATAACGGTTTGACCAGGGGCCCGTCCCCTTTTACCTGAAGCTAAATGCACAAAGGAATAAAGAGAAAAGGATAAGCCATGCCGAAAAGGACATTTCAGCCGAGCAATAAAAGGAGACTCCGCACCCACGGGTTTTTGGTCAGGATGGCCACAAAGGCCGGAAGGGCGGTCATAAAGAGGAGAAGGGCAAAGGGCAGGAAGCGCCTTTCCGTCACCATAAGCACCAACAAGTAGGCCTGGCCTGCTGGCTGGGTGCGGGCTTATGACGGAAAGAGACGTACAGGATTTTTCCTTTCCCAAGGAGGAAAGGCTCCTCAAGCCCGAGGACTTCACGAGGGTGAGGAGGACCGGGAAGAGGCTCTCTACCAGGAGCTTCAACCTCTTTGTCATTTCCAATGACCTCGGCCAGAGAAGGCTCGGCATAGCGGTGAGCTCAAAGGCCGGCGGCGCTGTAAAAAGGAACAGGGTAAAGAGGCTCTTAAGGGAGTTCTACAGATTGAACAAGTCCCTGTTCCCGGCCTCCGCCGACATACTCGTCACGGTAAAGGGACTTGAGCACGTAAAGGGGCTCAAGGACGTGGAGGGGGAACTTAAAAAGGCGCTTTCGTAAAGGGCCGCCTTTGGTCTGAGATGCTAAGGACGATCCTCATTTCTATCATTTCCGTCTACAAGACCCTTATATCCCCGGTCCTGCCGCCCTCCTGCAGGTTCTATCCGAGCTGCTCGGATTACGCGAGAGAATCAATAGAGCTCCACGGCGCGCCGAAGGGCGCTTACCTCGCCCTGAGAAGGCTCTTGAAGTGCCATCCCTATCACGAAGGCGGGTATGACCCTGTGCCCGCTGTCCCCGAAAAAAAGATGAACAGGACGCCACAGCATGGATAAGAGAGTCTGGGTCGCCTTGATACTTTCAATGGCGGTGCTATTTTTCTACCCCTATTTCATTCAGCAGTTCTACCCTTCGCAAGAGCAGAAGGCCGAAGAGGCGCAAAAGGCCGCGCCTGCGCCCGGGACGGCTGTCAATGAGGCCGCGCCCGCTGCCACTGCCGTTCCTGCAGCCCCTCCTCCTGTAAAAGAGGAGCTTACGACAGTAGAGACCCCGCTTTTTGTGGCGGTATTGTCGAGCAACGGGGGCAGCATAAAGTCATTTGAATTGAAGAACTACAAGGAAGGGATCGAGGCAGGCGCAAAGACCATAGACGCGGCCCAGAGGGTCGGCACCCTCGGCTCGTTCAGGACAGAGCTATTTATAAACGGCGTGGTCGAGAGCATAGCCTTCTCCCCTTCCAGGGCCTCCGCGAATATAGGAGAGGGTGAAACCGGCGATATCGTATATACCGGCAGGTCCTCCTCCGGGCTTGTGATAGAGAAGAGGTATACATTTTCCGGCAACTCCTACGCTATAAAGACCGACCTCAAGGCAGCCAACCCCACGCCCAACGCGATCTCCGTACGGGCTGACACCGTGCTCTCGGCGAGCGTATCCGGCAAGGACGCAACGGGCTACCACCAGGGGCCCATCATCAAGTCCAACGACAAGCTCGTAAGGCAGGACGATGACGAGCAGAGGCTTACGGGCAACGGCAAGCTCAAGTGGCTGGGGCTCGAGGACAAGTACTTCCTCTCGGCGATAATCCCCTCGACCGCCGCTCAGCTCTCATGGACAACGGAGATACCTGCCGCGGGACAGTCGAAGGCCGCCCTCCACATACCCCTGAACGTGGCGCCGAACACGAATATTTCGCTCGGCTATACCTCATTCATGGGCCCAAAGGAGTATGACAGGCTCTTGGAACAGAAGGCCGGCCTCGATGACGCCATTGAGTTCGGCTGGTTCGACTGGCTTGCGAGGCCCTTCCTCGTGGTATTGAACTTCTTCGAGAGATACCTCGGAAACTACGGCCTCGCGATAGTGGTCCTTACCGTAATAATAAAGGTCCTCTTCTACCCGCTCACGAAAAAGAGCCTCAATTCGATGCGCGAGATGCAGAAGATGCAGCCGCAGATGGCGGCATTGAAAGAAAAGTACAAGAACGACAAGCAGAAGATGAACAAGGAATTGATGGAGCTCTACAAGAGATACAAGATAAACCCGTTGGGCGGCTGCCTGCCCATGGTCCTTCAGATACCGGTATTCATAGCCCTCTACGAGGCGCTCTACGTCGCCATCGAACTCCGGCACGCGCCATTCTATTTATGGATACATGACCTCTCCTCCAAGGACCCCTACTACATAACGCCGCTACTCATGGGCGCGACCATGTTCCTCCAGCAGAAGATGACGCCCACGTCCGTAGACCCGACCCAGCAGAAGATAATGCTCTTCATGCCGGTCATATTCACCTTCATGTTCCTGAACTTCCCTTCGGGACTTGTCCTCTACTGGCTCGTGAACAACGTCCTGCAGATAGGGCAGCAGTACTTTATATATAAAACCCCTGCAAAGGCATAGGCAGGCTGCTGAAAAAGGCCCATCTGCTTGTCGAGTCGCGCGTAGTAGCGGCGTACGGCAAAGAGTACGCCTCCTTCCCCGCTCCTCGATTTAACCCGGGGCCTCGCATCTGGACCTTTTTGAGCAGCCTGAACAAATCAGTAACCGGGCTTGCAACAGAGCATCAAAGAGCTTTAAAATAACCCCTGGCAGAACCTGCCGGGGGTTTTTCTTTTCATGAAAGAGGCGCTGACAGATACCATAGCGGCCGTATCGACGGCCGAGGGCCAGGGCGGGGTGGGCATAATAAGGATAAGCGGCCCCCGCGCCCTTGAGGCCGCTTTGAGGCTCTTCCATACGGTGGAAGGGATAAGGGAGAGGTATTTTCATCTCGGCACGATAGCGGCCCTGGACGGCTCCGCGATCGACCGCGGCTTTCTCGTCTACATGAAGGGGCCGAGGTCATATACGGGAGAGGACGTGGTAGAGCTGCACTGCCACGGCGGCCCGCTCATTTTAAGAAAGGTCCTCTCAGAGGCCCTCTTTGCGGGCGCAAGGGCGGCGGAGCCGGGCGAGTTCACGAAGAGGGCCTTTCTGGCCGGCAAGCTCGACCTCTCGCAGGCAGAGGCTGTGGCCGATATCATCAGGGCCCAGACCGAACTGTCGCTCTCGAGCGCTCGCGGCAGGCTCGAAGGCTCCCTTTCGAGAAAGGTTGCCTCCATCAAGGCCCCCCTTGTCGAGATCCTCGCCCGCGTAGAGGCGGAGCTGGATTTCCCGGAAGAGGAGATAGACGCTATCCATGCTGAAGATTTGGAAGGGGCTTTGAAGGCGGTCTCTTCAAGCATCGACAAGATGCTATCGACCTTCGAGGAAGGCAGGGCAATAAGGGAGGGCGCGAGGGTGCTGATATTAGGAAGGCCCAACGCCGGCAAGTCAAGCCTCTTGAACGTGCTCCTCGAGGAGGAGAGGGCCATAGTAACTGACACGCCCGGCACGACGAGGGACGTCATAGAAGAGGCTGTATCGATAAGGGGCATGCCTGTAAGGCTCATGGACACCGCGGGGCTCAGAGAGAGCATGGACGAGGTAGAGGCCATAGGCGTAAGGAGGGCCCGTGAAAAGGCGGCCCATGCCGGGCTTATCCTCTACATCGTCGACCTGGCGGGGCCGTTCGAGGAGGACCGCGCCTTCTTAAAGGAGCTTTGGGAGAGAAAGATAATCATAGTCGGCAACAAGAAGGACCTTCCTCAAGCGGATGAACTGGGCGCGAAAGAGGCCTTCTCGCCGTTGCCCGTGGCGGCGATATCGGCCCTCAGGGAAGAGGGCATAGAGGAGCTCAAGGACCTCATCTTCTCCCAGGTGGCTGGACATGACAGGGCCGCTTTAAGCGCCCCTCCAGGAGAGCTTGTGGCCTCGGTCCGCCACAGGGACTGCCTAATGAAATCAAAGGAGGCCCTCGCGAGGGCCTCCGCCGCGCTCTTCGCGGCCCTCCCGAGAGAGCTCCTCGCGACCGATATGCGCTTGGCGATAGACGCCCTCGGAGAGATAACCGGAGAGACCACGACAGACGACATACTCGATGTCGTCTTCAGCGCCTTCTGCATAGGCAAGTAGGCATTTCCTCAAGGGTCCCTGAAATGGTATAATCCGTTGCGTCGATTCCCGGAGGAGGATCTTATATGTTCCTGAGGATATTGATCGTTGTTGCCGCGATTGCCATGATCGCGGGCGCTTCCACCATATCCTTTTCCACAAATCGGCCCGCGATGGTCCAGACCCTGCAGAGCGTTCCTGCAGCCAAGGTATGCATGGTAGAGAACAGGGTCTCGGGCAGGGAGAATATCGCGGTCGAGGTGGAGGGAAAGACGTACTACGGCTGCTGCCCCATGTGCGTCGGAAAGCTCTCCTTCAAGCGCTCTCACCGTTATGCCATAGACCCGGTCACAGGCAGGGAGGTCGACAAGGCAAAGGCGTATATAGCCGCCAGGGAGGACGGAACGGTCGTCTATTTCGAGTCTCAAGAGAGCGCCGCGAGGTACTCGCCGGGCAAAAGCCTCTGAGCCAGACCGTCACAAACCTTGCCCTCCCTTCACGGGAGGGTTTTTTTATTTCGCCCACCTCCCCTGTTTGACCATCCCCCTTTCCTCTGTTATATTCGATTCAGGTTCATAGCGGAGGATAAAATGCCGAGCAGGATCCTTGTCACAGGCGCCACAGGCACGGTAGGCGCTTATCTCGTAAGGGAGCTCTCCAAAAGGGGCGAGCTCACGAGGGCGGCGGTGCACTCTGAGGCAAAGGCCTGGAAGATAAGGGAGGCCAATGTAGAGCTCTTTGAGATGGATTTCTCGAAGGCCGCTACGGTGGACGCGGCGTTGAAGGGCATAGAGAAGCTATATCTCCTCACCCCGTTCGCGCCCGGGCAGTATGAGACAGTCGGATATGTCGTCAAAAAGGCGAAGGAGTCGGGGGTAAGATACATAGTGAGGCAGTCGGCCCTGGGTTCACAGAGCGAGGCGATACGGCTCTTCAAGACCCACCGGGACATCGAGCGCTCTATCGAGGCCTCTGGAATGGATTACACGATATTGAGGCCAAACGCCTTCATGCAGAACTTCGTGAACTTCTTCGCCGACTCCGTAAGGAGGCAGGGCAAGATATTCTTCCCGCTGTCAAAGGCGAGGGTCAGCTATATCGACGCCCGGGATATAGCCCACGCCGCCGCCGAGCTCCTCTCAGGAGAGATCAAGCCCTCTCGCTCGGGTAAGTCATACGACCTCACAGGGCCCTCTCCCATGGCAGTGAACGATGTCGCGGCCATGATATCCAAGGCAATAGGCAAGCCCGTGCAATATGTCGATGTCTCGCCTGAGGCGGCGAGGGCCGGGATGAAGGAGGCCGGTATGCCCGAGTGGGCGATAGAGCCGCTCCTTGAGCTATACGCCTATCAGCGGGAAGGAAAGGGAGAGCTTGTATCGACTGCCGTGGAGGATATAACCGGAAGAAGGCCCATACCGTTCGAGGAGTTCATAAAGGACGCCGCGGCGAGCTTCAGATAGATTTCCCCTCAGTGAAAGTCCCCTGCCCCGCCTTTTAGACATGCTATACGCCCGCGCCCTGCCAGTACCTCTCGGCCTCTTCCACGTCAGCCCTGCTGCCGATGAACAGGGGCGTCCTCTGATGGAGCTCCTGCGGCACCACGTCCATTATCCTCTGCACGCCGTTCGAGGACTTGCCCCCTGCCTGCTCGACGATGAAGGAAAGGGGGTTGGCCTCGTAGAGGAGCCGTAGCTTGCCCTTCTCGGATTTCCTGTCAGCCGGATAGAGGAAGATGCCGCCCTTCAAAAGGTTCCTGTGGAAGTCGGCCACGAGCGAGCCCACGTAACGGGCGCTTACGTCCTTGCCGCCTGTCTTGAGCTTCTCTATGTATGCCGAGGTGCCCGGGAGCCAGTGCTTGCTGTTGCCCTCGTTTATGCTGTAGATCTTGCCCTTCTCCGGGATGGTGATGTTCTCGCGCGAGAGGAGGAACTCGCCTACGCTCTGGTCGAGCGTGAAGGCGTGCACCCCGTGGCCTGTCGTGTAGACGAGCATGGTGCTCGAGCCGTAGAGAATGTATCCCGCCGATACCTGCCTGGAGCCCGGCTGGAGGAAATCCTTTGTGCCGGCCTTCGAGCCGTCCTTGCATTTGAGGATGGAGAATATGGTGCCCACGCTTATGTTGACGTCGATATTCGATGAGCCGTCCAGGGGGTCGAAGAGCAGGAGGTAGTTGCCCTTCGGGTACTTGCCGTCCACGTGGATGATGTCGTCCATCTCCTCGGATGCCATAGCCGCGAGGTGCCCGCCGTGCTCCATCGCCCTTATGAAGGTCTCGTTCGCGAGCTCGTCGAGCTTCTGGACCTCTTCGCCGTGTATGTTCCTGTTCCCCGAGGCGCCGAGTATGTCGACAAGCCCGGCCCTCCTCACCTCGCGCGAGACGAGTTTCGCCGCTGTGCCGAGGTCAGAGAAGAGGGCTGTGAAGTTTCCCGAGGAGCCGGGGAACTTCCTCTGCTCCTCGAGCAGGAACTTTGTAAGGGTCATACCGACGGACATGGCGCCTCCTTGTGGAAAAGCGTGAGCTGGACTCTTGTGTACCCTAAGAATAACAGATTATATATCGAATTTATAAGATGTGAAGCGATATGTTCTCAAGCCGGTCGAAAGACCGGCTTTCGTATTGATAACGGCGGGTCAAAAGACAGGGCCAGGGCGCGCACGCGTCTCCTGGCCCGTATTTCAGTAAGAGGCGGCCTTCAAGTCCGGGAAGCGGAAGTCCTCAAGCTCCGTAACCTCGAAGAGGCCCGGGTACTTTTCATCCTCCATCAGTATCCTTCTTACGTTGCCCTGCCACAGGGCCCAGAAGAGCTCCTTCTGCTCCTTTGTAGCCGTGCCGCGAAGCACCAGCGGGGAGAGGTCGTTCATCCGGGCGTCGCCGGGGAGTACCTGCGGGTTGTACGTGACCTGCACGGTCTTGAGGTTATCCTCCCTCTGGAAGATAAAGGCGTTGAACTGCACGTCGTTGCTATCGAAGAAGAGGCGGTTGTTCCTGCCCCACCTGCCGCCGAGCCCCTTGAAGCCGGTCGCGCCGGCGGCGCCTGTGATGAGCGAGATGACGTGGGACTGCGGGCCATAGGCGAGGTCGCCCGGGCCGCCCTTTATGAGCACCCTCACCTGCCCCCTCACCGGGACGTCATTTCCATAGAGCGCCCTCAAGGCCTTCTGCGTTACTTTATATGCGCCGGATACGGCGGGGCATGAGTGGCCTGCCACAAGGACAGCGTCCGTGTAGTTGATGACAAAGAGCTCGTTCTCGTCCTGCGCGCCCAGGACATGCGCGAGAGGCTCCTTCAGCCTTATTGGCTCGACATCGTCAAAAAATCCCTGCCGCCATAGAGTAGTTTTCTTCATAAGACTCCTCTTAAAAAAGGGCCGCTAAGGCCAGTGAAAAGTGTAACAAATAGAATCGAGAAATTCAAGTTAATGCGCACCCTGCCCTGTATCGATTCACCCGCCCTCCCTGGATAGATTTAGACCTTGTTCAGAATGTAATCCGGTGCCTTCGCCCTTTTTTCTGAAATAAAAAGGCGCGAGGCTCCAAAGACGAAACCCGCCTTTATTTCTCTTAAAAATCTTCTGATATAGGCGTATTCTACAATAAATTTCCCCAAAGTAACTGATATTTATCTCTTTTTTTGTAACCGGTTTACTGGAAATGATCTTCGGAGAAATTCTATAATAACCTTGTCAGGAGTAGGCCTTTATGGGGCGTTTTTGGAAACCCTCGGAATATAAGAAATTTCCCTTGACAGGTTTGAATTTAACTTGTAAAATAAGTTTAAATTTGTATTGAGAATATTTTTGAACTTAACAATGAACCATTCTTTCATATACAGGAGCAATTATAGGGGTGGGCATAAGGACTCCAGACCTACTTTCAAAGATAGATATTCCAAGGCAAAAGCTCTACTACCTTGAGCAGAAGGGCTTTATCAAGCCCCAGAAGATCGTCATAGGCGAAAAAGAGTTCAGGGAATACTCTGACGAGGACGTGAAAAAGGTCGAATTCATCTGGAAATATCTCAAGAAGGGCTTCAAGTACAAGATAGCCTTTGAGAAGGCCATGGAAGAAATGCAGAGCCCGCAGCTGAACCTTGTCAAAACTGAAAAACCCGCTTAGACGGTAGGAGGAGCCGAATGGAAGGGCTTTCAATAAGCTCTGAACCGCCCAGTAGTAAGTTAGCCGTTGTGAGGTCTGAAATTGCCGAATTTATGGAGTATCCTGCCTCGCGGCCTGACTGCTGGTATGACTGGAAGTGGCAACTCAAAAACCGCATAACCACCCTCGAAGCCATTAAAGACCTCATCCCCCTTACACGCCGGGAAGAGGAGGGCGTAAAGCGCGCCACAGGCCGTCTTGCAATGGCGATTACCCCCTATTTTCTCTCTCTCATAGACAGAAACGACCCGAAATGCCCCATAAGAAAGCAGGCCATCCCGAGGATAGAGGAATTCAGCCTCTCTCCGGCCGAGATGGTAGACCCGTGCGGCGAGGACTCGCATTCCCCGGTGCCGGGGCTCGTGCACAGGTACCCTGACAGGGCCCTGCTCATCGTGACAGACTCCTGCGCAATGTACTGCAGGTACTGCACGAGGAAGAGGATGGTCGGAGAAGAGCACCCGCCCATGGCAATAGAGCGCTTTGACGACGCGCTCAAGTACATCAAGTCAAAGAGGTCGATAAGGGATATTCTTATCTCGGGCGGCGACCCGCTCATGATGAAGACAGAGGTCCTCGAGAGCTACATAAAGAGGCTCCGGTCCATCCCGCACCTCGAGATAATAAGGATAGGCACAAGGGTGCCGGTTACCCTTCCCATGAGGGTGACCGCGGAACTCGTCAACATGCTCAGGAAGTACCACCCGCTCTACATAAGCATCCACTTCTCCCATCCAAAGGAGATAACCCCTGAGGTGGAGAAGGCCTGCTCCATGCTCGCCGACGCCGGGATCCCGCTCGGCAGCCAGACCGTGCTGTTAAGGGGCGTGAACGACAGGCCGGCGGTGATGAAGAAGCTCATGCAGGAGCTCCTGAAGATAAGGGTCAGGCCCTACTACATCTACCAGTGCGACATGGCCATGGGCACCGGCCACTTCAGGACCCCGATATCAGTAGGCATGAACATAATAGAGGAGCTAAGGGGACACACGACCGGCTATGCGGTCCCGACGTTTGTCGTGGACGCGCCGGGGGGAGGGGGCAAGATACCTGTCGCGCCCACTTACCTCATCTCCCAGGCAAAGGGCAAGATAACGCTCAGGAACTACGAGAACAAGATCTTCACCTATTCTGAACCGGAGTAGAAGTATGGGCATAAAGCCTGAGGAATTCTCCCGCGCCCCTGGCATGGAACCAGGGGTTGAGCCAGGCATCGAGATCCAAGAGCTCCTGAAGCTCGTCCGGCCCGGGGGCATCTCCAGCGAGCAGGACTATCTCCTCTCCTGGCTTTCCGCAAAGCCAGGCCAGATGAGGTCGCTGCGCTCGATGGAGCTCGACCCGGAAAAGCGGTTTGAAACGGTCCTTTCCGCCCTCCTCAAGGAACCGTGCAATAAGGTCGTCCCCTTCAAGAAACCCCGCAGGTAAGCAACCCCCCATACGCTCCTTGATTTCCGGCCCCCAAGGTACTATATTATTGTGGAATCCCATAATTTAAAGGAGCAGGTGCATGCAGGACTTTTCACACCAGATAATGGACGAGGACTATAAGAAGGAGCTCCTCGACATACTCTACACAAAGTCGTTCAGATACGACGAGGCCGGCTTTACCCTCGCGAGCGGCAAGAAGAGCAACTATTACGTGGACGTAAAGAAGACCGCGCTCTCCTCGGTGGCCATGGAGCTAATAGGCTACGCCTACTTCCAGAAGCTCAAGCTCGCGCCCATCGACGCCATAGGCGGCATGACGCTCGGCGCCGACCCGATAGCCTACGCGGCCGCCCTTGTATGTACGCTCCGCGGCAAGTACCTCGACGTCTTCATCGTCAGGAAAGAGGCGAAGGGCCACGGAACGCAGGCCTGGATAGAGGGCGACGTGAAGCCGGACGCGAACGTGGTCGTTGTCGAGGACGTCATCACGACAGGCGGCTCTACAGTAAAGGCCGTACAGAAGGCCAAGGAGGCGGGCCTCAACGTGCTCCGCGTAATAGCCCTCCTTGACAGGGAAGAGGGCGGCGCGGCCAACATCGAGAAGGAGACCGGCGTCAAGGTCGATTCGATATTCACGATGAGCGACCTCCTCGAAGTCCACAAGAAGAAGCAGGAAGAAGAGGAGAAGGAAAAGAAGAAGCAGCAGGCATTGAAGGAGAAGCCGGTATTCTGATACACCTTCATTAAATTTTCAAAGGAGGCTGTCCTGAATGGGCCAGCCTCTTTTTTTTAGCAGACTGAATTAGTCAGCGGTTAAGAAAGGACTTAGTATGTCGCTCTCTCCAAAAGACCGGATAATCTTCGCCCTCGACGTGCCTGACGTGGAGGGCGCGAAAAAATACGTCGACCTCTTGAGAGAGCACGTGGGCGTCTTCAAAATTGGTTTGGAGCTCTTCGTGGCATGCGGCCCGGAGATAGTAAGGACGGTCAGGGAGAGGGGAGGGCGGGGGATTTTCCTCGATCTCAAGTTCCACGACATACCAGAGACGGTAAAGGGGGCCATGCGCTCTGCAGCCGCCCTGGGCGTGGACTTTGTGACGGTCCATACATCTGACGGCAGCTCCATATTGAAGGCCGCTGTAGAGGCGGCCGGCAATACAAAGGTGCTCGGAGTAACCGTGCTGACAAGTTTATCCAAAGAGGCATTCCCGGAGGCCGGGATAGACGAGAGCTTTACGCCGGAGAGTCTCGTACTGCACAGGGCAAAGACGGCAAGGGCCTCTGGCTGCGCCGGGGTAATCTGCTCGGGCCTTGAGGCAAAGGCAGTAAGGTCAGCACTTGGCCCGGGCTTCCTCATCATCACGCCGGGCGTAAGGACAAAGGAGGACGCGGCAGGCGACCAGAAGAGGGTCGTGACGCCGTATGATGCCATATCGAACGGGGCGGATTATATCGTGGTGGGAAGGCCGATAAGGAATGCAAAGGACCCTATCGAGGCGGCCAAGAGGATTGCGGGGGAGATAGAGAGGGCGCTTTAATGGGTCGTCATTGCGAGGAGCGTAGCGACGTGGCAATCTACTGCGGGTTCAGGGTTGCACCCTGAACCCTGAAAGTTCGCAAGTCGCAAGTGGTGATACGAATTTTCGGGTTCAATTTACAAAATTGAACCCGCCCTAAGGCATTTAGCTATCCATTCATTTGATCAGTTCTTCATCCCCTTATTCATCACCAGATACTCCCCATTGAAGGTGAGGGGGACTGGCTTGTCAGGCTCTCTTGCTTTATGGCCGCTTATATGCAGATGCGGCTCAAAGGTCATGCCTGAGTTTCCCACCCTGCCTATTACCTGGTTCTCCTTCACGTACTGGCCCTGTCTGACCTTTACGCTCCCGTTCATGAGGTGCGCGAGCAGCAGGCTCACGCCCTTGCACTCGAGTATTATGTGGTTGCCCGCCGGATTATTCTCGTTTACCTCGTGAGGCGCGTTGTCAGGCACGCCATCAGCCGCGAACGTGACCTTGCCCGAGCACGGGCTGTAGAGGAACTCTCCGAATATCTTGTAGGATGTCAGCTCTGAGGGGAACAGGCCGCCGGCCCTGTTGCCTATGAGATTGAGCTTCACGATATCGATTGCGTAATGTTCGGATTTCTCAGACCTGTGAAAGGGGTTCAGTATCGGGCTTGCCCCGCCCTGGATGGCGTAGTACCTGCCTTCCTTCATGGGGAAGGCCAGGTCAACCGGCTCTCCCTTGGGGAGCTTGCCTTTTATCGCGAGTATGTCGAGCAGGAGGAATACGGCTATTATGACTATCCTCGGCTTGTAATTCACGCGCCCCTTGCTGTTGCGCTTGCTGAATATGGCCCTCTCCTCGAGCCTCGGGAAGCTCCACAGGGCCGCCGCAACGAAGAGCGCCTTTACAACGTACTTGAGCCATATGCTCAGGAAGGCCCACGGCCCTGCGAGGTCGAAGAAGAGCACGATGGACGCGGCCGCGAGCACGCGGACTATCCAGTCCACCCTGCTCGTGAATTTGCCCTTCCAGAGCCATGCTATCAGAAGAAGCGGCAGGGCGATGGTGAGGAATGTGAATATTGAGATGAGGACCGCGAGCATCCGAGGGGTTTACCTATCAGTTTTGTTTAAAAACTCTGCCTTTTTTCAAGGCTGCTCAAAAACTCCATATGCAAGGCCCCAGTTAAATCGGGGAGCGAGGAATGAGGCGTACTCTTTATG
>Ga0209324_10000442_pt1 | contig 29084 bp, 27 predicted proteins | sample Rifsed19ft3_FD_184015 | JGI IMG/M metagenome (GOLD analysis project Ga0209324, IMG submission 184015) | Soil microbial communities from Rifle, Colorado, USA - sediment 19ft 3 (version 2) | ecosystem: Environmental > Terrestrial > Deep subsurface > Rock core/Sediment | place: Rifle, Colorado...
GGCGGCTTTGCCGTGATAAAAGACTTGCCTAAGACTCTCGTGTACGCCGTATCCGGGCAAGTAAACAGCCGGGCCAAAAAGACCCTGATCCCGGAGCGCATATTCACAAAGGCACCCACAGCCGAGCTTCGACCCAACCAGACTGACCAGGACACGCTGCCGCCTTATGATATACTTGATAAGGTCCTGAAGGCCTATGTCGAGGACGACAAATCAATAGACGAGATAATCGCGTTGGGCTTCAAACGGGAGCTGGTAAAAAGGGTCGCCCGCATGGTCGACCTGAGCGAGTACAAGAGGAGGCAGGCCCCTCCGGGAATAAAGATAACGCCAAGGGCGCTCGGCAAGGACAGGCGTATGCCCATAACGAACCAATACAATGACAGATCCAGATAAAAAAAAGGCATTAAAAGAAATATTCGACGCGGCTATAAATGCCGCCTCCCCTTATAACGCAGTCCAGAAAAAGCTCCGTCTTGCCCCTGCCGGAAAACGCCTTCTCCTCAAGACCGACCATAAATCAATCGACCTCAACAGATTCAAACGCATATTCGTTGTTGGCGGCGGCAAGGCCGTCTGCCCCATGGCAAAGGCCGTGGAAGAGCTTCTCGGCAACAGGATAACAGACGGGCTTGTAGTCACAAAGTACGGCCACTCAAAGCCGCTTAAAAAAATAAGGGCAATTGAGGCGGGCCACCCGCTTCCTGACGGAAGCGGGCTCAAAGGCGCAGGCGAGATACTGAAAATAGCCGCTCAGGCAGGCGCGGATGATCTTTTAATCGTGCTCCTTACCGGCGGTGCCTCAGCTCTTCTGCCAGCCCCGGCTTTTGGCTTGAGCCTCAAAGACAAGCAGAAGGCATCAGCACTCCTCATAAATTCAGGGGCTTCGATAGACGAGATTAACACGGTCAGAAAACACCTTTCGCTGATAAAGGGCGGCCTTCTGGCCGAGGCCGCGCACCCTGCGACAGTACTGACTCTGATCGTATCCGATGTTGTCGGAGGCAGCCTTTCATCCATCGCCTCAGGCCCCACAGCACCTGACCCTTCGACCTACGCGGACGCCCTCAGGATAATAAAAGCTTTCAAACTTGCAGGCGAGATGCCTGAAAAGGTAATGGATATTTTGCGCCGTGGCTCAAAGGAAGCGTTGCCAGAGACGCCAAAGCCGAACGATCCGCTCTTCGAAAATACGGCGAACATCATAATCGCCGACAACCTCTCGGCCCTGCAAGCGGCTGGCAAGAGAGCCGGGGACTTTGGTCTGAAGCCTGCCATTTTATCTTCGTCCATGACAGGCAATACAAGAGAGGCTGCTGGTTTTTTCGCGTCCGTCCTCAAAGAGATAAAAAACTCTGGAAACCCGGTAAAGCCTCCTGCCTGCGTGCTCATGGGCGGGGAGACGACGCTGAAAGTAACTGGAAAAGGCCTCGGCGGAAGGAACCAGGAGTTCAGCCTCGCGCTTGCGGCAGCGTTAAAAAGCGCGCCGGGCATCTATACGCTTTCAGCGGGCACAGACGGCACTGACGGCCCGACAGAGGCCGCCGGAGCATACGCAATGCCGGATACTCTCAGCAGGGCTGAGGCCCTGGGGCTGGAACCCGCGAAGTACCTCGCCCGAAACGATTCCTATAATTTTTTCAAAAGAATAGACGGACTTTTCATCACAGGCCCGACAGGTACAAATGTAATGGATATTGTGGTAGGGATTGTGGAGTAGTTTTGAAAAGAACTGAATTTGTGAAGAGCAGGTCTATTTTACTTCAGGGTGCCTCTAAAAATTAGATATTTTTTTCGAGGTCGAGGAAGGGTGGAAGTAAAAAGCGGAGCATATATGATGTGAATATGTGAGCATTTTTACTTCCGCCCTGACAAAGAGATCGGGAAAAATAGCAATTTTTACCTTTCGCCCAAAAAGTACACAGCCTCTACATCAGCCCTCAACCTAACCATGCCCGGCTCGATGGGCGTTCCAGGGGCCTTCATCACGGCGTCTGCGGCGTAAAGGCGCACAGGCCCTTGAGTTTCTTTTCCGCATGAAGGCACAATCGATTTCACGCCGTCAAGCTCTGCGCTAAAGGCATTTGATGCCGCCTTTGCCTGGGAAGCGGCTCTTTCAGCCGCCGTCCTTATCAGCGCGTCACACGCTGTTGTTGTTTCCTTTATATCGAACTTTACATCAACGACCCTGTTTGTCCCGGCCTGTATGGCATTATCGAGTATCTCGCCTGTTGAGGAAGTCTTCCCTGTTGTGACCTTTATCTGGTTGACGGTCCTGAAGCCTCTTAATACCTCGCGCCTGCTTTTATCGTAATCATAGACCGGGAAGACGGAAAAAAAAGAGGTGTCAACGCGGCCGTCTGGCCCCAAGGCCGTGCGAACGGCCTTTATAACATTTTCCGAGGCGGCCGCGTTCTCAGAAACCGACTCTTTCGCGCTCAGGGCCATTGTCTCGACAGCGACTGTGATTATCGCGATATCCGGGGCAACCTCTTGCTCAGCGGACGCCCGCACGGTAAGCGTTCTTTCATTTTCAGAGGCAAAAGACAAAGCAGGGAAGGCGAGCAGCGTGGAAAGCGCAAGAACAGGCAGGAACCTTTTCATGTGTCCTCCTCAGAAAAGTTTGTACGCGAACGCGAGCAGCACAACTCCGAGTATGACCCTGTATACGACGAATGAGGCCATCGACGACCTCGAAATGAGCTTAAGAAAATAATGTATCGCAAGATAAGCCGACACAAACGCTACCGCGCCGCCTGTGAGGACCGCAGTCCATTGAGTGGCTTCACCAGCCTGTATCATATCGAGCCCCTCCTTGCCGCCAGCCAGAGCGCCGACAACAATAGCGAGGAGAAAGGAAAAACGGGCCGCGGCTGTCCTTGAAAGGCCCGCGAAAAGTCCGGCTGTCATCGTGATGCCGGAACGGGAGGTACCGGGGATAAGCGCTATCGCCTGTGCCAGGCCGACAAATATCGCTTCCTTCCACCCTATGCGGCCTATATCCTTGTTTCCGGGCCTCCTGTCAGCGGCCCAGAGCACTAAACCCCATACTATCGAAGACCAGCCGATTATCTCCAGCGAGCGCAATGGCCCTGCGACCAGGTCATGGGCCAGGAGTCCGGCGATACCGACAGGAATGGTAGCGGCAAGAGTCATCCATGCAAGGGCCCCGTTATGGTTCCCCTCAAGCCTTCTTTCGGCAAGGCTCTTGAAAAAGCCCATGCTTATATCGGCAATGTCTCTTCTGAAGTATATCACCACCGCAAGCCATGTGGCGGTATTCAATGCAACGTCAAAGGCGAGCCCCTGGTCAGGCCAGTCGGTTACAAACGGCACGAGTATGAGGTGGGCTGTGGATGATATGGGAAGGAATTCGGTTATGCCCTGTATGAGGGCGAGTACAATCGCCTGCGTAAGTTCCATATGAAAAGATCACACCATTTTTAGCCGGGGGTATCAGGCCAGGTTTAAAGGTATCGACTCAGGGGATTTTTGAGCGGCCAAAAGAAGTTCTCTCGCGTAGCGGCTTTCAACGCCAAGCCCGAGTTTTTCGGCCTTCTTCAATGCCGAGCTGAATGCACGGACGCCTTTTTTCCTGTCCTGTTTGAAATCAAGCTCACCGGCTGAGAGCTCGCAGTATATGAGCCCCCGCCTGTCCCTTGTCTCTTTGAAAAGGCCCGCGGACTCCTGAAAGTCCTTCAATGCCTCTGCATTTCTACCGAGAATCTGGAGAGCCGTGCCCTCGCCCCAGAGCGTATAGGCGTAGCTGACCTTGTCGCCTATCTTTTTGTAATTGTCTTTGGCCTTTTTGAAGAACTTCAGGGAGCCTTTGAAGTCCCCCATCATCCTCATCGAGTTCGCGATGCCGCAGTATGAATAGGCTACGCCGAAGGTGTCCTTCAACTCACGGAAAAGGCTGTTGGCCTGAGTATAATACTTGCTCGAGTCCTTGTATCTGCCCATGACGCGCGAAGCGCCGCCCAGGCCAGTAAGGCAATAGCCGACGCCCCCACGGTCCCTCATGCGGGAGAACATGGTCTTTGCTTCCTTGAAACCTTCTATGGCAGGCTTTAAATCTCCCTTGAGCCTCAACGCGCCCGCTCTCGACCAGAGGGTAAAGGCAACGCCTGCCTTATCTTCGACCTTTTTGTAAGCCTTCAGGCTTTCGTTAAAGATGCTCAAAGCCTCTTTAAGCTCGCCGGTGGCACGCAGGCTCAAGGCTAGGCCGACACGCGCGTCCAGCGCCCTTGTCTCGTCACCGGCGGCAAGGACAAGCTTATGAGCGGCCTTGTAGCAACTCCCGGACTTCGTGAAATCCCCGACCATTCTGTAGGTATCGCCGAGGGAAAAATAACAGGCCGCCTTCAGCTCCTTGTCAACGCCTGAAAGGCGCATGGCCTCGAGGTACAGGGGTATCGCTTCGAGGAATTTGGAAAGAGCCCTCTTTTTTTCTGCTTTATCGAATATGGAATATGGGTTGGACATAGGATTGGAATTATAGACCTCTTTGGGGGGTGATGTAAAGGGGAGGAATTGGATGGAGCGCGCATTTTATTGTTGAGAGTGAAACGAAAAAACTCAGTTTTTAACTTCCCCCTTTCCTAAAGGGGGATTGAGGGGGATTATTAGTCTTGAGTTAATCTCCCCTAACCCCTCTTCAGGAAAGAGGGGGATCAGATGAATGAGCTTTTCGTTTAAGGTTTTTTGCGCGCTGCCGCGCTCTTTCTGTTTACCCGGCTCTCCCTGTCCGCCTCCTGCCTCCGAGCAGGCCCGCTTACCTTCCCCGCCCCCTTCGGGGGCATCCCTACCGCCCCGCCTGCTCGCCCTCCCCCCAACCTTATGCTTCGCTACGCCGGGTAAACCGTGTCTGGTTTAAAGACAAGACGAAAAATTATAATACTCCCTCTCCCACAAGGGGAGAGGGAGTATTATCGTCTTTCACGGGCACGGAACACGGTCTTAAAATAAAAAAAGGGCAGGGGCCAAAGCCCCTGCCCTAATTGTGAGTGCGTCTAAAAATTAGTTATTTTTTCTGAGGTCGAGGCAGGGTGGAAATAAAAAGCGGAGCATATATGTGAATATGTGAGCATTTTTATTTACACCCTAACGAAGAGATCAGGAAAAAGAACAATTTTTATCAGGCCCTCTTTTCAAACCCCGCCGGCTGCCCGCCGGTCGCCTGAGAGACGACAAGTTTGCTCTTGGCGATTATCTTATGCCAGACGCCCTTGGGCGCGAGCACGACGACTCCGGGCTTGAGCTCGGTCGAGGCCTCGGAACCGTTATCCAGAAAATAGGTGCCCTCGCCTTCGTGCACGAAAAATATCTGGTCGCCGTTCGGATGCCTGTGGTAGTCGAGGACCTGGCCGGGCTTGAAATAATAAGTATCCTGGACAAGCTGCTCCGTCTTTATGAAAGTAACCTTGTTTACCGCGTCGTCCTTGAACTCGCCACCTGCCACATTAGCCTGCTGCATTGAAGCACCTCCTGAATGTATGTTGTTTTATTTTTTTATGTTCGTCCGTACCTGAGTACAACTCACGAATTACATTATACACATGAAAAAAAAGAGCGCAAGGGAAATATTGGACTATTTAGGTCTTTTTTAACCTATTTAAAGCCTAAAAAAAGAATGCCCTGGTTATCCTCGTCTTTTCAAGTAGTTACGCCACACCTCCCTCGCGCGCTCACTTCAATATTTTTTCAAAATATTCCCGGGCGGCGGCGCTTTCGTAATCCCTCGGGCCCAGAAGCGTACCCTCGATGAAGCCATCCTTTCCCACTATGACGGAAACTGGAATAAGGCTTACCCGGTAGTCCCTCATTACAGAGCCGTACTGGTCGAACAGTATCGGAAAGCCCGCCCTGTTCTCCTTGAGAAAGGCTTCGACCCGTTCGCGGCTGTCCTCGGCGACCCCAAGGACGACAAGCCCCTTTGGCCCGAACTCGGACGCAAGATTAGACAAGGCCGGGAACTCCTTTTTGCATGGATCGCACCAGCTCGCCCAGAAGTGCACAAGGAGCACCTTGCCCCTGAACTCTTCGAGTGTCCTTTTTTTACCCTCCATGTCCATGAGGGTGAACCCGGCGGCCCGGCCCTTCTCTTTTACAGGCTGGACGGAAAAAGGCTGCAAAGCGTGTTCCTGCCCTGCCGCCAAAGGTGCGGCGGCAAGGAGGAACAGGAATATGAGAAACTTAAAACACCCAGACAACAGTCGCAAGAGCCCTCCAGTCGATTACCTGCTGAAAGCCGTTAACATCCTGATAGACCGGGACCTGGTACTTGAACTCCGCGCTCCCGCCGGAATTCGGTATCTTCACCTGGACGACCGGCGAGACGAATACTGAATCAAGCCCGGTGAAATCCGGGTTGTCTATCATGGAGCGGACAGGGTTCGAGTACTTGCCATCATGGTCCTTGTCTTGTTCAGCGTGGACGGCGTTGACCTCAACGCCAAGGTTCACATATTGGGTTGCCTGATATTTCGCGGCCAGATCAATCGCGAACTTGTCGCCGAACTCGTAGCCGTTGAACCCCTCCGTAGTAAGCTGGTAGAAGAGGTTCGCCTGAAGCACCAGGGGGTACAAGCCCCGCGTATAGTTTACCAGAAAAAGCGGGTCCCACGAGCCGGAGCCGGGCTGCATCATCGCATGAACGAGACTGCCGTTAGATTTGCGCTCGTCGGTCTTGCCCGTAGGGGCCTTCACGCCGAGGCCGACCGTGAGCCTGTGGCCGGGCCTTACCGGCGCGTCGGCATAAAGGGTATACAGACCCATGAGGGTTACATCGCCAAGACCGCTTATCTGTGCCATGCTCATGTCCATTGTCATGCCCATGGCGCTCCTTGACCTCATGTCCATGTCATTGATTATGTAAGGGACAGACGCCAGCAGCTGCAGCCTCTCGTTCACCGGCAGCACGCCCACGAGCGAGAGCTTCTGCATCTTCATCTCGGTTGGCACGCTGTAGCTTTGGCCCATGACCTGATTCGCGGCTATTGCCTCGTCCGGGGTCACTTTATCTGTGCCGTTTTTTATGGTCTCCATAAAGGCGTACTCATAGACTAAAGATACGCCGAAGTTCTCGGCCAGCGTCACGCCTGAAGTCGTCGCTCCGGCAATGCAGCACGAAAGTCCGCACTCGCCCAAGGCGTAGGCGTCCCTGCCGGAGAGTAGAATAAGGGTAAAGAACAGCGTCGCAGCGAAAAGCCTTCTCATCGCATTCTCCATGGAATCGTATTTTATTTTCAATCAGGAGTAGGAGAGGCTTTCCGGGGGTTCCAGGATATCTTGAGGTGACAGGTCTTCGTTCATCTGAAGCTCTTGCTGGAAAAGAGGCGCTGATACCCGCACGCTCATCGAAGCCGCCATGCTGACGATAAGTGGCATATCTGTAAGGCTCTGTGACTCCTCCCCGTGGCACGAGGAGATGGAGCACCTGTATGTCTTCGCTTTTTCCTGCGGTTCAGCCTGGACGCCGGTATGGCATATGGCAGCTTCCTGAACCGCCTGCCTCTGGGCCGTGGGGCAGGAACTGCCGTGCGTGCACCCCCGGCCATGATGAGGGCAGCCGCCTACGGCCGCGAGCGGACCCAAATACGGCAGAAGTATCAGTAGTATGAGCGCGGGAATGAACCTTTTCACAAAACAAAGGATATCAGAAAATTTTCATAAAAACATGATCTCTGACAGAATTTGCGCGGAGCGGCAAATTGACTTGAGAAAGCGCGCTGTGCTATCCTATAAAGTGGAATTACAGTTCTCGAAAGGCCCAGGGCGCGGAGCCCTAAAATGGAAAATCAGAACAGCAACGGCAAGACCAGGAACGGCGTTGACAAGAAGCACCCTTTTGTACGGTTTAAGAGGAAGGCCCGGCTCACCTATCTGAGGATACTCAGGATAGACGACCCGCCTGAGCGCATCGCCAGAGGCGCGGCAATTGGCGTTGCCATGGGCGTCCTGCCTACATTCGGCCTCGGCATCATCCTTTCACTTGCGTTTGCCTTTGTCCTGAAGGCGAACAAGGCCGCGTCCGTGCTCGGGAGCTTCATAATGAACCCCTTGACCTCGCCCTTTTTCTGGACCGCGAGCCTTCTTACAGGGTCCCTGCTAACAGGCAACGACTACTCCACGATATACGCGAAAGTGAAGGAAAACGGCTTTCTTACCGGCGCGGGAGAGGCTTCCATCGTCTTTATGGCAGGCAATATTGTGATTTCGACAGTGACGACCGTGGCATCATATTACATAGTAAGGAACGCTGTCGTAAGGCACCGGTGGAAAAAAGAAACAAAAAGGCTGAAAAAACTGGCAGGCATGAAATAGCAGTCCCGCCGCAAGCCGAGCAAACGCTTTAAGGCAACCAGCTATTTAAATCCTTCCCTGCCGAACGCTTCAGCCGCGGCGCTTATCATGATGAACGCGAAAGCATACTCCCTCGTATAGGAAATGCTCAGGTGCACGGGCCGTCCGGCCACGGCCTCAGCCGCACCCGGGCCGAGCCTTACCGAGGGACGGCCGTCCGCGCCGTTCACCACTTCTATCTCCTTAAGGCTCAGGCCCGATAGTATGCCGCGGGACAATGCCTTCACGACAGCCTCTTTAGCCGCGAAACGGCCTGCCAGGTGCTTTTCAGGCCTTTGCCTGCTTTTGGCGTAAGCAAGCTCCGGGCCGGTAAAGACCCTTTTGAGGAAAAGCTCCTTTTTTGAAGCCTGCCCCATCCTCGCGATGGACACTATGTCTATGCCTATGGAAGAGCTCTCCACAAAAACCTACTTCCTCTGAAAATCATCTTCGAAGCGCACTATGTCCTCTTCTTCGACATACTCGCCGTTTTGCACCTCGATTATCTCAAGCGCCGTAGTTCCCGCGTTCTCGAGCCTGTGACGGACGCCCCTGGGTATATAGGTAGACTGGTTCAAGGCTATGTCCACGATTTCTTCACCCCGCTGCACCCTGGCAACACCTGAGATGACTACCCAATGCTCGCTCCTGTGGTGGTGCATCTGGAGCGAAAGCCTCTTTCCGGGCTCGACCCTTATTTTCTTTATCTTGTAGCCCTCGCCGTTCTCCAGCACGGTATAGGTGCCCCAGGGCCTCTGCACTGTCCTGTGTTCCTGGTGCTCGATGAAGCCTTTTTTCTTGAGGATGTTCACTACCTCTTTGACTTCCTGGGCGCGCTCTTTCGGGCAGACAAGCGTGGCATCCGGGGTGTCGACTATTATCATGTCCTTCAGGCCTATGGTAGCCACTGCCCTGTCAGAGCCGAAAATGACGGAATTCTTCGAGCCGATGTCCACGACGCGGCCCCTCACTATATTGCCGTCGTTGTCCGGTTTCAATATCTCGCCGAAAGAGCTCCATGAGCCCATGTCAGACCAGGGGAAGTTTGCCGGTATCACGACCACATCACGAGCCTTCTCCAGTATACCGTGGTCGATGGAAATATCCCTCAGGCCCTTGTACGCGGCCGCCAGACTTTCAGGTTCTATACACTTCTCGAGACTGTCAAAGGTCTCGGGCAGATAGTTTTTTATCTCTTCGAGGATGCGGGAAGCCTTCCAGATGAATATGCCCGAGTTCCAGTAATAGCCGCCCAGCTTCAAGTACTGCCTGGCTCTCTTTATGTCGGGCTTTTCAACGAACTTCTCCACAGTCCTGACGCCGAAGGTGTCTATCTTCCTGAACGCCCTCGCGGACGCTTTGATGTATCCGTAGCCTGTCTCCGGGCGGTCAGGCACTATGCCGAAGGTCACGAGGTGGCCATCGCGCGCGGCCTGAAGCGCGGCCTTGAGAGCTGTCCTGAACGGGCGTCCGTCCTCTATCACATGGTCTGCCGGAAGCACGGCCATTACCGCGTCCGGGTCTTTCCTGTAAAGGTCAAAGGCCGCGAGCGCAATGGCCGCGGCGGTATTCTTTCCCGTAGGCTCTATGACATATCCCGGCGAGAGCGCCTTGGCGTCTTCATATGAAAGATGCAGGCGTATAATCTCGGCCTGCCTCGCGTTAGTCACAATGATGACCCTGTCAGCCGGGATGAGCGGGTTGAGCCTTTTTATAGTGGATTTTAACAGGCTTTCATCGCCCACGACTTTCAACAGCTGCTTTGGCGTGGTCTCCCGGCTCAGCGGCCAGAACCTGCTCCCTATGCCTCCGGCGAGTATGGCTGCATAGAGCTTGCCGTTGCTCCTCTTTTTCTTGAGCGGTGCCGGGACTGCCATCCTTCTTTTTACAGGAGCTGGAGTGGCCGCTACAACTGCCTTGCGTGTGGCCGTGCTCTTACTGGAGCGCTTATTGCTCGACATGGGGATTCCTTTCTGAATTGGCGGGAGGTCCCTTTCCCGCGGTTTGCTAAGTGCGCTTGAGCCTTGCTGCCGCGTTGAGAGCCGTATACGCCGCGCATATGCCCAGATAACTCATGTAATGGAGCCCGTTTATGACTCTGGAGCTGGTATGCCTTCTTGCCACCTCCAGCTCTTCCTTGAAAGTATACTTGAAAGAGCTGGAGGTCTTTGAGCCGGGGTGGACCCTGAAGCTTGCCAGATAGTCGTCTACGATGCCCGGCGGGTGCTTGTGCCCGAGCCTCAGCCAGAAATCGTAGTCCATTACCCTGTGCTGGGATTCGTCAAAAAGACCGAACTCGCTGAAGGCTTGCCTCCTAATGAATGTGGCCGGCTGAGAGACGAAGTTGGTCACAAGGAGTATATTATAACTGTATCGGCTGAGTAAAAAATTTTTGTAGGCCGTAATTGCAGCTCGAACCTCGGCCCCGCCAATGTCGATTATCCTGCATTGGCCGGTCATCCAAATGCTTTCAGGGTGCGAGGTAAAGTATCGGGCAGCCTTTTCAAGGGCGCCTTTTTCATAGAGGTCGTCAGAGTTGAGGTAGGCGATTATCTCGCCTGTAGCGCGCCTTATCCCCTTGTTGATCGCGTCGGACTGGCCTTTGTCCTTTTCAGATACCCATTTGAGCCGCCCCTCGTAGCTTTTCAAAATATCAATAGTATCGTCAGTCGAGCCGCCGTCAATCACAAGGTATTCGAGGTCAGGATAACCCTGGCTGAGGACGCTGTCGATCGTCTCTTTTATGAAAATGCCCTGGTTGTACGAGGGCGTGATAACCGTTATGCGCGGCCACTTTTTCAATGCCTGGCCCCTTTGCCAATTCGGGCGGATATGGCCTTCAATGTATCTTTAGCCGTCTTCTCCCAACTGAACGATGCCGCGCGCTCAAAGCCGTCTTTAACCAGCCTGCCGCGCAATTGCCTGCTGTCGAGGACATCAGACATGCCTTTCGCGATACTCTCGGCGCTCAAAGGGTCTACGAGGCGCGCCGCATTCCCTGCGACCTCGTCCAGCGGCTCGATATTAGAACATACGACAGGAACGCCTGAGGCCATGGCCTCAAGGACCGGTATGCCGAAGCCCTCGTGAAGCGACGGGAAGACAAAGAGGTCGGCTGCTGAATATATGACCGGGATGTCCTCGAAAGGCAGCCAGCCGAGAAAGACGACCTCACCAACAAGTCCAAGCTCTTCAATCTTCTTTTTTATAATATCGTGTCCGTAATCACGCGCGCCTATGAGGACGAGCTTCAATTCCTTATGGCTCGCCTTTACTATCTTGAACGCCTGAAGCAGCCTTTCATAATTCTTGTGGGGCAAGGAAGATGCTATGTACAGAGCGAACGAGGCAGGAAGGCCGTACTTCTTTCTTATGGCCTTGACCTCCTCGATTCCCCTGCCGCTGAAAACAGTTCTGTCAGAGGCGAGGTAAGTCACGACGACCCTTTCAGGGCCGAGGTGGTAGTGTTTAAGTATGTCCCTCTTTGATTTTTCGGAAAGGGTCAGGACCGCGTCGGCCCTCTTCGCGCTCATGTAGATTATCGACTTCAAAAACATCAGGTAGAGCTTCCCGAAGTTCTGCGGCTGGTTCACATGCTGTAGGTCGTATATCATGGTGAACGACGGTACTGTCGAAACAAAAGGCCCGGTCATCCCGGCTGAAAGCAGGGCGTCGAGGCGGTGCCTGGCCGCAAGAAACGGCAACACGGTCTGCTCATATAAAATCCGCGCTGGCCTGTTGGATGCGCTCACATTGCACCTGACCACTTTTACCGCGCCGGGAATCTCCTCGAATACGCCCGCTGATTCCCTGTTCACATAAATGATGAACTCATCTCCCTTGCCAGCCCTGGGCAGCCATTTGACAAGGTTCCTGACATATATCTCGCTGCCGCCGACCTTACCCGGAAGAAGGTACAGGGCGTTTACGCCTATCCTCAAGTCCTGCTCCCTGCTCTTTCCCTCCAGTAATCAAGAAGGTCCCTCAAGGTCTCATCGAGGCCGTGCCTTGGCTCCCACCCGAGCGCCCTCATTTTTGAGTTGTCGCCATAAATGGCCAGAGTGTCGGTGGGCCTTTTTTTGGAAGGGTCCCGCACTATCTCGATCTTTTCAGTTGAAAGGGATATGAGCTTTTCAGCTATGTCCTTTATCAGGTACGCCCTGCCGGAGCAGATATTGTAGACTTCTCCAGGCTTGCCCTTTTCAACAAGCAGCTCATAGGCCGCAACGACATCCCTTACATCGAGGAAGTCCTTCGCGGCTTCAATATTGCCGACCATCAGGGTCTTTTCAGCTACCGTGCCCGCTTCTATATCCGCTATTCTCTTGGCGAACTCGGCCGTTACGAAACTTGGCGACTGGCGCGGGCCTATGTGGTTGAAGGGGCGCGCCCTCACCGCCTTGAGCCCTTTGCTCTTCCAGTACTGGAACGCCAGCAAATCCTGCGTCACTTTGCTTACCGCATAAGGGTTTAGGGGCCTCAGCTCCGCGCTCTCATTCACAGGCAGGCCGCCCTCTTTAACATCGCCGTACTCGTCAGCCGAGCCGATGTTCAATATCACGGTTTCAGGTGAGCATTCGGCTATGGCCTCGAAAAGGTTGAGGGTCGAGAAGATATTTGTCTTGAGCGTCTCGCCGGGATGGGTGAAGGAGAACGACGGCATGGACTGGCCCGCCAGATGATAGACGCTGTGGGGCTTGAGCTTTTCCACCACAGAGCGGAGCTTGCCGTGGTCGGTCATATCGCACTCGAGGAGGTTCAACCCCTTCATGCCCGCGAGGTTTGAAAGATTGGCGTCGATGTGAAGGCCCCAGACCTCATAGCGGCTAAGGAGCCTTTCGGCCAGATGCGACCCCGCGAACCCGGCTATGCCCGTTATCAGGACCTTGCGCATTGAAACCCTTTCAAATCAGCGTCGACCATCATTTTCACCAGCTCCGGGAAAGATACCTTCGGCTTCCACCCGAGTTTCGTTTTCGCCTTCTCGGGACTGCCCACGAGAAGGTCGACCTCGGCCGGGCGCATGAACTTCGGGTCGATGACTACATATTTTTTCCAGTCGAGCCCGGCATGCCCGAAGGCAAGCTCCACGAACTCCTGTACGCTGTGAGTCTCGCCCATGGCGACGACGAAGTCGTCGGGCTCGCTCTGCTGGAGCATCAGCCACATGGCCTCGACATAATCTCCGGCAAAGCCCCAGTCCCTCTTGGCATCGCAGTTGCCGAGCCGAAGCTCGTTTGCCAGCCCGAGCTTTATTTTCGCCACATGAGAGGTAATCTTTCTTGTGACGAACTCAAGGCCCCTTCTCGGGGACTCGTGGTTAAAGAGAATCCCGGAGCAGGCAAAGATGTTGTAGCTCTCCCTGTAGTTGACCGTTATGAAGTGGCCGTAGACCTTGGCGACGCCGTAGGGGCTGCGCGGATGAAAGGGCGTCATCTCGGTCTGCGGGACTTCGCGCACCTTGCCGAACATCTCGCTGGAAGACGCCTGATAGAACCTCGCGTCAGGCTTTATCTTCCTGACCGACTCCAGGAGCCTCGTCGTGCCGATGCCCGTGACTTCGCCGGTCAAGGTCGGCTGGTTCCATGAAGTAGGCACGAAGGACTGCGCCGCGAGGTTGTAGACCTCGTCGGGCTGTATCGTCTTTACGGCCTCATCGAGCGAGGACTGGTCGGTAAGATCGCCCTGTACGAGGTTGACCCTGTCCTGTATGTGCGCTATTCTGTCGAACCTCTCCACGCTGGCCCGTCTGACCATTCCGTAGACTTCATAGCCCTTTTCAAGAAGCAGTTCCGAAAGATACGAACCGTCCTGCCCTGTTATTCCCGTGATGAGAGCCTTTTTTTTCATTTTCAGCCTTATCCCTTTTTAAGTTAGTTTGGCTGCCTAAAAATTAGATATTTTTTCTAAAGTCAAGAAAGGGTGGCAATAAAAAGCGCAGCATATATGTGAATATGTGAGCATTTTTATTTACGCCCTGACGCTTAAGGTCAGGAAAAATAGCGATTTTTATTTTAAGCCTTCAGCAACTGAGACCCAAGCCTCCACTGGAGCGTGAGCCCGAGACCTTCTCTCAAACTGGCTTTCGGCTCCCATCCGAGCTCTTTCTTGGCCTTGCCGTAATTGAGGCAGCTCCTCTTCAGGTCGCCCGGCCTCGCGTCACCTATAGTCGGCTTCTCGAGCCCCTCGGGCAGGTCAACCCTGTTCTTCACCGCGTCATGTATGGCGGTGTAGAGGTCGAGAGTGTGGGTGGCGATCTCTGTGCCGATATTGAACGCCTGTCCGCTGCCCTTGTCTATCGCGATGAGGTTGGCCCTGGCGACATCTCCGACAAAGACATAATCCCTGGTCATGCCCTTGGGCTCTTCAGGGAAGCGGTAGACGGTGCAGCCCTTGCCTGAGATGAGCCTGTCCATGAATATGGCGACAACGCCAGCCTCTCCGTGAGGTATCTGCCTGGGGCCGTATATGTTCGCGTACCTCAATACCGTATAGTCGAGGCCGTATATGTCCTTGTAGAAGGCCAGGTACTTTTCCGATACGAACTTCGTTATGGCGTAAGGCGAGGCAGGCTCGGGCTGGTACGCTTCCGTGGTCGGGTACTCGGTGGCGTTGCCGTAAACGGCCCCGCCGGATGATATGAATATCACCTTTTTTGTGTTGTTCCTTCTCGCGGCCTCAAGGACATTTATGAAACCTTTCACATTGACATCCGCGTCATACCCCGGGTCTTCGACCGACGCTGGCACGGACATCTGCGCCGCGTGGTGGTTGACGAGGTCCGGCTTTTCTATCTCAAATATTTTTTTAATCTCAGCGGAACGCACATCCGTGAGATAAAATTTGGCCTTCGGGTTCAGGTTCTCCAGCTTTCCGGAACAGAGGTTGTCAACGACGACCACCTCATGCCCGGCCTGTATGTAGGCGTCGGCGACATTCGAGCCTATGAACCCGGCCCCTCCTGTAATGAGTATTTTCATGGTTCCCCCTTCGTGATAGCTTTAAGAACTAAATTCAGCTTTTTGTGTGATCCTTTTAAACCTATCTAAAATCAGGCCGCCGCAAACAGCGGGGCTGAGATTCTTTTTTATATCAGAAGAAGCATTTCTTCCACATTCAGCAGATGACTCTTTGTTATCATAAACAAACCGCATCAATTCAGCCGCATGCGTAACGTCAGGCTCTGCCCATAAATTGCCTTTTTTGTATGGTCCTATATCTTTTTCAATCTCTACAAGACGGTATTTAACCGGGAAACTGTTGTTCACGTTCATAAAATCCATATTGCTTGAATACGCGGTTGCTATTACCGGCTTTCGCAGATACATGGCCTCGGCGATAGTCAATCCGAAACCTTCGGACCTGTGCAGCGAGACATAGCAATCGCACTCCGCCATGAGAGAATGAACATCATCCTTATCAAGGTATTCGTCTATAAAACTGACATTCAGACCTTTTGCCGAATCAATCAGCTGCTGGCGCAGGGACGGATTTTTTTCAGAGTTTGTGCTCTTGATGACAAGCCGCGCATTTTCGCCGGGCCTGAAAGCCTTTTTAAAGGACTCTATCAAGGCCAAAGGGTTTTTTCTTTCAGGGAAACTCAAAAAATCGAAAATGAAAAGGAACAAAAACTCGCCGTCTTTCAGCCCGAAGCGCTTTCTGTTAATCTTTTTTGTATCATCAATCACGACGGATGGCGGTATCTTTATGACAGGAATCGGAGAGACTCTGGAGACCGCCTCCTGGCAGAAGCTGCTCGCGACCCATATCTCATTAAATAACGCGAACCTGTCCAGCCACTCCTCCGGAAATACTGAAAGTTCCCAATACCAGAAGCCTATATTATATTTATTCCTGAAGTAATCCGCCCCATTTTTTCTAAAAAAGTTTGTGACTTGATCCGCGTTTACATGTATCAGGTTTATCGGATACGGGTTCTCTTTGGTAAAGGCTGAATATGTGCGGTCGCCCTGCCTTGAATTGCTCTCGATATTATTGAGGGCGATCGGTATCCCGGCGCACTGCGCAGACCTGATATTGGCCCGCGCGGCTTCCCCTGTCCCGCTTTCCGCGCTTATATAACCTGCGATATTGCTTCCAAAGGTTCCAGCGGAAAGTTCATTCACATCAACGGAGCGTATCATATCGGATGGCGGCTTGATGGATGCCGAGGACGGAAGACTGTCGTTGACCTTCTTGAGTATAGTCCATACCGTCCTGTTCCTCTGAAAAACCGGCAGCAGCGTCTTGTACGCGTAGTCAGCGGTACCTCTGAGATACATGTTCGAATATAGATTGGTTTTGAACTTGAGTCCTTTTCCGGCCTCAGCCGCGGCCGCGAGAAACTCTTCGTCCAGGCCGTACTCCTTTCGGCACGTACTCAGCACCCACGCGAGAAATGAGCCGTTATCCTTCCCGAATATGTCAGGGAAAGCCTTCCTGATATCGATACGGGCGAGATAAATGGAGTAGAGGAGCCTTGAAATAGACGGCTCGGTTTTCCTTGCCGGACTGTTGAGCCAATTGTAATAGCTTCCATCATGGCCCGCTGAAAACGGGTTTCCGAATTGCTCTCCCTTTTTCCCCATATCGAGATAAAGCCTTCTGGCAAAAGACGGGATCCTGACTCCGTTATCGAACTTCGCGAAAGCGTACGGCCATTTTTTGGTAAACGCCCAGCCCCTTTCCTGAACAAGGCCGCTGTAAAGGCTGAAAAGAGACTTCATACCCGGCAATGAATCAATAGTGTACCTGTTCTGGTATTTCGATACAGGCTCGGGGTTTTCAGGGTCGAACCCGCTGAAATGGAAAAAACAGGAAGGCTTCCCGTTGACGAAAAATTTATCTCCTTCGCTGCTTACCGACCTGCAATGGTAATTCCAGTAAGCGACATTATAACCGGGTTCTCTCAAGATGTGCACGCTGTCAAAAAAACCCGGCACAAGGTCGATCCACCTCTGGTCTACGAAAAGCCCTTTTTCGAAAGCCACGATACAGTTGTCGTGAAGCCGCCTCTGCCACCACGACAGCAGTTTCTCAGAAACCTGCCCGGCAGACAGGCCGATAAACCCAAGATTGTACGCACCGGTCTGAAGTATCTCAAGGTCGCCGGGCTTAAGGTCGTCTTCTATCGGAGCGGTCAGGTGCGGCGTCAGCACCACATCGTTACTGTCAAGAAGGCCGGACAGCTCGTTAAGGTTGCCGGTTATTAAAATGTCGGGGTCAAAATACGCGAGCTTTTCAAGTCCGTACTTCTTGAACAGATATTCCATGAAGTACGGCTTTACCGCTGTATTCAGCTCAAGAAGCGTATATTGGAAACAGAACCTCTTGAACTCGGGTATATGCTCGCCGAGATCCTCGATTTCAATGAGGGTGAAATTTTCCGCTGACGGGTCGAAACAGCCGTCCACCCTGTCAACGAGCAGGACAAAGGCCTCTCCCTTGTTGTGCCGGAGAAAAGAATCAATCAGCACCCTGGCGTAGGGCAGATAGTTTTTCGAGATTATCGTGCAGACCGCGAGTTCACGCATTTAAGCCTGCTACCCTTCTGTATACGGCAAGAGTTTCCCTGGCGCATTTTTCCCAGGAAAACATCTTCGCTCTTTCAAATCCTTTAATTACCAACTCAGCGCGCTTTGCGTCGCTTTCAAGCAGCTGCCTCATGGAAAAAGCCAGTTCATCGGCATCAGACGGGTCAATGAGGGCCGCCGCGTCGCCCGCCACCTCCGGCATGGACGAAGTCTTTGAAGTCACCACCGGCGTCCCGCAGGCCATAGCCTCGAGGATAGGAAGACCAAAACCCTCGTAAAGAGACGGATACACAAACAACGACGCCATTGAGTACACCGCGCTGAGGTCTTCGTCATTTATAAACCCGGCGAAATGCACCCGGTCTTTTATGCCCAGCTCGCTTACAAGCCCCGGTATATCGCTGTTAAGCCAGCCCCTGCCCCCGGCTATCACCATGGGAAATTCTTTTTGCATTTTTTCAGGCAAACACGAATAGGCTCTCAACAACCCCTTGATATTTTTTCTTGGCTCAAGGGAGCCTATAAATAAAACAAATTTGGCCGGAAGGCCGTATCTGGCCCTGACTCTCTGAAGCACGCTGGTATCCATGATATTACGAAACCCCGGCCCTGCCGCAAGGCGCGTCACGGTTATCTTCTCCGGAGGCGCGCCGAAGTGCTTTATCAAATCATCCTTTGTGTGCTCGGAGATGGATATAATCGCGTCTGCATATTTAACCGCGTCCCTGATACCGGCCAGGCAGTGGGCTATGTTGGCCTTTTTGTGGCACTCAGGATGAGTCGCTACGCTGATGTCATAAATGGTAACTATGACCTTCTTCCGCCTGTCACGGAAACGGGGAACACAGAAGTTGTTGCTGTGAAATACATCAGCTTTCACACTCCCGAGCATGTACTCCCTTGCTCCGGCATACCTGAGGAGCTGAAAAGGAACAGGCGTCCTTTTCATAAGCATGCTGAAATTCCCGCCATCTGGAAGACCCAATTTTTCTTCCGCGATCTCCCTGTACATCGGCGTAAGCAGATAGAGGATATAACTGTTCTCTTTATCTATCCTTGAAAGCGCATGGGCCAGTTGATACGAATACTGCCCAACGCCGCCCTGCTGGCCTGGCACAAGACTGCAATCAAAAGCTATCCTCATCTTTTTGGCCGATTCACGTACCTTACCTGTTGAAACAGACCTGCATTTTTTTAACGGTAAAAATGATCCTTGTAATCGATTTCAGCAAAACACTTTTCAAGCTTGAATCGCCGAGCATGTTTAACGCGGCGTGATTCGCGTAGCCGTACAGCCAGGAATCCGATACCTTCCCAAAATACTTTGCTGTTGTTTTTATCGCCTCGCCGTAAGCGTCGGAGGTTTTCGAGAGCGTCTTGGTGTCGGCGTGCAATCTGGAATTGGCGAAATACTCCGGGACATGTTGCACTTTGCCTGATTTTCCTATCCTTATCCAATACTCATAATCCATGCAGAAATGAAGCTCTTCATCAAGAAACCCCACTTCATCAAGAACTCTTCTCCTCAGAAAGGCCGAAGGCTGGCAAATGAAACAGTGCTCCGCGAGCCTCTGGTAATCGAACGGCTCGGTCTTGTATCTCTCGATTATTTTTCCGCGCTCGTCGACATACCACCCTTCCCCGTAGACCATCATCACATCTTCGTGCTTCTTGAAATACTCCAGCGCCTTTGATACTGCCCCCGGCATATAGGTATCGTCCGAATTGACCCAGCCGAGCACTTCTCCCGTTGCGAGCTCAAAGCCCTTGTTGACCGCGTGGGCCTGGCCCCTGTCCTTCTCGCTCTTCCAGATGAGGCGCACGCCCCGGCATTTTACAAGGTACTCTCCTTTTTCAAGGAGCCTTTCGTACTTTTTTATTACCTCGACGGTCTCGTCAGTCGAGCCGCCGTCCATTATTATGTATTCAAGGGTAAAGTTCCCCTCCTGTGAGATGACGCTCTTTATCGTCTCCTCGATGAACCTCCCCTGATTATACGAAGGAGTGACTATCGTAATATTCGCATTCTTCATCAAATGTTCACAAGTGACGCCGGGGCGTTCATCCTTACCTCTTCCCGATCCTCACGCCTGTATTGACCCATGACGCGGCCCAGGCTTTCGCCGTACTTTCGATGAGCCCGAAGGTGCCATTTTCGCGGTGAACGCCATAACTCATTCACAATGATCGAAAAAACAACGCCCTTCAAGACCTTTACAATCCTGAGTTCAGAACCTGCTCAGATCACATCCGCGAAATATCTTTCGACCCTGCGGAAGTAGAAGACCCCGGCCAGAAAAATGACAAAGCCGAGTACTGCCGAAATAAGAAGCCCGTCCCAGGGGATGGGCCTGTTGCCGAGCATGGCGGGCCTTATGGCTTCGATTACGCCGCTCATGGGGTTCAGGCGCATGAGCCACGACCACTTCTCACCCAGAAGGCTTGCCGGGTAGATGACCGGGCTCGCGAACATCCATATCTGGATGAGGAACGGGACAGCGTACTGCACATCCCTGTACCTGACATTCAGGGCCGAAAACCATATGCCGAAGCCGACCGCGTTCAGGAGCGTTACGCCGATGATGACAGGCGCGAGCAACACTCCGGGGCCGAGCGCGACGCCGTACCAGAGCATCATCGCAAGGAGGACGGCGAAGCCAATGAGGAAATCTATGAGCGCGGCTATGGCGGAGCTTGCCGGGATTATGAGCCGCGGGAAGTATACCTTTGAGACGAGGTTAGCGCCGGTGACCAAACTGGTAGTGGACTGGTTGAGAACGGCGGCGAAGTAGTTCCAGAGGAGAAGGCCCGTAAGGACGAAGATGGGGTAGGGAACGCCTTCTGAGGGCATCGACGCGAAGCGGCCGAACACGAGCGAAAAAATAAGCATGGCCAGCACGGGCTGGAGCACGGCCCACACGACTCCGAGGGCCGTCTGCTTGTACTTGACCTTTATGTCGCGCCAGGCCAGGAAATAAAGCAGCTCGCGGAACTTCCACAGCTCCCTGAAATCGACCGGAACCCATCCCTTCCTAGGTTCTATGACAACTGACTTGTGCTCCACGAATCCTGCCGTTATCCTCAACTCTTCTTTTTCTATTTCGGGACTGTTATCGCTTCTCTGCCGCGAGCCTTCCGCTGTACTGGAGGCTGTAGTATTCAGTGTACTCGCCTGAGATTATGCGCTCCCACCACTGCCTGTTGTCTATGTACCAATCGACCGTTTTCCTTATGCCCTCTTCGAATTCGTGGCCCGGCATCCAGCCAAGCTCCTGTTCCATCTTCGCGCAGTCTATGGCGTAGCGCCTGTCGTGGCCCGGCCTGTCCTTTACGAAATGGATGAGAGAGGCCCGGCTGCCCTCGAACGGAAACTCCTGCCTGAGACGGCTGTCTTTTTGCGCCCTTTCATCAATGAGAGAGCAGATGAGCTTCACTATATCGATGTTCTTTTTTTCGTTCCTGCCGCCGACATTGTAAGTCTCGCCGGTCCTTCCCTCCCTCAAGACAAGGGCTATGGCTTTGCAGTGGTCCTCTACAAAAAGCCAGTCCCTGACATTCTGCCCGTCGCCGTATACCGGAAGAGGCGCGCCTTTCAAAGCGTTTATGACCATGAGCGGGATGAGCTTTTCCGGAAACTGGTAAGGGCCGTAGTTGTTCGAGCAGTTCGTCGTCACAGCCGGAAGGCCGTATGTGTGGCAGTAGGCCCTGACAAGATGGTCTGATGAGGCCTTGCTTGCCGCATACGGAGAGTTCGGGCTGTAGGCGGTCTCTTCGGTAAAAAGTCCTGTCGGCCCCAATGAGCCGTAGACCTCGTCTGTCGAGACATGGAGGAACCTCTTGCCTTTGGGCGCGCCTTCGGAGCCGAGCCAGTGTTTCCTTGCCGCTTCCAGCAGCATGAAAGTGCCAAGGATATTCGTCTCGACGAAATCCCTGGGGCCGAGTATCGAGCGGTCTACATGGCTTTCAGCCGCGAAATTCACGACAGTATCTATGCCTTCTTCTGTGAAGAGGCCATCGACAAGGCGCGCGTCGTTTATGTCGCCCCGCACGAACCTGTAATTTTCCCCTTCACTGAGGGTCTTCAGATTTTCGAGGTTCCCGGCATAGGTGAGCTTATCGAGCACAATAAGCTTTAAATCGGGCGCGGCCTTTGCCATATGAAGGACGAAGTTGCTGCCGATGAATCCGGCGCCTCCGGTTATGAGGACCTTGCGCATTTTAATTCCCCTTTAGTTCCTGTAGCATGGTTGAAAGAGAACGCCTCCAATGCGGTATCACCGTATCGAAGGTCTTTTTTATTTTTGCCTTGTTTAAAACCGAGTACGCGGGCCTCGTCGCCGGGACCGGGTACTCGCTCGTAAGTATGGGCTCTATGTGATTGCACTTGAGGCTCATGCCGATTGCGGCGGCCTCTTCGCATATGGCGACCGCGAAGTCGTACCAGCTCGTCACACCCTCGTTTGAATAATGGTATGTGCCCCAGGGCTTTTTGCCCGACTCTATCGCCTTGCAGATCTCCACAAGCGTTGAAGCAAGGTCCGCGCTCCTCGTGGGAGTCCCGGTCTGGTCGTAGACGACCCTGAGATTCTCCCGCTCGGAAGCGAGCCTGAGTATGGTCTTGACGAAATTATGCCCGGTCGTCCCGTACAGCCATGAGGTACGCACTATTACGAGCGCCTCTAGCGCCTCGGCTGCCGCCCGTTCTCCGGCGAGCTTTGAAGCGCCGTAGACGCTCAAGGGGTTTGCCTCAGCCTCTTCGGCGTATGGCACCGGGCTTCTGCCGTCGAAGACGAAATCGGTCGAGACATGCACTAACGGGCAGCCAACTTCTTTCGCGGCTCTCGCGAGGAACGCCGCCCCGTTGGCGTTGACCGCGTATGCCCGCTCTTTTTCCTTTTCCGCGAGGTCTACCTTTGTGTAGGCCGCCGCATTCACTACTACGGCGGGCCTTACTTTTTTTACGGCTTCGAGTACGGCGGCTTCAATGCTTATGTCCAGCTCGGCCGAGCCGAACGGCACGGGCGTGAAACCCGCCGCCTCAAGGAGCGGGACCAGGTCAGACCCAAGCTGCCCCTTCGCGCCTGTGACCAGTACCTTCATCAATCGAGCCTGTACGGTGAGGCCGGGTCGTTCTCGTACCTTACCTCGTCAACCGGCTCTTTTTTCCCATCGCCCTTGAAGAGCCTGTTCGGGCAGTTAATGACAAGCCCTTCGTCCTCTCCGACATTCTTGTAGGCATGGACGACCTTCTTTGGCACAATGACCACCATCGGGTCTGACGCGCCGGCAACGACCGTGACCTTGTTCCTGTAGGTCGGAGACTCCACCCTGTTGTCCCAAAGATAGACCTTGAAGTCGGACGGCCCCGAGAAACAGAAATAATCAGCCTGGTCGATGTGCTCGTGCGGCCCTCTTGCTATACCCGGCCTGGTAAGGGAGACATAGGTCATGGCCGGATGGTATAAGGGCGCTACCTCGTCGGTACGAAAGAGCTCCATGAGCCAGCCTCTTTCGTCGGCGAACCTCTTGAGCTTTCTTATCTCGACTCCCTCTATCGGTCCTTCCTTGAACATTTCCCTATACCTCCACCACGGAATCGTCGCCTATCATGAGCCTCAAAGCCTCGTGCTTGTCCTGGCATTTTTTAACTTTGGCGTTCCTGCCTATGAGGCTGTCCTCCAGCCTGTCCACATAGGCGAGCTCCGCGCCTGAGAGGATGACGCAGTGCTCGACTATTGATTTGTATACTCTGGTATTGCTCCCGATGCTCGTGAAGGGGCCTATGAAGCTGTCCTCAACGACCGAGTTTGAGCCGATGACTATCGGGCCGCGAAGCGTGCTGTTCTTGACAACCGCGCCTTCTTCTATGGTGACCCTGCCTGTTACCTGCGAGTTCTCAACAGTACCCCTTATGTCCCTTTTGAACCATTCGTCAAGGACTATGGTGTTGGCCGCCAAAAGGTCGTCTTTTTTACCGGTGTCCAGCCACCATGTGTCGAGCACGAGGCTGTGGACCGGAGCGCCCCTTTTAATAAGGTCCTGTATCGCGTCGGTTATCTCAAGCTCTCCCCTTGGCGAGGGTTTTATGTTCGCTATGGCGTTGTGTATCTCAGGCGAGAAGATGTAAACGCCCACGAGCGCGAGGTTGCTCTTGGGGTTTTTAGGCTTCTCCTCGAGGCAGATTATCCTTCCGTTTGAATCCGCCTCAGCGACTCCGAAGGACTGCGGGTTATCGACCGGCTTTAAAAGTATAACCGCGTCCGCGCCGGTGGTGGTAAAGGTGTCCACGAATTTTTCTATGCCGCAGCCTATGAGGTTGTCGCCCAGGTACATGACGAACGGCTCTTGCCCCAGGAACGGGGCAGCCGTGCGAACCGCGTGGGCAAGCCCCTTGGGCTCGTCCTGCATGATGTAGGTGATATTTATCCCCCACTTCGCGCCGTCGCCCATGGTCTCGCGCACCTCTGAGCCGGTCTCGGGCGAGATGATGATGCCCACCTCTTTTATGCCCACCTTGGAGATGTTGTCGAGCACATAGGAGAGTATGGGACGGTTCGCAATCGGCACAAGCTGTTTCGCGCCGGTGTAGGTCAGCGGGCGCAGCCTCGTACCCTTTCCGCCGCTCAGGACTATAGCCTTCATCTCACAAACTCCCTGGGTCTTCTATATTTTACTCGCGAGGCTTTCCCTATACCAGTCGATCGTCTTTTTCAAACCCTGCTCAAAGCTCGTTGCCGCCTTGAAGCCGAACTCGTCAAAGGCCCTGTGGGTGTCGAGGCAGCGCCTCGGCTGGCCGTCCGGCTTTGAAGCGTCCCAGACCACTTCGCCCTTGAAGCCGGTAAGCTTTACGATGACGGCAACGAGGTCTTTAATTGATATTTCAAAACCTGCCCCGAGGTTCACCGGCTCCGGCTTGTCGTATTTTTCAGCGGCCAGGACTATGCCCTCTGCCGCGTCTTCGACGAAGAGAAATTCCCTCGTGGCCTTTCCGGTCCCCCAGACGGTTATTGACGGAGCGTTCGCGTTTACGGCGTCGAAACATTTTTTTATGAGGGCCGGTATGACATGGCTTGAAGCCGGGTCGAAGTTGTCCTTCGGGCCGTAAAGGTTGACCGGCAGGAGGTATATGCTGTTGAACCCGTACTGTTGCCTGTACGCCTGCGACTGGACAAGGAGCATCTTTTTCGCGAGTCCGTAAGGGGCGTTCGTCTCCTCAGGGTAGCCGTTCCACAGCTCTTCTTCCCTGAACGGCACGGGCGTGAACTTCGGATAGGCGCAGATGGTGCCGAGTGCCACGAACTTCTTGAGGCCGAAGAGCCTGCCCTCTTCGATGAGCTGCGCGCCCATCATGAGGTTCTCGTAAAAAAAACTCCCGGGGTTTTCCCTGTTCGCGCCAATACCGCCCACCTTGGCGGCAAGATGTATGACGATATCAGGTTTCGCGTCCCTGTAAAGCCTCTTGCAGGCATCCCTGTCAACAAAGTCATAATCGGCGCTCCTGGGGACGAATATCTCGCCTGCCCCCGTCTCCTTGAGCCTTTCCACTACAAAAGAGCCCAGGAAACCGGCCCCGCCGGTTACGACTATCCTTTTTCCATCGAGAGGGCTCATTGACTTCCTCCATTCATCCGAATCTTAAAGTTTACCTTCTGCATTGGGGGTGCGCAAGCTAAATGGCAGGCCCTTCTATCTTTTTCAGCCAGCCGCCCGAGCCGATGGAGTATATCTTCGTCCCGTCTACTCCGGCTTCAAGGAGCGCGTCCTTAAGCTCGTCATCGGCCTTGAAGCTCGTTATGACGATCATGTCCGGGTCAATCCTCTTTATATCGTCAAACCGCAGGATTTCGTGACCTAAAAAATCCTTTTTCGGCGACTCCGCGTCAAAAATGGCCACAAGCTCAAGGCCTGCCTCTTTAAGTGAAAGGTAGGCTATCTCTGTCACCTCGTCAATGCCGCAAAAGGCTATCCTTTTTGGCCCCGTGACCCTCAACTTCGTGAAAAGGTTATGGAAATCCCTTCTGGCGACCCTGTACAGCGTCGTGAAGTTCTGGAGGTGGCGATAGGTGAGGCGTGTTTTTTCAGTAAAGCCGTGCGGCGTAAGGTAATAAGTGTAGCGCTTGCGCGGGATAGTGGAGACTGTTACATAGCCTTTTGAGACGAGGTTTTTGAGATAGGAATTTATAAGCCCGAGGGCGACCCCGAGCATGCGGCTCAAGTCCCTCTGGGTAAGCTCATGGTTTTTCGATATTTCATCAAGGAGCTGGAGCGAGCGGTAGTCGTCCAGCTGCTCATCCTTGTTGTTCATGAAATGAACGATAACACGGAGAACGAGGGAGGTCAAGGGGTTTGTTCATTATCTGAACATGGCCGATTTACCGTGAGACCGGCAGAAAAAAACAGAAGGGCGAAGGTGGAAACCTTCGCCCTTTATATTAAGAATAATATAAACTTTAGCTGCCTCTAAAAATCAGTTATTTTTTCTGAGGTCGAAGAAGATGGAAATAAAAATACAATATGTGAGCATTTTTATTTACACCCTGACGAAGAGATCAGGAAAAAGAACAATTTTTAGTAAATCAGCCTGCCTTCACCATAGTCCTCTCCATAGAGAAGAGCACGGAGTCGATAGCGTTTTTTACGGCCGATGAATGTGACTTGTCGGACGCCCTTATGACCTTGAGAAGCTTGCCGATGTAGATTATCTCCTCCGGGTCGATGGACTCGGCCTTTGAGCTGTACGGCGCGCCGTCCTCAGCCGCTACGGCCCTCCTGTACACTTCTCCTACCCCGGTGACGAGCCAGTCTATGGATATGCCGAACCGCTCGGAGAACTCAATTATGAGGTTCGAAGGCATCTCGCCCCTTTTCTTGTAATTGGAAAGGGCCTGCGGGGTTATGTCGAGCGCCCTGGCCACGGCAGAGTCGTTCTTGAGCCTGCCAGCCCATTTCATCCTGTCTATCACATCCGAATAGCTTACGCCCATCTCTACTTTCTCCTCGGGAATTTGTTTGCGGTTAAAATCGTTTCTTCTACTGCGGATATAAGGTCCGGTATCTCATAGGGTTTCTGTATGTACGCGAACCCCCTCTTGATAATTTCCTCCATCTGTACCCTGTCGTCCAGATGGGCGGAAAAAAGGAGGATCGGTATGGCAGGGTTGATGTCAAGGAGCGGACTAATGAGCTGCAGCCCGTTCCTGCCCGGCATGATGACATCGGTCAGCACAAGGTCAAACTTGCCTTTCTCCCTGTAAAACAGGCTCAAGGCCGCTTCCGCGTTGGCCGCCTCGGTAACGGAGTACCCGTACTCGGAAAGGACCATAGAGGTAGACTTCCTGACCCATTTTTCGTCTTCGACCAGGAGTACCTTCTTGCCCTTGCCTACGCCCGGAACAGGCTTGCACCCGCCTGAGCCGTCATGAGCCCTTGATGCCTCTTCGGCAGCAGGCAAATATACCTTGAACGAAGCACCCTTTCCGGGTTCGCTCTCAGAGCCTATCCAGCCGCCGTGCTCATTGACGATCCTCTGAACGACCGTCAAGCCCATGCCGGCGTTCTTCTTTTCCTTGGTGGTGAAAAGGGGCTCGTATACCCGATTCAATGTCTCGGCGTTCATGCCAGAGCCGTTATCCTCGACGGCAAGGAAAACATAGCGCCCGGGCCGGGGGCCCGAGCCCTCTTCATACATCTTCTCAGTGACCAGGATATTTCCGGTCTTTATATCTATGTGCCCGCCGTGCGGCATGGCCTCGCTGCTGTTTATGACGAGGTTCAGTATTATCTGCTCAAGCATGCAGCGTACCGCGAGCACTGGCCAGATATCATAGGCGAAATCGGTCTCTATGGAGATATCCTCGCTCACCAGGTGCTCGAGCATGCGCAGAATATCCGCCACGACATCGTTCAAGTCGTGCGAAGCTATGTTCGAAGGCTTGTGCCTGCTGAAGACAAGCAGCTGCTGGACAAGGCTTATGGCCCTGTCGGATGACTCCTTTATCGGCTCGAGCAGTTTAAGGAGCGGCCCGTCGCCGTCTACCTTTGAGACCGCGAGGTCGGTCAGAGTCTTTATGACAGTGATTATGTTATTGAAGTCATGGGATATTCCCGCCGTAAGGGTCCCTATGGCCGCCATCTTCTGTGAGTGCATGAGCTGGGCGAGCACGCTGCTCCTCTCCCTCTCCAGCCTCCTGCAGTGGGTCTTGTCTATGCTTATATTGAGTACGAGCTCCGTGCCGTCGGAATCTGAAAAGGGCAGGTCATATACCTGAAAGGCCTTTCCGTCCTGGTGGATGGACTCCCAACAGACTGGCTCTTTGGTCTCGAATACGCGGAAGGTGGGGCAACTCTCGCAAGGCGTCTCGCGCCCCCAGATGACCTGGTGGCAACGCCTTCCGGCGCTCTCTCCGTAGCTCTCCCTGAAGGCCCTGTTCGCGAACCTTATCGTATAATCTTTTTTCTGGAGATAGGCGAAAAAAGGTAAGCTATCGATAAACTTAAAAAAACTTTCTTTTTCGGCCTTTAATTGCTCTCTGGCCTGAGCCAGCTGCGCCCTGAGCGAATCAGCTTCCGCAGCCTTTACCTTCAAGGCTTCAATCTCATCGAGGCTGAGAGTATCCTGTGCGTTTATCTTCATTTTATGGACTTTTCAGGTTGGGATTGAACTATACCAAAAAACAAAAGGGGATAACAACCACAAATTTAAAGAGGGTATGAGAGGTATATGAGGTTCCGTTATCGTGCGGTTGAAATTGTGGCGAAAATGGCCGCTTCACTACATTCAGGAGTTGTGGCCTATTAATATAGGTCCACAGTATTCCTGAAGGCTCCAACACAGCCATCTTATCGAAATATATCACCTTCAAGTGCCCTGCTATGCTAGCACACAGCAGGGAAGACATCTTCGCGGGGGGAATACCCGTGTCCGGAAGGTAGTCCTTTTCATTCCTATCGCCGGTGACCCCTTCGTCAGAGCACAAAGATTGCTAGCTCCAGGTTAGTGAATCGGGGTACAAAGAATCTCTCCAAGCATAAACACCTCCTGTGAGAGTTGAATTAATATAGGTACAAGAATCTTGATTGTCAACCCCTTATGCCTCTGCCAAAAATACCATGTAACACGGCTGTCGCCGCTCTTTGTAACAGGGCTCCGTTCGCTTTCCACCTCCCCCATCCGCGAATCTCGCCCCTGAGGTCGCTTCGCTCCCAGCG